>LSQX01389322.1_pt3 | contig 21986 bp, 8 predicted proteins | sample 654561 | NCBI WGS metagenome assembly LSQX01 (sample SAMN04489861, study PRJNA283612) | anaerobic digester metagenome | isolation source: 4 biogas reactors fed with cattle manure at either 37C or 55C with and... | place: Denmark: Kongens Lyngby | collected 2014
GTAATAATGAATGCCTGCGTAAACGTCTGGAAGGCGCCAATTGTTTGCAGTACTAAGTTAAACAGAATAATGGGCGACAGCATTGGCAGAGTGATGTGGAAAAACCTCCGCAGGCGGCTGGCACCATCGATTTCCGCCGCTTCGTATAATGACTGGGGAATATTGTTTAATCCGGACAAAAAAATCACCATGGAAGAACCAAACTGCCAAACCGCTAGTATGACTAATGTGTATAAGGCCGTTGATGGATCGGCAATCCAGCTGCGTGGGCGGATGCCAAAGATTCCTACTACATCGTTAATAACACCACGCAGCCCAAAAAGCTGGGTCCACATGGCAGCAACAGCTACGCTTCCGCCAATGAGCGAGGGGAAATATAGTGCACTGCGGAAGAAGTTTACCCCCCTAAAGCGTTCTTTCAGCATGACCGCTACAAACAAAGCAAAGGCTAGTTTCAAGGGCACCGAAAGGAATACAAACTTCAATGTCACCTGGATCGATTTAATAAATCTCCGGTCGGACAAGAGCTGTTTGTAGTTTTCCAAGCCCACCCATTTTGAAACAAACAAATTGGTCTCCTGCAGCGACATGGTGAAGGATGTGATAAACGGCCACAGGGTAAACACAAAGATGCCTATCAACCATGGTGCAAGGAAGAGAAAGGCGGTCATGTTGTTTCTACCCACCCTACTGCCCTGTGCGAATCTGTCTTTTAGCATGTTCACCATCTCGTCAACCTTCTTTCCTCTCTAAGGCATGTTTAAACTTAAAATTGTCCCTGCAGCCTCGCTTCAGAAAAAAGGTGGCCAGAGTCAGGGAAGGCTCTGGCCACACAAGCGTACTCGGTGTCTATTGAACAGCCTTCATGAATTCTTCTGCAGCTTCCTCAACGGTCATCTGGCCGAAGCCTACCATCTGGCTGAGTTCCGGCAGAACAACTGCGGAAATCTCGTGGTTGCCGGCGGGGCCAACATAGGCCAAGAGGAACTCTCTCTGCATAATTTCGTCGATTACTTCATTCACTTTGATATCAACTGGGCTTAGGTCTGCTTCACTCAAAGCGCCCCTCTGGGACTCTGTGGGCAGAACGCCGCGGGACATCTTCAGGATTCTTGCTGCTTCTGGGCTGTTTGTGAACCAGTCGATGAATTTCGCTGCTTCTTCAATGTGTTTGGATGTCTTTGCTACGTTGAAGATTAGACCGGGTCTGGCCAAGTCGCCACCGCGGCCGTCCTGACCAACAGGCATGGGTTTGGGCACAAGCACGTCGGTAGTCTGATCCTGATATCTTTCGTAGGTTCCTGCGTAGTTGATTTCATAGGCTGTCATCCGCTGCAGGAGCAGGGAGTTGGCAGAAAAGTCGTTCATAGCAGAAATGCCAACGGGAGCAACAGCATTTGTCTTCCTCATATCATCAAAGAACTGGAAGAAGTCTTGAATGTCTGCTTTCTGAATGGTAAATTTCTCGTCGTCAAACGGGAACGGAGTGGTGTAACCGAGTTTGGAATAGCCGTAGTAGCCGAGAATGCTGAAGCCCATGCCTTCGGGTGTTGCGGTGAAGTCCGCTGCACCGTAGACCCGGCCGCCAGATTTCTCATAGACTTCCTGCCATTTTGCTACCATGTCTTCCCATGTATAGGGAGCCTCGAGGGGTTCAACACCGAGCTCTTCCAAGAGGGTGGTGTTCTCGATCATAACCATAGCGTTAACAGACAGGTTTACACCGTACATTCTGCCGTCGTAGGAGCAGGCCTCAACATACTGGGGGTTGTGGCCGCTCACGTCGATCATGCCGGTCAGGTCTACCATTGCGTCGGCAGCCAACAGATCCGGATACCATTCCATGATCGAGGTGAAAACGTCAGGGGCATTGCCCGCTAACACCTGGGACAGCAGTTTATTCTGGTAACCTTCAAAACCAGCATATTCAGGGATGATTGTTACATGGGGGTTCAACTGCTCGTACAATTCAATGGCTTCAAGGGTTGCGCGGTGTCTCGTTTCAGCACCCCACCATGAGACCCTAAGTTCAACTTTTTCTTGGGCCATAACACTTACGGATAACGCTAGAAGTACAAAGAGCGTTAAGAATGGCATGAATTTTTTCATTATCTTTTTCCCTCCTGAGCGGATATCTTCCATCTTTCTCAGAACCGACAACTAGTGTGAGTAAGCAGCTATTCAGGCGCCTTTGTCCCCCACCCCCATAAACCATTTTAGTATACTACCATGCTACGATACTTTTTAACGTCTGTCAACACCGATGAAACAATTGTATTAACATGGAAACATTTAACTGTACCTTTAGCTGTGGTATAATTGTGAACATAGGGATCTGTTTTGGTCTTTCTTAAAGGAATTTAAACAATGTTAGCGAAGGAGAGATATGGAACTCTGTTTCTTCGCGCCATTATGCTGACCATATTCAGGGGGTGGGTGTAAAGATGGATTACATAAGCCAAGTAGACAACACGGAAAGAGATGAGGAACTTAGTGCCCTGCGGCACGAACTGAAGCTTACTCGTCTGTTACTTCGAACCATTATTGACAATCTCCCCAGCGGGATCTACGCCAAGGATAGTGATGGCCGTAAGATCCTAGCCAACAAGGTAGACTGCCGCAACGTTGGTGTAGAAAGCGAAGATGAACTTTTGGGCAAGACAGACTTTGATTTCTTCCCCCGCCATATTGCAGAGCAATTTTACCAGGATGATTTAAGGGTACTGCGGGATGGAGAAGCGGTAATTGACCGAGAAGAACAGATTGTAACGGAAGGCGGCAAGCCAGGCTGGCTCCTCACTTCCAAGATTCCCCTCAGGGACGAAACGGGGAGAATTATCGGTTTGGTCGGTTTCGGCCACGACATTACGGTGGAGAAAGAACTGGCCCTGAAGAATAAAGAAGTCCAGCAGCAGATCCGGGAGCAGCAGAACATGATTGAGAAGATGATCCTGGAGCTTTCGGAAGTACCGCGGAAGATCAGCGAACTGGTGAACAGCATCACCTATATCGCCAACCAGACCAAGATGGTTTCCATTAACGCAGCCATCGAATCGGCCCGGGTAGGAGAACACGGCCGGGGCTTTCAAATTGTAGCGGATGAAGTTGGTCGTCTCTCTGAGCAGTCCGGTACCGCTGCCAAACAGGTAAAGGAAGCAATTAATGAAGTGGACAACTTAGTCCAAACCATCCTCCAGCTCTGGGAGGAAGTTAGAACAGAGGACTAAGGACTAAAAAAAGGCCCGCGGGCCTTTTTCTTTTGCCTAAATATCAGTCACCATCCCATCGTAAGCGGGAGAAATGCCGTGGGGACTAAGCAGTTCTTCCAACTGAGCATGGTTCAGCCCACCGTGGGGAGAAAAATGGGAAGCTATAACTATAGAGCTGTCTGTCAGAAGTCCCAGTCTAGACAGCTCGGCCTTCGTTTCCATCACTTCAGGCACACCCATGTGCCCACCGCCACCTGGGCCGAGACCAAAGGTGGCGTCCAGTACAACGCAGTTAAGAATGGGCCCGGAGGCAAGGAAATCCCATGTTGCCTTGGGGAACCAGCCGGTATCTAAAGCGTAGAGGAGGGTTTTATCCCCCTGGGAGAAAAGGTAGATAAACGCATCACCGGCCATATGATTGGCGAGGAGGGGCACAGCCGTTACTGTGCCCGCTTTTATTGCTTTAAATGGCTTCAGTTCATGGAAAACCACACCGAACTCGTTTAGGTCGGGCAGGACGGCAGTTAAACCTTGATATACAGACTCGCTGCCGTAGATGTACAGAACTCCCTGATCTTCCTTTCCCTCAGGGGGACGATTAAAGGAATCCCTCCGCATTTTTATCTCCGCCGGGTAGAAATGATCACTGTGGGCATGGGTGAAAAAGAGGTGCTCGAGTTTAGACCAATCCAGGTTTTGGCGGAGGGCTTGGGCGAAGGAGTCTGGAGGGAAATCGATTTTATGCTTTTCCCCCAGCAGTGCCCCAGATCTGGTGCGGATGTCTTTTCCCCCCAGTGTGCGAGCTTGCTGACAGAATTTACAACCGCAGAACACCCCAGGCCATCCCTGGGAAGAGCCGCTGCCGAGAATGGTAAGGCGCATTTTCTCCCCCTCCTACTCCGTTATCTCAACTCTACGATATAATCCTTTTCCGCTTCGTACAGCTCGTCAAACATGGCCTTGATCTCACTTAAGGAGCATACCGCCGCTGTGAGCGGATCCACGATCAGAGCCTGCAGGGCAAGATCCCTATCCCGCTGGATGAACGCTTCCACTGCCAAATCAAAGAAGGCCATGTTCGTGGCGTTCAGGAGGGCCAACTGGGTAGGCAGGCGGCCGAAATAGGTTGGTTTAATGCCATTGCGATCCACTAGACAGGCAACTTCCACAATGCCGTCCTGGGGTAGGTTCTCGATTAACCCCGTATTCAGCACATTGCCGTAAATTACGGTGGGCTTGTTGGTCAGGATCGCTTCGATGATAACAGCCGCGTATTCATAGCTTCTGCCCACTTCCAGTTCCTTATCTCCCGCAACCAATTCCCTAATGGCCCGGTCCGTATCTGCCCGCCAGGTGGGCCAGTTATTGGCGTAAAAGCCTGTTTCCCCGGTGTAGCCGCCACCACAGTGCAGATCAATCAGTTCCTGTCTTTTGCGGTAATAGGGTATATATTCGGAGAAATGGCCGCTCGATTCGGTCACGAAATAACCTAGGTATTTCATGGCATCGAAGCGGACCGGATCCTGAGCCAATATTTCCGGATCCTCTGCCCTTTCCCGCAGCCGCGGATACATATCCTCACCCTTGTACTCTAGCGTGGTAAACCAAGCCATGTGGTTGATTCCAGCGCAGTCCCACTTCAGCTCTTCATAGGGCACGTCTAAGTAGCCTGCGATCTGGCGGCTGGTACCCTGAACCGAATGGCAGAGGCCAACAATGGGCAGCTCGCTCAGGCGGACTGTGGCCAGTGTAAGGGCGGACATGGGGTTGGTGTAGTTAAGGATGACGCTGTCCGGGGCAAGCTCTTCCACATCGCGCAAAATGTCAACCCAAGCGGGTAGGGTGCGCAGCGTTTTAAAAAGACCGCCCGGCCCAACCGTGTCCCCAATGCACTGCTTCACACCGTATTTGAGCGGAATTTCGTACTCCATCTTCACCGTTTCCAAGCCGTGCACTTCAATTTGGTTGATGATAAAATCCGAACCAGCAATAACTTCCCGCCGGTCGGTGGAGGCAATCACTTCCCAGTTCTTGCCCAGTTTGGTCATTACCATTTCTACCAGCTCTTTGGCTAAACCAAGGCGCTCCCCGTCGATATCCACCAGGGCGATAACTCCGTCCTCCAGGCCGGGAATCTGCAGTATATCACCTACTATGTGCCGGGTGAACATACTACCGGCACCGATAATCGAAATCTTAGTCATTGTGCATACCCCCTTACCTTTCTCTTCTCTAAAAAGGGCAGCTATCCTGCGCATTGGGGGGATTTTGAGGGACAAAAAGCAAGCCTACGGTCTTCCACCGCAGGCTTGCTCTTTTTCTTACGCATTGTTAGAACTCAAGGCGTAAGGACAATCTGTGTGAGTCGGGCAGTACCCTGTTGTACTGATAGGCGTAATCGATCTTGAAATCGGAAACGGCAAAGCCCGCTCCCAGAGTAAGGGATGTGTCATCGCCCAAAGCGGCCCCTGCCCTCAGGGCAATACCGCTCCTCAATGTGTATTCTGCCCCAAATCTAGCACTGAAGTCTTGCTCTATCACTGCGTCCGCTGCCAGGAGCAGTTCGTCCATGGGCCTATAGGCCAACCCCAGACCGAAGGAGCGGTTGAATTCCGCCTCCGCTTCACTGGAGTATTTTACCTTGCCAAAGAGGTTTCTACCCACAAAGCCCACAGAACCCTTACCTTCCGGTAGAGTGTACAGAATGCCCAAGTCCGCGGTAAAACCACGGCCCTTGTTTTCGGGCAGATCCTGGCCGTAATACTTAAAACTGCCGCCTAGACTCAAACCATCTGTAATTGTCCGACCGTAGCCAAGCAGAAGGGCAGTCTCAGCCACACTAAAGGTGCCGATCTCATCACCGTATTCACCGGTTTCTTCTATACCTGACGCGCTGAGGCGCAGCATGCCTGCACCAAAGTTCTGGTAGGCTGCTCCCAGCGTCAAGAAGTTGAGCGCCCCGTACTGATTGGTGTAAAGCGATACCAGGCTGAAGCGGTCAATCTGCCCTAAGCCAGCCGGGTTGTAGTATATAACGGAAGCATCTTCTGCCACCGCGATATGGGCTCCGCCCATGCCAAGCGCCCGCGCTCCCATGCCAAGCCCCATTATTTCCGCCGTGTAACCGCTGCCGCCATTGGCTGCAGCATTTGCCGCAAGGAGTACGACCAGAAGCAGGGTCAGCGCAAGCACATGTTTTCTGATTGCCATTCTTTTCCCCTCCTAAATGTTTGCGTGTGCGTATCCATTTCAGCCAAGATGGGGGAAGCATGGGCTGCCCCACGACAGCCCATGCGGCCCGTTGTTTTTACCTATTCACCACAAGCCGTCCCAGTTCGGAACGCTCGCCTCCGCTGACCACGAAGTAGAGGTAGATGCCGTTAGCTAACGGCCTGCCGTTTGCTTCGAGGTTCCAGTCGTGGGCATTGAGTGCTGCCGCCAGCTCTGCTGTGTAGACCAGCTTACCGGCAACGGTGTAGACGTACAGTGTCCCGTCTTCGGGCAGATCGTAGTAGAAAGTAACTGCAGCTGATGTTGGGTTGGGTGCAGCCACTACTGTGCGGCTCAGCTTAGCCACAACGAACTCCAGGCTGGTGGCAGAGCCGGTGGCGCCGTCCGGGTCAGCAGCGGTTACCTGCAGCTGATACCTACCGCCCTGGGGCACCTGGGAACTATCCCAGAGGTATTCCCCGGTGTTGGCCAGGTTGGTGGCAATGAGCTGCCATTCATCGCTGTCTGCCCCTTTGTATTGTAGTGTGATCTTGAGACTTTCTGCTTCATCGTCCGGGTCCACTGCAATCCACTGCACAATCTCCTTGCCCGTCAATACATCGCCTGCCAGCGGTTTAATAACTTCCACCGTAGGCGGCAGATTGACGTAGATCACTTCGATCTCCTGTTCTGTCTGGGCGGCTGTGCCGTTTTCATCAATTACTGTCAGCTTCACTGTGTAAACGCCGGGGGCGCTGTAGCTGTGCTGCGGACTCCATTCGCTGCTGGTAGTATCGTCGCCAAACTCCCAGAAGCAGGCTGTGATCTCACCGTCATCCCTGGATTCGTTGACAAAGCTGATTGTTTCCCCAACGCCCGGTTCCGCTGGGCTGAAGCTGAATTTGGCAATTGGCGGTGCATTGACTACTGCGACGGTACGGACAGTCTCTGCAGTCAAGCCTCCGTTGTCAGTGACCACGAGCTTAACTTCAAATTCACCCAGTTCTGCGAAGATGTGCTCGGGATTCTGCTCACTGCTCACCGTTCCATCGCCGAAGTCCCAAGCCCAGACGGCAATCCAGCCATCATCAGTGGATTCGTCGACAAACTTCACCGTATCCCACCTGGTGGCAGGTGAAGGAGTGAAGCTGAATTTAGCGGTGGGTGCGTTGTTGATGATCGTGAACTCTGCTGTGACAAACTCATGGTAGGCGCCGGCTGGATCCGTTACCCTCGCTTTGAGGCGGAAGGTATCGCCTGCTTCACCCACTGCATTGCAGTTCCACTCAAAGGAACCGGTGTTGGCCAAGCCAGCTGCGATTTCGTGCCACTCTTCCCCGTCTCTGCTCCAAGCCAGATCAATTACCAGTTCTTCTGCCTCGTGATCGGGATCTGCAGTTACCCAGGTAATCTCGATCAAGCCATTGAGTTCGGCTCCGCCCACAGGTGCTGTAATTTCCACCTGCGGTGCAGCGTTGACGGTGAGCGCAACCGGGATCTGGGCAAAGGGCCGGAATGGATCGTTGGCCGCTACATAGAGGTTGAGCAGATACTGGCCGTACGCAGCCTGTTCAGAACCGAACGTAACGACCACATCCTGCGATCCTCCCTCTACGAGCATGCCCGCTGCCGGATTTACATTCAAGAGTGAGCCAACCGGACTGAAGTGAATGGCAAGGCCATCTTCGATGTAAGGTGCGTTGTATACTACCTGCAGGCCGTCCGTACCCCGGGCGTTTTCAATACCCACTGTGGCACTGTTCAGATCACCGTTCATCGTCAGATACTGGTAGACGATGGTGCCATCGGGATAGAGAATTACCTGGAAGCTGTAGGATTCAGAACCCAGCCATTTGGAGACTCCCTTGTACTCTACGATGAAGCGGTTAGCTTCTTGGTCGTTGTAGAAGTACACATCCCCATTGGAACTAGGATCCAAGTCATCCCAGAACACTGCCAACAGGTCATTTGGTTCACTGGGCTCCGGTATGGGTGTATTGGTCCAAACGGAACCGGTCCAGTTTCCAAAGGTGAGGTAGCCGTTGGAGCCAATGCCCACCTTGGTCTTGAACTCACCGTAGAACGGGAAGGCAAAGGGCAGTGCCACATCGACTACAGACTCGTCAGACAAGTACAGTTTTGTACCTACCTCGCTGATTTCTACCCAGTCAAAACTGGGTCCGAAGTCATCTTTGCTGTCCATCCAGATGTAACCAAACTGATCGGGACCGCCTGACCCTGCCCCGGCGTAGCCTTTGGGCTCGGAGGCGTAGTCGCCTTTGACCGGTTCGGAATCGCGATACTCAAGCCACTCCGGACTTTCAGCAAAGCTGGGAGCTACCGTAATCAGGAAGTCCATGGGTGCAGCACCCATATTGCTTACCGTCAGGTAGTCCTGCTTAACTTCGCCTACTTGAATTGTTTTTTCGAACGCTTCAGGATAAATGCCCAGTACAGGCAGCCATTTCACTGTCACGTCTACCTCTGCGGTAACCACAACCCCATTGGCATCCACTACCGTAAAGACGGCTGTGTACTCGCCCACCTCAACGTAGGTGTGCTCAGCTTCAAGGGCATGGACCTGCTCGCTGCCATCACCGAAATCCCACCAGAAATCGGTAATTTCAGCTGCCCCTGCTTCAACCGCAGCTGCAAAGGTTACGTTCAGAGGCGGTTCACCAATCTGGGACTCTGGCGTGATCTCTGTAATGGACGGACCGGGCTCGATGTTGACGATCAAGTCGACATAGAGATAGGCGTTGTAAGGATCGTTGGTCTTAATGGCCAGATGCTGCTTAACCACTTCGCCCGGTTTGCCCAGCTCAGCTGCGTCGATGCTGATCTCCAGTTCAGCCGTTTCGCCCGCTGCAATGGTGCCCCTATTCGGATTCACTTCAATTCCTTGGGCCAAGGGCATCTCGGTACTTACCAAGTACATCATGAAGTCTTTCATGGAAGAGGCCCACAGGTTGCCATCCCGGTGAACTGTCAAGCCAGCTCCGCTGTAATCCATACCAGCCGGATGGGGGAACTGATAGACAATTTCCAGTGCCTCCAGATCCAAACCGTAGATCATGTCGGGTGCAGCGTTACTGCTCACCCACAGCATACCGGCGGGATGCCAGGCCAAGCCTGCGATGCCCACTGGCAGAGAGTAAGCTTGAATTACCGCACCTGGGTTGGAATGACTCGGTCCGTAGATGTGGTAGATGATGTCTTCATTCCAACCGCCCACGAAGAAGGTGTCGGTGGCTGCGTCGTAGGCCAAGCCTCGCTGGGATACGGAAGTCCAGGGGCCGGTGGTAATGGACATAACCACCTGTCCTGTCTCCACATCCAGGGCGTAAATGCCGTTGTCGCCGCCAACATTGACCTGCCACATCAGGTTGCGGTTGGAGTCATACGCCATGTCACCGGGCCATGCCCCTGCCCACGGCGTAGCAAAGACTGTACCTGTATGGCTACCCGAGGTGGTGATCAGATGGTCGTTCACCATGGCCGGATCGGAAATCCAGATCTGCTCCGTATCGAAACCTACACCCCAGGGTGTGTCAATTTCCAGAGGTACTTCCCAAGCTGCAAGCACGTCACCTACCGCATTGGGTTCAACCGCAGCTTTTAGCTGGGCCACAAGCTCTGGATCAACCGCTGCGTACAATCCCTGGGCATTGGATGCCAGCCCATCAGAGACTGTACCGATGCGTTTGGGCAGTACTACCAGGGGAGCAGACCCGCTGGACACTTTCACTTCGAAATCGAGAGCTGCATTACCATCCTCGTTACCGAGCACAACCGTTTTCGTGGTCTTGCCCGTAATGGGTAGTGTAACCTCGATTACGCTGGGTTCAATGGTTGCTTTGGGCAGCCATTTCACTTCTATCTCAACACTCATTTCAGCTGTGCTGCCGTTTGCGTCCTCTACCGAGAAGGTTGCTGTATAGACGCCGGGTGCGGTGTAGACATGGGTTGTATTCGCTTCAGAGGAGAAACTGCCGTCACCGAAGTCCCAGCCACTTGCGATAATTGCTGCGTCGCCTGCAATGTACTCAGCCAGGAAGGCAACTTCGAGGGGAGGCTCACCGAAGTCCGGTGCTGCACTTACCTCGATTATTTCCGGTCCAGCCGCAATGGTGGCTGTGACGGGAATGATAATTAACGGGTTTTCAAAGTCATTGGTGGCCAGCACCACACTGCCTGTGTAAACACCGGCACCAAGCTCGGCAGCATCGATTGTAACCTTAATCAGTTCAGAACCGCCGGCCGGAATTTCACCCTCCATGGGTTCCCAACTGAGCCAGTCACTGCCGATGGCACCAAGGCCCGTTTCGAGCAGATACATCCTGCCTTCGCCCCATCCGGAGACCCACAGGTTGCCGTCCCGATCGAACTCACAGCCGACACCCATGTATTCACCACCGGCAGGATGGGGGAATTGGGCCAGTACAGCGTGGGAAGTGGCATCTACGAAGTAGATCATATCCGGTGATGCGTTGTTGGTCACAACGAGTACGTCAGCCTTGGGGTGGTAGGCCAGGCCTGCAATGCTCACTGGCATATCCCAGGATTCGATTACCTGACCGGGGTTATCCCAGCTTTCACCCTTGATTTTGTAGATAATGTCTTCGTTCCAGCCACCGATGTAGAACGTGTCGTCGTTGGCGTTGTAGGCAAGACCCCTCTGGGAGATGGAAGTCCAAGGCGAACCGCTGATGGAGCCAACAACAGTACCTGTTGCCGGGTCAATCTTGTAGATTGCGTTATCGCCGCCCACATTTACCTGCCAAATATGGCTGCCGTCAAAGGCCATATCACCGGACCAGGAGCCGCCGAAGTTGGCAACCCAAGATCTGCCGGTGTACGTACCGTCTGCGGTCACCACATAGTCCACGGTGGGATCGACCACAACATCGCCCAGGACCAACTCATTACTGGTCAAGATGGTACCTACACCCCACACATCGTTGACGGGAGAAGACACATACCAGCTGTCAAGGACCGAACCTACATCATCGGGCAGCCATGCGGATCTTTCCGGATTTAGGTTCGCTTCGTACAATCCAACAGCGGTCTTGGCGTTGGGGTCTTTCACGTCTGCTGGCTGAACAATCCTCTCCAGCAGAGGTACCTGGCTGGCCGTTTCGCCCATGCCAAAGAGAAGTGTACCGGTGCCCACGTTGCTGAGGATGATTGTATCCTGCGCAGTTTGACCCTGTCCTAAGGCGAAGTCGAGCTGTTTCGGCTGCCACTGGGCAGAGGCGGGCTCCCGTACCGTCACATTCACCTGTGCGGAAGCTTGGTAGCCGTCGTTGTCAACTACCGTAAAGACAGCCACAAACTCCCCTTCCCTGGCATAGGTATGCTCAGCCGTAAAGGCGTGGACTGGATCGCTGCCGTCGCCGAAATCCCACCATTTATCTGCGATCTGACCGTCCGGATCATGGGCCGCTCCCACAAAGGAAAAGACTGTGGACATGGGGCCTGTCTGGGGATTTACGCCGCAGGCTGTGATCACAGGGGCCGCGTTGGGCAGGACTTCTACCTGTACCGGCACTATGGTGCGGGGGGTGCGGATGTCATTGGTGTTCATGACGATAGCGCCTTCCAGTTCACCTGTGCCGATCTCGCCCAGGTTGATCCTAACGTTCACAGCGGCACTCTCGCCCGGCTCCAGAACCAAGGTAGAGGGTTCTACAGTAAGCCAGGTGAAGAGGTTGAACTGAATTGCCAAACCATCATGCACATAACCTGCTTGGTTGTAAAGAACTTCTAAGCCATCGCTGCCGTCTGCGTTTTCAATACCGATCGTTCCTTGGTTTATATAGCCCGGGGTAAACTCCATATCCTTGTACTGATAAACGATGGTGCCATCGGCATAGAGCATCGCTTGGAATGTATAGGATCCGTTCTGGTAGTAACGGGGCAGTTCTTTCCATTCCACGATAAAGCGTTCGTTGGCCTCATCGTAGTAATAGAAGACGCCGCCGGTGGCAGGTGCATAAGGCGGATTCAAGTCATCCCAGTAAACCGCCAACAGATCATTGGGATCTGCAGCGTTGGGAATGAACGAGTTCTGCCAAACATTGCCCCTGGTACCGAAGGTGAGGTATCCGTCGGAGCAGATCCGGATCTCTGTTTTCAGATCCCCGTAGAAGGGGAATTCAAAGGGAAGATCCATAACCAACGAATCATCACCGGAGAGGGGCAGTCTTGTGCCGATCTCGCTGATCTCTACCCACTCAAAGGTAGGCCCGCCAGGCTGATTCGAATCTACCCAGAGATAGCCAAAGCCATCCGGTCCACCTGCTGCCAGCGGTTGAACCGCGTCAGCGAAGTCACCGGTCGTAACCGCTTCTATCTCCATCTCCAGCGCGGCTTCACCCACATTGGTAACGGTAACAACTGCCCACTCTTCCCGATGTGCCCTCAGTGCACGCCGGATCGAGGTGGGCTCTACCGACACCTCAGGCAGATCCTGCACCACAATTTGGACACTTGCTTCAGCAGTTAGGCCATCGTCGTCTGTAATAGTTAAAGTGGCGGTGTATTCTCCCTCTACCGTGTAGGTGTAAATGGGTGCCAGCGTGTCCCTTACCAGGGGGCTGCCGTCACCGAAGTCCCACACCACTTCAACGATTTCACCATCCACATCGTAGACGTCAGCGCTGAAGTTGACGGTGAGAGGTGCACTGCCTGCCCACGGATCAGCTGAAATGGAGCGGATCGTGGGTGGAATGATTGACTTTGCGAACATAAATGTTTCCACATCTACCACAGGGTTGGCCGGATCATTGCTCATGATCTTAATTGTTGCCTGCCAGGTTCCCTGGGACAGGTTGTGGGCCGCAAAGGTTGCTGTTAACAGATCTGAGTCTTGGGGAGCAACTACTCCTCCATACTTGTCAAGGATGAGCCAGCCAGGCACAAAGAAGACAGCCATGTCATCATGGACGTAGTCCTCCTTGTAGGCCAGTTGCAGACCGATTGTTCCGTCTGCATTCTCAATGCCCACAGAAGCGTCGTTCGCCCAGCCTCCCAGCATCTGTTCGTAGCGGTAAGTGATCAAACCACTAGGTTCCAAAATGACCTGGAAGGTGTACGCTCCACCGTGGGAATAGCGGGGTACATTCTGGTACTGCACCACGAATTTCTCCCCATCACCGTAGTAGAACACCCTGCCGTTATCATTTTGCGGCTCCAGGTCACACCAGAAGGGAGCGATCAGAGCGTTGGGCTCCCTAGTATCGGGAATGGGATGGGGGCTCCAGGTGGTACCTGTGTCGCCAAAGGTCAAATAACCATTGGAAGAAATGCGGACCGAGTTTTTCAAATCCCCGTAAAATGGGAACTCAAAGGGGAGATCCACAACGGAGCTGTCATCTCCGCCTAGGATGAGCCTCGTTCCGATTTCACTAATGTCTTCCCACTCGGGCAGGGCCACTCCCGGCTCGTCGCTGTCCCACCAGAAATACCCGTACTCATCGGGCCCACCCGAACCCAGCGGAGTAACCCTTCCGGAAGTATCCATCCTGCCAACCAGTTGAACTGCTGCTGTATAGGTCAGTTCACCTAAGCCGACGTTTTGGATCTCAATGGTGTAGTCTTCAGTTTCGCCCCATTGGAGCCAAGTGTGGATTTCGGTCGGATCCACCTCAATTTCAGGCGGATAAAAGACCCGGATGGTGATGGAAGCTGTCGCTTCAACGCCCTCTTCGTCGACAACGTGGAATGTGGCGTTGTAATCGCCCAGCTCCTCGTAAATATGAACCGTCTCAAACTCGTGTACCGGATCGCTACCGTCACCGAAGTCCCACCAATAGTCCACGATTTCACCCGCTGCTGTCGTAGCCGCGGCAGTGAAAGCCACTTCCAAGGGAGGCGGACCGAAACTTGGTTCCGCATTGATGGAGGTGATTACCGGTCCAACAATCTGCATCATGGCATTGGCCAGATTGAGCCTGCCGCCGGTGCTCACAGTACCTTGATAGATTGGCTTAACATCTACCGAGCGTAGGATGGCATCCCTGATCGTGAGCTCATTGGGATCCATTTCCGCTGTCCGGTACAACGGCAGATTGGGTCTCAACGAATGGAGAAGCGCTGCCGAGCCGGCCACGTGCGGCGAAGCCATGGAAGTGCCGTAGAAATAGGCGTAGACCGCAGTGGGCTCAACCGGTACCGGATCGGGTGGAATGGTGGACAGAATGTAACCACCGGGTGCATACAGATCCACTGTTTCCGGTCCCCAGCAGGTGCTCCACCAGCCTGGGTAATTCACAGGCTCTTCATTCTGCATCATGGCCGCTACCGAAATAATGTTGGGAGCGTCGTAGCTGGCAGGGTAATGGGGGTCTATGTCCGTGTTGTCCCCAGTGTTACCTGCTGCACAGACCACAACGGCGCCTGTGGCTTCAATTGTATCCCTGAGGCTTTGGTTGTATCCGCCGCCGCCCCAGCTGCAGTTGATTACCTTTGCCCCCTTTTCAGCCGCGTATTGAAGGGCCAAAATGGCGTCGCTGGTGTAACCTCCATCACCGCCGATGAACTTCAAGGCGATGATCTGGATGTCCCAGTTAATCCCGGCTACACCCATTCCGTTGTCGCTCAGCGCACCAATTGTGCCCGCAACGTGGGTTCCGTGTTCATCATTGAGGTACCCATAGCGGTCTCGGTCGGTGGGGTCAAAGACCTGGTTGCTGCCGTTATGGAAGTTCCAGCCCCAAAAGTCGTCGATGTAGCCGTTGCCGTCATCGTCAACACCGGGCGTCCCGCCCATCTCGGCCTCGTTGATCCAGATGTGATCGGCCAAGTCCGGATGATCGATGTAAATGCCGGTGTCAATAACCGCTACAACCACTTCGCCTGAACCGGTATGCATGGCCCAGGCTTCCGGAGCGTCAATGTCCGCATCGTCCACCGGAATGCCCAGCATCTCCGGGTCAATGTCCGTTACCCCTTCATTGTGCAGCCCCCACATCCGATCGAAGTAAGTGTCGTTGGGGAACAGGGGTATGCTTTGGGGTACATCGTATTTGTAGCGGATGTAGTCCCTTTCTGCATAGAGGATACCCGGCAGAGACTGGAGCTGGACTATGGACTGATCCACACTCGTCTTCTCCGGCAGCTCTATAATGCCGAGTCTTAGGCCGCTGGGAAACGCTCTGGTGGGCTGAAAGGAAGCCACATTTAATACAGAGTATCCCAGCTGCTCCATGCTGGCTACCGCCTCTGCCGGTGTAACAACATCGGCAAAGCGCACTATTACCCGCTGGGGGTGATAGTAATCCTCTCCCCCCTGCCAGCCGCCTCGGGGTGCGGCATAGCCCGTCACCGCTACAAGGACGATAACGATTAGGGCTAAGGCGGTAATCGCTAACTTCTTTTGTCTCAATAACATAAACTACTTGCCCTCCTTTGAAAAAGACTGGCCATATACATACAACTCCTAGACGGATTTACAAATTCAGCGGATTGCCCGCTTTCTGCAAACCGCTGTCCTAAGTTTAACCTCTATCCATTTACCACCCCCATCCGCGTGATCCTTAATTGGGACGCACAAATCCCAGATTTCAATGAAGATAAAGAAGGATATCCCGAGTACCCGCTTTACAAACGGTTAGGCGGGTTGGCGTCCCAGTTAATTTCATACGGCTATCTGGGTTATACAAAAGAAATTGTGCCTGCCTTCCTTACTTGATAAATTTTACATTTACGGGAAAAACTAACATTATGCCAATTTGGCCGAAGGGGTGGATAAAATGAAAGGACTACAAAAAGGGGTAGTAATGTTGTGGCTAACAGCCATTTTGCTCTGCCTCGCCTGGCTGGTGCCGGCTTGGGCGAAGGAAATGGATGAACCTGCCCTGCGCATTACTGGTAGTGCCGAATTCAGGCTGAAATACGCAAGGGGTGACACGGCTGCCCTTACAGGCACCGGCTACTCCCTCGGCAGCCCCGACCTGACGCAGCTTCTGACCCTCGATGTGGAAGGACAGATCGCACCCGGTTTTACGGCAGCCGTCAATTTGGACAACCGCAGGGATGGCAATTTGCAGATGGTGGAATTGAGGTTAGAGGGGGAAAAAGTCCGGGGGAAATATGGTGGGATAGGTTACAAAGCGACCAACCCCTACCTCGCCTTCTCAGACCGGTTGCGGGGATTGACAATAAGCACCCTTTATCCCAAGGCGAACATCACCCTAGTTGCGGGACGCGTGCAAGGGGTAGCCGCCAAAAAGACGTTTAAGGGAAGCAGCGCCCAGGAGACGATTCGCTACGAACTGGATGCACCCTACGGCCCATCGCCCACTTCCCAGGGGTTCACTGCCTCCCTCGACGGTATGGAGTATTACATCCTAACCGATACCTTTGACCCAGACTTCATGGCAGTATCGTTCCGGTATGAGGATCAACCAACCCCTGAAGGTAGGACCCTATTGGAGACACTGGAACTTTGGAACCTGGACTATCTCCCTCTGGAAGCGGGGCAAACACTACCCCTCACAGCGGGACAATATGTGGGCGTTTCCTTGAGCGGGGAATTCTTGGCACTGAAAATGGGCAGCGGGGACCTAATCCGCAGCCAAATCCAAGCACTGATCCGAACTTACAACCTAGAACATGGCCTAATTGGGGATGAACAAAAGAAATATCCTTTTGTTGTGGGCTCAGAGGCAGAAAAGGCCTTTCTCCAGGATTTGATTACAAGACACGTCTCCATCACGGCCGGTGTGGAGGGAGAAACAGGTTACAGCGTCCTTGACGCCAAAGCAGACTCCTATCTACAAAGAAGGCTGTATCATCTGGGCCAAAGCAGAATCATACCAGGCTCGCTGGACATCAAGGTCCGTAAAGGATCTACCTTTGTACCGGTGGAGAACGAACTTTCCCTGCCCTTCCTGGTTGATTATGACCAAGGCATTGTTGATTTTCAGTTCCCAGCCCATTTTTTCGACCTTTACAGCGGCATGGAGATAACCTATCAGCACGAACTCACCATGGGCAGCTTCAACCTGGGCATCGGCTTGGTGGAAGGGAGCGAGCGCGTCCTGCTCAACGATGTCCTTCTGGTTAAGGACAAAGACTACTCCCTCGACTATGAGCTTGGTATTTTAACGCTCTGGTTTCCCCTCAATTCGGAAGATGTACTGGTTGTGGAATACGAGTATTTCCGCGGACCCTTTGGCCGCGCCGCCGATTACAAGACCAACTTCTACAGCACCGAACTGGATTGGGCTGTAAACGATAATCTCCAGCTCAACCTAGGTTTCGCTGCCCAACTAGACCTGCCCCGCTCCGCTCAAACACCGGAATTGGTGGGCACCATGCCAAATCAACATCTAATGGCCGGCTTAGCGGGCACGTACAAACTGGGCGGACTGACCATATCGGGCGAACTTGGCCTCAGCCACAATCAATTTCCCAGGGATGATAACGCCAAAGGAAGGGCACCCAATCAAATCTCAGCCATAATGCAGGCCCAAGATGAACTGGGCAGAGAGTACGTGATCCTTGCCCATAACGATGGCATCAGCGTTGGCTCCGAATCCTTCCAAAATTACCAGGTTGCCAGCGGACTTGCCCATAACTCCGTCCGGGCTTTGGCCAGTTCTGATAGCCTCTGGTTTTTTGCTACCGCCAACGGCCTCACCGTGCTCGCCGCCGAGTCAGGCCCAGGCCTGGGCAATCCCCTGGATTACGCCGGTAATTGGACGCGTTTCTCCACTTCCTCCGGCCTGCCCAGCAGCGACCTTTCCGCTGTAGCGGTAACACCTTGGCAGGTGTGGGTTGGTACATCACAGGACGGCTTAGCTTCTGCCGAACTGTCCGCCCTGGACAATTGGACGCCCCACCTTGGCCAGCTTCCGTCCCAGGCGGTTTCTGCCCTGGCCTATGACCCCCGCGCCGATCTGGTCTTAGTGGGCACAGATAGGGGCATTGCCGCGATCAGGGGTGAGATCTCAACAACCGAACTGGATGCTGTCCCCATCAGAGCTATCAGCTCATCCTTTTCGCTGCTCAACGGGCTAAACAGCTTTGCTGCCGGACCAGAGGGCGTTTACGTCCGACAAAAGGACGGTAGTTGGCAGTCCATTTCCGGCGCCCCGGCCGGTTGCCTGAGTGTGCTGCTGTGGGAAAACAGGCTGTGGGTGGGCACGGAAGCGGGCCTCTACAATTGGGATGGAAACGAGTGGACATTCATTGCAGAAACAAACGGATTTGCCATTACCGCCCTAGGCACCGCCCGTGGGTATAAATCCCCAGGCAGGCAAACTCTCTGGGCGGGTACAGCGGGAACCGTTGAGGAAGGCATAAACAAGATCGTATGTTTCGAGTTGGAAGACACCAAGACCGTTTTTCAACACGGGGGAAAAGACTTGGCCGTATCGCCCGATGATGCCCACCGCTATGTGGATATACCGAAGGAAGGCCATACCGCCGTTGGCTATGCGGGCAGGCTCAATGCGCGCTATACTGGGGAAACTGTAGGCGTTTTCGGCAGCTATGAAAAAAATTCCCCTGACTTTATGCGTTTGGGCCGGGCTGAAAGACGGGAAGGGGAACTTTGGCGCCTGGGCACCCAGTGGACGCCCAGTTCCAAGCTGACTGTAACCGCCGAACATTCCCGTACTGCCAGCAGACCTATTTCTTCAGAGGATGAAACGGTAACCATCACCAACCGGTTGGGAAGCACCGTAATAATCGGTCCCCAAGTTGATGTTACCCTTGTCCAGACCCTGACGAAAAATGCACACGATGTGAGAAGGGGCAGGACCTTTTCCCTTGTGGGAAGCCAGCGCCTCTTAGACGGTCGTTTAGATGTGAGCGCTGGTCTGGAGAGAAGCGAAGAAGCGAGCACAAATAGCCCACTTAATTCCTTTGTTCAAACCAGCCTGCGAGGCGATGCCAAGCTCACACTTGACGCCCTGTCCCTCACAGGCAGCTACCGGAAGCCGGTCAAGCTGGTTAACGAACGGCGTTCCGGTATTTCAGACACCCGCTTCACTGCCCAGTGGGCGAAACAGCTGGCTGGGCTCGATCTCCGGGCTTTATACAACAACATCTATCGCCACAACCTGGCGACTGACAAGACATCATCCAATCAAAAGGCTGAACTGAAGGCCGTCCTGCCCGCCATTAACGAGAATCGCCTTATACCCAACGCAGTGTTTGTCTGGGAACAGACGGTTCCCTTTACGGGCCAGGCAAAGACAACAGTGAGTGCCCAGGCCAACATCACCGGCAGTCTAGAACGGTTTCGCCTGAGCAGTGGCTTACTTGTGAAGCGCACAGTGTATCCCGAACTAAAGAAGGAGGTAACAGAAACCGAGCTTCACACAAGCGTTAACCCGATAACAGCCAGCAAGCTGCAGCCCCAGTTTGACTTACGCTGGAAACGATCAGTATCAGAACGGCCCGATTTAGGCTCTGTAAACACCCACTCTTTGACAAGCTCCATTCGACTGAGTTGGAATCCGTCCGAAAAAATGCGCGGCACCGCTTCAGCGGCCTATGCTTTGAACCTCACTTCAGCGGCAAAGGAAGTGAAAAAGCACACGGTGACGCTGCAGAACAGTCTGTACTACAGATTAAGCGAGAAGAGCAGCGTTACAGGCACCGCATTGACCAGGCTGAACACAGAAACGGGGCGTTCAATCGCCCCGGAACACTCCCTAAAACTCCAACTCACAGCGGATTTCAGTTATCGTTTCAGTGAAACATGGTCCCTAACCACTTCCTTAAGTTGGCACAGGCAAGCTGCACTGAGCACACTGGAAAAGCCTGCCAGGGCCTTTACAATCAACGCCGCTTTGAAAGCTAGCTTCTGACAGTGGTTTCAGTACACAAAAAACGGGTCGTTTGACCCGTTTTTTAGTTAAGTTATACAGCAAAATCCATCTCATCAATGGCCCGCTGTGCCTCTACCAGACGGTAATAATAGCCTTTCAGGGCCATGAGCTCGTCATGGGTACCCACCTCCACCAGCTCCCCTTCGGATAGGACCGCTAAACGGTCTGCGTTCCGCAGGGTAGAGAGACGGTGGGCGATGATGATCATGGTCCTGTTCTCCGCCAGGCGGTAAATGGCCTGGTGAATCTGCTCTTCCGTCTCACTGTCCACAGACGAGGTGGCCTCGTCCAGGATCAGGATACGGGGATTGTGGAGGATGGAACGGGCGATAGCGATCCGCTGCCTCTCCCCACCCGACAAGCGCTGGCCTCGCTCCCCTACCCTCGTATCGTAGCCGTCGGGGAATTTGACTATGAAATCGTGGGCGTTGGCAATCTTGGCAGCGGCAATCACATCCTCCGCCGTAGCATCGGCATTTGCGTAGGCGATGTTTTCCCAGATTGTACCGGCAAAGAGGAAAGACTCCTGCAGAACCACACCCACTTGACGGCGGAAGTCGCCTAAGGCCAGATCCCTAACGTTGATGCCGTCGATGTAAATATTGCCTTCATCCACATCGTAAAAGCGGTTGATCAAGTTGATCAAGGTCGATTTTCCTGCCCCCGAGTGGCCAACGATACCCAGTGTTTCCCCGGGTTTTATGTGCAGATTAACGTTTTTCAGGACCGGCTCATAGGGACGGTAGCCAAAGGTTACGTTTTCTAGGCGGATTTCTCCCTTAAGCTCGGGGATGGGAACCGCCTCCGGTTTGTCTTGAATGGCCGGAACTGTGTCCACAATTTCAAACAGCCGCTCTGCTGACGTCATGGCCTGGTGAAACCAGCGAGGAATGAAGGACATGAACTGGAGGGGGCCGTAAATCAGTCCGGCGTAGGCCGAAAACTGAATGAGTTCTCCAATCTGGAACGTCTCGTTCAAAACCAAGGAGCCGCCGTAATACAGGATGAAGAAGTTGCCCAGACCCATAATGAAGCTGAGGGTCGGGTACAGGGTATTCCATGTTTTTTCGTTCCGAGCAGTAATATCCCTGTAATTACGGCTTTTCTCTGCAAAGCGGGCCGCTTCCCGTTTCTCGTTACCAAAGGCCTTCACTACCCGGATTCCGGTCAAAATGTCCTGCAGTGAAGAGTTAGCCTCATCCCACCAGCGCCACTGCTGGTGGTACATACGCCTAATCCTCCGCCTGGTTGCACTGGACATCCAGACAATAAAGGGAGCTGGAACGAGAATTAGTAGGGCAAGCTGCCAGCTCTGCCAGAACAAAATGGTCGTGATTGCTACTAACAGCAGCGTTTGACTAACCAAGTCGGGCATATGGTGCTGGAGAAAACCCTGTACATGCCCTGTGTCATGGTTGATCCTGTTCATCAAGTCGCCCACGCGGTGTTTGTCAATAAAACTCAGGGATAGGGCCTGGAGGCGGCTAAACACCATGGAGCGTAGATCCTGGCCCAGACGGGCACCGACGGTAGTCATCATGCGTCCCCTTAAGATGGTCAACAGCGTTGACAACAACCTGGAAAGGGCAAAGCCGCCGATGAGGATAAAGAGCAGTTTCACACTGGGCTCTTCCACCTGCAGCACATCGTCCACCAGCATCCGCTGCAGTTGGGGCGGCACCAAGTTGATGGCTGTTAACGCGAAAAAGACGAGCATACT
>LSQX01191791.1_pt1 | contig 21981 bp, 22 predicted proteins | sample 654561 | NCBI WGS metagenome assembly LSQX01 (sample SAMN04489861, study PRJNA283612) | anaerobic digester metagenome | isolation source: 4 biogas reactors fed with cattle manure at either 37C or 55C with and... | place: Denmark: Kongens Lyngby | collected 2014
ACTGGTGGTGCGTTCTGTTTCCCCCTCTTTGCCTGGTAGATGTGGCTCAAGGATGTATCATAGAGGCCGAGCGGCGTGACGGGGAGTTTGTAGGCGTTGAGCTTGCAACAAGGTCGCTTTTGCGTGCTTCAACCTCGGCCCAAACGGAGACTGCGCTCTATGAGGCAGCGAAGGCTGCACGACGCACAACCCTTGCGCAGCTGAATTGGGAGTTGCCCCCGTGGATATGCAGGCTTCTTGGCATGGGACGTTTCGATCAAGCGCAAAAGTGAGAAGATACGCCTCAAAATGCGCACCATCGTGCTGGCTCTTGCATAATATGTGGAGGGCCAGTTTTCCTTTCAGGAGGTGCGCATGTGATACAGCGAGCATCTGAACTGCGGGTCAAAGAAGTCGTCAGCATCAACGACGGCAGGCGGCTTGGCTTCATGTTCGATCTTGAGATAGATATGGATACAGGCAAGGTTATTAGCTTTGTCATACCCAGCGGCACAAGGGTGCTGGGATTCCTGGGGCGAGCAGGGGAGCTGGTCATTGACTGGGATCGCATAAAGAAGATCGGCCTCGATGTCATCCTGGTGGATGATTCGGGGCTGACGATCTGACTGGCCGGGCCTTCTGTCCTGGCGCATGATCGTGGCAAGTGCGATGGCGCACGATTCCGCCACCCCTGGTCTTCGTGGCGGCACCCCTGCGACGGGGGCGGACAAGCTGTCACCAACCGCCAACTTGGACAGCTCCTATGGGTGCAAAGAGCTGGCCATGAGTGCATTTCCCCTTGAAAGAGACGGGCGCTGATGTTATACTTTCGCCTGCTGGAGGCGATGTCAGATGCAGGGTTGTGTTTCAGAAGATACGACTGTGTTCCTCAAGGACAAGACTGGCGAAGTTTTGGAAGTGACTTTTGCTTTCTTCAATGCTTTGCTCGATGCTGATCCCAGCGGGGCCGACCTTGGAGAATACAGAATCCTCAGCCGTTCGGGCTGGACCGAGCTTCTCTCTGTTGCCAGGCGTAACCTGTGGGAGGGCGAACAGCTCTGCCACTTGCGTACGCGATTAGGCCGCATTTCCTTGACCGGGGAACACAGGCTCCCTGTGAGAAGGGGTGTCGAGGATGTGGTAGTTCAGGCCAACACTGTGAAGGCCGGGGATGCCCTTCTCATGCTCGAGCGTCCTAAGCTTGGCAAGAATGCTCTTCCCATTGGCGAGCGGCTCAATTTCAGGACCCTCGGCGTCCTCTCCGCAAGTCTGTCGACTGGCTTCGGAGGGTATGTATATCGCCTGGAGACCGGGGATGGAATGTTCGTGGCGAATGGGTTCCTCATGCATGGGCTGTGATATAATTATCACTGATGTACAGGCCTGCTGCTATTGCAGCGTTTGGTTATTCGGGGAGGTCATCAGTGGGCATGGGGGCTCAGCAACCGGGGCGGCGCAAGCCTGAGGAGCGTACCCGCGCCAGGCGCACCCAGAAGTTTTTTGGGAGAGCCGTGACCATTGCTCTGGTCGCGGTGCTTTCCTATTCGCTCTATGCCATGATAAGCCCGGGGCTTGTAGTGAGGTTCTCTGATTCCGCTGTAGCTCGCTCCGGCTCTATTGAATTCTCTGTTCCCGGGAAATCCATCATTGTCAGGGACGAGCGTGTTATCATCACCCCTATCAGCGGCGTAGTCCATTTTCTCGTTGACGATGGCGAGAAGGTGGCAGCCGGTGCCGCTGTTGCGGAGGTGCGTGATAGTGCGATTTCGTCTTCTGTTGAAGCTGGCGCCCTCCGAATCGAAGGTGAGTTGGATACCTTCGTTCAGGAAACGGCATTGCGGGAGGGCAGGGAGAGGGACCGCCTCGTCGCAATCAGGGTGCAGATTGCCCTCAAGGAAGAGGAACTCAAGGTTTACGTGGAACGCAAGGATGCGAAGAATACGAATAAGGTCCATTCGGAGTTGGACGAACTCCGCCGGCGGGAAGCTGAGGCTGAGGCTGAAGTAGAACGGATAAGGCAAGAGACTGAAGCTGCTGCCTCTGCGATCCGAGAGGCGAAGCGCCAATCAGATGCGGCGCTCGGCCGGGCCCTGGCGGTGCTGCGGAGTCATGATGCTGCCCTCGTAAGCACCCACATAGACGGGCTGGAAGGGATCTTCAACCCCGACAATCCTGATCTTCTCCTTATCAATCCTGCTGATCACAACGCTCTTCCTCACGTTCGTACAGAAGGCGACTTGGTGGCCGCCGGGTCGGCCGTATTCCGCGAGATCCAGAATCTCAGCACTAATCTGCTCGTGTTCGCCGAGTTCGCGGATGAGTGCGCTCCCGATGCCGGGGCGCGTGTGCGGGTCCGGTTTCCGCGGTTAGCTCTTGAAGCCGTTCCGGCAACGGTAATTGCCGGAAAGAGGCGCGTCGACATAGGGGAAGACGTATGGGCTCTCCATATCGCCCTCGATAGATATGCAACTACTCTCACAGACCTCCGTTCAGAGGAGATACATCTGATTACCGGCCACATGTCAGGCATAGTGGTTCCCGTAGAAGCCCTGGCAACCCGAGGCGAGGCAACAGGGGCTTACGTCTTTCGAACCGGCGAATTCAGGTTCAGGGAAGTGGAAGTCGTCGCTTCCAATGGACTGGAAGCCGTCGTCAGGGGCTTGCGGGAAGGGGATAGAGTCCGTTTGCACGGCAAGATGGGCCGGTGATGCCGGGTGGCGCCGGGGCGGCGCGACTCCGCCGCCTGGCGGGGAAGGATGGAGGAATACATCATGGAGCGGAGAATACGTAGCCTACGATGAGGTGGTTTTTTGTCGTCGATTTCCGATAGTCTTAGCATCTTAAGAGGCAGAATAGCGGCAGCTTCGGCACGAGCCGGTCGAGACCCTCGAGAGGTGAAGCTGGTAGCTGTTTCGAAGAACATTGATGTGGAGCGCATAGTTCTGGCAGTGGAAGCTGGAGTCCGGGATTTCGGGGAAAACAGGGTGCAGGAGGCTGCGGAGAAGATCCCGCGTGTACACGCTGATGTCACATGGCATTTCGTGGGGCATCTCCAGCGAAACAAGGCAAAAGATGCCGTAGAGCTGTTTTCTCTCATGCATTCCCTCGACAGCATCAGGCTGGCCCGTGAGCTTGATCGGCGGTGTGAGATGGCGGATTCCACCATCGATCTTCTCCTGCAGGTCAATATCTCCGGAGAGGCCACGAAGTTCGGCGTCCCTCCTGAGATGGCCAGGGATGTTCTTCTGGAAATCGCCAGATACGAGCGATTGCGTGTTCGCGGGCTTATGGTTATTGCTCCATATTCCGATAATCCGGAGGATGCTCGTCCATGGTTTTCACAGGCTCGCCAACTCATGCGCGAGCTGGGAAGGCTTTCAATCTCTAACGTAAGCATGGACGAGCTCTCCATGGGCATGTCAGGAGATTACGAGGTGGCTATTGAAGAAGGCGCCACTATCATACGGGTAGGAACTGCGATATTTGGAGAACGCCAGTAAGGCGTCAAGATCCCGCCCTTCCTATCTGAGCGTTTGTCTGGAGGTGCCTGGATGTACGATGAATCAGCGATTCTTGGCGCCGCGCGAGATGCGTCCGAGTCAAAAGTCCCTGTGCTGCTGGGATTCCTCGATGAGGAGGAGCAGGAGATGGCGGTGCAGGCGCTTGCATCCATTGGCGAGGTGATGCCTCGCTTTTACGGGGGATACAGGGGCGCAGTGCGGAAGAGGCTTGTGATCATGCCGTCGGGCTTCATTGTTGAAGCCTTCGATGCCGGCATATCCTATTTCGCGTTGCGTGGCGATGGTCTGGATATTGGCCCCTCATCAAGCCCTGAGATGGCTATTGGAGAACTTCGGGCTCTGGGAATTCCCCGTGAGCACATCGGAGATGTCTTCTATGGAGGCAACGAATGGCAGGGCGTGGTGCTCGCCAGCGTATTCGATGATTGCGGAATGAGGAGGATGGAGGGAGCCGGTGCTCGGCTTGTGGAGCTGGACGCGGCTGAGGTCGCGTTTCCAGGGGTCGTCCCAAAGAAGATAAGGGCTACGGCAGCTTCAATGAGGCTTGACGCTGTGGCAGGGGCTGGATTCCCGGCTTCCAGATCGAGGCTTGCCCAGGAGATAAAGGCAGGCCGATTCAAGGTGAATGGGGAGACGATTGACTCGCCCTCTGCCAGGGTTTCTGAAGGAGATGTGATAGTCTGCCGAGGCCGAGGCAGGCTTGTTGTGGAAGAAGTTCTGGGGGAGACCAGGCGCGGGCGGTTCTCTCTCTTATTGACGCGCTATTCGGCGAATATGCCATTCTCTTGAGAGGAGGGTCGAAATGCTCACACCACTTGAGGTTCATTCCAAGCAGTTCCAGACGAGGTTTGGGCGTTACAACGCGGCTGAGGTTGATGACTTTCTTGATCTGGTAGGGCAGTGCTATGATCAGCTTTACCGCGAGAATGCGGAGCTCAAGGAGAACTTGCGACTCCTTTCCGAGAAGGCCCAGCACGCCCCGGAGGAGTACGACGGCGATATTGCCGAGACAATCAAGCAGACTCTTTTGATGGCTCAAAAAGCAGCCGAAGATGCCCGGCGCAATGCGGAGGAAAAGGCCACGCTCATCGTGGAGAACGCGGAGAGGGAAGCCGCCGCGGTGCTCGACCGGGCCGAGGAGAAGATCCGTTCTCAGCAGAAGCGGCTGGAGGATCTTTACGCTCAGGAGACGGCTGCGCGTGCCAGGTTCAAGGCAATGCTCGAAGCCTACCTTGAGATGCTGGAAGATACCGAAATGAACGCGTAGGTCGCCTTGCGCATGCAGAGCGAGATAATGCGAGTAAGACCGCAATGCCGGGGGCACCATATCCTTCGCGAGGTGTGACCTGTGCGGAGGAAAAGGCGGCAGGGCGAACTCAGGTCCCTTGTGGCCAGAATCATCCAGCTGTCGCGGCGACTTGAGGATGCGAGCGTTGCGGAGTATGTCGAGTTCATGCGAAACCCGCGACGGGTGGTTTGGTCGAACTTCCTTGCCGGAGTTGCAAGGGGATTCGGTATTGCCATAGGGGCATCGGTCCTTACAGCGTTATTCCTGTACGCACTCTCTGTTATCATTTCGCTTAACATCCCGATCATAGGCAACTTGATTGCCAGGATCGTAAAGATCGTAAAGGACAGCGGCGTGTGACGCAGGAGGTAGGCGGATGGACCCGGGAAGGATCGATGCATACAGGAGCAGGCTTCTGGAGCTCAAGGCGCAAGCTGAATCACGTGTGCGCGATGTTGAGGAGATGTCAGGATTCGACATGCCGGAATCCGAATGGAGCGGCGAGCTTTCCAGCTACGACAATCATACGGCCGACAGCGCTTCTGCGCTGGAGATGCGCTCTATCAACCTTGGTCTGATACATCACGGCCATGACACTATCGCCCAGATTGAGTCTGCGCTAGAACGGATTTCTAGTGGCTCTTATGGAAAATGCGAAGGGTGCGGGATGGATATTCCTTTGGAGCGTCTGGATGCCATACCATGGACAACCAGTTGCACGCAGTGCAAATCGAAGTCTCCGTCGCCGTCCGGCAGAAGTGGGCCGAGGCCCATAGAGGAGGAGGTCCTGAGGCCTCCCTTCGGCGGCAGGGATCCCGCTCGTGCCTACGATGATCCTGGGATCCACGGGGAGGACATCTGGGACGCCCTTGCCGAGTATGGAACTGCCAACAGCCCCCAGGATGAACAGGCCCGACACTCAGGCGGCGAGGATGAATTCTGAGGCCTGTACGGGGTTGGAGTGTTTACGAGCCCCAGTTCGTGTGCTAGAATTGACTTCAGACTTGAGGAAAGCTACTGGGGTGGAGTCATGTGGCGCTTTTCCTGACGAGTGCATGGGTTGTGCTTGTTGATCAGATAACTAAGACGATTGTGACGCGGCAGATACCGCCCTGGGATGAGATTGAGTGTCTTGGGGGGCTGCTGAGGATCACACATGTGTACAATCCAGGCGCGGCGTTCGGAATACTCCAGAACAAGCAGATCTTGTCTATTATAGCAGCCGTCATCGGGACGGCCCTGATTCTGTTCTTCTACCCGAGGATTCCCAGGCGCCGATGGTCGATGAGGTTGGGAATGGCGCTTTCGCTAGGCGGCGCGCTCGGAAACCTTGTTGACCGAGTCGTGGTTGGCAGCGTCATTGATTTCATAGACATTGGCTTTTTGCCTGTATTCAACGTGGCAGACAGTGCCATCGTCGTGGGGGTCGCATTGCTCCTTTTGGGCATCGTGCGCGACCCGAGCGGAAGGAGGAGCAACTGATGTATCCGATCCTGTTTAACGTGGGAAGGTTTCCAGTATACTCTTGGGGCACATCTCTGGCCGTAGCCTTCGTCGTAAGCACTCTTTACGCGATCTGGCAGGGTAAGAAGAGAGGCATAGATTCTGACGACATTATCGACCTGGGGCTTTATGCGTGCATTGCGTCGATTCTTGGCGCCAGAATTCTCTTTGTGCTCCTTAATATCACCAGTTACATCGATAATCCTGTCAGCATTCTATGGATGCGCGACGGAGGGCTTTCTTTCTTCGGAGGAGTCGCAGCAGGCATCCTTGCAGGTGTTATCCTCGTCAGAAGGCGTGGGATCTCCGTTGGCAAGATGGCTGACGTAGCTGCTCCTGCCATAGCCATAGGTTACGTAATAGGCAGGCTTGGATGCCTGTTGAATGGATGCTGTTACGGCAAGGTGGCAGTGGATCTGCCGTGGGCGCTGGCATGCGGCACGGACGGGGCTCCCAGGCATCCTACGCAGATTTACGCGATAATCTATTCCATCATAATCTTCTTCATCCTTCGAGCCTGGGAAGGCAGAAAGCGGTTCGAGGGCGAGATCATGTGGGCATACGTGGGGCTCTACTCAGTCGCCAGATTCATCGTTGAGTTCTGGAGGACGGGAGCTCGCGACTACTTTGCTCCGTTCACGGCTACCCAGGCGGCATGTATCGTCCTTGCGATCCTGGGATTCGGCATGGTTTACGTGAAGAGGAAGTATGCGAATAAGGGAGTAGGCAATCAGGGCGCCACCCGGCCATCCGTGCGAGGGTAGGTTATGCACGTTCTCATTTTCAGCCCCGGGCAGTCAGATGCCGGAACGAGGCTGGATCTATATCTCGCGAAGGAGTCTCTTGCTCCTTCGCGTTCTCATGTCCAGAAACTGATTGGAGACGGGCGGGTCAGCGTCAACGGCAGGGTCGAAGCCCGCGCCTCATATCGCGTGCGGACGGGCGATACTATCGAAGTAGTGGTCCCTCCGGCACCTCCGCGCCCGAGCCTTCCACGGCCCGAGCAGATCGAGCTCGACGTCATCTACGAAGATGACGACCTTATGGTCGTGAACAAGCCCAGGGGGATGGTTGTCCATCCCGGTGTAGGCAGGCGGTCGGGCACCCTGGTCAATGCCTTGCTTGGGCGGGGGATGAAGCTTTCGACTGTGGCGGGCGAGTTCAGGCCTGGAATAGTACACCGCCTTGACCGGAACACCTCGGGCGCAATCATTGTGGCGAAAAATGATGAGGTGCACCTTGCCCTGTCATCGGCACTTGCCTCCGGGGAAATAGAGCGCAACTACATCGCGATTGTGCGCGGCGACATCCAGGATGCGAGGGGCACGATAGATGCGCCCTTAGGACGCAATCCCGTAAACAGGATGAGGCGTGCTGTGAGGCGCGGGGGCAGGCGGGCAGTGACTAAGTTCGCCGTCCTAGAAAGGTTCGGAGATTACACTCTGGTCGGGATTGAGCTTGAAACCGGTCGGATGCACCAGATTCGCGTCCACATGAGCCACATAGGCAGGCCTGTGGCAGGAGATTCTGCGTACGGGGGAGTTCCCGGTGAGCTGGGCCTTGAGGGGCAGGCTCTTCACGCCCAGAGTGTTGAGTTTACGCATCCCGGAACAGGGGAGAGAGTAAGATTTGAGGCCGAGAAGTGGCCCGATGATATGCGAGCTGCACTCGAGCAACTGAGGTCGAGGAGGCCATAGGCCTGGGGCCGCGGCACAAGTCAGACGTGCGGTCAGGATGGTGGAAGGCGGGATGGAGGCGAAGTGGGCTTGTTATCAGCAAGTGTGAGGACCTGGGCGGTCGTCTTGACCCTGTCTCTTGTAACGGCCATGTCGGCCGGCTGCGGCGTGGGCCCGGATCCCGGCATCGCCGATCTTGAGCAGGCGTTGGCTATTGGAGTGCCGGAAGCCGGGGACATGTGGCGAAGGGCGGCCCGCGAGTCTCTTGAGCCCCGGCTGACGCTTGCCGCAGCAGGAGATGTCATATTCGACAGAGGTGTGAAGACCGTCTGTCGGCGCCTTGGACGCGACTGGCCGCTGGGGGCCGTCGCTCCCATACTGTGGAGGGCAGACGTGTCCTTTGTTAACCTTGAAACCAGCCTTGCACGGGGCGGACAGCCCATCCCCGGGAAGGGCATATGGTTCAGGTCTGACCCTGAGTTCGCTTCAGAACTCAAGAAGGCTGGAGTAGATGTAGTAACGCTTGCCAACAATCATGTGCTTGACTATGATGAACCTGCTCTTGTCGAAACCCTGGCAGCGCTCCGGGAAAGCTCGGTTGCGGTTTGCGGCGGCGGGCTCAACATCGACGAGGCGCGCACGCCCGCGGTCATCAGCGCAGGAGGAGTCAGTATTGCGTTCCTGGGCTACTCGGAGCTTGCCGATATCTTCTGGACCTACTCTTATCCCAGAAGCTTCAGGGCGCAGAAAGCGCGGCCCGGCGTTGCACCAATGGATGAGAAGATGATCGTCCAGGACATAAGGAAAGCCAGGGCCCTGGCAGACCATGTGGTCGTCTCCTTCCATTGGGGCGAAGAGTATGTTCGCACGCCCAATCCAAAGCAGGTAGGCCTCGCCCACATTGCAATCGATGCCGGGGCCAGTGTCGTTCTGGGCCACCATCCTCATGTGCTCCAGCCCGTTGAAGTCTATGAGGGCGGCGTCATTTTCTACTCCCTCGGGAACTTCGTGTTCGACCAGAAGAAGCCTGACACTGTGGAAAGCATGATAGCTCGCGTCTCGTTTTCGCCCCGGGAAATAGTGTCAGCCGAAATCTTGCCAGTGAAGATAGAGGAATGCCGCCCCCGGCCCCTCAGGGGATGGGCGGCCCAGGCTGCGGTTGACAGAATGATACGGGGTTCTGCTCGGTTCGGTACTCTGGTTGCGCGGGTGGGGGACAGAGGGCTAATCGTCACTCCCGGAAGTGGTGCCAGTGCGGAGCCCCAGGGCATCGGAGAGCGCATCCCTTGACGGGGTGACCCAGATCGTTTTGTGGCTCCCGTAGATGACCATCCCCGGGCGGGCGCCGCGAGGTTTGCGAACATTCCTTGCCTCAGTGTAATCCACGGCCACATTCGACGACATCTGCGCCTGGCTGTAGTAGGCTGCGAGCAATGCTGCGGCGTGGAGGGTCTCATCTGGAAGTTCCTCATTCGGCCTCCGCCTGACAATGACGTGGGCACCATGGATCTCTTTTGCGTGAAACCACATGTCGTGGGCGCGGGCGAGCCTCATCGTCAGGTGGTCGTTTTGAAGGTTGTTCTTGCCTACGTACATGTCATGGCCTGATGGGGCTTTGAACTTGGCCGGCATCGGTGCGCCTCTGCCACGCTTCTTCCTGGCCTTCCGGCCATTGCCGGGCTCCTTTCGGGGCTGGATGAAGCCGAGTGCGTCCAGCTCTTGCACGATCTCGTCAACTTCGCTTTCGGACTCTGCTATCTCCACCATTGCCAGCATCGATTCGAGATACGCGACTTCATCGCGGGTTGCCTCGATATTTGCGCCTACCGCTTCTCTGGCCCTCTCCGCCCTGGAGTAGAGCGCAAAGAAGGATTGCGCGTTTTCAGATGCAGAAAGGCCTGGATCTACTTCCACTTCCACCGTGGGCGTTTGGGGATCGTAGTAGTCTATGACGCTTACTACGTCCTTTCTGAGCGGGCCGCGCCCGAGCGAGTGGAGGTTGGCTGTGAGCAATTCTCCCTTCCTGCGCAGGGCCGACGCATCCTGTGCCTTCGAAAGCTCGCTTTTCTGTGCTTCAAGCTTCCGAAGCGACCTTGCCAGTCTAGCCTCAACTTTGCGCTTGATGTCGCGCCGTGCCGACTCAAGCCTTTCCCGTTCCTCAGCCCGTCCGTAGCAGCTATCGATCATCTCTGAGGCTGACGCAAATCTCCTTACCACATACTCGTCAGAAAGCCCCGAAAGCCCCCATACTGAAAGAAGTGCAGGCGCACCCGTCTTGCGGTCAAAGGCCGCCTCAAACAGGAAATTGCCATCCGCGGCAGCTTGCCTGAAGTCCTGGAATTGGACCCAGAGGGAGTCGATGTCGGAGGCGGCGAGATCAAGAGGAGAACGTTCGGGGCCTATCCCTGCCCGGCGCGCAATCTCCTCGCTATGGTCTTGCCCTATCCCTGCAAAGCATGTTGACAGGAGATGAGCAGCGCTGTACCTTCGCTTCCTGGCGCCAGGGCCCCTCTTTGCCTCGTCGTATGCTGCCCTGGCCTGGATCTGTGCGCTCTGCCTCTGTATGGCTGCACGGAACTGGTCAGCTGTGATATCAAACGGGTCTGGTTTTTCGATTGGCGGAGGGGGAACATAGATCGCTCCAGGGGCAATCTCCCGATATCTGTTCCGGGATTGGTCGACCCTGTTTACGGCGTCAATGATCGTCCCGTCCACCTGGGCCAGGATGATGTTGGCCAGGCGGCCGGTGATCTCGGCTATTAGGAGTTTGTTGTCGGCAGGGCTGGCGTCGGCCCACCCTTCAATCCGCATGATCACTATCCGGTCGAGCCCATCCTGGCGAACGGAAACGACCTTTCCGCCAACGAGATGCTTCCGCATAACCATGCAGAAGGCGGTCGGAGTGGGCAGAGAAGGAGGGACTGAATCCGTCAGGCAGATGCGGGCTGATCTCGATGACGCGGATATGAGCAACGGCTTTGCGCGCCCGCGCCCCAGGCTCAGGGTCATACAGTCATAGGAAGGCGACTGGATCTTGTCGATCCTCGCACCGGCTACCTGTCTCTCTATTTCGCGTGTCAGAGCGGAAATTGTAATTCCATCTATCTGCATGGTTTGAGCCCCTTTCAATGCAGTTTTCAGTATAGCACCCGTGTATGAACACGGTCAAAGGGCAATAGGAATAAGGGACGAGACTTGCCGGGATGGAAGATGGCACGGCGAAGAGGTGGTGTTTTCAATGTCAGATTTGCACGCCTGGCACTCTGTAAGCGCAGGCGTAGTGGAAAGGGAGCTTGGGACCTCGGCCTCTTCTGGCTTGACGCTTGGGGAGGCTCGATCGAGGCGAAGCTCCTACGGGCCGAACCTGATCAGGCCCGGAAGGCGCCAGTCGCCCCTGATCATCCTTCTCAGTCAATTCCAGGACTTCATGGTCCTCGTCCTTCTGGGGGCAACGGCCGTATCTGCTTTTCTGGGTGAGTACAGGGACGTTGTGGCCATACTTGCAATAGTCATCCTCAATGCGATCCTCGGGTTTGTGCAGGAATTCCGGGCGGAACGGGCTCTTGAGGCCTTGCGCAGGCTGTCGGCGCCCAGGGCGACTGTGCTCAGGGATGGACGTGCCGAACAGGTCGATGCGGTCGATCTCGTCCCGGGCGATGTCATCATTCTGAGCCCGGGCGACAGGATTCCGGCAGACGCAAGGCTCGTAGAATGCCATGGACTTGAGGTGGACGAGTCCGTTCTCACCGGAGAGTCGAAGCCGGTCCGTAAGGACGCCTCGGATATCGTGCGCCAGTCGGCGCCTGTTTCGGAGCATAAGAACATGCTTCATGCGGGGACTGTAGTGACTCGAGGAAGGGCGGTCGGCCTGGTTGTGGCCACAGGCATGGAGACTGAAATGGGAAGGATAGCCGGGATGATAGGGGACGTCACTGACGGCGACACTCCCCTCCAGCGCAGGCTTTCTCAGCTCGGGCGGTGGCTGGTAGCAGGTTGCCTGATGCTGTGCGCGCTTGTGGCAGGCCTCGGAGTGGCCAGGGGAGAGTCTGTGGAGCTGATGTTCCTTGCCGGAGTCAGCCTGGCTGTGGCAGCGATCCCCGAAGGCTTGCCTGCGATAGTCACTGTCAGCCTTGCACTGGGAGTTCAACGGATGAGCGCTCGGAAGGCCATTGTGAGGAAGCTCTCTGCAGTGGAGACCCTGGGCTGCGCCACTGTGATATGTGCCGACAAAACAGGCACACTGACCCAGAACCAGATGACCGTAGTCGAGATTGACCTCATAGGACGGAATATTCAGGTTACAGGCTCGGGATACTCTCCTGAGGGGGAATTCTCCGAAGGCGGCGAGCCTGTCTATCCCGCAGCAGACAGGATTCTTCAGGATCTCCTCGTTTGCGCGGGCCTCTGCAACGATGCAAGCCTTGTTCGGCAGAGTGCTGAAGAGAGGGCCACCGGCGGCCCCGGCAGGGGGCGGGCCTGGCAATCCGCACGCGCAAGGGGCTGGGATGTTGTTGGAGACCCTACTGAAGGGGCGTTGCTTGCCATGGCCTACAAAGGCGGACGTGAGATTATTCAGAAGGTGCGCAGCTTCATGCGCATTGCTGAGGTTCCATTTGAACCGGAACGTCGTATGATGGCTGTGGCATGCAGCGGGCCCTCTGGTGTATTCACTTTCGTCAAGGGTGCGCCACAGGTTGTGCTTGAATTATGCGAGAATCGCTATCTGGGGGGACATCCGGAAGGCGGCACGGCCCCGCGGGATCGGCGGTTCGACGGCGCAGTGCTCGCCCGGAACTCGGCAATGGCATCACAGTCTATGAGGGTGCTCGCCATGGCCTGCGCTCCCGGGAACCTGATCGACAGGGTAAGATCGGGGCAAGCGCGGGACCTACCCGGGCTCACATTCCTGGGGATGGTGGGAATGATGGATCCGCCTCGGCCGGAGGTGGGGCGCTCAGTGGCCCTGGCGAAGCAGGCAGGGATTGCTACGCTCATGATCACCGGTGACCACGCTGCTACTGCAGAGGCCATAGCGAAGCAAGTAGGGATAATGGGACACGGCCGCCGTATTATCACAGGCGAAGAACTTGATGCAATGGGCGATCGGCAGTTTGAGGAGGCAGTCTCCGAAGTCGCAGTCTTTGCCAGAGTGGCGCCTGCGCACAAGCTGCGGATAGTGCGAGCCCTCAGGGCGCAGGGTCACGTGGTTGCCGTGACCGGCGACGGAGTGAACGACGCGCCTGCCATACGCGAGGCCGACATCGGAATCGCCATGGGACGTATGGGAACCGATGTGGCCAGGGAGGCGTCGAGCATGGTGCTGTCGGATGACAACTATGCCACCATAATCGCAGCGATTGAGGAAGGCAGGTCGATCTATGACAACATACGCAAGTTTATCAGGTACTTGCTGGCGTGCAATGTGGGAGAGGTGCTAACTATGCTTCTGGCGGTTGCAGCCGGGCTGCCGCTTCCGTTGACCCCGATACAGATTCTCTGGATGAACCTGATGACGGACGGGCTGCCTGCCATGGCCCTTGCGGCTGACCCCACAGACCCTAACACGATGCAGAGGGCGCCCAGAAACCCGAAGGAAGGCATCTTCTCACGCGGGCTCGGGCTGAAGATGGCGGCCGACGGGGTATTTATCAGCCTCTGCACGATCGCTTGCTACATACTGGCCGGAGTCCTTTTCGGCCATGATCTTGAGACCGCCAGAACAATGGCATTTTGCACCCTGGTCATGTCTCAGCTTGTGTACGTCTTCCGTTGCCGTGTAGAGGGGCGAGTTTCTTCGGGGACAGGCGATAGTTCGCGGAACACGTTTCTGTTTGCTGCAGTCGGACTGTCAGTCGGTCTTCAGATCTTCGGTGTCCATCACGACTTGGGCCGCGCGTTTCTGGGAACCCGAACCCTGTCTCTCCTCGATTGGGCGCTGGTGCTCTTCCTTTCGGGCTGGTCTACCTTCCTGGCATCGGCTGCGAGGGCAGCAAAGCGTGCCCTGGAGCGCAGATTCACCGCCTTCCGGGTAAGAAAAGCGGGCGAAACCAGGTGAAACTGAAGGGATATTGCGTTTCCTGGCAGGAATTTCGAGGCGAGAGTGGAATAGTAGGTTCCTAAAAGCATACTGTTTGTGCTGGGATTATGGATTGAATACTTGATGCAGCTGGTGTTTGTGTAGTACAATGAGCTGCATGCTCGGCGGAAAAGGATGGAACTTCAATACATGCTAACAAGTATGACTGGATACGGGCGGGCTGCAAGCAGCTCTCCTGATGGTGCGGTTACGGTTGAAGTCAGGTCTTTGAACCACAGGTACTTCGATGTTTCTCTCAGGATGCCGAGGGAGTTTTCCCCGGTTGAAGAGAGAGTGCGGTCGCATATCTCGGAAAGAATTGCCCGCGGCAGGATTGAAGTATCGGTGTCAGTTGAATGGCGGGGCACAAGTTGCCGAAGAGTCGCCTTTGATACTGACCTCGCGCGGGTTTACACAGAGGGCCTGGCCAGTCTCGCTGATACCCTGGGGCTTGAGCCCATGAGGTCAGTGGACGACGTATCGAGGCTTCCCGACGTGATAACGATCTCTGAGGCAGAGGTTGATGCCGATAGCCTCTGGGAAATGCTCCGGCCCGCTCTTTCTGACGCTATCGACCAGGTTGTCGAGATGAGGAAGGAAGAGGGCGCAAGGCTGGAAAGGGATATCGCAGGCAGGATAGAAGTTATTGAACAGACGGTTGACGAGGTTGGGCGGCGCGCTCCTGAAGTCGTGGAATCCTACCGAGCGAAGCTAGCTCGAAGGGTGAGCGAGATGATAGAGGATGTGCGCGTCGACGAGTCGAGGCTTTCCACTGAAGTAGCGCTGTTCGCTGACAGATGCGATATTACTGAGGAGACGGTTCGCTTCAAGAGCCACATAAAGCAGTTCCGCGACACTATTTTGGAGCCGGGGGATTGCGGCAAGAAGCTGGATTTCATAATACAGGAGATGAACCGCGAGGCTAACACCATCGCGGCGAAATCTCAGGATTCATCCATTTCGGCTCTGGCAGTTGAGATCAAAGCCGAACTGGAAAAAGTCCGTGAACAGGTTCAAAACGTTGAATAAGGCTCTTGATGCTACCGTAGGCCAATAATTAATGGGAGGTGCTGTTAATGGCACTGCCAGAACTGACAGATGAACAGAAACGCCAGGCGCTAAAGAAGGCTCAGGAAGTAAGGAGCAAGCGGGCCCAGATCAGGGCGCGACTTAAGAAGGGCGAGATGACCCTTGACAAGGTTCTTGCAAATGCTGACGACGATGTGATCGGCAAGATGAGAGTCGCATACCTCTTGGAGTCGTTGCCCAGGATCGGCAAGGTCAGGGCACGCCAGATCATGGAGGAAATCGGCATTGACGAGAACCGCCGGGTGCAGGGTCTTGGCGTCCGCCAGAAGGAGGCCCTCCTGAACAAGCTGGGCAATAAGTAGGTGTTGTGCCGTGGACATTAAGCTCGTCAACATAGGTTTCGGGAACATGGTGGCTGCAAACCGGGTCGTGGCAATAGTCAGCCCTGAGTCTGCACCGATCAAGAGGATCATCCAGGAAGGACGCCAGCGCGGCATGTTGATCGATGCCACCTACGGACGGAAGACGAGGGCGGTAATCATTGCCGACAGCGGTCATGTGGTTCTGTCTGCAGTTCAGCCCGAAACCGTGGCTCATCGGGTAGCGATGAAAGAAGCAGATGTTGGCGGGCGTGATTAGGAGTACGGATATGCTCGAGCAGCTGAGGAAAGTTCCAAGAATCCGTGGAAATCTCATTGTGATCTCCGGGCCGTCAGGCTCAGGAAAGGACTCAGTACTCTCTGTGGTCAGACAGGAAGTTCCCAATCTGGCCTACTCAGTCTCGGCGACTACTCGTCGTCCGCGGGAGGGCGAGGTCGATGGGGTTCATTACTTCTTCCTGACGCGCGAGGAGTTCCTTGCCAGGAAAGCGGCGGGGGAGTTTCTGGAGACTGCTGAGTTCTGTGGTAATCTTTATGGCACTCCGCGGAGCTTTGTAGAGGGAAAGCTGGACAAGGGGAAAGACGTGATCATGGACATAGAGATAATAGGGGCTGACCAGGTCAGATCCGCCATGCCAGATGCCGTGGCCATCTTCCTGATGCCGCCGTCCCTTGCAGAGCTTCGAGCCAGGCTTGGAAAGCGGGGCGCTGACTCGCCTGAGGCCACTAGAGGGCGCCTCAGGAAGGCTGTTAAGGAGATACCTGCTGTGCTAAGATATGATTATGTGGTTCTCAACTACGACTTGGAGCAGGCTGCAGAGGAAATCCGATCCATTATTGTCGCGGAGCGAGTCCGGGTGGGAAAGTGCGACTGCGACAGACTTGTCCGCGGTTTCCAGAAGGAATCGCGCAATTTGTAGAGAACACGCTTAGCCTCCCTGACGCCTCATGCCCGGATGGCGGATGAAGGGGGCTTTTGCAAAGTACCCATGGCGGCAGCGCCGCATGCAGAAGGAGGCAATGCGGGTGATTCGACCCTCGTTGGAAGAACTACTGGTCCAGGGCGACAGCAGATATACGCTGGTCGTGATGGCAGCCAGGCGCGCAAGAAAGATAATGTCGGCACAGAAGGACATGATAGAAGCGGGTCCTGAGAAGCCTGTCACGCGCGCCCTGCGCGAGATAGCTGAGGGCAAGGTCAGTTACCACAGGCCATCTCCAGGCCGAACCGCGATCCCTGAGGAGTATGCCGGCTGGGTCGAGCAGCCCAGCGGCAGGGAGCAGTTGAAGCCTGCCGATGACTACCTGGAGAGGGCGCCGCTTTTCTAAGATGGCGGCCGGAACATGCGTACTGGGGGTCACCGGGGGAATAGCGGCGGCCAAGGCTTCGCTCCTCGCAAGCATGCTCACAAAATCGGGCTTCGATGTACACGTAGTCATGACTCGGGCTGCGTGTGAGTTTGTTGCGCCTCTGACCTTTCGTACGTTGACTGCAAATCCCGTCAGCGTCGACATGTTCGCCGAACCGGATCAATGGAACGTCAAGCACGTATCCCTTGCAGAAGCGGCGGACCTTTTTGTGGTGGCACCTGCGACGGCCAATTTCCTCGGCAAGGTTGCATCTGGAATAGCTGACGACCTTTTGACTACCACGATCATGGCGACGCGGGCACCTGTCGTTATCGCGCCTGCCATGAATACGCGCATGTACACCAACCCCGTAGTCCAGCGGAACATCGAGGTCCTTTCGGCCTTGGGCTATAAATTCATTGGACCTGAATCAGGCCGGCTGGCCTGTGGGGATGTGGGCCCCGGCCGAATGGCTGAACCTGCGAGAATCCTCGAGTATGCCTTGCATGTTCATGAGGGAGCGCGGCGCCCGTTTCTTGAAGGGCGACGGGTGGTTGTAACTGCAGGTCCCACCCGCGAGAATCTGGACCCTGTCAGGTTCCTCACAAACAGGTCATCCGGGAAGATGGGATATGCGATCGCAGGCGCGGCTGCCAGCCGGGGCGCGAAGGTGACCCTCGTGTCAGGCCCTGTGAGCCTCAACCTTCCCGAAGGATGCGAGACGGTCGCTGTTGAAACCGCGTGCCAGATGAGGGATGCAGTCGTCTCTGCCGCATCCAGCGCAGATGTTGTAGTCGCGGCAGCGGCGGTTGCAGACTACATGCCAGCAGATTTCAGCGAGAGCAAGATCAAAAAGTCTTCAGGCTTTGGGTCATTGGAGCTAAAGCGCACGCCTGATATCATAGCCGAGTTAGGCAGCGACAAGTGCGGACGCATCCTTGTGGGTTTTGCAGCCGAAACCGATGATCTCATCGCCAATGCCCTCCGGAAACTTTCTTCAAAGAATCTGGATATGATAGTCGCAAACAAGGTCGGCGGGGCGGATTCGCCCTTCGGTTCCGACTGTAATACTGTCACTATCCTGCGTCCCGAGAGAGCGCCTGAGGCGCTTCCTGCCATGTCCAAGCTTGTGCTGGCGCACGAGATTTTGGACAGGATTTCCGCCATTTGGTCCCAATAACACAGAGCACCTGGACTTCCATGGGTGAATCTGAGAAGATTCGGAGTACTATTGCATCAATACAGAAGGAATACAGAAATGGGCGTAGAAAGTGTACAGTCGATTCATGTGAAGAGGAGGCCTGATGCCTTTTGGCGCGCCCTGGCCACAAACGAATAGGCGACTATTTGCTCGAGGCGGGGGCCATCGATGAGGAGCAACTGAGAGAGGCACTCCGAATGCAACGCCGCACAGGGGAGCGGTTGGGGAGGACTCTCGTAAGGCTGGGCCATGTCAGCGATGCTACCATAGCCGCAGTCATCGAGCGCCAGTTGGGCATTCCTCGGGTGAGCCTTGCGGAGTACGTGATCTCAGATGACGTCATCAAGCTGGTTCCCGAGAATCTGGCCAGGCGGTACAGGGTTCTTGCGGTTGAGAGGAATGAGGACAGCCTGACCCTTGCCATGGCCGACCCCCTGAATGTCCTGGCCATCGATGACATAAAGCTTGCAACCGGGTTCAAGATCGAACCTGTGGTCGCGCCTGAAGACGAGATCGTCCGCGCTCTCGAACAATACTACGGTTCCGCTGAGGATCTGGATGCTGTCGTACGCGACCTGGAGCAGTACTCTGAGGATGCCATTGAGTTTGCCAGCTACGAAGAGGAAATAGGCGTTGACCGCCTTCGCGAACTGGTCGACGAGGCCCCTGTGGTGCGCCTGGTCAACATGGTGATCTCCCAGGCCGTGGCTGAAAGGGCATCGGACATTCACGTAGAGCCTCATGCCCTGGGAGTCAGGGTGAGGTACCGAGTAGACGGAATTCTCCGCGAAGTCATGGATCTTCCCCGGGGAACTCATGCCGCAATTGCTTCGCGTTTTAAGATAATGAGCAACATGGACATAGCGGAAAGGCGCCTGCCCCAGGATGGCAGGGTTCAGCTGAAGGTTGAGGGCGAGGAGATAGACCTCAGGGTGTCGACACTGCCCACTATCTACGGGGAGAAAGTCGTATGCCGTCTGCTGTTCAGGCGGGGAGCCATGGTCAAACTGGAGCAGCTGGGCTTTCTTGAGGAGAACCTTGGCCTGTGGCGGAGGGCGCTCTCTTATCCGCACGGAATCATCCTGGTAACAGGCCCTACGGGAAGCGGCAAGACGCAAACCCTCTATGCATCCCTCAATCAGTTGAATTCGGTTGAGAAGAACATAATCACGGTCGAGGACCCTGTGGAGTTCAGGCTCAACGGCATAAACCAGGTGCAGACGAACCCCAAGGCGGGCCTGACTTTCGCATCAGGCCTAAGGTCGATCTTGAGGCAGGACCCCGACATAATCATGGTTGGCGAGATCCGCGACCGCGACACTGCCCAGATTGGAGTAAACGCAGCCCTCACAGGCCATCTCGTGCTTTCGACGCTTCATACGAACGATGCGCCCGGGGCGACTGTGCGCCTCGTTGACATGGGAGTCGAGCCTTTCCTCGTCTCATCCACCCTCATATGCGTCCTCTCCCAGCGGCTGGTCCGCAGGGTATGCACATACTGCAAGGAGGAGTACGTCCCCGATGATGAGGAGTGGGGCAGATGGCTCAGGGCAACGAGGGGGCTTCAAGACGAAGTTGGCCTTGGCCTTCCGCGCCGTCTCATACGTGGCAAGGGCTGCCGCCAGTGCGGCAACACGGGCTATCGAGGCAGGACGGCGATACACGAGATCATGATGATCACCGAACCCATACGCGAGCTAGTGTCGCACAATGCTTCAAGTGACGCCATTGCAGACTGTGCCGAGGAGCAGGGGATGAGGAGGCTCATCCAAGATGGAGCCGACAAGGTCGGCATGGGCATTACTACTTTGGACGAGGTTATGAGGGTGGCGGCCGGATCGGAAGTCTAGCCTGTTTGGAATGGACATGATGCACGTGCCCCCTCCCGGAGAGTGATTTATGCGTGACTGATAATCTAAGAATCAATGAATTGCTCATAGAGGCGGTCAAGCTTGACGCCTCAGATCTCCACCTAACAACCGGGCTTCCGCCGATGGTCAGGGTAGGCGGGTTGTTGAGAGCCCTGGATGATCAGCCCATGCTCAAACCGGCCGACACTCGCGAAATGATGTACAGCATCATGAAGCCCGAGGTGGAGGCGAGGTATGTGGAGCTGGGGGAGGTTGACTTCTCCCACGGGATCCCCGGAGTCGCAAGGTTTAGGGTGAACGCCTATACCCAGCGGAGCTCAGTCGGCGGGGCATTCAGGGTGATACCTACCAAGATCAGGTCGCTGGAGGAACTTGGGCTGCCTCCTATCATAAGGACCTTTGCGGACAGGGCCAGGGGGATGGTACTGGTTACCGGGCCCACGGGAAGCGGAAAGTCGACGACTCTGGCTTCGCTCATCGACATTATCAACACTGAACGGGCGTGCCATGTGATCACGCTGGAGGACCCTATAGAGTACCTCCACAAGCACAAAAAGAGCATGATCAACCAGAGGGAAGTGGGGACGGACACCAGGTCTTTTGCGGCTGCTCTCAGGGCGGCCCTCAGGGAGGACCCTGATGTGATCCTCGTAGGCGAAATGCGTGACCTGGAGACGACTTCCATCGCGCTCACAGCAGCGGAAACGGGCCACCTTGTATTTGCAACCCTGCACACGAACGACACCGTCCAGACTGTGGACAGGGTCATAGACCAGTTCCCCCCTCACCAGCAGCAGCAGGTGAGAGTCCAGTTTGCGTCGGTGCTTCAGGGCATAATCTCACAGATTCTTCTGCCCTGCGCCAATGGCCAGGGAAGGATCGTGGCAGTGGAGGTTCTCGTGGCGACTCCCGCTGTACGCAACCTGATACGCGAGGGGAAGACATACCAGATTTACTCGGTGCTCCAGACAGGAGCGAAACACGGGATGATAAGCCTCGACATGCAACTTGCCGAGCTGGCAAGGCGCGGGATAATCACGTGGGATGATGCGCTCACCCATTCAACGAACCCTGAAGAGGTGCGGCGGCTCGGCGGCCATTTCGCCCAGCCCGTCAGAAGGCTGTAGGGAGGTGAGGATAATTGGCAAGTTTCTCCTGGTCATATCGCGGGCGCGACGTCAACGGCCGGGTTGTTGAGGGCACCATGGAGGCGGAAAACGCCAGCGTAGTAGCCCAGCGCCTCAGGTCGCAGGGATATGTTCCTGTAAGGATCGCTGAGGCCAGGCGGTCTGTTTTCACAATGGATTCCGCTGCGGCCACGGGCAAGAAGGTGCAGGCCGCGACGAGCCTCGACATGATGCAGCTTTCGCTTATCTCGCGCCAGATGTCTACCATGATCGGTGCCGGGATTCCCCTTGTTCAGACATTGGCAATCCTCTCTCAGCAGATAGAGGACCTCCGCATCGCTGAGCTCATGAATGAAGTGAGGCGGAGCGTGGAGTCGGGTGAAACTTTTGCTGCATCTTTGGCGCAGCACAGGGGCTGTTTCCCCCCGCTTTTTGTACACATGGTGGAGGCAGGGGAAGCATCGGGGACTCTGGACATAGTCATGGACCGGGTAGCCGTCTATTACGAGAGACAGGTGAAAATCAGGAGCCAGGTCAAAAGTGCCCTGGTTTATCCGATAATACTTGTGGCCGTGGCCCTCGTGGTCATCATGATACTGATGGCGTTTGTGTTGCCCACGTTCATAGACATGTTCGAGGGATTCAACGTGGAGCTGCCCCTGGCCACCCGGATTGTTTTCGGGTATGGGCAGAGCGTGCAACGCGCATGGTACCTGCATCTTGGGATCCCGATCGCCGCAATTACCGCATTTGTGAGCTATGTGAGGGGATCGGGCAAAACCTGGTGGGACTACACAGTAATCAGGTTCAAGATGGTGGGCCCGATTGTTCGAAAGAGCCAGACGGCCCAATTTGCGCGAACTTTTGCTATGCTCGCTCAAAGTGGCGTGCCTATGTTACAATCTCTTGACATTCTTGGAAGGTTGTCAGATAATGCCGTTGTCAAGGAAACTGTACAAGCATCGAAGGTTTCCGTGCGG
>LSQX01239082.1_pt1 | contig 21978 bp, 13 predicted proteins | sample 654561 | NCBI WGS metagenome assembly LSQX01 (sample SAMN04489861, study PRJNA283612) | anaerobic digester metagenome | isolation source: 4 biogas reactors fed with cattle manure at either 37C or 55C with and... | place: Denmark: Kongens Lyngby | collected 2014
TGCCTTTTTAGGGTAAGTTTACGAATTGAATAAATTTCCTGCCTTGGAGAATACCGCCCAATAACCGTCATCATACGGTCTGACATATCTCCATACAGCGGAAAGTTGGCAGACAGTGCCACTAGGCCATGGGAGTTTTCCAAATGCCGGAGCTTGAACCAAGGATCGCCCATTTTAATACCTAAGGCTTTGGCCTCATCGGTTCGCGCAATAGCGCAACCATCATTATTGCTTAAGACAATTAAAGGCTTGCCCTTGAGTGAAGGACGAAAAACACGCTCACAGGAACAATAAAAACAATTGCCATCAATAAGTGCGAAAGTCATATTAAGTCTTTGATAACATGCGTTACCACACCCCAGATTGTCCATTCCTGGCCGGGCTCGGGTGCAATATCCGGGTAAGTGACATTGGCTGCCTTAAGCCGAACAATACCGTTGCGGCGATACAAACGCTTGACTGTTACCTCTCCATTGATTTCGGCAATCACAATATGGTTATGCCTGGCGGTCAGGGAGCGGTCCACAATCAAATGATCACCATCGTCGATGCCCGCCTCCACCATGGAATGACCCTTAACACACATGTAATACGTAGATGTTGGGTGCTTAACCAGGATTTCACCAATATCTATTCGGTTAACGGCCATATCCTGGGCCGGAGAAGGAAACCCGGCAGGGGTTTTGGCGTCTATATTGCCAATTGAGACTGGGCTGACAACAAGCGGAAAAAGTTCTGAAGGGATATTCATAGCATAATATACTGTTTATTTATACAGTATATTATGCCATTTTTTACAGATGATTTGTGTTGAAGATCTATTTGAATTTACAGATTAGATCAATCATCAAATCCAAGAGAAGGCTCAGTTCGCACGTCACTATGATTCTGATCCTTGAAATTTACCATAGTCGATTTTCGGGCTGCTTCGGACATCTCATCAGTAAATGGTTTTATTGTCCAACTTCTCAAATACTGACTCTGATTGCTTTTCTCCACTATCCCCACGTCCTGCCCAGCCTGAAGGCAATTCATAAAAATCGGCCTCTTTACAGCCTGTAATTGTTAATTGGCCATGGTTATATACAACCACTGTCATAGCGTTATGCGCAACCTCCCAACCTTCAGGATAATTTGGTTCTTTAAAGGAAATACCATCAAAACCCGCCTCTAAGACTGCCTGGCGTAATTGATAACCAACCCCCATATCGCCAACACTACTTTCGAACAATACCCTGATAGTCTCCGGCGCCTTAGTAAGGTCCAAGATACGAGCACCTTCATTCAATTTAACTGACAAAATCACCCCGCGCGAGACATGGTATTTTTCTGCTTCTATGTACTTTTTCTGTATTAACATCTCAACAACTAGTTTTGCAGAAGATGTACGGGCAAAGAAACGACCGTATCCATTGGGATCTGTAGTCAAATACACACCCTTCCCCTGATGATAATATCCAGCCCCACGGTCTGCACGACCCATAGTTGGATCACGAAAAGTATCAAAGTATTCAACCGTACCGTGGTAAAGCTCAGAATTAATTTCAGTTTGAGTTGCTTCCATATTATTTCCACCAAAAAAATTAAGTTTTTCTTCCTGCTGACCGCGCCCGAAGATTTTTGAGCCCGATTCAAAGAATTGGTATTGACTCCTATATCTCGGGTTTCGGTGATAAGCCGCCGTTCCCGTGAGTTTCTTCGCCCTTGCCGTACTGAATCACGCAATGACAAGCGGAAAGGGACCGTGGAATAATAGGGGGCCCCCGCTTGCGGGAGGTGCCTGTTATGCCGCGAAAGCCCTTGAAGCGCAGGAGTGGAGTGATACAGTCGGCGCTTTTGGGCGAAGAAACTCTCGGGAATGGCATTAGCCGTAACCGCTGCATCCGGGGGTTAATACCAGCCGTGCGGCGAGCACCTAATGGCCGTTTACGGCCACTAACTTCTTAACTACCTACAGTAATTGGAGTGCTTGGCCAAATGAAAAATGGCCGCTAGTGCGGCCCTACTGCTGATTAGAAAAGCTGTAATTGATCGGCAGTTAATAAGTTTTCAATGCTTGGCACTGGCATAATCAATTCAGGCTCCGGTGTATCAGGCTGTTTATTGGTCATATCTGATTGCTGTAACTTCCAATGCCAGCCGCCCATAATATGGGCTGGAGTATACCAATGCTGCCACTCTTCAACAGTAAGTACATTGCCGTGTATAACGACTGCCGGTATATGTAGCAAAGCCAGCTGTACAAATGTCATGTGTACACAACGGCTATCAATATCTGTTGCTGTCACATGTAGCTCTCGTTGATAACTATATCCTGCCTCAGCAATTGTCCTGGCATAGGCAAGGATCATGCCCCCTGCCCCAGCCGTTGGCTCAGCCAATCGGACGTACCCTCGTTGCCTGATAATGTCATATCCGTTTTTAGGCGTAAGCATTTGAGCCATCATCAACGAGACTTCAAATGGTGTAAAAAACTGTCCAGAATTTGAGTTCCCCATGTTCAGCATCATAAAAATCTTACCGAGGACATCAATGATCTGACCGTTCTCTACATGCTTCTCAAAAGCCATGACAAGATGTGAAAAAGCCTGTACCAGTCCGTTAAGTTCCTTCTTGTCGTAGTGATTAACGATACTCAGGTAACGTGTTTCCCTGGCTTCAAATTGCGCCCTATCAGCTCTGGCTAATGCAATGGCGCATATCTCAACCCAATCAGACCAAACACGATCTAACCCATATGTCCTGGATAATGCTTCAATGATTTTGACAATGGCTTGTTGATGTTCATCTGCTGTATTTAAAATTTTGTTTTGTTGAATTGTATTCATAACGGACTCCAAAAGGATTTTGGCGAGATTGCCTATCCTTTTGGAGTCACGCCGCAGCGCAGCCGTCAAGGGTTTTAATGGCCGACAGGCCACAAGCACACAGTGCGCAGCCCTGGACGGCGAGAACGGTGTGGCATCATGACGGATAGCAAGACCGCCCCACCGATGAATTTGTGGGGCTGGAGTTAGAAATATACCGTCTCCCTACGGCGCCTATTAGCACCTTTGGTAATATCGTCTCATGCCTTTATATCCTAAATCGTAGCCATGATATCTACATCTACTGTACTCTAAACATCTTAATGCAAACTCATTTGTAAGCGTTCGGCCATCTCATCTTGACAGCGGTTTTCTTTAACCTGTTTTTTTACATCGCTGTCTGTGGTTGCCAATTATGCGGCAACAGTTCAGCAATACGGCTGGCGGGCTGAGTGGGCAAGCGTGTGAGGACATCCTTCATCCAGTTTGGGTCGATGTATGACCTTCAGCTTAATGAAGTATGGAACTTGGTATTGGCCTGCAAAGAATGTAATCGTTGGCAAGACGGAGGAAAAGCCAGCAACCTGCCTCAAAAGAAATTTCTTGATCGATTACATCATCGCAATGAATACCTAATTGAAAGCAATCACCCGCTGAAGGAAACCTTGCATAGCGATATGGGAGCAACAACCGCCGCCCTCACCTGGTGATTGCATCTTACGTCGCCAATTTCGGCTTAAATCGGCAAATATCGTTTGACATCGACCCGCAGCAAAGATATTATTACATCATCATGCAGGATAACTTTGTCTTGCCTATCTGTTCACGCTGCCTGCTAAACATCCATGACCGAACTCGACGACCGTTGGCTGTCTATCCACGACATTTGCAAGTACCTTGGGGTCAGCAACGACACCGTGTACAAGTGGATCGATAAGCACGCCATGCCTGCTCACCGGATGGGCAGGCTATGGAAGTTCAAGCGTGACGAAGTAGACGCCTGGGTCAAAGCCGGTGGCGCGGCAGAGCATCACGAATGAACAGCATTACTCCGCTTTCCAAAGACTACCGCATGTCCTTCACAGCAGCCAGCCTATGTATCAGCGATTCCGCAATACTGGCAGGGCGCTATCTGGATCAGGGCGACTGGGAGCAAGTACGCAACGGGGCTTTCGCCGAGAATCTACTGCAGGTCAGGACACAAAGCTCCTTACGTCGCCTGCTGCGCGAGCTGACGACTCGTCTGGAAACCCTCAGTCCCGCGGAACTGGAGTTACTAACCAAAGCCACCGAACCGCATCAAGCTCAGGTCCTATGGTTGGCTGTCTGCCGCTGCTACCCCTTTGTTGCCGAGTTCGCTGCCGAAGTGGTACGCGAACGCTATTTGTCATTGAAGTATGAGCTGCCACTCGGTGAGTTCGATGCCTTTTTCAACCGCAAGGTGCAATGGCATCCTGAACTTGATTCGATCAGCCCATCCACACACAACAAACTACGTCAGGTGTTGTTCCGCCTGCTGCGCGAAGCAGGTTTGCTGTCTGCACAACGCACCATTCAGGGTGTTCAGCTTAACCCCCAACTCGCGCAATTGCTCCGTCAGTGTCGTCCCGAAGAAGCCCTGTACTTCCCCACTTTCAACACACAGATCAAGACCTGACCCATGCCTCACGACATCGCTCGCCGTCCAATAAAAGAACGCTTTGACCACCTTTGTGCGGTCATGTCGGGGCAACGCTTTCTGCAAAAGCAAGGGTTGGGTAATGAGGTGCCCTTCTTCATCTGCCCCTACCCGCCTGAAGAGGCGGTTGCGATGGACCGCCTACGCAGGCAACTGACCCAGCATCTTGAGCAAAAGGGTGTGCAGGTTCTGGAGATCAATCTTTACGACCTGGCCATCGAGCTTCTGCATACACGCGGTATCTGGGAACAAATACTGGAAGTAGAACCTACCGTCACTAAGGACGAGCTCAAGGAGCTGTTGCAGGGCGTGCTGGACCCTGAAAGCCACCTTGTGCCTGCCATTGCAGAAAAGTTATCCACGCACACCTTCGACATCTTGTTTTTATCCGGTGTAGGCGAAGTCTTCCCCTACATTCGTTCCCACAACGTGCTGAACAACCTGCAAAGCACAGCGAAAGAAAAGCCCACTGTCATGTTCTTCCCTGGGCTGTATACCCAGTCGCAGATATCCGGCGCGTCGCTGGATCTGTTCGGACGCCTGCACGATGACAAGTACTACCGGGCCTTCAATATCTATCACTTCGAAGTATGAACGAGAAAAGCGGCATGCATTTGAAATCCATTTTCAACAAACCGGTCGATCGCCCCATTGAAGGCGTCATCAAGGCCGACGATGAAGCCAGCCTGCGCCTCGAAATCGAGGAATACGTCCTCACCAACGAGGTAGAAAAGCGGTTAGAGGCTTTTCTAGAGGCCTACAACAACTACACCCATGCGAACGGGGTATGGATATCCGGCTTCTTCGGCTCGGGTAAGTCGCACTTGCTGAAAATGCTGGCCCTGGTGCTGGAGAACCGCTCCATAGACGGCGCCAGCACGCTGGATCTGTTCTTGCCCAAATGCGGTAGCAACGAGATGCTGCGTGCCGACCTGAAAAAGGCCGTGGCCGTTCCTTCGAAGAGCATTCTGTTCAACATCGACCAGAAAGCCGCCATCATCAGTAAGACTGAAATCGATGCCCTGCTTTCCGTGTTCGTGAAGGTCTTCGATGAAATGTGCGGCTATTACGGTAATCAGGGCCACATTGCTCAGTTTGAGCGCGACCTTGATAGTCGTGGCCAATACGAAGCCTTCAAACAGGCATTCGAGGCGGTCGCCAGCAAACCCTGGCACATCGGCCGCGAACAAGCACTGCTTGAAAACCGCAACATTGCACAAGCCTATGCTCAGGCCACCGAAGGCGAGGCAGAGCAAGCATTGGGCATTCTGGACAAATACCGCGCTCAGTATCGGGTGTCTATCGAAGACTTCGCCGAGCAGGTGCGTCGTTGGGTAGACCAACAAGGGCCGGATTTTCGCCTGAACTTCTTTGTCGATGAAGTGGGGCAATACATCGCCGAGAACACCAAGCTGATGACCAATCTGCAGACCATTGCAGAAAGCCTGGCCACCAAATGCCGTGGGCGGGCGTGGATCATCGTCACGGCGCAAGAGGACATGAGCACCGTTCTGGGCGAAATGAACAAGCGCCAGGAGAACGACTTCACCAAGATTCAGGCGCGTTTTTCCAATCGCATGAAGTTAACGTCGCAAGACGTTGCCGAAGTGATCCAAAAGCGGCTGTTGGCCAAGACGGAAGACGGTGTAACCCAACTCGCGCAGATCTACCATGCGCAATCGAACAATTTCAAAACCCTGTTCGATTTCACGGATGGCAGTCAGCACTATCAGAACTTCCGCGACCAGGACCACTTCGTCAATAGTTACCCCTTCATTCCGTATCAGTTTTCGCTATTCCAGGCAGCCATACAAAATCTGTCGAAACAGAACGCCTTTGAAGGCAAGCACAGCTCTGTGGGTGAACGATCCATGCTGGGCGTCTTCCAGCAAGTCGTCATACAGATCCGTGACACCGATGTGGGCCAACTAGCCACTTTTGACCGGATGTTCGAAGGCATCCGCACTGCGCTGAAATCCAACATTCAGCGGGCCATCCTGCAGGCAGAGCACCACCTGGGCGATGAATTCGCCGTACGCCTGCTGAAAGCGCTGTTCCTGGTCAAGTACGTTAAGGAGTTCAAGCCCTCGGTACGCAACCTGTGCGTATTGATGCTGGAAGGTTTTGAACAAGACCTGCCCGGCCTGAAGCGCCGCGTGGAAGAAGCGCTTAACCTGCTGGAAAGCCAGACTTACATCCAGCGTAACGGCGAACTGTTTGAGTTCCTGAGCGACGAAGAAAAAGACATCGAGCAGGAGATCAAAAACACCGATGTCGATACCACCGACGTTGCCGAAGAGCTTCAGAAAATTGTGTTTGATCAGGTGCTGGGGCAGCGCAAGATCCGTGTGAGCCTGGGTACTTCAGCCAACCAGGGGCAGGATTACTCCTTCGCCCGGCGACTGGACGACCGTCTGCACGGCCGCGACCACGAACTGAGCATTCACGTGATCAGCCCGTTTCATGAGCACGTGGAAAGCGAGCAGATGCTGCGCACTGCTTCGGCCTACCAGATGGAAGCGCTGTTTGTCGTGATGCGGCCTGACGAACAGTTGATGCGCGAACTGCTGATGTACAAGAGAACTGAACGCTACATCCGGCAGAACATTTCCATTACCCAGAATGAAACCACCAAACGCATTCTGTATGACAAAGGCCACCAGAATCAGCAGCGCGAAGCGCGCATCCGCCTGCTGGTGCACGAGCTGATCGGCAACGCCAGGCTGATGATTGCCGGGGCCGATGTCGAAGTCACGGCCAATGAACCTGCCACACGCATCACCCGTGGCTTCCATGAGTTGGTTAGCCGGGTGTACCCCAACCTTTCCATGCTGCGCGGCGTCGTTTACACCGAAAACGATATCCGCCGCTGCCTGGAACTGGCCACTGACGGCCTGATCGGCAATGATGCCGCCACCTTGCCCGAATCCGAGCAAGAGATTCTGGCCTTTATTCACGGCAATCAGCGTGAAGGTGTTCGCACCACACTCAAGAGCGTACTGGAACGGTTCGAGCGCAAGCCTTACGGCTGGTACTACGCTGCGATCCTGTGCCTGACGGCCAACCTGTGGGCCCGCGGCAAGCTGGAAGCACGCAGCGACAGCAACCTGCTGGAAACCGATGCGTTGGAGCAAGCCCTGCGCAACACCAGCGCCCATGGGCATTTAGTGCTGGAGCCACAGATCGAGTTCACCGCGTCTCAGGTTCGGGCACTGAAAGAATTCCACGAGGAGTTCTTTGGCCCACCCAGCAGCAGCGAAGCCAAAGCCCTGGGCAAGGAAGCCTCAACGAATACCCAGCGCCTGATAAACGAAAAAATCAAACCGCAGCTTGCGCAGGCAGACCGCTTTCCATTTCTGAAGAATCTGCAGCCGGTACAGCAGACCCTGCAGGACTTGGCTGGCAAACCTTACACATGGTGGCTGACCGAACTGCGCCAGCAAGAAGACAAACTGCTGGCCCTGAAGGAAGATATCCTCGACCCCATTCTTAGCTTTATGGGGGGGTCACAGAAAGAGATCTACCTGGAAGCACAAAGCCTGCTGCTATCGCAGGAATCCAACTTTCACTACCTTGAAAGCGACACATCAAAACAGATCCAGACGATTCTGGCTGACCCCAAGTGCTACCGCAGTAACCGCATGCAGCAACTCAAAGGGCTGGTCGACACCTTACGCGCAGAAGTCACTACTGCAGTAAAGCAGGCCACGGAACAGGCGATTGCAAAACTGAGCCGTTTGCAATCCCGACTGCAAGGCATGGAAGAATACCAAGCCTTGCCAGCACCGAGGCAGGAAGAACTCGACAAACCCTTCCAGGACTTGCAACAGTACGTTGAACAGACAACGCTGATCGCGGCCATCAACGACCGCATGCACCACTTCGAAGACCAGGGTTATGCCACGCTGCTGACAAAGACCGCAGCCATGGCGCAGCAAACCCGTACCCCCGAGCCTGTCAGCGCGGGCTCAGACAACAGCAACCGCATTCAAGATGTACCACAGCCGTCTGCGCCGACGCCCGTACCGCCTGCCGCCCCAAAAATCGTACCGGCCCGCAGTTTGAAACCCGACTACCCCAAGGCGTGGCTGGCAACAGAAACCGATATTGATAATTACCTGGATGCCTTACGTAAAGCCTTGCTCAGCGAAGTGCAGCAAGGTCACAAAGTGCAGATTTAAAGGGCAGGAAGGATGGACACCTCAAAATTAAAGAAGTTCGCTCAGTTCGCCCGTAGCAGTTTGATCGAACAGGTGGGTTTGAAGCTTGACTCTGTACTGACCACAGACAGCCTGGCTCGCCGTGAAAGCACTGAAGCGGTCAAAACACTGGAAAAGGCCATCGCCGACAATAGCCGGGAATACGTGATTGAACGGGTGGCCTATATCTGGTTCAACCGTTTCTGCGCCCTGCGCTTCATGGATGTGAACCGCTACACGCGGGTGGGTGTAGTATCGCCCGCCGAAGGCCAATTTCAGCCCGAGATTCTGGCCGAGGCCAAAATGGGCCATATCGACGAAGATATGGTGCCTGCCGCCGTGCGCCAGGAGATACAAGGCTTGTTGTCGGGCCGCACCCCGAGCCGCGACTCACAAGGCGAAGCCTACCGCCTGCTGGTGGTCGCCGCCTGCCGCGATTGGCACCGGAATATGCCTTTCCTGTTCCAGCACATCGACGATTACACCGAACTTCTGCTGCCCGACGACCTGCTGTCGGAGAATTCCATCCTGGCCTACACCCGCGAGGCCATGACACCAGACGCCTGCGAAAGCGTGGAAGTGATTGGCTGGCTGTATCAGTTCTACATTTCAGAGAAGAAAGACCAGATCTTTGAAGGCCTGAAAAAAAACCAGAAGATCACACCCAGCAATATCCCCGCCGCTACCCAACTCTTCACGCCCCACTGGATCGTGCGCTACCTGGTGCAGAACTCACTGGGGCGCCTGTGGCTGCTGAACCGGCCCCAATCGCGCCTGGCCGAGCAGATGGAATACTACATTCCACCGGAACAGCCCGATACCGACTTCCTGAAGATCAACCGGCCGGAAGAGATCAAAGTCTGCGACCCTGCCTGCGGTTCCGGCCACATGCTGACCTATGCCTTCGACCTGCTCTACGATATCTACGAGGAAGAAGGCTACGACCCGTCAGAGATTCCAGAAAACATCCTGACTCACAACCTGTACGGCATTGAGCTGGATGAACGCGCCGGTGAGCTTGCCGCCTTCGCCCTGACCATGAAAGCCCGCGAACGCCAGCGGCGCTTCTTCAGCAAGGGCATACGCCCCAATATCTGCGTGCTGGAAAAGGTCGAGTTCGACGATGATGTATTGACCGAATACATGACCGCAGTGGGCAAAGACCTGTTCACCCCAGAACTGCGCCAGACGCTGCTGCAGTTCGATGAGGCCGATAACTTTGGCTCGCTGATTACGCCTGGAGCCAGCAACGTGGCCGATGTTCTGGCAGCCCTTGAATCCAAAGACATGGGCAGCAGGCTGTTCCTGGCGGAAACTCATCAGCGGGTGCTGACGGCACTGCGCATGGCGAATTACCTCAGCCCAAGATATGCCGTGGTGGTGGCAAATCCCCCCTACATGGGTGGCAAAGGGATGAATCCACGCTTGAGTGCATGGGCCAAGCAGAACTACCCAAACAGCAAATCGGATCTGTTTGCGATGTTTATTGAGCGAGGCTTTGATCTGACACCCAAGTATGGTTATAGCGCCATGGTGACCATGCAAAGCTGGATGTTCCTATCTTCATACGAAACACTACGTGGGCGCGTCTTAAGCGAAACTTCCATTGAATGCCTGGTACACATGGCCAACATGGTCATGGGTATCGCATTTGGAACTGCGGCGACTGTACTTAAGAAAAACGGTAGTCCCGAGACCCGAGGAGCTTACTGCTATGTGGAGTACGAGGACATTGGCGAAGACAACAAGCCCGTTGAGTTTCCTCCTCCAAATGAGCGGAACCGTAAAGCCGCCCTGCGACAGGGGGCCGCATGAGCGTTCACACCGCCTCACTCTCCCACCACCGCTGGCTCAACACCCTCAAGCTGCTGGCGACCTCGGCAGCCAAGAAACCGACCGTCCTCCACTACGGCATCGGTGCGCAACTCATCGGCCTCGAAATCCAGGCGGTCCGATACAGCAAAGCCATCTACTCGTTTTGCAAAGACTTGCAGCAATTGCGTCAAGGAGAAAGGTGCGTAGATGTTTAGCCTCCAGGGCCTCGGCTTGGCTTACCGCAAAGCTAAGGTAGATCTCTACTACTCATCGCATGCTTCACTGGACGCGATTGCGGACTACGAGGATGATCTCCACTCTCGTCTCAGCGCGTTGCTGACCAAGCTTGAAAGCGAGGATGAATCTTGGGTCACGCAGCCAGAATTCATTGGCGACTGGACCCTGGCCACGAAATCGGTAGATATGTTCTGCTGGAAACAGCATCGCGAACAGCATGGCAACGGCCTGATCTTTTCCTCGCCAGCAGAGGAGTGGACATACGCTTGTGAACAATTGGCGAAAGAGAAAGATCAGCCAAAGCCCCAAGCGGAATTCCGGGTGATGGCGCAATGCAGCATGGATTTCCATGTGCTATCCACACTATGGATGCTGGAAGTCGGCCATAGATTCGATGCACAGTTAACAGGCTGTGCTTACGGTAACCGCCTGCGTCGTACCCAAGACGGCCAAGGCATCAATAAACTTTCACTTGGTACTTTTCAGCCTTACCTCAAACCCTTCCGCAACTGGCGTGACAAGGGAATTGAAGCCATGCGCGTCGCACTGGACACAGACAAGAAAATCGTGGCGCTTACGGCAGATGTCAGCTCGTTCTATCACGAACTAAATCCCAGTTTCATGCTCAACCCAGCCTTCCTGGTTGATGTGCTGGGATTAGAGTTAACCGAGCCCCAAATCAAGCTTCATCACTTGTTCATTCACGCCTTGCAGGCCTGGGCCGCAGCCACACCGCTAAAAAAAGGCTTGCCCGTCGGGCTGCCCGCGTCCGCAGTGGTGGCAAATATGGCCCTGATTGAGCTTGACCGTATTGTTGAACAGCAACTCGCACCGCTGTACTACGGCCGCTACGTGGATGACATCCTGCTGGTGATGGAGAACGGTGCCAACTTCCGATCTACCGCCGAACTGTGGGAGTGGCTGTTTGCACGCTCCGGCGGCAAGTTAGGTTGGGTACCGGGAGAAGAGAGCAAGCAGATTGGCTTTCATCCCGACTACCTCAGCGACAGCCAGATCCGCTTTGCCAACTCCAAGAACAAGGTGTTTATGCTCGCGGGCGAGTCAGGCAAGACTTTGGTTGATGCCATTGCCCACCAGATCCATGCACGCGCCAGTGAGTGGCGCGCCATGCCCCGCCTGCCACGGTCGGCTAGTCATGTGGGCACCGACTTGATAGCCGCCACGCAAAGCGATGGCGAGGCTGCCGACAACCTGCGCAAGACCGACGCACTGACCATGCGTCGCGCAGGCTTTGCCATCAAGCTGCGCGACTTTGAAGCCTACGAGCGTGACCTACACCCAGACGCCTGGAAAGATCACCGCCAAGCCTTCTTCCGCGCATTTGTTCAGCACGTGCTGGTGTTGCCACAGTTTTTTGATTTGGCAATGTACCTTCCACGAGTGATTCGGCTCGCCACTGCATGTGAAGACTTTGCAGCCCTACGCGAGATCCTGTGCGCGCTGGAACAGCTGTCTAAACGGCTAAGCCAGAATTGCTCATTGAGCATCAAGGCTTGCCCCACAGAAAGCGCACCTCTCCCCAGTGAATTGATGGATCGCTGGCAAACGCAGCTTTACACCACGATACGCGAGAGCATCAGCGCAGCTTTCCCTCCTAAGTTGTCCAAAAACGGCAGAGCAAACTGGCAAGCATACATGGCTGACTACGCACCAGCGGACGTTGACGCTTTCATGAACTGGTATGTGTCTGTCAAGGGGTTTCAAGCCCAGCAAGCGCGCCTGTTCTCGTTCGACTTGGCGCACCTGCCTTTTCGTTTCATCGGCCTACCCAAGGAGATGGTGGCCCAGCGCGGTATTCCGAAGAAGAAAACGATATTGCACTGCCCCCATGCGACAGAACTATTGCCCCGTTCCGTGCGTAACGGCACACGACAACTGGCCCAATGGATTCGTGCCAAAGGCTTGCCGCATGGGCTCCTGTTTGCCACCCGGCCCTACAACGTGCCAGAACTGTACATCCTGAACAAGGCCGCCTATAACGCCTCGCAACACGAAGCCATGCAAGCGGTGGTACTGGCCGTTCGCGGCTTCAAGTTGAGCGAAGCCGCACCCTATTTTGACAAACACGGCGTGCTGCAGATTCCCGACGGTCAGCCATCTCACCGCTATGGGGTTGCCATCTCCAGTTGGAAAACACAAATGGCTAGTTGGACTGCCTCAGTCATGCGTATGCCAGACCCTGATGCAGAGCGATACGTCCGTTTGTGCCGTTTACTCGACGGTGTCATTGCCCAGCCACAACACAGCCGCTATCTGGTAATGCCCGAGCTGGCCCTGCCTGCGCATTGGTTTATCCGCATAGCGCGCAAGTTGCAGGGGCGAGGCATTTCACTGATCACCGGCATCGAATATCTGCACGCCAGCAAGGCGCGTGTGCGCAACCAAGTGTGGGCCGCGCTGTCTCACAACGGCCTGGGCTTCCCATCGCTGATGATTTACCGACAAGACAAACAGCGCCCAGCCTTACACGAAGAACGGGAACTACAACGCTTAGCAGGGCTGGAGCTGAAACCCGATAAGACGTGGAAAACGCCACCCGTCATCCAGCACGGTGACCTGCGCTTTGCCCTGCTGATCTGCAGCGAGCTCACCAACATCCACCACCGCGCTGCCCTGCGCGGCAAGGTAGATGCACTGTTTGTTCCTGAATGGAACCAAGATACCGAAAGCTTCAACGCGTTAGTAGAATCTGCCGCGCTGGACATGCACGCCTACATTATCCAGTGCAACGACCGCCAGTACGGCGACAGCCGTATCCGCGCGCCTGCCAAAGACAGCTGGAAGCGTGATGTTCTACGAGTCAAAGGCGGTGTGACCGACTATTGTGTGATTGGCGAGATTGATGTGCAAGCACTGCGCGAGTTCCAGAGCAGCTACCGCTCACCTGCCAAACCGTTTAAGCCGGTACCGGATGGATTTGAGATTGATTTTGGTCGCAAGGTATTGCCGGCGGGAGAGTAGGAATGAGTGAAGTTAAAAGCGAAGTTTGTATGCAATGGAATGAGAAATATTTTTTTAGAGCTTCTAATGCGGATTTTAGAAAAATCCCAGGAAGCCCAATTGCATATTGGGCCAACGCTCAGTTTCGTAGAATATTTAACAAAACATTACTATCCGCACACTTCCAGACAAGACTAGGTTTATCAACAGCAAATAATGATCTTTTTTTGAGAAACTGGCATGAGGTTGGAACTTCGGCGATATTTTTAAACTGCCAAAACAGGAAGCAGTCAATCGAAAGCAAACTCACCTGGTTTCCCTATCAGAAAGGTGGGTCTTTTAGAAAATGGTTTGGGAATCATGAGTTCCTCGTAAATTGGAAAAATGATGGCGAAAAAATAAGAAATTTTGGCATCACTGAAGGAAAAATTCGGTCTCACAATTATAATTTGGAATTTATTTTCAAAGAGGGCATAACTTGGTCTGACATAACATCAGGAACAAACGCATTTAGGTTTATGCCTGATGGATTCTTGTTTGACGGCCGAGGATCATCTGGCTTTGTCCGGGAGCGTCGACAAACCAATGAAATCTTAGGATTATTGAACTCCATCGTATCGACTTACGCCATATCGCTGATAAATCCGACCATTGCTATAAATGTTGGAGAAATCGCAAAGCTTCCGTTTCCAGACTTGGATAGCGAGGCAAACAGATTAATTGATAGCAATGTGCACAACCTTGTAAATACACACCGAAAGGATTGGGACAGTTACGAAAACTCCTGGAGTTTTACAACTCTCCCACTACTACAGCCAGATTTTCGGCAGGCCACACTGAAAACCACTTACCGGAATCTGTGCATCCACTGGCGCGCCAAGACCCAGGAAACTCAACGCCTCGAAATAGAAAACAACCGCATCTTCATCGAAGCCTACGGCCTGCAAGATGAGCTCACTCCCGAAGTCCCTCTCAAAGAAATTACCCTCACCTGCAACCCCCACTATCGCTACGGCGGTGACAAAACAGAAGAGGAACTGGAAGCCCTGCTGCTGGCCGACACCATGCGGGAATTCATTTCCTATGCGGTCGGCTGCATGTTCGGCCGCTATAGCCTGGATAAGCCCGGTCTGATTCTGGCTAATCAGGGCGAAACGCTGACCGACTACCTGGCGCATGTGCCTGAGCCCACCTACATGCCGGATAAAGACAACGTCATCCCCATGCTGGACGGTGACTGGTTCGCCGACGACATTACCGAACGCTTCCGTCGTTTCCTGCGAGTGACGTTCGGCGAGGAACACTACGAGGAGAACCTGCGTTTCATTGAAGAGGCCTTGAACGTTAAGGGCAAACGCAGTTACAGCCTGCGCGATTACTTCTTGAACGAGTTCTATACCGATCATCTGAAGCGCTATAAAAAACGCCCGATCTACTGGCTGTTCTCCAGCCCCAAGGGTAGCTTCAATGCCTTGATCTATATGCATCGCTATCGTCCAGACACCGTCAGCGTGGTGCTGAACGATTACCTGCGTGAGTTCCGTGCCAAGCTGCTGGCCCGCAAGAATCACCTGGAAGCACTGGGCATCAGCGCATCGACCAGCCCGGCCGAGAAGACCAAGGCTCTGAAAGAGATCGAAAAGATCAGCAAGATTATTGCCGAGGTGGACGCCTACGAGCGAGATACCCTCTACCCGCTGGCTACGCAGCAGCTCGAAATTGACCTGGACGACGGTGTGAAAGCCAACTACCCGAAATTTGGCGCTGCGCTGAAGAAGATCCCCGGCCTGGAAGCCAAGGACGATTGAGATGAATCCACCCATCACGCAATTGCTCGCCGCCGCAGAAGGAAAAACGCTGGAGTTCAAGCGTGATTTGTCTTCCCCGCGGAATATTCTCAAGACTCTGGTGGCTTTTGCGAACAGTGCAGGCGGCCAGCTCTTGATCGGCATTGACGACGACCGCAACGTGGTGGGTGTGGAACGTCCTTTGGACGATGAAGAACGCCTCTGCAATCTGATTGCAGACTCTATCAGTCCGCATCTGGTTCCGAATGTAGAAATCGTGACCCACGAAGGCAAAAGCGTCTTGGTGGTTGAAACCTTTCCCAGTAGCTCACGGCCCCACTACCTGAAGAATGAAGGCCATGACAAAGGGGTTTATGTACGCTTGGGGTCCAGCAACCGCCAGGCCAGCCCCGAACTCATTGCCGAATTACGGCGCTCTACAAGCGGTGTGGCTTTTGACGAACAGCCGATGCCGGCGTTAAGCATCAATGATCTGAACATTGATGCAGCACAGCGTATGTTCGGGCCAGAACATACCCTCACCGAAGAAGCGCTATTGACCTTGCGGCTGCTGGTACGGGAACAGGGTCGCTTGGTGCCCACTAAAGGAGCGATTCTGCTTTTTGGGAAGAATCGGGAGCAATATTTTCCAGATGCCTGGGTGCAGTGCGGCCGTTTCGTCGGAACAGACAAAGCACGCATTTTCGACCATACGGAAATCCATTCTCACTTGCCTTCGTGCGTCGAGGAGATTATGGATTTCCTGAAAAAACACGCTATGCGTGCCGCAGACTTTTCGGGCGTTCAGCGCAAAGATGTCTGGAGTATCCCCCTGCTTATCCTACGGGAAGCCATCGTCAACGCGCTGGTCCACGCAGACTACTCGCATCAAGGGGCTCCCATACGCGTGGCCTTTTTTGACGACCGGATCGAGATCGAAAACCCTGGCATCCTCGTTCCAGGCATGACTGTGGAGGCGATGAAGCGTGGGGTGTCCAACCTGCGCAACCGCGTTATTGCACGGGTATTTCGAGAACTGAGGCTGATCGAGCAATGGGGCAGCGGTGTCAGCCGTATTTTCCGGGAAGCCCAAGAACAAGGGCTGCCTGAGCCCAGCATTGAGGAAATCGGCCTGCACTTACGCTTCACTGTGTATTTCGCACACCCCATGACAGCCGAGACGGCGGTCACAACAGGCCATCCGAAGGAATCGGGCGATGACACAACAAACGGGGTAGAGTCAGAGTCGCGGCTAGAGTCGCGGCTAGAGTCGCGGCTAGAGTCAGCACTCGCGGCTAGAGTCGTTCTACTGCTCATTGAGCAACCCGCCGGAAAGGCACAACTTGCACAAATGCTGGGCCAGAAAACAGTTTCAGGCACCCTGCACCGACAGATCAAATCCCTACTGGAACAACAATTCATTGAAATGACCCTACCAGAGAAACCCAATAGTCGCCTGCAGCAGTATCGCCTGACCCCTCAAGGCCAGGCGCTTGTAGCAGAGATGAAGGGGGACTGACCATGAGTAACCCCAGAATCACCCAGGCGCTGAGCAACCTCTTCACCAAACACCGTATTGTGTTCTGGTATGACAGCAACCACGAGTTTCGTGCTGATTTCGAGTCGCTGTCGCTGGCTGATGTTACGCCAGTAGAGCTGGCCAATAACGAGTTCGGCGTAAAGCACCGGGTCCTGCGCACCCAGCCTGAAGAGAAATTCCTTCTGTATCACGATGGCCCCCCGCCTGCCGAACTGGAAAACTGGCTGCTGGATGTGATGCTGGCTCATGCGGAGTTCCGTACTGACCAGAACGCCATCTGGCTGTCTGAGCTGGAGCTGCCCCCAGACCCAGAGTTCATCAACCTGGTGCAAAACCATAACGAGTTCTTCCAGGCTGCCAAACGCCGGGAGAAGCTGAAAGATTCTCTACAGAAGCAGGACACAGCGAATCAAATCCGCAACAAGATGCTGGCCGTCTGTGCGGAAAGCGATGCCCGGCTCGATGCGGTGCTGGAACAACTGCTGCAGGAACTCGCAGATGGTGGCGACGAAAAGTTCAGGCTGATTACCCGCTGCAAGCTGGATACTTACCTATGGGAACAAACGAGCCGGCATTTTGCTTACCATTCTGAACACCCCAGCCTGCGCGACTTCGCCGTTGAGCTGTTCAAGTCCTGCTACGCCATGGGGACTGACGGCACCATCAAACTGAATGGCGACGCTCTGGTATTTCTTAAACGCTGGAAGAACAACCGCCTTTCTGCGCAAGCGTTCGAAACGCTATCCCATGAGTGCGCACAAGTACTGGGCATTGAACAGGACCTTGACAAGCGCGACTACCGCTCGCTGATGGAACTGGATTATTTCCGCCTGATCGATCAAAAGATCATCAGCGACCTGGTGCGTGCCGTAGCCGGGCAAACCGTCGCCGCCGGCGAGGTGTCGCAGTGGGTGCGCCAACGGCGCCAAAGCCATTGGTATGGGGAATTCAAGCACCTGTACGAAGCCTTGGATATCGCCGCCCAGTTCACCCAAACCCTAGCCGATGCTCGTGTGGAGATGTCCAGTATCGCCGATGGCGTGCAGCGCTACAGTCGTACCTGGTATTTGACGGACCGCCACTATCGCAAGTTCATTTACCACATTCGCAAGTCAGGCCAGAATTCGCTGATGGAGCCATTGTCCGACCGTGTAGAAAACCTCTACACCAACAACTTCCTGCTGAAGCTGGGCGACCGCTTTCAGGCCTGCGTTGATGGCGCCAAGGCCTGGGAAGCTCCGCCCGTTCGCCGCCAGGATGATTTTTTCAAACACTGGGTGCAGCCCTTCCTGGATAAGGACACACGTGTCTGCGTGATTGTGTCCGACGCCATGCGCTATGAAATCGGTGAAGAATTGCTGAGCCTGATTCGACGCGAAGACCGCTATGGCGCCGAGCTACAGCCGGCGCTGGCCATGCTGCCCAGCTACACCCAGCTAGGCATGGCCGCCTTGCTACCGCACAAGCAACTGGAAATCACCGATAACGATCAAGCCGGCGTGCTGGTTGATGGCGTCAGCGCCCAGGGCACGATCAACCGGAACAAGATACTGTCGCAGGCGCTTGGTGGACACGGACAGGCCATGAAAGCGGAAGATTTCATGCGGTTGAACCGTGACGAAAGCCGTGAAGTCCTGAAAGCCAACCGTGTCCTGTATCTGTATCACAACCGTATTGACCACACCGGCGACAAGCTCCAGTCCGAAGGCCTGGCCTTCGACGCAGCTGAAGAGACCTTGGCTGATATCGTGCAACTGGTGAAGAAGCTGACGGCAGCGAACGCCAGCAATATTTTAGTGACTGCCGACCACGGCTTCATTTACCAGAACCGCGAACTCGCCGAGAGCGATTTTCTTGCTGCTGATGTGACAAGTGACAAAGTACGGTTCCGAAACCGACGCTTCCTGCTCGGCAAAGGCCTGTCTCCCCACCCCAGCGTACACACTTTTTTCCCATCACAGCTTGGCCTGCAGGGTGAGATCGAAGTACAAATCCCAAAGTCGATCAATCGCCTGCGTCTACAAGGCTCCGGCAGCCGCTTCGTTCATGGTGGTGCCACCCTGCAAGAAGTGGTCATTCCGGTGCTGAAGATTCACAAAAAGCGCCAGAGCGACACGGTCTTGGTGGAAGTCGATATCCTGCGCGGGGCGAGTTCTGTCATTACCTCGGGGCAACTGGCAGTTACCTTCTTCCAGACTATGCCCGTCACCGACAAGACGCAGCCACGTGTGTTGCAAGCAGGCATCTACACCGATGACGGCGAACTGATTTCCGACAGCCATGAGGTGCATTTTGATCTGGACTCCGACAACCCGCGTGAGCGCGAAGTCTCTGTACGCTTTGTCCTGACCCGTCAGGCCGACCAAGCCAATGGCCAGGAAGTGAACCTGAGGCTGGACGAACAATACGCCGGCACCACACACACGACGACGTACAAATCGCTGCGTTATACGATTCGACGCGCGTTTACCAGCGATTTTGATTTCTGAAGTAAGGGCATATGATGAACGCACTGGACACGAAAATCAACGAACATTTCCCCGGCTTGGTGGTCCGCAAAGACCTCGTGAAGACGGTCAAGGGCAATGCCATCGTGCCATCGTATGTTCTGGAATACCTGCTGGGGCAATACTGCGCCACCAGCGACGAAGCCAGCATTCAGACCGGCATTGAAACCGTCAAGCAAATTCTGGCTCAACACTATGTACACCGTAACGAAGCCGGGCTGGTTCGTTCCAACATCCGCGAAAAAGGCCGATACAAGGTCATCGACAAGATCAGTGTCTCGCTGAACGACAAAGACGACGTGTATGAAGCCGAGTTTTCCAACCTGGGAATCAAGAAGGTATTGGTGAATCCCAGCACCATCAAAACCCACCCCAAGCTGTTGGTGGGCGGTGTCTGGTGCATCGCCGATCTTGAATATATGGCCACAGAAGACAAGAACGCCTGCCCCTGGCTGCTTTCTTCGCTGAAGCCCATTCAATTGTCTCACTTCGATTTTGACGGTTATGCACACGCCCGACGACAGTTCAGCACCGATGAATGGATAGACCTGCTGATACAGAGCGTGGGCTTCAACCCCGAACTCTTCAGCCGCCGCAGTAAGCTAACCCAGCTTGTGCGCTTGATTCCCTTCTGTGAACGCAACTACAACGTGATTGAGCTCGGCCCCAAGGGCACCGGGAAATCTCACATCTATTCAGAGTTTTCGCCGCACGGCATGTTGATTTCAGGTGGGGAAGTCACGGTTCCAAAGCTGTTTGTGAACAACTCCACAGGCAAGCTCGGCCTGGTAGGCTACTGGGACTGCGTTGCCTTTGACGAATTCGCCGGCAAGCAAAAGCGTGTAGACAAGGCCTTGGTAGACATCCTGAAGAACTACATGGCCAACAAGTCCTTCTCGCGCGGGGTCGAAACCTTGGGCGCAGAAGCCTCCATGGCATTCGTGGGCAACACCCAACACACCGTGCCGTGGATGCTGCGTCACTCTCATCTGTTCTGTGACCTGCCTGAGAAATTCTGCGACTCTGCCTTCCTAGATAGGCTCCATTTCTACATACCCGGCTGGGAAGTGGATGTCATCCGTAGTGAAATGTTCTCCAGCGGGTATGGCTTTGTGGTGGATTACCTGGCTGAGATCCTGCGCGACCAGCGCAACAAGGATGAATCGCATCGCTACCAGGAACACTTCACCCTATCGTCGGACATCTCCACCCGCGACCGCGACGGCATACATAAGACCTTCTCCGGTCTGATGAAGATTCTGTACCCGCACGGCGACGCAAGCCGCGAGGAAATAGAAGAACTGCTGCGCTTTGCCATTGAAGGCCGGAAACGGGTCAAAGACCACACGATGCGCATCGATCCCACCTACCCGCCTGTACGATTTACGTATACCGATGCAGCAGGTAATGTATATGCGGTCACTACCCTGGAAGAACGGGAATACCCGTCGCTATACCAAAAGGCTGATGCAGGTACCGCAAAACCTGAAGTGGGTGACAGCATTTCGGACGAGGGCACAGGTAGCACCACTAATCACGCTGCGGCGGCAGACGGATCTGACCTTAGTGCGTTCCAGAACATCGCCACAGCAACACCGGAACTCAAGGAGCAGCACCTGAGCTTCGAGGAAAACCAGAAAGGAATTTCCTACGACAAACTGTTTGGCCCCTACCTCAAAGGCGCCACGAACCTGACGATCACCGACCCGTACATCCGGCTGTTTTACCAGATACGCAACCTAATGGAGCTACTGGAAACCGTAGTCAAGCTCAAAGCCCCTGACGACGAAGTGTCTGTCCACTTGGTTACTGTCGAAGACGAGTTCAAAGGTGAACAGCAACGGGAACACTTCGAAAAAATCCAGGCCAGCGCTGCCACCACGGGAATCGACTTCACCTGGACTTTCGACACTCCAGGAACCATGCACGCCCGCCACATTGTCACCGACCACGGCTGGAAGATATCGCTTGATCGCGGCCTGGACATCTTCCAGCACTATGAAATGAACGACGTCTTCTCGTTTGCCAACCGCCTGCAGCAGCACCGGGCTTGTAAGGCGTTTGAGGTGACGTATATTCGGTTGTGATCACTCGGCCTCCTTAGGGTTGGCTTAATCAGCTCATCGCTGTACGGCGTGAGTGCCCCACGCCCGTAACAGCAAAAGATTAAACACACATGATTAAAGACATTCCTACCGAAGACGATTTCAACTCAGCACAAAAAATAATAATAAAAGCCTCCCTTTCGGGAGACTCCGTTATTAATTACAGAAATCCTTTTTCTGCAAACGATATAGCACGTGAACCAGCCACTATCAAATGGTCTAAAAGTCGTATATTCAACAACTGGAGACTTTTCACAAGATGCTCAGTAAGCGCTCGATCCGCTGTGCTTTCTGTCGGATTGCCACTGGGATGATTACGTAAACTTACCCTAAAAAGGCACA
>LSQX01339763.1_pt1 | contig 21977 bp, 20 predicted proteins | sample 654561 | NCBI WGS metagenome assembly LSQX01 (sample SAMN04489861, study PRJNA283612) | anaerobic digester metagenome | isolation source: 4 biogas reactors fed with cattle manure at either 37C or 55C with and... | place: Denmark: Kongens Lyngby | collected 2014
TATGGGTGCAGCTTGCATTTTTGTAATCATTTAAGGCCAACTTAACGACTTTTTTGCGTGTCTCCTCGCTGATGGCATGCTTGGGCTTGCGGCCTCTGTTCTTGTGCGCCAGGTAAGACAACCCTTGTTCTTTGACTCCTTTCTTAATCCGTTTGACCTGGCGTTCAGAGAGGCTCAGCAGCATCGCTGCCTGTGATACCGTGATCGTTCCTTTTACCAACTGTTCCACTACGTTAACTCTCCTGGCTTCCTTCGGCTTCAAGAAAATGTCTCCTCCCATAATGGTGACATTATCTCAGACCGCTTATATGGTGACAATATCACTGTCCGATCACAGATCGCCTGCGGGCCGGCTGGAACTTTTGTTTCTCATTACTTATAATACATCTAAAGAAGGTTTGTTCTTATTTAAAAAGAGCGGGGAGTGGAAGCTGATCAACACATTTAAGTTGCCGTATACGATTATGCAAAGGAGGTAGTAGTATGAGGTTTCAATATGCTCTAAAGGACTATAAAGGATACGCTGAAATTGTACCGCCCGACGAAGCGGCCGGCCTGCTTTCTTTTGGCCTGATTAAATTGGAAAAAGGAGAAAGCTACAGTTCCCATTCAAAGGAATTTGAAATCGGCCTGGTTATTTTAAGCGGCAAGGCTGATGTATACGTGGAAGGGGAGGCATATCTCTCCCTGGGCGGGCGCGAGAATGTCTTTACCGGCAAAGCCACCACTGTCTACATCCCCCGGGACAGTGCCTTTAAAGTGGTGGCAGTGGACAGTTTCGAGGGGGTTGTTTGCAAGGTGCGGGCGGAAAAAAAGCTGTCGCCCTTTGTCCTGGCGCCCGAAGAGGTGAGAGTTGACCACCGCGGCAAGAACCTTTGGCAGAGGGTGGTCTACGATATCTTTACCGATAACGTGGAAGGAAGAGTGGACAGGATAGTTTTGGGCGAAACCATCAATGTCCCCGGCCACTGGTCCGGGTATCCGCCGCACAAGCATGACCGGTTTGTGCCCGGCAAGGAAACGGCCATGCACGAGATCTACCATTTTCGCCTCCGCCCCAGGAACAGGTTCGGGGTCCAGATGTGGTATACAGACGGCTATGAACTGGGCAACGCTTACCTGATCAAGGACGGGGATAGTTGCAGCATTCCTTTTGGCTACCATCCCGTGGCGGCTCCTCCCGGGGTAGAGCTTTACTATCTCTGGGTCATGGCCGGGAACACCGGCAGCCGGCAGTTGATGCCCAACGACGACCCCAATTTTGTCGAACTGCACAACTCGTAGATCGCGCTTGCCGCCGTTTGCAATCGTTTGCAGCATATCCTTGACAAGCAATTGTTTTGGCTTATACTGATATTAAGGTATAAGCCTTCTTTTTGAGATGTTTTAAGGCCACTCTTTTAATTCAACCTGGATTTGTTTTGTTGCGGTGAGCATTGTGATCATTTCTCGCAATGTGGAGGCGCACGATGACCATCTATGACATAGCCAAGAAGGCGGGAGTGTCCGCCAGCACCGTCTCGCGCGTGATCAACAATAAGCCGGGCGTGCGCGAAGAAACGAAGAAGAGGATACAGCAGCTGCTCATCAAGTACAATTATTCGCCCAATGAAGCCGCCCGCGGCCTGGTAACCCAGGCTTCAAAGATAATCGGCATACTCGTTGACGACATCCGGACCATCCATCATACCGACGGAGCGTACATTATTGAGCGCGAGCTGGTGAAACTCGGCTATTGCTGCATTATCTTCAACACCGGCACCGACGAAGCTTCCAAGGCCAAGTACATAAATATACTCAAGCGCCGCCGGGTGGAGGGAGCAGTTCTTATAGGCTCATCCTTTCAGGTCAAGGCTGTGGAACAGGCCATAAAAAAATATTTGAACGATACGCCTGTCGTTATGGCCAACGGTTATCTCGATTTGCCCAACGTGTATGGGATCCTGGCGGATGAGCAGAACGGGGTAGCCAACTGCGTAAAGCTCCTCTATGACAAGGGGCATAGGCGCCCTGCCTTTGTAATTGATTTACATACGCCCAGCAACCTGGCGAAGAAGGCCGGCTACGAGCAGGCTGTGCAAAGCCTTGGCCTTGGAGATATTTTGGTCTATGAAACGAACAGAACCCTCCAGGGGGGCTACAATGTCACGAAAAAGATCATGCAAGAGCACCCCGAAGTGGACGGCATCATCTACGCCGTTGACCTCCTGGCGGCGGCAGGCACACGAGCCTTGCTTGATATGGGCATTTCCATCCCGAAGCAAGTGGCCGTGATCGGCATAGACAATTCCATCTACGCGGAAATCTGCAATCCCAAGTTGACCTCGCTGGACAACAAGCTTTTGAACCTGAGCATGACGGCGGCTCACACCCTCATCAGCGCCCTGGCTGGAGGGCAGCCCAACAAGAAGATCCTTATTTTTTCATCAATCGAGGAAAGAGAAACAACCTGATCCTCTTTTGCAATCGTTTCCCTCTTAAAATTGCCCAATAATTATTGATCAGCAAAAGAGACTATGCTATACTGTTATTGCAATCGATGTCATAATTTGATGATTGCGGGGAGGGATGACCCATCAGGATAGCAATTCTTGGCGCCGGAGCAATGGGTTCCTTGTTCGGCGGCTACCTGTCGCAGCAGAACGACGTGTGCCTCATCGACGTTGATGCCGAGAAAGTTAACAGGATTAACCGCGAGGGAATCACCATCCTGGAGCCGGAGGGGGAGCGCAAATATCACCCCCGGGCTGCCGCAAGCGCAGAAGGCCTGGGCATAATGGACTTGATTATTGTATTTGTCAAATCCATGCATTCCAGGAATGCTCTTGCCGCTGGCAGGACCTTAATCGGCGACAAAACGTATGTCATGTCCCTGCAAAACGGCATGGGGCATGAGGAGGTACTTGCAGAATTTGTCCCGCCCGATCGCATCATCATCGGCGCCACGCAGCACAACAGCTCCATAACCCCCCAGGGCTACATCCACCATGGCGGCGGCGGGAAGACCTTTATTGGCCTGGTGGAAGGGGACGGCAAGGCTATACAATCGATTTCGGACACCTTCACGGAGTGCGGCATTGAAACCGCTGTTTCCGATAACGTGAAGAAGCACATCTGGAACAAGCTGTTCTTAAATGTTTCCGCCAGCGCGCTGACCGCCGTGTTGCAGGTCAAGCTGGGCTTTATGCTTGACAGCAGCCATGCCGCTTTTTTGATGGAGCGCCTGGTGAGGGAAGCGGTTAATGTGGCCAATGCCGAGGGCCTCAATTTTGATCCCGATGAAGTGCTGGCCAGCGTCAAAAAGGTGCTGGAGGGGGCCCGCGAAGGTTACACATCCATATATGCGGACATTAAAAACGGGGCGCTCACGGAGGTTGACACGATCAGCGGTTCAGTGGTCAAGAAAGCCAGGCAGCTGGGCGTTGCTGTACCCAGCCACGAGTTTGTCGTAGAACTGATCCATGCCCTGGAAGATAAGAATAAAGCACGGTGACATCGCCGCAATCATAGCTATGGAGGATACTTATACTTATGAGTGTATACCGACTAGGCAGCTTAAGGATTATTGATTTAACCAAGCCCCTGGATCCCCAAACCGAGAGCAGAAGATGCCAATTGCACCGGTTTAGAACGGATGATCCCATTCCGGACTTTCACACGCACATGGATATCACCAGCCATCTGGGGACCCATGTAGAGTGTCCCTACCACCACCATGAGGACTGGCCTGACGTAGCTTCCATACCCCTGACCTCTTTCATGGGGCGCGGCGTTTATGTTAATTTTGACGACCTGGCGCCCAACAGCTACATCACGCCGGATGCCCTGGAGAGGCATTGCCGGGGCTTGCTGAAGGCGGATGACGTTATCATACTGGATTCCCCCTACCGGATCCCTCCTTTTACAGAGAAAACCAATACTGAAGAAGACAAGCGCCTCTTTGTCAACCGGGAAACGGCCATCTGGCTGCGCGACAAGAAAGTGAAATGCGTTGGTTTTGGCAACGGGGTATCCATTGAGAACAACAACGAGGATGTGTCCGCTTTTCACGATGTATTAATGGCAGAAAACATTCTTTTTTTGGAAGTGCTGAACAACCTCGAACTTCTGGAAAGGAATGTTTTTTTCATATCCTATACTCCTCTATTCATCAAGGGGCTGGATTCCTCTCCTGTCAGGGCCTATGTCATTGAGGGCCTGGCGGAATTTTCATGAGCCGGCCGTCTTGAAGGTGAAGCCGGCTCCGCCTTGGAGGCAAAGCGGCTACACCGGTAAAATGGGAGGGATGTGATGCTCTAGGGCAACAACGGCTGTTTTTACAAGGGGGTTCAGCATTGGCTGCAAAAGCGATCAATTATTCGGGGAGGAGTAAATCGTGAAAAAGCTGCTTGTTCTGTTTTTAATCCTGGTACTGGCTTTTTCCGTGGTCGCCTGTTCTCCTTCCGAGGAGCCCGGGAAGAACGGCCAAACTTCAGGGGAGCCGGTAGTAGGAGGCACATTGCGGATTGGGGTCCAGTCCGAAGTGGCAAACGTTGCCGCCTGGCGTTTGCGCAGCCCCCAGGAAACTCTAATCTGGTCGGCTATCTACGAGCCCTTGTTTAAGATGGGCGCCAATGGGGAAGTGGTTCCCTATCTTGCAAAATCAATCGAGGCCGATCCGGAGAACCTGACCTACACGGTTACGCTGCGCGAAGACGTGTACTTCTCGGACGGTTCGCACCTGGATGCGGATGTCCTCCTGTGGAACTTCGAGAACTTCAAAGAGAATTCGCAAATCGCCGGCAGGTATTTCAGCGATGTGGAGTCCTTTGAAAAAACGGGCGACTACACCGTAGTCATTCACCTGTCGCGCTGGAACTCGCAAATGCCCTTCTCGCTGACGGAAAACCCCGGCTTGATGTACTCGAAGAAGGCATTTGATGAGCATGGATACGACTGGTGCATGGAAAATCCCGTTGGAACCGGCCCGTATAAGCTCGAGAACTGGGTCTTCGGTGAATCAAAGACGCTTGTAAAGAACGAGAACTACTGGAACAAGGATGCCACCGTCTATTTCGACAAGATTGAGTTCCCCGTCATTCCGGAAGAGATGACTGCCCAGGCGGCTTTGCTGAGCGGGGATATCGATGCCTTCTACGGGCCCAGCAATGCCACCATGGCTGAAATGCTGGAGAAGGGCGGCTTCCACGTCACCAGCGGCAAGCTGAGAAGCAGAATTATCTTCCTCATTTTTGGCAGCGACGTGAAAGGAGATTCGCCGCTGGAGGATGTCAGGGTCAGGCAGGCCATCAGCTACGCCATCGATTCTGAAGCCATAGCGAAGAATATCGACAAGGGCCTGACCTACGCCTGCAGGCAGTATGCGGTGCCGGATACGCCCTTCTACAACCCTGAAATAGAGGGCTATGGATACGATCCCGAGAAAGCCAAGCAGCTCCTGAAGGAAGCGGGCTACGAGAACGGCTTTGTGACCACCATTTATGTCGGCCTGGATAACCCCTTCGAGGACTACATGGTGGCCATCCAGGGCTATCTCAAGGAAGTCGGCATCGGGGTCAACCTCGTCTACCAGGATGTCTCGCTGTGGTCTACAAAGACCATGTTTGAAATCGATGATGGCATGGTGTTGATTGGCCACGGCTTTGGTGCCAACCTGGTCAACCAGATGGCTGACAACTTCTCCAAGAGGGCAGTGGATGGCTCTGGAATGCTGAAATTGAGCAAGCTCCATCCCGATGATCTCCACGAAGAAATCATGGCTGCCATATCCGCTACGGATGAAGAAACAATGTACAAACACGTCCATGCTGCCGGGAAAATGATCATTGACAAGTACTGCCTTGGCTATCCGGTAGTCATGGGGCCCTTTGCCAACGTGTTGATGAGGGAAGACATCGTAGACGATCATTGGATTGCCCACTACAGCGACTTCTTTGACTACACTGGAGTCTACAGGGTCCAATAACGAGGTCGGCGGAGTTGCCCCCCTTCCGCTGTGAAGGGGGGCAGCCCCCAATCTGCAGCATGCCCCGCGGCTCAGCCAAGCTTCCCGGAGCGGCATTGGGGGAATGGGGAGTAAGGAGGCAAAAATGTGAATAGCTTAGGCGCGTATACCCGTAATCGAATTTTGCTGTCTTTATTTATTATCTTTGCCGTGTCCGTTTTTGCATTTCTTATTGTCCACCTCATGCCCGGGGACCCAGTGAGAGCCGTGCTCGGCATAGAAGCGGATGAAGCGGCGGTCCAGAAGATGCGAGAAGAGTTGAATTTGGACAAGCCCTTTTTGACGCAGTACTGGCTCTGGATGAAGGGCATTTTCAAGGGCAATTTTGGGAGATCGCTTACCTTAAACACCGATGTTGGGGAGCTCATTGGGAGGCGGCTGCCGGTCACCCTTTCGCTTACCATTCCGGCCCTGATCATAGCTGCTATATTCGGCATTATTATTGGTGTAATCTGCGCCACCAACAGGGGTTCCATTGCCGACCAGCTGCTGACGGTTCTCGTGACCATTGCCAATGGCGTCCCCATCTTCTGGATTGGCATCATGATGATCTACCTCTTCGGTGTATTGCTGGGATGGCTCCCCTTGATGGGATATGCCAGCCCCTTCGAAAGTTTTGTCGAGTACCTGCGCAAGGCGGCTATGCCCGTGTCCATCCTGGCCATACGACCCATGGCCGAAATCGCCAGGCAGGTGCGCACGAACATGCTTGAAGTAATCAACCAGGACTATATTCGCACCGCCAGGGCATACGGGCTTTCCGAGAGGAAGGTCAAGTACAAGTACGCGCTGAAAAATGCGCTTATTCCCATCGTCACGCTTCTGGCTCTGCAGGCGCGGGATGTGGCCGGCGGCTCGGTGCTGGCGGAACAGGTTTTTTCCATAGCCGGGATGGGCCAGCTCATAATGATTTCAGTGCTGAACAGGGATTTCCCGGTCATACAGGCCATTGTGCTGGTTATAACCGTAATCGTGGTTTTTGTTAACTTGCTGCTAGACATTTCTTACGGCTGGTTGGATCCGCGGATCCGGATGACTGCTAGGAAGGTTATCAATTAAAATGGCGGCTATGGTTATGAGAAGTGCAGGCTCTAAAAAAAGCGGTGTCTTTCTAAAAACCTTTTTCGGCCGGGGTTTTATCGTAAAGGCTGCTGTGGCCATTGCGCTCATCTTTATCCTCAGCGCCATTTTTGCCCCGGTAATATCAAAACACGACCCCAACCAGATTAACCTGGAAAAAGCGCTGCTCGACCCCTCGCCTGAGCATATTTTGGGCTGCGACGCGTACGGACGCGACGTATTTACCAGGCTGCTTTACGGCGCCCGCGTCTCGTTGCTATCCAGCATCTTCTCCACCCTGCTGGCGGCCTGCGCCGGCATGCTGCTGGGGCTTGTCGCAGGGTATTACGAGGGGATCATTGGGGCCATAATTTTGCGCTACGTTGATGTGCAGCTGTCCATACCTCCCTTGCTCTTTACCATAGTGATTGGTCTTATCGCCGGCAAAGGGCTGGGCGGGATGATAGCTGCCATCAGCTTCAGCATGCTGCCGGGCTTCATCCGCCTTATGAACGGCATCGTGCTCTCTATAAAAAGGAACGATTATATCGTGGCCCTGCAGGTGGCCAACATCAAGCGGTACAAGATTATTTTAAAACATCTGCTTCCCAACAGCCTTCCCTCCATGTTCATCATGTTCGCCATGAACCTGGGTTTTGCCATAATGCTGGAAGCTACGCTGAGCTTCCTGGGAATAGGGATTCAACCGCCCATGGCCTCATGGGGCAGCATGGTTGCCGACGGCTATATCTATCTATTGTCCGAGCCTTTGCTTGCCTTTACGCCCGGGCTTTGCATTACTCTCACGGTTGTGGCCTTCAATATCATTGGAGACAGCCTTCGCGATGCCATCGATCCTAGGCTAAGGGGGAAACTGTAGGGTGACACAGCGGAGCGAAGTATTGCTGGACGTAAGAAATCTCAAAGTTTCTTTCTTCACCCATTTCGGCGAAGTGAAGGCGGTCAATGACATTTCGTATTATGTCAACCGAGGAGAGGTCATTGCCCTGGTGGGCGAAAGCGGCTGCGGCAAGTCTGTTTCGCAGATGTCCGTGATACAATTGATCCAATCGCCGCCGGGCAGGATCATGGGGGGCGAGGTTATTTTTGAGGGGAAGGATCTTTTAAAGTACGGGGCCAATTCAAAGGAAATGCGGGCCATTCGCGGCAAAGAGATCTCCATGGTTTTCCAGGAGCCGATGACCTCCTTAAACCCCGTTTTTACCATCGGAAAGCAGCTGGAAGAAGTTATCAGCACGCACATGGGCATTTCCAAGAAAGAGGCCTGGGAAAAAGGCGTTAAAGCGCTGGCGGCGGTGGACATTCCCGATCCTGAAGAACGCATGAAAAATTACCCCTTTGAATTAAGCGGCGGGATGAGGCAGAGGGTTCTTATTGCCATGGCCATTGCCTGCCAATCAAAGCTCATTATTGCAGACGAGCCCACGACGGCGCTGGATGTGACCACCCAGGCCCAAATCATGGAGCTGCTCATGAGCATCGTTAAAGAAAGAGGCACTTCGCTAGTCATCGTTACCCATAACCTGGGCCTGGTTTCACGCTATTCCGAACGCATTTACGTTATGTATGCGGGCCGCATCGTGGAATCGGGAACCACCCGGGATATACTCACATCTCCCCGGCATCCTTATACGGTGGGTTTGCTGAATTCCGTGCCGCGGCTGGAAGACGACAAGGATAAAGAGCTTGTTCCCATAGAGGGAATGCCTCCCAACCTCATCGACCTTCCCGATACCTGCGCCTTTATGCCGCGGTGCCGGTATGCGTTCGACAAGTGCGCCGGCAGCAGGGCGCCCGAGCTAAGAAAGGTTGGAGAAAATGATCATTATGCAGCCTGTTACCTTGATGCGGGGGAGGGGAGCATCCAATGAGCAATCATAAGGGCCCGCTGTTAAAAGTGGAAAATCTCAAGATGCACTTCTCCCTGAAACGAGGCCTCCTGGACAAGCAGGACAAGGTTGTAAAAGCGGTGGACGGGGTCAGCTTTGAAGTGCACAAAGGGAGGACCCTGGGTATTGTGGGGGAAAGCGGCTGCGGCAAAACCACCATTGGCAAGTGCATCCTCCGCATTCACCAGGCCAGTTCGGGAAAGATCTTTTTTAACGGACAGGACATCCTCGGCATGTCCGAGCGGAACTTTTCCAAGATCAAGCGCAAGATGCAGATGATTTTTCAAGACCCGTACGGTTCACTCGACCCCCGCCAAAGCGCTTTCTCCATCGTTAAAGAAACGTACGTGGAAGACAGGAAAAGGCAGCCGGCCAGGGTGGTAAAAGAAGAGGTGGAGAAGCTGCTGGTCAGGGTAGGCTTGCCCGTGGAGCTGGGGATCAGGTACCCCCATGAGCTTAGCGGCGGCCAGCGCCAGCGTTTGGGGATTGCCCGTGCCCTGGCCACGGACCCCGAGCTGATCATCTGCGATGAGCCCGTTTCGGCCCTGGACGTATCCATCCAGGCCCAGATAATAAACCTGTTCAAGCAGCTGCAGAGGCAGATGCAGTTAACCTATATTTTTATCGCCCATGACCTGGCGGTGGTCCGCCATATAGCCGACAGGGTGGCGGTTATGTACCTGGGGCGCTTTGTCGAACATATGGATGCGGCGGAGCTGTACTCCAACCCCCTGCATCCCTATACCAAGTCCCTTCTTTCGGCAATTCCCATCATCGACTATGATGCCGAGCGGCAGAGGAAGAGGATTATTTTAAAGGGAGAGGTGCCCAGCCCCATCAACGTTCCTTCCGGGTGCGCCTTTCATCCCCGCTGCCCGGTTGCCAGCAGTATATGCGCCGAAGTGGTGCCCGGGCTGGAGGACATAGGCAACGGGCATTATGTTGCCTGCCACCATCTTGATCTGGCCAGGGAGATGGTGATGATAGGCCCGCAGAGCCAAAAACCTGCCTGAAAGCATATTTGCAGGCTTCACGATAAATATTTTGTTAAAAAATTAAGGTGAGGGATAATACCATGCCAGCAAAAAAGAGCTTCTATCAACTCATCGAAGAGCGGGACGAGATCCTTTGGGCCCCCTGCGTCTATGACTGCGTATCGGCCAAGTGCGCCGAAATTATTGGCTTTGAGGCGGTTACCACCAGCAGCCTTGAGCAGATGCACTCCTTTGTGGGGCAGCCAGTGATGACCATGGACGAGCTGCTCATGTCTGCGGAACGAATTATCAAGAGCACGAGCTGCGCGGTCCTGGTTGACGCCGAAGACGGCGGCGGCACGCCCATGGAAGTGTACCGCAATGTCAAGCGCCTGGCCGAGGCGGGAGCCATGGCCGTTACCATAGAGGACAAGTTCAGGTCGGACAGCATCGGCGTCTCCGTGCTTGGCGTATCCAAGTCGGGGCGCACCGTTCCCATCAAGGATCCCTGGATGCCGGCTGAATTATGGGCGGCAAATGTGGCTGCTGCTCTTGATGCCTGCAAGGGTACAGACTGCATGGTCATTGCCAGGGTTGACAGCAAGGGGACCCAGGGCGGCACGGGCCCGAAGAAATTCGAGGGCTTGAAAGGCCTGGGACTGGAAGAAGCCATCAGGCGCGCCCAGATGGGCGTGGATGTGGGCGCCAAGATGACGATGATTCAAAACATTTGCTACCGCAATGGGCGCCGCGAATGGGAAGAAATCTGCAAGAGAGTCCCGGGCTGGCATGCCTACCCCGACCTGCATGCCGATGACGGCATCAGCGACGTTGATGATGTGAAGGAGCTCTACGAGCTGGGCTTCCAGCTCATAACCTGCCACGGCTTCATGAAGGGGGCCTGGAAGGGGATGATGGAATACGGCACCAGGATATTCAAAGACAGGAATACCGTCTACACCGAAAACGATGATTTCGGATTTCCCATCTGGCAAGTAAGCCCGCACACTTTTGACGAGTGGGATGAGCGCTGCGAGAGGTACATTGAAGTGTACGAGAAGATGAAGGAGTATAAAGCAAAATAAAAGGCGCCCCTGTGGCTGCTTGACGGACGCTGCGGCTGGGCGGCAAGCAGCCTTAATGGGGGACCTTGTGCAGGGCTTGGCCCGACGGCCTTCCTGTTGAAGCAATCTTCAACGGGAGGGCTTTTTTTTGCAAGATTTAGTGGCCCGGAGGGCGGGTGAAGCCTGGAGGCCATGCCCTGCCGTAGCCGCCCCTTTAAGTACACCGGGGCCCTGGCGGCGTCAAGATCTGTGAAAGCCCTCCCGCGGTGTCAAAAGGGGAAAGGGCCGCTTACAATATAGCGGGGCGTAAATACCGCCGGCTGCTTCGCCCCGCTTGATGGCAAAGACCCTTTCTGGGGGAGGTGAGAACTTTGGTGATCATAATTGAGGATTTCATTCCCCGAGGGCGGCGCAACCGGCCGGGCTACAAGTTGGTTCCCCGCTACATCACCATTCACGACACCGCCAACACCAATGTCGGGGCTGATGCCATGACCCATGCGCGCTACCTGAAAAGCAACGCCGCGGCGGCCATCCCGGCCAGCTGGCATTTCACCGTGGATGACCGGGTGATTGTGCAGCACTTGCCGCTTAATGAGAACGGCTGGCATGCCGGTGACGGCTCCACGGGCACCGGCAACAGGGAGAGCATTGGCATTGAAATATGCGAAAACAGGGACGGCGTCCGCACGGAGGCGGAAAAAAACGCGGCCTGGTTGACGGCGAAGCTGCTCAAGGATTTTTCCCTGGGGCTCGATCGCGTTAAGCAGCATTACTATTGGTCGGGCAAAGACTGCCCCCGGGTGCTGCGCGGCCGGGCCAAGGGGTGGGAATCTTTTCTAAATGCGGTCAGCCAATACCTGCAGCCGCCCGGAAACACACCCATTACCGGCAAGGCCCAGGCCACGGTGCACCAGGCGCAGGAGTGGGCCCGCCGCAGGCAGGCTCATGCGCGTTTCATCGAGATTGCCCCCGTTTACTGGCTCTACGGCGCCCTCACTGGCATTCGCCCCGAGGTGCTTTACGCCCAGAGCGCCAAGGAGACCGCCTTCGGGAGATTTGGCGGGGCTGTACATCCCGATCAGAACAACTGGGCCGGCATAAAGGTGCAGTACCCCAAGGGGGACAGCAGGGCTGATTTTGAGAGCTTCCCCACCCCTGAGGAGGGGGTGAGGGCTCACTTTAACCACATGTGCGCCTACGTGGGGCTGCAGCCGGTGGGAGTTCCCCACGGCCGCTACTGGGTGGTGCTGGCCCAGCCCTGGGCCGGCCAGGTCCGCTACGTGGAGGAGCTGGGCGGCAAGTGGGCTGTCGGCGCGGATTACGGGATCAGCATCGTGCGCGATTACCTGGAGGATTTGCTGGCCACCCCCTCGCCGCCCGTGGTTGAGCCGCCCTCGCCGCCGCCGGAGACCACGCCGGAACCGCCCACGCAGCCCGAACCGGAGCCGCCGGAGGAGCCCGCGCCGGAACCGCCGCCGCCTGAAATTCCAGGGCCGGAGCCCGCTCCCAAGCCGTCGCCGGAACCGGCCGGCAGCTTCCTGGTTGAGCTCATCCTGCGGCTGATCGATTTCTTCCGCGAGCTGCTGAAAAAGCTGGCCCAAAAATTGAAATGATGCCGCCGCCGTCCGCGTCCTTTGGGGCCAGGAAGGGTGGCTTTCCCGTCCGGGGAGATAATTTTTCCCCCTGCCGTTAGTGGCGCGGCAAGGGCAGCCCCGCGCTTGCAGGCAACGAATCTTGCCGCCTTGCCGGGGGATGAGAGAAAAGCGGTCCGCCGCGCAGGCGCCGCTGCTTGTCATCCCCCGGCAGCGTGTATATAATCGAGAGAAAGGCGGGATTAACGGGAAGAGGGGAGCGGAGGCCGTTGAAAATTGTTGTGATCGGAGGAGGCTCCAGCTATACCCCCGAATTGGTGGGGGGGATTCTCGAGCATCACCGCTCCTTTCCTGTTTCCCAGATCTGCCTCGTCGATGTCACTGACGGGGCGGCAAAGCAAGAGGCCGTGGCCGGGTTCTGCCGCCGCATGATCCGCAAGGCCGGCCTTGAAGGAAAGATCAGCCTCACCGCCACCCTCGACCGCCGCGCCGCCCTTCCCGGCGCCGCTTTCGTCATCAGCCAGTTCCGCGCCGGCGGCATGGCCGCCCGGGAGAAGGATGAGCTGCTGCCCCTGCCCCATGGCATTGTGGGACAGGAGACGACGGGGCCTGGCGGCTTCGCCGCGGCGCTGCGGCACATCCCCGCCGCCCTGGAGCTGGCTGCCGACATGGAGCGGCTCTGCCCGGAGGCTTTCCTCATCAATTTCACCAACCCATCCGGCATTGTCACAGAGGCGCTGCAGCGGCGGAGCAGGGTGAAGTGCATCGGGCTTTGCAACATACCGCTGACCATGCAGCGGGTGCTGGCGGCCATTCTTAACGTTGCGCCGGAGCGGCTCGAGCTTGCCTTTACCGGGCTGAACCATCTCAGCTTTGTCACGCGGGTCCTTCTTGACGGCAGAGATGTAACCGCTGAAATCCTTTCCGCCCCGGAGACGGCCCTGTTCTGGATTGGCGATTTTCCGGAGATCGGCCTGGAGGAGGCCCGCCATCTGCTGCGGGCCCTGGGCGCCCTTCCCTCTCCCTACCTGCTCTACTATTATTTCCCCAGGCAGACCTTTGCCGCGGCCAAAAGGCGGGCCGAGGAGGGGAAAAACCGCGCCCGCGAGGTCATGGCCATTGAAGAAGAGCTCTTTCAACTCTACCGCGACCCCCAAGTTGATGAAAAGCCGGCGCTTCTTTCCAGGCGCGGCGGCGCCTTCTATTCCGAGGCGGCGGTTTCCCTCATGCGGGCCCTTTGCGGCGGCGGCCCCGCGAGGCAGGTTTTAAATGTGCAAAACGGCTCCGCCATCCCCGATCTACCCCCCGAGGCCGTCATCGAGACCAACTGCCTCATCGAGGGGGGCGCGATCAGGCCTTTCTCCCCGGGACCCCTGCCCGCTGCTTTTCGCGGCCTGGTGCAGCAGGTAAAGGCGTACGAGCAGCTCACCGTGGAGGCGGCGGTGAAAGGAGATAAGGGCGCCGCCTACCTGGCCCTGCTCAATCATCCCCTCGTGGGAGGGGCCGACCGGGTCAGAGCGCTGCTCGACAACATATTAAGGGAGAACGCTCCCTGGCTGCCGCAGTTCGGCTAAAGATTGCCGCCCGGCCCCAATGATCAGCGGCGGGCGGGATAAACTTGTTCCAACAGCGAGCTTGCAGGGGGGATGTGGCTGAAATGAGCGTTGCAAAGAAAAGGTACTACGCCGGCGTTGACGGCGGGGCCACGAAAACCCTGGCCCTCTGCGGCGACGAAGCGGGGGAGCTTCTGGGCTTTGGCCTAGGCGGTCCGTCGAACTACCAGGTCGTGGGAGCGACGGCGGCGGTGGAGGCGGTGGGGGAGGCTCTGGAGGGAGCGCTGCGGCAGGCCGGCATTGAACGACGGGAGCTCGCCTTTGCCGTTTTTGCCCTAAGCGGCGCCGACCTGCCCTCCGACTTCGCTCTTCTTCAGAAAAAGCTGGCCGATAAGTTTCCCGGGCTCCCCTTCCGGCTGGTCAATGACTGCTGGGCCGCCTTCCGCGCGGGCACCGATGCGCCCTACGGGGCGGTCTCCGTTTGCGGTACCGGCACCAACGCCGCCGCCCGGAACCGGGATGGCGCCCAGGCCGCCCTGCGCAGCCTGGGCTATGAATGCGGCAACTGGGGCGGCGCCGTGGACCTGGCCCGCGAGGCGCTGCACCATGCCTTCCGCTCCGAGGAGGGGACGGGGCCGAAGAGCCGCCTCGAAGAGAGGGTGCTGGCGGCCTTTGGCGGCGAGTTCAGCAGCTACGACGAGCTGGCGGAGGCGCTGCGCGACGATCTCTCGCTGAAATTCCGCAGCATCCACCTGCTTCCCGTCATCGTCTTTGAACTGGCTTCCGCGGGCGATGCCGTGGCCCAGGACATCCTCATCCGCATGGGCGCGGCGGCCGGCGGCGACTGCGCTGCGGTAATCAGGGCCGTGGGCATGGAGCATGAACCCTGCGAAGTCGTCCTTGCCGGGGGCATGTATGCCGCGGCGCGGCAGCTCAATCCCCTTCTCATTGACTCCTTCAAGCTGGCCCTGCATCGCGCCGTTCCCGCCGCGCGGCTGCGGCTGCCGCTCTTTGAGCCGGCCCTTGGCGCCTACCTGCTGGCCGTCGCCGAGTACGGCCGCCCCATCCGCCACGGCGACGGCAGCCCCGCCGCCGCCAGGCTGACCCGCAGTTACAGGGAGTTGAAGCTGCCCCTGCCCGGGCAGGAAAGCAAATAGAATTTGGGGAATAAGGTTACTGTATAATTTGTATAAGCGCGCCCGCTTTGGTGGGACAGGGCTTGCGGGCTGAACATGCGAGAGAGGTGGGTGTGGCCTTGCTGGCAACAGTTAAGCAGATAAGCGCCCTTGTGGAAGAGCTGGCGCCGCCGGCGCTGGCCTTGCCCGGCGACCCCGTGGGCTTGCAGCTGGGCGATCCCCACGCCGAGGTGAAGAAGGCCCTTGTGGCGCTTGAACTGGATGAAGCCGTCCTGGAGGAGGCCGCCTCTTCCGGGGCCGGGCTGGTGCTGACCCATCATCCCCTTCTCTTCGATCCGTTGAAGTCGCTCGACGAAAGCCTGCCCCACGGTGCCCTGGTTGCCGCCGCCGTCCGCCGGAACATCGCCGTGTACAGCGCCCACACCAATCTCGATATCTCTCCCCGGGGAGTGAACCACCTTTTGGCCGAGCGCATCGGCCTGGCCGGGGAGGGGAGGCGGCCGCTCAAGGTTACGGGACATGACCGTCTTTTGAAGCTCGCTGTTTTTGTCCCCGCCGGCCATGAAGAGCAAATGCTCTCGGCCCTGGCGGCAGCGGGAGCCGGCTGGATCGGCAACTACAGTCACTGCAGCTTCCAGGTCTCGGGCACCGGCACCTTCCTGCCCCTGGAGGGGACCTCCCCCTACATCGGCCGCCAGGGGCGGCTGGAGAGGGTGGAGGAAAAGCGGGTGGAGATGATCCTTCCCGCTTCCCGCCGGGAGGCCGTGGTGCGGGCTCTCCTGGAGGCGCATCCTTACGAGGAGCCGGCCTACGACCTCTATCCCCTTGAGCTGGAGGGCGAGCCTTACGGCCTGGGGCTCATCGGCACGCTGGATACTCCCTGCACGCTCAAGGAGATGGCGGAGCGCTGCCGCAAGGAGCTGGGGGTGAAAGCGGTGCGCTGCTGGGCGCCGCCGCGGCGGAGATTCAGGCGGGTGGCCCTCTGCGGCGGCAGCGGCGGCTCCCTCATCGAGGAGGCGGCGGCGCAGGGAGCGGAGCTGTTCATATCCGGCGACTTCCGCTACCATGATCTGAAAAAAGCGCAGGCCCATGGCCTGGCCCTCGTTGACGCCGGGCACGGCGGGACGGAGCATCCCGTGGTGGGCTACCTGGCCGAATACCTGAGTTCCCGCCTGCAGGAGGCGGGCTTCAGGACCGTGGTGGAGGCAGCGAAAGCGATGCCTTCAGAGTGGCTTTCGTACTAAGGGGAGCGCGAGCTTCCCTTTTTTCATGCCTGGAAGAGGTGAGAGGAGATGTCATTAATACTGTTGTGGCGGCTGCAGGAGCTCGATCTGGCCATTGCGGAGCTTGAGCATGAAATGGAAAACAACCCGCTCCGCGGCGAGGTGGAGAGCGCCGCGGAGCAGCTTAAGAGCCTGGAAGAGGCGCTTGCCGGGACGGAGCAGGACCTGAAGGAGCGGCGCAAGAAGCTGCGGCGGGGGGAGCTCGACCTGGAGGCGATCAGCGCTGAGCACGACGCGCTGGACCGCCGGCTTTACAGCGGCGAGGTGAAAAACATCAAGGAACTCGAGCAGATGGAGATCAAGCTGCGCCAGGTGAAGCAGAAGCGGGATGAGCTGGAGGAAGAGATCCTGGGGATGATGGAGGCCATCGAGGAACAGGAGAGGCGGGCCGCGGATTTGGCCGAGCAGCAAAAGGAGGCTGCGGCGGAGCTGCAGCGGCGACGACAGCGCCTGGATGAGGAGCTGGCCCGCCTGGAAGGCGAAATGGAGAAGCTGCAGGAGCAGCGCAGGGAGCTGGCCGCGCAGATCGAGCCGCAGCTACTGGATCGCTACGATGAGCTTTCTCGCAGGTTCCAGGGGCGGGGCCTGGCCCGCGTGGTCAACGACATCTGCCAGGGCTGCAGCGTGTTCATCTCCTCGGCCCAGCGGGGCCGCCTCTATGACCCCCGGGCCCTGGTTTATTGTGAAAGCTGCGGCCGCCTGCTCGTCCGCTTCAGCGACGAGGAGGCGCAGGCGCACTAAGGACCCGGCTCAACTTTTGTTTGAAGTTCACGAGGACAAGCTGTATAATACTGAGTTGAAGTGATAAATTTGTCCTGCAAATTTAGACTGGGAAGAGGGTTATGAATGGCCAAGCGTAAAGATAGACGCAAACGGTGGGCCGCGATCATTGCAGCTATTCTCTCCCTGGCCATGGCTCTCTCCGCCATTGCCGTCTTTTGGGGATACCTGATGGATCGCAGCAACGCCGCCACTCCGGGGGGGCAGGTGGATCCCGAAGTATACCGGGAGTATTTCCTGGGGGAAGTGGAGAGGCTGCAGAACTATATTGACGAATACGGGCCCACTGTGCCGGTGCTGAACGAGCTGGTGCAGGCCTATTCCCTCCTGATCCAGCTTGAAGACGGCGAAGACGCGGCGGCTGAGGAAAGGAAGAAAAGCTATCAGGAAAACCTGAAGAAATACAGCCTGGAGCTCGTTGAACTGGAACCCGATGAACCCGAGTATCGCCTGCAGCTCCTTTATGTCTATGAACAGTTGGACGAGGAGGAGGCGGTGATCTTCGAAGAGGTAGCCGCCCTGCGCGAGCTGCTGCATGAAAAACCCGATCCCTCCTCCAGCCTGATGCTCATCAGGTTCCTAAAATCCTCCCAGTTGCAGGAAGAGATCATGGACGAAGAGATTGCCTGGTTAAGGGAGCATTTCGAGGATCTGGACAAATCGGGGAAGATGAGCAGCGAAAACCGGTATTACTATGCCTACCTGCTGGCCGAATACCTGGAAGAGCAGCAGGCGGCTGAAGAGCAGCTCTTCCTGATCATGGAAGAAGAATCCGAAGACAGCATCTACTACAGCGCGGCTAAGGAGTACCTGGAGGAGCTCCGGAAGAAAGGGAAGAACAGCTCCTCCAAGAAAGAGGATGAAGAGGAATAGAATTAATCACATTTCCCGGACAGAGAGGGCATGAAAGAACAAACCTGGCTCCGCCTCCTGGGGGAGTTGCGCAAAAGGCTGATCTTGATTTTCCTGTTCATTGCAGCGGGCGCGGTTTGCTGCTTCTTTTTTGTTGACCGTATTCGCAATATTCTGCTCCTTCCCACTTTAACGCCCCGTGTGGGGGAATTTTTCCTGCTGTTTGTGCGGCAGTTCCCCTTTCGCGAACTGCCGCCCGGCGGGGAGCTGCCGGTAAAGATGATTTTCCTCACTCCCGGCGAAGCCTTCCTGGCCGATCTGCGGCTATCCCTGGTCTGCAGCATGATGCTTGTCATGCCGCTAATTCTCTTCCAGCTGGTGTCCCTCGTTATGGCTGCGCGCGGGGGGAGCCGCCGCGGCCCCTTTCTGCTCGTCTTGGCTGTCTGTTTCCTCTTCCTGCTGGGGCTGGCTTTTGCGTATTTCGTGGCCTTTCCTTTTGCCATAAACTTTTTCCTGGGCTTTGCTTCCGACGATGTTGCCGCCGAATGGAGCATTGCCCGCTACCTCTCTTTTGCCACTTCTTTCTTGTTCGCCTTCGGCCTTGTTTTCCAGATCCCGCTGCTGTTCTGGCTTCTCGGCAGCATGGGCCTGATCAATGCCGACTTTCTGAAGCGTCATCGCCGGATTGCCGTGGTGATCATCCTCATCGCCGCCGCGGTGCTCACCCCTCCCGACGTCTTCTCCCAGATCCTGATGGCGATACCGCTCTTTATCCTTTATGAATGCAGCATCATCCTTGTTTCCATTGCCCAGCGCAAGAGAGCCCAAGCCTGACCCGTAGGGGCGGGTTTCCACGCCCGAACTCCCCCCTTTTCAAAGGGGGGCTGGGGGGATTTCGCACTTGACAACAGGCATGTGATGGTGTACAAATAAGTTAGGCATACCTAACTTTTGGGAGTTGATTGCCATGAGCCCGCTTCCGCTGAGCGCGGCGATGCAGAATTACCTGGAGGAAATATTAAATCTATCCACGCAGCTGAAAACAGTTCGCGTTACCGATATCGCCGAGCGGCTGAACTTGAGCAAGGCCAGCGTGAGCCAGGCCTTGAGCCAGCTGCGCGAGCAGGGCCTCATCATCCAGGACCGCTACGGGCCCGTGGAGCTGACCGAACGGGGGCGCTACTACGGCCAGATCGTGAAGCGGCGCCACGAGGTGCTGCGCAGCTTCCTCACCGAGGTGCTGGGCCTTGACCATGAAATTGCGGAACGGGATGCCTGCCAGATGGAGCATGCGGTGAGCAGCAAGACCATCGAGAGGCTGGTGGATTTTCTCATCGACGGCGGCTACTGCGACAGCTTCAACGATTTTGACAAGGAAAAGGAAGATAGAAGTTAGGATCACGAATTTTATCCGAAAAATGTTAGGCATGGTTAACTTGGTGGGGGGATAAGGCAGTGAAAGTGGTATCTCTGGTGGACATGAAAACCGGCCAGTCGGGCCGGATCAAGCAGATCTACGGCGGCCGCGGCATGATGGCAAAACTGCAGCCTCTTGGGCTCTATCCCGGAAAGAAAATCACCAAGCTGAGCTCCGTCATGCGGGGGCCGGTGGTGGTGGAGATAGATCGCACCCGTGTCGCTTTGGGGCATGGCTGCGCCAGCCGGATATTTGCGGAGGTAGATTAAATAGAAGCAGCGTTCTATTTGAGGGGAGTTGCAGCAAATGCAGCGCGAGCGCAAAATAGTCCTGGTAGGCAATCCCAACGTGGGTAAAAGTGTTATCTTTTCGCATTTGACCGGAGCCCGGGTGGTGATCTCAAATTACCCCGGGACCACGGTTGAATATACCCGCGGGCGGCTCCAGGCCGGCAACCGGACCTGGGAAGTTCTTGATGCCCCGGGGACTTACAGCCTTGAGCCCACCTGCCGGGCGGAAGAGGTGGCTTCCAGCCTGGTGGATGAGGCCGATGTTGTCATCAACGTGGTTGATGCCACTCACCTCGAGCGCAACCTCTACCTGACCAGCCAGCTTCTCGAGCGCAAAGTGCCCATGATCGTGGCCTTGAACCTAATCGACGAAGCAGAGCAAAAGGGAATCAAGATTAATGTTGCCCTCCTGCAGGAGCTGCTCGGCGTTCCCGTAATTCCCACGGTGGCCATCAGCGGCAAGGGCCTCGCGGAGCTGGTAGAAGCCCTGCCCCGGGCGCGGCGCGGCGCCGTGGAGACGCACTCGGCGGAGGAGCGCTGGGCCTGGATTGGTTCAATTATAAAAAGGGCGCAGCGGGTGACCCGCCGCCGCCAGACCTGGCTCGAAGCGCTGGAGATGGCCAGCATCCGACCGCTTACCGGTGTGCCCATTGCCGCGGCGGTGCTCTACCTGGCCTTTAAAATCGTCATTGAATTTGGTGAGATACTCCAGGACCTGCTGGTGACTTACTTTTTTGAACCCGTTTACCTGCCCCTGCTGGAAAAGCTCAGCCGGCTGCTGGGCGGAGGCGGCTTTTGGCACGATCTCCTCATCGGCCAGTACATTGACGGGGCCATCCAACTTGAAGAATCCATGGGCCTGTTCAGCACGGGGGTTTTCGTGGTCTTCGGCATACTGACTCCCTTCCTGCTTCTCTTTTATCTTGTTCTCGGCTTCCTGGAAGACTGCGGCTACCTTCCCCGCCTCGCCGTTATGAGCGACCGGCTCATGCACCGCCTGGGGCTGCACGGCTTTGCCATCATTCCAACCCTGCTCGGCTTTGGCTGCAACGTGCCCGCGGTGCTGGCCGTGCGCAACCTTGAGAGCAGGCGGGAGCGGTTGATTGCCAGCACCATGCTGGTGGTGGCCATCCCCTGCGCCGCCCAGATGTCGCTCATCATCGCCCTGGCCGGCCGCTACGGCGGGGGCTACCTGGGGGTTATCCTGGCCATGCTCTTTCTGATCTGGGTCGCAACGGGCCTGGTACTGGATCGCGTTCTTCCGGGCTACACCCCCTCCATGATCGTGGAGATACCGCCCTACCGGTGGCCGGGGTTCAAGGCGCAGCTCCAGAAGGTGGGCCTGCGCCTGGAGCATTTCTTTACCGAAGCCATACCCTACATTTTCGGTGGCATTTTGCTGGTTAATTTACTTCATTTTACCGGGATAATCGAATTTCTCTCTGCAGCCTTCGCCCCTATTTTCCAGGGGCTCCTTGGCCTGCCCAGGGAAGCTGTCTCCACGATCCTCGTAGGGTTCCTGCGCAAAGACGTTGCTGTGGCCCTGCTGCTGCCCCTTGATCTTACGGCGCGGCAGTTTGTCATCGGCTGCATTGTCCTGGCCACCTACTTTCCTTGTGTAGCCGCCTTTACTGTCATGATCAAGGAATTGGGGCTTAGGGATATGGCCATTGCCACGGGGATGATGATTCTCATCTCCACGGCGGCGGGAACCGCGCTCAACCTGTTGCTCGATCGGGTGCTGCCGGCGCCTTACCTGGCCCTGCTCCTGGCCGGGTTGGCCATAACTCTGATTGCCTTTTGCGGCGGCAGCTCCGACCGGAGAGAAAGTAGAAAGATTTTTACCAAATCGACCAAAGAAAGAAGGATCTAATCATGTCAACAGTAGAAAGCAGCGCTGTCGGCGCCGCTCCAAAATCGCTCCTGGAAAAACTGGGGCAGCCCGCCGAGAGCCGGATTCGCCACGTCATCGCGGTAATGAGCGGCAAGGGTGGGGTCGGCAAATCATCGCTTTCCGCCCTGCTGGCGGTTTCCCTGGCCCGGGAAGGATACCGGGTCGG
>LSQX01011416.1_pt4 | contig 21964 bp, 15 predicted proteins | sample 654561 | NCBI WGS metagenome assembly LSQX01 (sample SAMN04489861, study PRJNA283612) | anaerobic digester metagenome | isolation source: 4 biogas reactors fed with cattle manure at either 37C or 55C with and... | place: Denmark: Kongens Lyngby | collected 2014
AGCATAAATCCGGTCGTCGCAGGCAGCAACCTGAGCGGTTTGGGTACCACCTCCAGAGCGTCCTGTCATCCCGATTCGTTGCATATCTACTTCCGGGCGGGTTTCAAGATAATCCAGTACGCGAATACCGTCCCATATAAAATAGTCGGTGAGTGAAGCTCCGGTGAGCAACGTCTGAACTCCCGCAAAAGAGTGCTCTTTGGTGGGACCTCCGGCTTTTGATTTGCCTGTGGCGGCATCTAAATATTGCAGTCGCTCGCCCTGCCCAAGCGGATCAAATGCCAGCACAATGAACCCTTTATCTACCAGGTTAAGAATGACATGCTGATAGGTGTCGCTACGAAATCCAAGTTCCGTGTGCCCGCAGGCGTAAATCACGGCAGGAGCCGGATTTTGCCTTTTCTTTGGAAGAAAAAGTCCGGCAGTAACATAAAATCCGGGGTGCGATTCAAACCGCACTTTTTCCACTGTGAACGTTTCCCGCTCCAAAGTACCGGTGGTAACAACATTGAGTGGTGTTTTACTGAACTTTTCAAGCGAATGGCACAGCACAGATTTCATCTCTTTCTGGTGATTCTCCCAATCTTCACGGGTACTGAAACGGGAGACTTTCTCTTCTCTTTCATCCAGAAGTCTGAATGCTTCATCGGTGATGATTTTGTACAGGGCGCGATGATTATCCTGATAGGTTAGCCACTGCCGGCTGCCGCCCTGATTACGAAAAAAGACTGAAGAAGAAGGTTCCTGTGCGCTGACGACACTTACGAAGAGCAGTAGTAAAATGGGGAGCAGTAAAATTTTTTGTTTCATTATAATGTTGTTTTGCAGTGACCTAAGGCTGAGTTGTTTGTGCTAAATTCTCAATTCTTTGCTGAAATTACTCAATATTTTCCAGAACATCTAACAGATGTTTCCAGAACTTTTCGGTCGTTTCGATATTGAGTCGTTCATCGGGTGAGTGCGCACCTTTGATAGTTGGACCGAATGAAACCATATCCAGGTTCGGATATTTCTCTAAAAAAAGTCCGCACTCTAATCCGGCATGAATTGAGCGCACAACCGGCTCTATGTCAAACAGTTTTTTATAGGAAGCCACTGTTGTTTTTAGAATTTCTGAATCGGGATTAGGCGTCCAGCCGGGATAGCCGTCGGAATGGGAAACTGCGGCGCCGGCAAGCTCAAATACCGAACGCACCATTTCCGCAGCGGCGTATTTCCTGCTCTCTAACTCGCTCCGCTGACTTGTTGTAATCTGGATGGTATTGTTCGCCTCAAATTTTACTGATGCCAGATTGGTTGAAGTTTCAACCATATCTTCCATCCGCGTGCTCATCTCTAAAACGCCATGCGGACAGGCAGATATTGCTTTTAGCAATCTGATTTGAGATTCAGATTCCATTATGAAATCGGGGAGTCTGGCATTCTCGGCACTCAGTTTCAGGTTAGGTTCGTTCAGCTCAAACTCAAATTTTATCTGTTTTTCAAAATTTTTGAACGCATTTATCAGATTTGACTTTTCTTTTTCCGGGAAAACAATTACCGCCCTGGCTTCGCGGGCAATGGCATTGCGAAGATTTCCGCCGTTGTAGTCTGCCAGTCCAACAGAAAAATCATGAGAAGCGCGTAGCAGAAATCGGTTCATGATTTTAATGCCGTTACCCCTGTTTTTGTGAATGTCATCCCCGGAATGGCCACCCAAAAGCCCGGATACTGAAATTTTTATTGCTTCATAATTTTTTGGAACCTGCTCATTTTCATAATGAAGAACGGCAACAGTGTCAATTCCGCCGGCGCAACCGATAAAAATTTCGCCCTCATCTTCCGAGTCGAGATTCAGCAGAATCGAACCGCTCATAAATTCCGGTTCAAGCGCTTTGGCACCGGTTAGTCCGGTCTCTTCATCAACGGTTACCAGGCATTCTAACTGACCGTGTTTTATATCATCCGCTGCCAGCACGGCAAGCTGTGCGGCAATCCCGATACCGCAGTCGGCACCCAAAGTTGTTCCGTTGGCTTTCACCCACCCGTCAGCAACCACCGGTTCAATGGGATCGTTGTCGAAATCGAAGATTTTATCGCTGTTTTTTTCGCAAACCATATCCATGTGGGTTTGCAGGATAACCACGGGGCTTTTTTCCCTGCCGGGAAAAGCAGGTTTGGAAATCAGCACATTGCCCGCTTTGTCAGTTTTTGCGGAGAGATGGTGTTTTTTTGCAAAATCAAGCAAAAACTTCCGGATTTTCTCTTCTTTTTTTGATGGTCGCGGAACCTGGCAGATTTGTTCAAAATAGTTAAAAAGCGGCTGCGGTGTTAAGTGTCCCAGTTTATTCATTGTATGTTGTTTTTAAATATAAATTACTGTCGCCATAGCTCAAAAAACGAAATTCGTTTTTCAATGCAAAATCATACACATTTTTCCAATCTTCACCCAAAAAAGCGGCAATGAGCAGGAGCAGCGTACTTTGCGGCTGATGAAAATTGGTAATCATCCCTTGAATCAGTTTAAATTCATAACCGGGAACAATGATTATTTCAGTGGCAAAATTCAGAGTTTCTAACCGGTGCTTTTCAAACCAATTAAGTATGTTTTGTAATGCGTCTGGAACGCTGATTTCTGTGCCTGTTTCATAGGACTCCCATTGATTGACAGTCAGTTGTTTATGTTCAGTCGGCTGTTTCCCCAATTTAATACCCAACCAGTAAAGGCTCTCCAATGTGCGAACTGAAGTTGTGCCCACAGCGATGATTTTTTTTGCGGTTTTAGCCAATTCTTCAATGAGTTTCCTGGGAAGAACAACCTGTTCGCGGTGCATCTCATGGTCGCCGAGCATTTCCGATTTCACCGGTTTGAAAGTGCCTGCTCCCACATGGAGGGTGATTTCGCGCACTGCGATCTGCTTATCTTCAAGCTGTTTTATCACCTTTTCGGTGAAATGCAATCCGGCAGTAGGTGAAGCCACAGAGCCATCCAGTTTTGCATAAATAGTCTGGTAGGTGAGTTCATCGTCTGGTTCCGTTTCTCTGTTCAGATAAGGCGGAATAGGCAAAACGCCCGACGCTTCAATGATTTCGGCAAAAGAGAAGGAGAAATTCCAGCTCAGTTCAATAAGAAAAGTCTGATTTTCCTGCCTGACCTTTTGGGCTTGCAATGTAACTTCATTACCATTCAGCGTGAAAGTTTTTTTCAGCATTTCGTTTTTCCATTTTTTGGCATTCCCCACCATGCATTTCCAGACCACCTTTTCAGTTTGCTGAAATGCAAGCTGATAATCAGCCGGTTCTGTCGGCTCAAGACAAAAAATCTCAATGGCGGCGCCGCTCTCTTTTTTGAAAAACAGCCGTGCGTGAATGACGCGGGTATTGTTAAAAACCAGCATGGAATCCGACGGCAAAAGGTCAGCAATATTCTTGAATTTATCCTTGTGAACGTTGCCGTTTTGCCACACTAAAAGGGCTGAGTTGTCGCGTTCTGCCAGCGGATAACGGGCAATTCTCTCTTCGGGAAGCCGGTAGCTGAAATCGCTAATCTTTATGTTTTTGTAATCCGTCAAGCGTTCTGTTTTGTTGAAATGGTAAAAATACACTAAAATTTTGGATGGATAAAAAATCTTAATTTTGCAAAAAACAGATAAAATGATAAAAATAGGTGACAGAGTAAAATTTCTGAATGATGTAGGCGGCGGCATAGTAACCGGATTCATCGGAAAGAACAGGGCAAAAATTAAAAACGAAGATGGTTTTGAAGTGCCTTATCCGGTTTCAAAACTGATTCGGGTTGATGACCCTGCGCTGAATAAACCGGACAGAGCTGCGGAGCAACCGGAAACTTCCAAACTTTCAGTTCCCAAAAAGAAAAAATCCAAAAGCAAAATTATCAAAGGCAAGGATTCTCCCGACTTTTATTTCTGTTTTGTGCCAGACGACGTGAGAAATATTTTATCAGGCGAAATTGCTCTTTATCTGGTGAATGACAGCAATTTTACGCTGTTATACCGCTATTCTCATCTGAAAGAAGGAAAATTTGAAACTGTGCAGCGCGGGCTGCTTCGTCCGAATTCCAAAAAAGAGCTGGAAGTGATTGATCAGTCGGAGTTTTCCGATTTGCCTGAATATGGTTTTCAGCTCATTTTTTTCAGAAACGTTGAAAAGGAGTTGCACCCTCCCGTTACTAAAACATTCAAAGTCAATCCGGTAAAGTTCTACAAGGAGAAGAGCTTTTCCTCCAACTTCTTTTTCAAAACAGATGCACTGATTTATCAGATTTCTGCAAATATTTTAGATACGGAAATAGATAAGCTCACCGATGAAGATTTCAAAAAAGTCATCAGGCTGAAAGAGAAAAGTGAGCCTGTGCCGATTGTGAAAAAGACCAAACCCCCGGAAATTATTGAGGTGGATTTGCATATCCATGAGCTGGTTGACAGTGCCAAAGGATTGGAAAACCGGGAAATTATAGAAATTCAGATAGAAAAGGTGGAGCGAGAGATGCGTCTTGCCATTGAGTCCCGTGCCGGGCGGATTGTCTTTATCCACGGAGTGGGACAAGGGGTTCTGAAACAGGAAGTTTCCCGGCTGCTGAAATCGAAATTTCCGAAGTATGAATTTCAGGACGCTTCGTTTAAGGAATACGGATACGGCGCAACGATGGTAATTTTACGCAGAGGCTGACCGATATTGTTTTTTCTGCCGGTTTTTCTCTATTTTTGCAGCGGCAGGCTGCTTTATCGCTCTTTGCAGGCAAAGAGAGGAAAGTCCGGGCAACGCAGGGCGCCGTGCTTCCTAACAGGAAGATCTCTGAAAGGGGATATCAGCGTAACAGAAAATAACCACCCCGATTAATCGGGGAACGGGTGAAAAGGTGGGGTAAAAGCCCACCGGTGGTTGTGGCAACACAATCAGCCGTACGCCTCACGGGTTGCAAAGCCAAATATATCCCGATTGCGCGGCTGTTGCAACGCAGCGGAGTTGCCCGCTCCGTTTCCGAAATCTCAATCGGAGTGTCGGGAGGGGTAGGCTGCAGGACCCCGCCAGTGATGACGGGGCAAGATAAATGATAAAGGTTTCCGATGAAAATCGAAAATACAGAACCCGGCTTACAAGCCTGCCATTTTTTTGAAATTCAGTAGTATAAAAGAGATTCCTGTGCAATCTCAATATCCGCATTTACAAATCACCTGACATATCTGCATACTCTTTTTGTTGGATTATTTTTTGATAGAAGATGGTTTTAACTTACTTTTGAAAGAGAAAAAGAATAAAATGACAGATAAAGAACTTCAAAAAATATACGGACAAATTTGCAGCAACCTTTCAGCCCGGAGGCTAAAACCTGCATTTGACCTGTTAGGCGGACTGATTCAAAAAAACGGTCAGGGAAATTTTTACGACGAATACAGAAATTTAGAAGAGACCTATCATTATATGTTGAAATATACGGTGGAAGGCATTCGGGACCCGGAACGGCAGAAGGTTTACCTGAAGCTCATCGTTTCTGTTTTTAGTCTTGCCGATAAGGTGAATGAAGCGATCCGGCTGCGGTTTTCGCCATCGTTGGAGTTTGAGAAAAAGAGAACCTTCGATGCAATTTTTGTTGCTGAATTTCCGAAATTTACCGACAATCTGGAGAATTTCTATCTTCAGGAAAATTCCGGTTTGACTGAAAATATAAAAAATCACCAAAAGCAGATATTCCGGTTGTTCTATCATCTTTGGTTTCGCAACAACATATCAGCTGAAGAATCGGAAGCGCTGAAAGATTTTTTTAAAAATCCGATAGTTCCCGTGCATTATAAATCTTTCCTGATCACTGCGCTGACAATGAGCGTTCAGCGCTATTTTGATGAAGAGAAATTTCATCTGCTTTTTGATGCTTTTCAATCGGAAAATGCTGAAATTAATCAGCGCGCTTTTGTGGGGCTGCTTATCGGTTTTTATCGGTATGATGAGCGTATGCGCTTTTATCCCGCCTTAACCGGAAGACTGAAAATAATCAGTGAAAATCCGGGATTTACGGAAAATCTGGAGCGGATTATTTTGCAGCTGATCCGGAGCAAGGAGACCGAAAAACTACAGCAGCGCATCCGTGATGAGATTGTACCCGAAATGATTAAAATCAGCCCCAACCTGAAAGATAAAATCAATTTAGACAGTCTGATGGAGGATGTTTTTGGCGAAGACAAAAACCCCGACTGGCAGGAGATTTTCAGCGAGTCTCCCGGATTTATTGACAAAATGGAGGAGCTTTCCGAGCTGCAGATGGAGGGAGCCGATGTTTTTATGGAATCTTTTGCTATGTTGAAATCATTCCCTTTTTACGATGAAATGGGGAACTGGTTTATTCCCTATTTTATTGAAAATCCTGAGATTACGGAAGTTCTGGACACTTCTGACAAAGTGGTTATGCGGCTGCTGGATGCTGTTGACAAGGCGCCTGTTTTGTGCAATTCGGATAAATATTCGTTCAGTTTCAGCATTCAGTCCATACCGCAGGAGAACAGAAATTTTATGGAAGCGGCTGTTCATGCCGAAATGGAACAGCTCAAAGAGCTGCTTGCCGATGAGGAGCTGACAAAACCGGGGCATTTAGATGAGATTGTTTCAAACCGTTATATTCAGGATTTGTATCGGTTTTACAAGCTTTTTCCCCGAAAAAGTGATTTTGAAGATATTTTTAACTGGAAAATGGATTTCCACAATACGTTAGCTTTGGGTGATATTCTCAAAGAACATCCCCAGGTTCTGCGAAATATTGCTGAATACTATTTTGTCAAAAACTATTTTGAAGAAGCTGCCGAAATTTTTGAGTATCTGCTTGAGCAGGAGCCTAATGGCGAGCTTTATCAAAAGATTGCCTATTGCCTGCAAAAAACCGGAGATTTTGAAAAATCTCTTGAAAATTATCTCAAGGCAGAGCTGTATGAAGTGAACCACCTTTGGAATCTGAAGAAAATCGCTCTTTGCTACCGTTATCTGAAACAGCCCGGCAAGGCGCTGGAATATTATCAGGCTGCCGAGCGGCTCGATCCCGATGACCTGAACAACCAGCTCAATATCGGACGCTGTTTGCTGGAGCTGCATGAATATGATGAAGCGCTGAAGTGCTATTTCAAAGTGGAATATCTTGCTCCCGGAAATAAGAAAGTTTGGCGCCCCATCGCCTGGTGCTCCTTCCTGACAGGGAAAAAAGAGCAGGCAGAAAAATATCTTGCGCAGTTGCTTGAGGACAATCCTTTAAAACATGATTTTATGAATATGGGACATGTGCAGTGGAGTTTGGGGAACCGGAAAGATGCTTTAGATTTCTACTGCAAATCGGTGTCGAAAAAAGGATTTACGGAAGAGGAATTTCTTGAAGTTTTTGATGAAGACCTGCCCCATTTGATTGATCAGGGTGTTGACAAGGATGATGTGCCGATTATGCTTGACCAGTTCAGATACTTTTTGGAAAAACAGAATCCGGTTTAAAATCCTTTTTTTTGCAATATTGAATGCATAACCGTGTGAATTTTTTGAATTTGCTCTGTGAGTTACTTTTTGTCTTTCTTTGTGTCTCGCTGATTTTCGCAGATTATTAAGAACAATTCAGCCCGGATAAAACAGGGTGTTGTTTAACCCCCGAAGTTATCAACAGAGAAACTTTCATAAAAAACTGCACTTTCGATTTTAAAGTTTTAACGATTTTCATAATTTTGAACGCCATTTGATATTTCGTAGAAATAAAAAAGACGAATGAAAAGAATGAGATTGATTTTCCTGTTGTTAGTTCTTGTAGTTGCTTCGTTTATTACGACAAACAAGCGTATTTCTTCTTCGCCGGATTCGCTGACGGATTTTGAAGAGTTGCGTTTGTCGCAAACAGAAAAAGAGTTGAAAAGAATGGAACATCTTTTCAATAATTTTGACGAATGGCTGAATGCCGAAATTGACAGCACCGGAACCGTTGGTGGAGCCGTTGCCATTATTTACAGGGATAGCATAGCTTATCAAAAATGCTTTGGTGTGCGTAAAATTGGAACTGCCGACTCTGTAAATGAGCACACAATCTTTCGGTTGGCTTCTGTTTCAAAAACTTTTACGGGTATGCTCTCAGGCATTCTGGCACAGGAGAATAAAATAGATTTCAACGAGCGCATTTTAGATATACTTCCCGATTTTAAGTTAAGTACTTCACTAAACACGGATAGTTTAACAGTTGCTAATCTGCTGTCGCACACTTCGGGGCTGGCGCCCTACGCTTATGATGATCTTGTGGAGAGCCACGTGCCTTTTAAAACGATTTATACGCGCCTGAAACATGCTGCAATTTCGGCAAATCCCGGAAAGATGTATAGCTACCAGAATGTGATGTTCAGCCTGATAGATACTATTTTTACCCTAAAAACAGCAAAGAATTTTGATCGGCTAATCCATGAAAAAATATTCACTCCGTTAGAAATGAGTGATGCTTCAACCGGCTTCCCGGCTTTCCGGGATAACGAAAACAAAGCGTTGCCTCACAGCAGAACAAATACTTCCTATCAGCTGCTGCCGCTGAATAACCGTTACTATTCCACAGCTCCTGCAGCCGGCGTCAATGCGAGCATCTCCGACATGTCAAAGTTTGTTCTTGCGCTTCTCGACAATGAAAATCCTTTGCTGGAAGACAGCATCAGCCGGATTGTTTTCGGACCCCGGATTGTTACGCCGCTGAGCCGCGGATATTTCAGATACTGGGACGATATCGATCTGAAAAGCTATGGATTAGGCTGGCGGCTGATTGATTACAAAGGACGGAGAATTGCCTGCCACAGCGGATACGTGAAGGGATATCGGTCGGAAATTATTGTCTGCCGGGAGGAGAATATCGGTTTTGTATATCTGACAAACTCGCCTGATGCCGTGGCTTCACAAAGCGCTCCCGTCTTTTTTAACTCCTTTTTTAATTACCTTTCCAATCCTGTAATAATCACCGGAACTGATCCTTTGCAGGAAGATAGCGTAATTATGCAGGGGAGTTGATTTTTTTATATCTTTAGGATTTTCCATTTTTGTAAACTTGTGAGAACCGGATTTGATCAAAAACCTGATTGAAATTTTTGAAAAACAGTATTTTAAGGAGACAAAGATTTTTTGTTGCCGATACTTTTGAAAATATTTAATTTTATTCACATGAAGTTCAAATACTGGATAATTTCATTTGTGGTTTTTGGTTGCACTTCTGCCGATGCTCAGTTTCCCGAAGTTGAAAACAGTCTGGACAGAAAAATTAAGGCATTTCTCGAAGAGAATGTCAGCAACTGGAGCGATATGAATATTCCGCTCTCCGATGGCAGGATACTCTATGATATTATTGTGGAAAACGGATATACAAGCGCCGTTGAAATCGGAACATCCACCGGGCATTCAGCAGTCTGGATTGCCTGGGCGCTGAGTAAAACAGGCGGCAGACTAATTACCGTTGAAATAGACAAAAACCGTTGGTTACAGGCAAAAGCAAACTTTGTAAAAGCCGGCGTTGACAAATTTATTGATGCCCGCTTAGGAAATGCGCACGACATTGTGCCGCAGCTTGAAGGAAAGTTTGATTTTGTTTTCAGCGATGCCGACAAATATTGGTATAAACAGTATTTTTTGGATATGGACCCAAAACTCGAAGCGGGCGGCTGTTTTACGGCGCACAACACTTCATCCAGAATTTCGGGAATTCGTGAGTTTTTGGATTATGTTGAGAGCCGCAGCGATTACAAAACAACATTTGCCGGCGATGGCAACCAGGGAATTTCAATCAGCTATAAACTGCCAAAAATCAATGAAAATTGAAAAACTCATCTCAAAATCTTGAAAGAAAACTTGGGCTTTTCCCTGTTATCAATATCGTAATTGCCAACATTATCGGAGCAGGAATTTTCACCACAACTGGCTATTTAATGGATTTTTTAGGAAATCCTTTGCTGATGATTTCACTCTGGTTTGTTGGCGGACTCATCGCTTTTTGTGGTGCGCTCGCTTTTGGGGAGTTAGGCGCAACATTCCCGGAAGCGGGCGGCGAATACAATTTTATCTCCAAACTGTTTCATCCGATGCTTGGTTTTTTGAGCGGCTGGCTCTCGCTGATTGTGGGTTTTTCGGCGCCTATTGCCGCTTCTGCCATTGGTTTCAGTAAATATTTTCTGATGGCTGCTCCCGGATTTCAATCCTGGATTTTATCAGCCGTTCATCTGAGCCCGGAAACATTTGGCAGACTGCTGGCTATTCTGGTCATTCTCATTTTTTCATCGCTTCACGCCATGGGCGTGGTTTTCGGTTCAAGGGTTCAAAACGGTTTGACCATTCTGAAAATTGTGCTTGTTGCCGGGCTTGCCATAATCGGACTGATATGGGGAACCGGAAGCTATGAGCACCTGAAATCTTCCATTGGCAAAGGAGCATTCACTTTCGATTTCAGCGGCTGGAAATCCATCGGACTTTCACTCATGTTTATCATGTTTGCCTATAGCGGCTGGAATGCAGCAACTTATATTGGTTCGGAAATCAAAAATCCCATCAGGGTAATTCCCCGTTCCCTGCTGATTTCCACGGCTGTTGTAACTGTTTTGTATGTTCTGCTGAATCTCTTTTTCGTTTATGCCATTCCGCCCGGCATGATGGCGGGCGAACCCGAAATTGGCGGATTAGCAGTTTCGTTTGCGTTCGGTGAATTTACAGGAACAGTTATTTCTCTGCTCATTTCGTTTGCCCTTTTTTCATCGCTGAGCGCTTTCATTATTTTGGGTCCGCGGGTATATTATTCCATGTCCCGCGACGGCTATTTTTTCAAATGGGTTTCAGCGGTGCATCCACGTTTTAAGGTTCCGCAAAATGCGCTGATGCTGCAAAGCGGTATTGCCATTGTTCTGGTGCTTTCCGGAACTTTTGAGCAAATCATTGCCTACATGGGCTTTTCATTGGGAATTTTTCCGATTCTTGCGGTTTTGGGCGTTTTTAAATTGCGTATCAGGGGAACGAGCAAACTCAAACTTCCCGGCTTTCCGTTTGTGCATATTTTCTTTATTCTGATCAGTATGGGTATTTTGGTACTCGCTTTTTTTGAGCGACCGCAGGAGTCAACCATAGCAATTCTCACCGCTCTTTCCGGAATTCCGGTTTTTTACTGGTTCAAAAGGAAAAACCGCTGACTACTTCGTCACTTCAATAATCTCTTTCAGCATCTCATCAATTTGCTCACGGGTTTCTGATAGCAGAATCTGGTAATCACTATGAATTAAAGGCTTTCCGTAGCGAATGGTTACGTGAGTAACCGGTTTGCACATTTGCCTGAAAAAATGTCCTATGAACGTGTCGTTTCCCACCCAGGCATCATTGTTATCTCTGTAATGAATTGCCATTGGAATGACGGGAATCCCGGAATCGGCGGCAATTTTAAAGCTTCCCTTTTTGAAGGGTTTGGTTAATGGTCCCATGTAGGAAGTGCCTTCCGGGAAAAGCACGACGGAAATACCGTTCTCTATTGCCTGTCTGATTTTGTTCATGGTGGAAAGAAGGCTGTGCAATTCATCCCGCTCCACAAAAATTGTGTTGTTGATTTTTGCTCCCTGTTTCATCAGTGGCCAGTTTTTTAACTCCGCTTTTGCCACGAATCCGGCAGAAGTGTAGGCTGCCACTATGAAAATATCCAAGTAGCTGCGATGATTCGGCATCAAAATAAAATGGGAATCTATCGGAGATTCGTTTTTTTTCACTCTAACACCGCAAACCCATAAAATACTTTTTCCCCAGGTCTGCATTGCCCAATTTTGCAAACGGCGGCTGAATCCGAAAAACCTGAGCCACACCATACCAACCATAACCACAAAGGCTGAAACAGCCAGAACAGACAACAATCTGATAAGAGCTAACGGGAAAAATAAAATAATTCTTGCAGTTCTCATTTATCAGACAATCTGTTAAATTCTTATTTGTAAAATCCTTTTTTATCGATGAATTCCCATACACCCGGCGGTAAAAAGTGCCGGATATCTTTGCCGTTTTTGATGGCTTCGCGAATGAAAGATGATGAAATTTCCATTTGTGGCGCATTTTCGGCAACATCAATATTGGGATGTTCAATTTTCGAAAAATCAAAACCGGGGCGCGGATAAACGACTATTCCGAAATGCTCTAAAATCATTTCGTGGTTTTTCCATTTGTGAAAACTTTCCAGATTGTCGGAACCCATCAGTATTTTGAAAGTTCTGCCGGGATTTCGTTCCTGCAGATAGGTAAGCGTGTCAATAGTGTAGCTCGGTTTGGGCAGAAAAAACTCAATGTCGGAAACCTGCATGCGCTCATCACCTTCGATGGCAAGCTGAACCATCTCCAAACGGTCGTAATCATTTAATAAGCTGTTTTTTAGCTTGTGCGGATTTTGTGGCGTAACCACAAACCAAAACTCATTTAATGCAGCAAACTCCACCATATAGTTTGCAATGGCAAGGTGCCCGATATGTACCGGATTAAAAGAACCGAAATAGAGTCCGGTGATTTTTTTTGAATATTTTCTTGGAGCTGCCTGTTTCATGGTTGCGAAATTGATTGCATTGGCGGATTCATTTTTGATTTTATTCACGAAAAAGAAAATCGGAAACTGCCCTTTCTGTTTCATCCAAAGCCGCCGGCAAAACATCATTTATGATAATCACATCAAACTGACCGGCAGATTCCAGCTCTTTTTTTGCTTTTGCAATGCGGATGTTGATTTTCTGTTCCGTTTCAGTGGAGCGGTTTCTCAATCGTCTCTCCAGCTCTTCCACAGAAGGGGGTTCAACAAAAATTGCAAGCGCATCGCTTCCGTAATTTTTTTTAATATTTAATCCGCCTACCACATCCACGTCAAAAATTACATTTTTGCCCAAATCCAGAATACGGGTTACTTCACTTTTCAGCGTTCCATAGAAAATGCCGTCATATACTTCTTCCCACTCCAAAAATTCCTGATTGTCAATTTTTTGACGAAATTCATTTTCGGGAATAAAATAGTAATCCCTGCCCTGTTTTTCTCCCGGGCGGGGCTGGCGGCTGGTTGCGGAAACTGAAAATTCAAGCTTGAATTCCTGTTGCAGCAAATGTTTGACAATTGTGGTTTTGCCCGCTCCCGAAGGCGCCGAAATGATGATGAGTTTTCCTTTCATGCTACAACACATTCAGCAATTGTTCTTTAATCCGTTCCAGATGATCTTTCATTTTTACCACAATCCGCTGGATGGAACTGTCATACGCCTTGGAACCCAATGTGTTGATTTCGCGTCCCATTTCCTGAGAGATGAAGTTCAGTTTTCTTCCGTTGGAGAGTGGATGGGCAAGCGTTTCAAGGAAATAGTTACAGTGATTTGTCAACCGAATTTTCTCTTCATTCATATCCATTTTGTCGAGATAAAAGACCAGTTCCTGTTCAAAGCGGTTTTTGTCGATGTTTTCGCTCAGCTGAAACTTTCCCAAATTTTCGGAAAGACGGCTTTTCACGAGTTCAATCCGCTGCTTTTCAAAAGGTTCTATTTCAGCCAGCAAATTCATAATGCTTTTTGCATTGGAGATAATATCATCTTCAAGCGCTTTGCCTTCAGTTGCTCTGAAATTGTCAATATCCTGAATCGCTTTGCGCAGATTTTCCAAAATCACCTGCCACTCTTCTTCGCACGGCGTTTCATATTCAGTTTTAATGACATCGGGAAGGCGAAGAATCGCCTGCATGGTAGCCTGGTCTGTCGGCAGTCCCAGCTCGCTGTTGATTTTTCGCAGGCTCTCAAAATAGTTTTTCAGAACCGGCTCGTTGATTTTGCTGTTGGTCTCATCGCCGTGGTTTTCCACATAAATAGTCAGGTCCATTTTTCCGCGGAGCAGCTTTTCGGAAAGTTCCTTTCTGATTTCGATTTCTTTTTCGCGATAGACCGGCGGAGTGCGCACATTGATGTCAATCTGCTTGCTGTTTAACGACTTTAGCTCAAGAATAATTTTCTTGTTATTCACTTCAAATTCGGCTTTTCCAAAGCCTGTCATTGATTTTATCATCAGTAAAAATTTTTGCGAATTTACAGATTTTATGCGATAACTCCCGAACCGATAAGCTCATCATTCAGATACCATGCGGCAAACTGCCCGGAAGTGATTCCGCGCTGTTCATTTTCAAAAAGAATATATATTCCATTTTCTTTAACGTGGAGCACTCCTTTTTCCAGCGCCTGCCGGTAACGAATGCGGAAATTAAACTCCATTTTACTGCCGGGCTGGAGCGCCATGTCGGTTCTTATCCAGTGAACATTTTCATCAGAAATGAAAAGCCCGGGACGGAAAAGTCCGGGATGTTCTTTCCCTTCACCTACATAAACGATATTGCGCTGCACATCGGTGCCGATTACGAACAAAGGTTCCTTGTGTCCGCCAATACTTAGCCCTTTCCGCTGTCCGATTGTATAAAAATGCGCTCCCTGATGCTCTCCGATTATCGTTCCGTTCCACGGTTTGTAGGGATAGGGAAAACAGAGTTTATGGTAATTTTCTTCGGAAATTTCAATCTGTTTTTTCTTCTCCAAGAAAGCAGCCGGAACCTCAATCACATTTCCTGTTTTTGGTTCTAACTTCTGCTGCAAAAAAGTAGGCAAATCCACCTTCCCCACAAAGCAGATTCCCTGAGAATCCTTGCGCTCGGCAGTAGGCAGATTTTCGCGGCGTGCAATTTCGCGAACCTGCTGCTTGGTGAGTTCACCGACGGGAAAAAGCGCTCTGCCCAACTGCTCCTGATTAAGCTGGCATAGAAAATAGCTCTGGTCTTTGTTTTTGTCTATTCCTTCTAACAGTTTGTAGATTTTATCACTGCCCGTTGTGGTTTCTCCTTTTCGGCAATAGTGCCCGGTTGCCACATAATCGGCGCCGAATTTTAATGCTTCCTTAAAAAAAGTGTCAAACTTAATTTCACGGTTGCAGAGAATATCCGGATTGGGCGTTCTCCCTGCCTGATATTCAGCAAACATGTAGTCCACAACACGTTGTTTGTATTCACTGCTCAAGTCAACAATGTGAAAGGGAATATCTAACTTTTGCGCAACCATTCTGGCAATCAGCGCATCTTCCTCCCAGGTGCATTCGCTGGTTAACGCGCCCACCCGTTCGTGCCAGTTTACCATGAAAAGTGCGGTCAGATCATATCCCTGCTGCTTCAGTAAAAAAGCAGCCACGCTGGAGTCCACTCCGCCCGAAAGACCAATAACAACTTTTTTCATCACCTGCAAAATTAGGAAGTAATTTGAAAATAAAGTGTTAAACTATGTTTGTGAATAGTAAAAGTAATTTCATTTCTGTAAATAATTGCCCCCGTTTCGGGTTAAGCCCCTACATTTTCTTACCTTTGTAGTTCAAAATTTGATGCATTAAAATATTGAAATATGGCACTTGTGACCAATATACTCGGAAAAATATTTGGAAGTAAATCCGACAGGGATATTAAAATGACAACTCCCGTTGTCGAACAGATAAAAGAGCAATACGAACGCATTTTACCCTTTTCAAATGATGAGCTGCGCAATGAAACCGATAAGCTGAGACAAACCATCCAGGAGCGGATTCAGCCCGAAGAAGATCAGATTGCAGAGCTGAAAGAAAAAGCGGAAGATGCAGATATTCAGGAGAGTGAGGAGATTTATAAGCAAATCGACAAGCTTGAGGAGATTATTGATGAAAAGATTGAAAAGGTATTGGATGAAATTCTTCCGATAGCTTTTGCAATAGTTAAAGATACTGCACGAAGGTTTTTTGAGAATGAAATCGTGGAAGTTACAGCGAGGGAGTATGATAAAGATTTGGCTTCGTTGCGTTCTTCCATTGTCATTAAGGGGGATAAGGCGCAGTGGAAAAACCGCTGGGTTGCCGGAGGCAATGAAATTAAGTGGGAAATGATTCATTACGATGTGCAGCTCATTGGCGGAATTATCCTGCATCAGGGGAAAATTGCGGAGATGGCTACCGGAGAAGGAAAAACGCTGGTGGCAACACTGCCGGTTTTCCTGAATGCCCTTGCCGGACGCGGGGTGCACGTTGTAACGGTGAATGATTATCTCTCCAAACGCGATGCTGAATGGATGGGACCCATTTTTGAATTTCACGGGTTGACCGTGGATTGTATCGACAAGCACCAGCCCAACTCCGAAGAACGCCGCAAGGCATACAATGCCGACATTACATACGGAACCAACAATGAATTTGGTTTTGACTATCTGCGTGATAACATGGCAATTAACCCCGAAGACCTGGTGCAGCGAAGGCATCACTATTCCATTGTGGACGAAGTGGACTCGGTTTTAGTGGACGATGCGCGCACACCCCTTATTATTTCCGGTCCCGTGCCAAAGGGTGACGATCAGCAGTTTGAAGAGTTAAAAGGCTATGTGGAAAAGCTGTACAAGGCGCAGCGCGATTTGGTCAGCCGGATTTTTGTTGATGCCAAAAAGATACTTTCGGACGAAAATGCTACTGAAGAACAGAAAAAAGAGGGAGGATTACTTCTGCTCCGTGCTCATAAGGGACTGCCAAAAAATAATTCGCTGATTAAGTTTTTGAGCGAAGAGGGAATGAGAGCCACGCTGACAAAAACCGAAAATTTCTATATGCAGGAGAACAACAAAAACATGCATATAGTAACCGATCCGCTCTTTTTCATTATTGAAGAAAAAATGAACTCGGTTGAACTTACGGATAAAGGTATTGACCTGATTTCAGCCGGGTTTGAAGACCCCAATTTTTTTGTGATGCCCGATATGGGTTCTAAAATGGCAGACCTTGAAAACTCCGGGTTGCCCTATGATAAACTTGTTGAAGAGAAAGACAGGCTGATGCAGGATTATGCGGTGAAATCCGAAAGAATTCACACGATAAATCAGCTGCTGAAAGCATATACCATGTTTGAAAAGGATGTGGAATATGTGGTTATTGACAATAAGGTGAAAATTGTGGATGAGCAGACCGGGCGCATCATGGAAGGGCGCCGCTACTCGGACGGGCTGCATCAGGCGATTGAAGCCAAGGAGCGGGTGAAGGTGGAAGCGGCAACGCAGACTTTTGCAACCATAACACTTCAGAACTATTTCAGAATGTATCACAAGCTCGCCGGAATGACCGGAACTGCCGAAACCGAAGCGGGAGAATTCTGGGATATTTACAAGTTAGAAGTGGTGGTAATTCCGACAAACCGCCCCATAGTCCGTGATGACAGGGAGGATTTGGTTTACAAAACCAAGCGCGAAAAATACAATGCAGTCATTGATGAAATTGTTGAATTAAACCGGCAGGGGAGACCAACGCTGGTTGGTACCACATCGGTTGAGATTTCGGAACTGCTCAGCCGGATGCTGAAAATCCGCGGCATTAAGCACAATGTGCTGAATGCCAAGCTTCACGCACGCGAAGCCGATATTGTAGCCGAAGCGGGGCACTCAGGCACCGTTACCATTGCTACAAATATGGCAGGACGCGGAACGGACATCAAACTTTCGGCGGAAGTGAAAAAAGCGGGCGGTCTTGCCATCATCGGTACCGAGCGGCATGACTCCCGCCGCGTTGACCGCCAGTTGCGTGGTCGCGCCGGACGGCAGGGTGATCCCGGCTCTTCGCAGTTTTATGTCTCCCTTGAGGATGACCTGATGCGCCTGTTTGGCTCCGACCGCATTTCCGGGGTTATGGACAGGCTCGGACTAAAAGACGGCGAAGTTATTCAGCACTCGATGATTTCAAAATCCATTGAACGGGCACAGCGAAAAGTGGAGGAGAACAATTTCGGTATCCGTAAACGGCTGTTAGAGTATGACGATGTGATGAATTCACAGCGGGAGGTAATCTACAAACGCAGGAAACATGCCCTGTTTGGCGAACGTCTCGAAGTGGATCTGCTGAATATGATGTACGATTCGGTGGAAGATCTGGTGAATGAATATTATGGCACCGACCAGTTTGAAAACTTCAACATGGAGCTGCTTCGTTTGCTTTCCATTGAGTCGCCGGTTGCAGAAGATGAGTTCAGGCAGCTTCCGGTTTCCGAAATCACGGAGCGGATTTATGAGAAAATGATAGAAAGTTTCAAACGGAAAGTGGAATTTATCTCCAAGCAGACTTTCCCGGTCATCAAAAATGTGTATGAAACCAAATCGCAGACTTACAAGAATATCGTAATCCCCATTTCAGATGGTAAACGCGTTTTTCAGATTGTCTGTAATCTGGAAAAAGCTTATCTGAACAGGGGCAAGGAGCTTGTCCGCTCCTATCAAAAACAGGTTGTGCTGCACACCATTGATGAAGCGTGGAAAGAACAGCTCCGCGAAATGGACGATTTGAAGCAGTCGGTGCAGAGCGCATCTTATGAGCAGAAAGATCCGCTTCTCATCTATAAACTGGAGTCGTTCAACCTGTTTAAAATGATGCTGAACAGGGTAAATAAGGATGTTGTAGGCACATTGATGAAGGGACACATTCCGATTCAAAGCCCCGATCAGGTGCGACAGGCTGATGAGCGCAAACGAACCGATATGAGCCGCTACAAAACGCAGAAATCGGATTTGCCCGGCGTGGACAGCCCGATGGAGGGTGCGCACACCAACACGGGTGAGCGCTCAAAACCGCAGCCGGTGAGGGTGGAGAAGAAAGTGGGAAGAAACGATCCCTGCCCGTGCGGGAGCGGGAAAAAATATAAACATTGCCACGGAAGGGGCGTATAATCTTTTAAACAGTGCACAGGAGAATGAAATCGGCTGATTTTACTGAAATTCATTAAACAAAACAATATGCTGCAATTTTTAAATTTTATCCACTGGAATGCCAGTCCCGAGATTTTCAATTTAGGTCCTTTATCTGTCCGCTGGTACGGATTGCTGTTTGCTTCCGGTTTTTTAATCGGTTACTACATTGGCGAGAGAATGTTCAAATCGGAACAAACACCCCAAAAGTGGATCGATTCCCTTTTCTTTTATATCATCATTGCCACAATCGTGGGCGCCCGTTTGGGGCATGTGTTTTTCTACGGGTGGGAGTACTATTCCCAGCACCCTTCCGAAATTATTAAGGTATGGCACGGCGGGCTTGCCAGTCATGGGGGCGCAATCGGAATTATCATTGCACTGCTGATTCACTCTAAGCTGATAACGAAAAGGAATGTTTTGTGGACAATCGACCGCATTGTGGTGCCGACAGCTTTGGTGGCAGCTTTTATTCGTACCGGAAATCTGATGAATTCTGAAATTTACGGCGTTGAAACCCAACTCTCCTGGGGATTTATTTTTGAGAGAAACGGCGAAACGCTGCCCAAGCATCCCACGCAAATCTATGAAGCATTAGCTTATCTGTTCAGTTTTGGACTGCTCATGTTTTTCTACTGGCGCACCCGATTGAAATATCGGGAAGGTTTTCTGACGGGCATGTTTTTTATTCTGATATTCCTTGCCCGCTTTTTCATCGAATTTATCAAGGAAGATCAGGAAGCTTTTGAAGCCGCAATGACGTTGAATATGGGGCAATGGCTGAGCATTCCGTTTGTTTTGGCAGGAATTTTCTTAGTTTTTCGTGCACTAAAACTACCCGAAAAAGTTTACAAAAAACGAGGCTGATTGAACTCGGATTTGGAAAAAAACCTGAATATTTCCATTAGTTGAAGAAATATCGCACCTTGAAAAATAATCTGAGCTACCGTTTCAAAAACTGTTTTTTGAATTGATTTTGTCATTTAAAATACATTACCGCCTTCAAACTCTGATTATAAGTCTTTGATTATAAGATACCATAACAATCTTATCGGGTGAGCAATAAAATTTAATCATACATAAGAGTATGAAGTGTTAAATATGATATATTTGCACTATTGTAAATTATATTGCTGTTGCATTGTTTCGGTTTATCGGACTATTTTAAAAACTACTATCATGAATTTTGAGGAGAAATCGAAATTTATCAGTGAGTTGCTGATTGATTTAAAGGCTGAATATGTGGCTTTTTGTCTTCAAGAAGAAGGTTTTATGCGGGATGCCGTTCAGGTGGCTTTTGACGGACCGATGAAACGAAAGTGGACAACCGATATTGACCGGTGCGAAACGGAGAATTTTGAAAACGGCGATACAACGCTGACCCTGCACTTGAACCGGACAGGCATTTATGACGCTTTGCCCGAAGCGCTGTTTCATCCAATGGCAGATAACAGGCACACAAGCGCGGGTGAGATGGCAAAAGACTCCATGAAACTTAAAACAGAGGAAAAGAATGCACGGCAGTTTTTCAGGATTTTTGAAAATGAAATTTTCATGCAGGCGATTGAAATTATGGGCAGTGAAAACCGCAGCCTGAACGCTCTCCACACCGATTTATTGGGAAATATGATTCCGGAGTTTTGGAAAATTGATGAGACGATTCCTGAAATTTACTCCAACAGGTTAGTGAAATTTTTGCCTTTCGTTCATAAAATCTCCGGCGATTATGAATTGACTGCCCTGTGTCTCGAAAATATTTTAGAGGAAAAGGTTGCCATTACCCTGTCAGACAGTGAACCGGATGAAGTACACAGCCATTTGCAAAAGGAGATGGCACCGGCAGGTTTGCTCGGGCGTTCAAAACTTGGGAAAAATTTAGTTCTCGGAAATGAAATTTCAGGCTTTTTTGGAAAAATAACCGTGGAAATCGGACCGCTCAGGTCAATCAGCGCTATGGAGTTCTTTCACGAAGGAGCGTTGAAAAGGATGCTTGATTGTTTTTACGGCTACTTTTTTCCTGTGGAGTTTGACGTTGAAACAAAACTGGTTGGACCCGAAGAAAAAAATGTGTTTGTTTTAAGCTCAGAATCAGAACAAAGTGCCGGAAAATCGGTTTTAGGATATAACATAACTATATAAAATTCCCGAACGTTTTTTAACATCAAAATTGCAGAAATGAGTGATTCAAAGATTAAATATTTCCATGTCAACTGGCAGAACGGCATGAACATCAGCAAAGATCATTTCATCCAGATGGAGAATGCTTTCACAGATGAGATAATTGATGCCAGAGGTGTTTTTCTGAACGGCATAAATTACGGACTGCTGCCCATTGGTTTGGGTTCACAGAGTTCAGTAAAAACTGTTGTCAAAATTGACAATCAGAAATTTCTGAGGGTAAGGATTTTTTTCTGCCGGGCTGTGACCCGAAGTGGCGCCCGCATTGACATTCAGGAAGAACATCAGCTACCGGAATTAGAGGCTGATATTTCAGCGATACTGAATCAGTCAGCCGGCGAAAGAGAGTTTTTCTATATTTTGCTCTCTGTCAACGCATTTGTGCGGCAACCGTTCGGGGAACTGAACACATTTGATGACCCGCCACGCTATCCCTACACCGTTCCCGGCTACGGAATTACCCTCGTTTCAGAAAAAGAGCTGCTGGCTCAAAGCGTTCAGCCCGATTCATTAGTTATCGGGAAATTGAAAATCGAGCAGGGAACCCCCGAAGTTGTTGATGATTACCTGCCATCCTGCATGACAGTGAAAAGCCATATGCAATTGATGGAATTTTGTGAAATGACCGAGAAAGTTTTCAGTCAGCTTGAAATTGATTTGCTGAGCATAATCCGGAAAATCAATGAAAAGAATCAGGATACAACCTTGGCACAATCCGTGGGAGCGCTCTCCGAAAATCTTTTGAACTATATTTCGGAAAACCATTTGCGCCTCCGTTTTGAAATACCCAATCTGCCCCCCGTAAATCTCTTTATGCACATTGCCAATGCAGCGCGGGTTATCCGAAATACCATTGACTCTGACGCATCTTCAAATAAGGAGGAGCTGCTCAATTATTTCACCAACTGGTCGGAGCTGAAACAGGGAGATTTTGAAAAACTTCTGGTCTATTGCATCAATTTTGAATATCGCCACTTTGACATTCTTTTCAGCGTTGAGCAGTTTAGTGAATTTCTTCAGATTATTGCACGCCTGTTCGATAAGCTGGAGTCGCTGAC
>LSQX01281383.1_pt1 | contig 21963 bp, 15 predicted proteins | sample 654561 | NCBI WGS metagenome assembly LSQX01 (sample SAMN04489861, study PRJNA283612) | anaerobic digester metagenome | isolation source: 4 biogas reactors fed with cattle manure at either 37C or 55C with and... | place: Denmark: Kongens Lyngby | collected 2014
GATCGCCGAAAACCTTGAACTTTCGTCTGACCAAGTCCGCTGGCGGCAAAAGCGGATTATGCGCAAGCTGCGCAAAATGCTTTGAAGTAGGAAGTTGAAATGCAGAAATCGCCCAATGGGCCACACAAGGGTCGCCTCGCGGACCGCCGCGCGGCGAACTTTCTGTTCGCGCATTGAAGATAGCCAATCGCCTCTGCAAAAGCGCTATGCCGGAGGGGCGAGAATTCCAGAAAACCCCGTGAATTTGCGACGAACGCGCGCCCCAATTCGACTCTTCGTTGACACTAAACTATGGAGTAGAGTATCTCTGCTCCATGTCGAGTCACTGAAGCAAGTTGTGCCGTGGATGGTCCAAAGACGGACGTGGAGATCGCGCCTACGTGGTGTGTTTTCGCGGTGCGCGACACTGATCTTGTCTGTGGGCGACGAGGCATCGCACCATCGCTCCTGAGCGAGTCCCTGCTGAACGTAGGTGGCCTGCAACAGTTGGGATGAGATTGTGCCGGGTTTGATTTGGCTAGCCATCGGGCGTTGCACACAAGTTCACCAGAGTATCATCCGCGAATTGCAGGTTTTCCGGAACCTGTTCCCACGGGGGCGGGGTGTTCAGGCAGGTCTTTCCCGGTCGTCGGCATATGTTCACGATTTGCGTACGCACGCTATGCGTTTCTTAACATGGCAAAGGAGGTTTGGTCATGTGTCGCATCCCTGTTTTGGCACGAAAGTCGTCTGCCTTTACCTTGGTTGAACTGTTGGTGGTAATTGCGATCATTGGCATTCTGATTGCTTTGTTGTTGCCGGCCGTCCAGGCGGCGCGGGAAGCAGCAAGACGTTCGCAGTGCTCAAACAATTTGAAGCAGATCGGCTTAGCCATGCACAACTACCACGATACGCTCAAGTCGTTCCCGTCTGGCATGATCAACGGCAGGAGTCTGACCGACGTGACCGCAACAGGCTGGGCCTGGGGAGCTCTCCTGCTGCCGTTTGCGGAACAGGGCAGTCTCCACGACAAGTTGGTTGTCAAACACCGGGTTGACGAGACAAACGCGACGATGCTCGGGCTTTTGCGTACCGTGATTCCCGGCTATCTCTGCCCTTCCGATACGCACTCCGATCCATCACAAAATGACCACATCAGCAGCATGGTGCAAATCACTGGCACATCAACCACTGCGATTGGGCTCTCGAATTACGTGGCAGTGGCAGGATCGTTGATCTCGTTGGATCGTAGTAGCTCGGGCATTTTTAACCACAACGGCATGTTTTTCAGCAACAGTTCCATCCGCATGCGACACATCGTCGACGGGACCTCGAATACATGCATGGTGACGGAGCGAGACTCGAATAAGAGCAAAACCGGGGACGGCAATCACATGGGTGGCAACTGGGCGGCCACGACGAGCCCTCCCGGTGTCGACAGCGAGAACTGGAACCATACGAACTACGATGCTTACCAGACGCTGGTGTGTTTCCGTGCCACGTATGGTAGTCTCAATGGAACCGGCGTCCGCGATGATCGCAGAGCTCCTGCAAGCCGCCACCCGGGAGGTCTGCACTTCCTGCTGGCCGACGGTTCTGTCCGGTTCATCTCTGAGACTTTAGACGCGCAAACCTACTACAATCTCGGCAGCCGCAATGACGGGGAAGTGCTGGGCGAGTTCTGATCCCCGGGCCAAGCGGAGAACGGAGGTCGTCGTGGGCCCAGATGCTCGCCGGGGGATGCTGTCTCCAGGAGTCAGTAGATGTCAACGCTCTTGATGCCCTTGAGATTTGACAATTGAGTGCGGATTTCTTCCGCGGGGACCTCCTCGGAGAAATTCAGTTGAATGATCACGAAAGCCCCAAGCTCTCCGTGCTCAAGTTCGTAATGGGTCATTTCAAACTCGTGGGAAAGATGGTCCTGAATGGACTGCTTCAGCGAGGCTTCGTCGGTGGTTTTCGCGATGCGGAGGTTTTCAAACTGGAGCTTAAACGAATGAACTTTCGGATTGCTTACGTCTCCGCCGCAACCGATCAGCAATGTTGAAAGAACAAGACACACAAGCAAGGCTGGAATTCGGTCGACACGCATTAGATCTACCCTCCCGTAGCAGGACAAGCGAAACGGTCGTGCCTCTCCAATGTATCAGATGGCGTCGCTGAAAGACATGCGAAGTCGGACATATCGGTCGATTTGCGGAAAAAGGCGCGCTCACCCAGATATCGGCGAAGGGCTTTGCGACTGGTATTCGGGGTCTTGGCAATCCGGCGTTTGGACATGCCCTGCGAATGTTAAGTCGTGATGGCGTGCACGTTGTCGATTGCCGGTCAGTGTGCCATGAACCGCCTCGTTTCCCTAATGGTTCCCGAAAAACCACTCATCGGAGCAGATCATTCCTTCCCCGCCCAACTGGTATCCTTTCAAGCGTCGATCACTGGTACCGTTTCAGCGGCCGCTGACATAAGTTCCTGGGATGTTACTATTTATGGCTTTGCGACCTCTGTGCACGCCCTTTCGAGAACTGTTTGTGACGCATAATAGTATCACACTTGAAAGCCTAGTTCAACCACGAGGGTCTTTCCAGGGTGATCCCAATCGGCGACGGACGTTTCCGGAGTTGGCGACCGGGCCGGACGATCCCGTTGCGATCACCGGCCCGAACGGTGTCGGCAAGGGCGCGCGGATGCGGCAGATCCTTGCGGAGGTCGACCTAGCGGACGAAAGACGGCTTCATGTGCCGCGAAGACTTGATGCTTCGCAGTCTCGCAAGATCGTCACCGCGGCATGGGCGCTTACGGCATCGTGAACTCGGCCAGTTGATGGGCGCCATCATCAGCCTGTGCGGCCGTCGCCACCTCGTGGCCCATCGCCACATCCGTTCAACAGCGCACCTCGACATTGGCGACGAATCGTTCAGCGACCCGTTTGAATCGGTGAAGCTGCTCCGCAGCGGTTGGGGCATACTCGCGAAACGCCGGCTTGAAGACCTCCTCCGAGCGAAAGGCCTGAAGAACGTATCGGGACGCTCCTGCACAGAAACGGGAAATTTCTTCGATCGTGCTTTCATCGTGAAAACGGGGGATCACCGTGGTGCGGAATTCATCCGCGACGTGGGAGGACAACAACAAGTCTCGGCTTGCCACGAGAACAGCGGGGTCCACAGCGACGCCGGCCAGCCTGGCGTAGCGCTGCGGATCGTCCTTGACGTCCATTGCAAGGTAGTCCAGCAGCCCCCGCTCCAGGGCCTCGCGGAGAACATGAGGATTGGTTCCGTTCGTGTCGAGTTTCACCAGCAGTCCGAGGTTCTTGATGCGATTGAGGAACGGGATCAGGTCTGGCTGAAGCGTCGGCTCGCCGCCGGAGATGACCAGGCCATCGAGCACGCGGCGCCGCGTCTTCAAGAAGTCGAGCACCTGGGATTCCGTTGGCCTCTCAGAGCGCACGGAGGGGTGCAGGTCGATCAGTTGCGGATTGTGGCAGTAGCCGCAGCGCAGGTTGCACCCCTGGGTGAACACAACGCACGCCACCCGGCCCGGGAAGTCGACGAGCGTCAGGGGCAGAAAACCACCGAAGAGCATGGGGTATTACATCCTGGGCAACGTCAGTTGGGCAACGTCCGTCCGGGTCGGCTTCGGCACTCTCTTCTCGATGTGTCCGGCTTGATGTTCAGGGTCCGCCTCCGGTGTCGGAAATTCGATAGGTGCTGCGGGCGGCGAACTCCGCCTGCTTTCCGGCATTCCATTGGCTGACCGGGCGCAAGTACCCGACGACCCGCGCGTAGACCTCCGTCTCCCGGCCGCATTCAGGGCACGCCGGGACCTCCCCGCGAAGGTATCCATGCCGCGGGCAGATCGAGAACGTCGGCGAGAGCGTGAAGTAGGGCAACCGGTAATTCTCGCAGACCTTGCGGACGAAACGCTTGACCGCCTCGGGATTCGGCGCGGCCTCGCCCAGGAAGACGTGCTGCACGGTTCCGCCGGTGTAGCGCGACTGGAGCGAATCCTGGAGATCGAGAACGCGAAAGATGTCGTCGCCGTAGTCGACCGGCAGTTGCGTCGAATTCGTGTAGCAGGGCTCGGCGGATTCCGCGGCTGCGCGCGAGGTCGCGGCCCTGCCCGCCGTGCGGCGGATCTCCGGGAAACGCTGCCGGTCGAGCCGCGCCAAGCGATATGCCGTCCCTTCGGCGGGCGTGGCCTCCAGGTTGTAGAGTCGTCCCGTGAGTTGCTGGAACTCTTGCAGCCGGTCGCGCATGTGATTGAGCACCCGGAGAGCGAAGGCAACGCCCTGCTCGGTCCCGATGTCGCCTTCGAGCAGATTCAGGCACGCTTCGTTCATTCCCACCAGCCCGATCGTGGAGAAATGGTTCTGCCAGTAGTGACCGGACTGCTCTTTGACTCCCCGCAAGTAGAACCGCGTATAGGGATACAGTCCTTGATCGGTGAACCGCTCGAGCACCTGGCGCTTGGTTTCGAGGCTTGTGCGAGCCGTTTCCATCAGGCGATCGAGCCGATCAAAGAAGTCCTGCTCGGAGGAGGCCAGATAGCCGAGCCGCGGCATGTTGATCGTCACGACTCCGATCGAACCGGTGAGCGGATTGGCCCCGAACAGTCCGCCGCCGCGGCGCTTCAATGCCCGAAGGTCGAGCCGCAAGCGGCAGCACATCGAGCGGGCATCCTCCGGTGAGAGCTGCGAGTTGATGAAGTTGGCGAAGTAGGGGATGCCGTATTTCGCCGTCGCTTTCCAGAGCTGCTCCAAGCCGGCAGCGTCCCATGCGAAATCGGGCGTAATATTATAGGTTGGTATCGGGAACGTGAACACGCGGCCCTTGGCGTCTCCTTCGGCAAGCACTTCCAGGAAGGCGGAGTTGAACATATCCATTTCCTGCTGGAAATCGCCGTAGGCTTGCGGTTGCAGTCGGCCGCCGATCATCACGGCTTCGTCGCGGAGGATTGCCGGCGGCTGCAAATCGAGCGTCACGTTGGTGAATGGCGTCTGGAAGCCGACTCGTGTGGCGACGTTCAGATTGAAGATGAACTCCTGCAGCGCCTGTTTGACTTCCGCGTAGTCCAGGGCGTCGTAACGAATCAGCGGAGCCAGGAGGGTGTCGAGGTTGGAGAAGGCCTGGGCTCCGGCGGCTTCGCCCTGCAACGTGTAGAAGAAGTTGACGATCTGGCCGAGGGCGGCGCGGAAGTGCTTCGCCGGCCGGCTTTCGGCCTTCCCCGACGCGCCCTGGAAGCCCGAGGCCAGCAAGTCGCGGAGGTCCCAACCGACGCAATACGCCGACAACAGCCCAAGATCGTGCATGTGAAAATCGCCGGAAACATGGGCCTCGCGCACCTCGGGCGTGTAAATCTTGTTGAGCCAGTAAACCGTGCTGATCTCGCTGGAGACATAGTTGTTCAAGCCCTGGAGCGAGTAGGCCATGTTGCTGTTTTCGCGCACGCGCCAATCGAGTTGCCCAAGATAGCTGTCGATCAAGTCGAGGTCGGCCTTCTGGATCAGCTCGCGGTTGCGGGCGTGCTGCTCGCGGTAGAGAATGTAGGCCTTGGCCGTCTGCTTGAAGGGGGAGGCCAGCAGCGTCTCTTCGACAATGTTCTGGACGCCTTCGACCGTAGGGGCGTCTTCTCGCGAGATCATCTGAACCACGCCCAGTACGCGCAGGGTGAGCGTCTGGGCGATATCCTCGCCGAACTCGCCGGTCGCCCTGCCGGCCTTGAGAATTGCCTGCGAGATCTTCCGGGCGTCGAAGACGGCCAGCTTGCCGTCTCGCTTGCGGATCGTCGTGATGGGAACGGCCATGGTGTCGGAAGGATCGACGAGATCGTGCCGGTAGACTTGAGCGGTCATCAAACGGGATCTCCTTTCCTTTGTGCGGACGCGATTGCGGCGCATACCGCGATTCCTGGGACGCAGCCTGCAAGAAAGAACGGCCTGACGGCACGGATGAACCGCCATCGCGCCTTGGACTGGCGCACGACGGCAGACCAAGCCGACCACGCCTTCCCCTCGGAAGCGGCAGTCGATTGATTGCCCAATTGCGGCGTTGCTGGCAGGTCTTCGGGCTTGCAGGCGTTGGGGGGCCATCATGGAACCACCCATCCTAATGGCCGTCGCTTCCCAGCCCGTTGGGCCAGTGCCTCATGACGGCGGTCGTTCCTGCTCACCGCTGCGGGGCAGCCACGGTCTTGCACCGTGTTCCCTCTTGCGACGCTCCTGTGACAGAGCGAACCAGTATCTGACTACTATATCCTGTTGTCTTTGCTTGTCAATGCCACTAGATGTAGGGGTGAGCTCGGGTTTGACGGAGGTTTTTTCTCTTTCGCACATTCTGCCCCGCATTGACGGGCAGCGGAAATCTCTTAGATTGTGGGTAGTGTGACTGGTGGCCGGAAAGCCATCTGGGCTATTCCGGCGAACAGGGAACTCCGGTGCAAATCCGGGACGGCCCCGCCGCTGTGAGCGAACGTCGGTGGGGGTTGCCGGTTCTGATGGCCATTGCTGCGTGCGGATCCACGCGGCGAGAAGGTTGGGCAACCCCGTTGGTTCGCAAGTCAGAAGACCTACCAGTCGCGGATCGTACCGCAAGGCCCGGCGAGGGACGGGGGCGGTCAAGAGTCTTCGCATCCTCCAAGTGCCATCTGGCTGCCACGCAAGCGTAGCGCGATTTCCCGGCGCTGTCCGGAATTGGGCCGACTCGGGTCGCCGTCTGCGCCGATGCTGGATGGTTTGGTTGGAAGTCAGCGCTGAACCAGGGAGCACCGTGCAATGGCAACGGGAGCCGTGGAAATCGTACTTGGCGATTTTGAGCAGGAAAAGTCGCAACTTCGGGCCATCGTGACACAGAGCATCCAGTCGCAGGCGTCCCTGTTCGTAGGGCGTTTCCTGAGCGACTTGCCACTGCCCGATGGGGTGCGTTCGCGGTGGGCCACGTCGAAGGTGGTCCTGCGGCAGTATGGATGCAGTCTCTATGTGAATGCCCCTCCAGCATTGGCCGATGCCCGGCGAGCTGAGATCGGCCTGGAGGAAGCCGAGACGGCGCTGTGCGGCGGCAGGTTCGATCGGGTACTGCTCAGCCAGTTCCTGACCGCGGTTGACGAAGGCCTGCTGACAGCGGCCGATGTTCTCCAATTGGTGGATGCCCGCCCGAGGCACGTCGCACTGATCCTGACTGGTTGCACCGCTCCACCGGCACTTCGCCTCCGGTGTGCCGGCGATTTGGAGGCAAGTCGGGTGGACTTCTTGTCGAGGAGCCGCAGATGACCAAACGCGTTGAGGAACGACCGCAGCCTTTCGGCGAAGAAGCCGCCAACCGGGCAGCCCGCCGGTTCGCTATTCTGGCCCTCTGGCCCGCCGGCGCCGCTATCAGCCGGCGCGGTTCGCGGGCCCGTGGGGCTGGAGCCTGTCCGGTGCCGTGTGGAGACTTGCCGGGGCCGGCATCGGCCCGAAAGGGATCGCGATGACTGAGTGGCGCATCCTGCACATAGCAACCTGACCTGTCTCAACCTACGGAAGGAAGGGAAGAATTCCATGACCATCTCAAGCAATCTGGGTTTCCCACGCATTGGGCCGCGCCGCGAACTGAAGAAGGCGCTGGAAGACTATTGGCGGGGCCAAATCGATGCGCCGGCTCTGCACGAAGTCTGCCGATCCCTCCGCCGGCAGTCCTGGCAGTGGCAACACGAAGTGGGGATTCAGCACATCCCGTCCAACGACTTCTCGATGTACGACCAGGTTCTCGACACGGCGACGATGGTCGGGGCTGTGCCGCCGCGCTTCGACTGGGACGGCAATTCGGTGTCACTGGACTGCTACTATTCAATGGCCAGAGGCGGAAGGTCGTCGCGGGGCACTGGCGGCGAGTCTCCGCCGGACAGTCTTTCCGCCTTGGAGATGACCAAGTGGTTCGACACGAACTACCACTATCTCGTGCCGGAGTTCATGCCTGGTCAGAACTTCAGGCTTTGTTCGACGAAGCCCGTCGACGAATTTCTGGAAGCCCGCGGTTTGGGGATCCATACGCGGCCCGTGCTGCTCGGGCCGGTGAGTTTTCTTCTGCTCGGAAAGCCGCAGAAAGCCGACTGCGCCAGGCCAGCCCTCTTGCCAGGGCTGCTGGCAGTCTACGAGCAAGTTCTCGATCGATTGTCGCAGTCCGGCGCAGACTGGGTTCAGATCGACGAACCCTGCCTAGCGACTGATCTTGACCGGGCGGTCCAGGCTGCATTGTTGCGCGCCTACGGCCAATTGAGCGCCGTGTCGTCGAGCCTTTCGATCCTGGTGGCGAGCTATTTTGGTCCGTTGCGAGACAATCTGGAGACGGCGATTCGGTTGCCGGTCCGCGCCTTGCACGTCGATCTTGTGCGGGGCAGGGACGAGCTCGACGATGTACTTGCTGCCTTGCGCGGGGACATGCGTCTTTCTGTTGGCCTTGTCGATGGCCGCAACGTCTGGAGAACCGATCTTCAGCAGGCGTCCACACTCCTTGAACACGTGATCGACGCGATCGGAGGCGAGCGGGTCATCGTCGGGCCGTCGTGTTCCCTGATGCACGTGCCGGTCGATTTGGAATTGGAGACGGCCCTGGATCCACGGATTCGCCCCTGGCTCGCCTTTGCGCGCCAGAAACTGACGGAGATCGTCACGTTGGCGCGGTTGAGACTGGGCGCCGACGCGCAGGGCGAGACCGAACGAGCGCAGAACGCATCGGCCCTGCACGACCGTCGGAATTCCCCGTTGACCCACAATGCCGGCGTGCGGAGGCGTGCGGAGGCAGTGCAGCCGACGATGGTTCGCCGCAAGAGTCCGTACTCCCAGCGGCGGCTTGTACAGCGCGAGTCGCTGCCCCTGCCGCTGTTTCCCACCACGACCATTGGCTCCTTCCCGCAGACGGACGAGATTCGCCGCGATAGGGCTGGCTACAAGCGCGGAGAACTCAGCGAGAAACAATACCATCGCCGCCTGCGAGAGACGATGGCCAAGACGATTCGCTTTCAGGAGGAGATCGGCCTGGATGTCCTCGTCCATGGCGAGGCGGAGCGGAACGACATGGTGGAGTATTTTGGAGAGGAGTTGGCCGGGTTTGCGGTCACCGCCAACGGCTGGGTACAGAGTTACGGTTCACGCTGCGTCAAACCGCCGATCCTCTACGGTGACGTGTCTCGCAAGCGACCAATAACAGTCGGTTGGGCGCGGAGGGCAATGAGCTGTACCTCTAAACCCGTTAAGGGCATGTTGACCGGTCCGGTCACAATTCTCTGCTGGTCCTTCGTGCGCGACGATCAGCCACGGCGCGAGACCTGTCGGCAGATTGCCCTGGCGATTCGCGACGAAGTGCAGGACTTGGAGGCCGCAGGCGTGCGCGTCATTCAGATCGACGAACCGGCTTTCCGCGAAGGGCTGCCGCTGCGACATGCCCAGCGGACCGAATACCTGCGGTGGGCCGTCGAGTGCTTCCGCCTGGCGTCGAGCGGAGTGAGCGACGCCACGCAAATCCACACCCACATGTGTTACGCCGAGTTCCACCACATCCTGGAAGCAGTTGCAGCCCTCGACGCCGACGTAATTTCGATCGAGACGGCGCGCAGCAACCTGGAACTGCTCGCCGCGTTTCGGGAGTGCGGATACCCGAACGACATCGGTCCAGGCGTCTACGACATCCACTCCCCGCGAATTCCGAGTATGCAGTCCATTCAGTTGTTGCTCCGGAAAGCCCTGCAAGTCTTGCGGCCGGAGCAACTCTGGGTGAATCCCGATTGCGGGCTGAAGACCCGCACTTGGGAGGAAGTCCGCCCAGCACTGGCGAATATGGTTGCCGCAGCGCGTGCGCTCCGAGAGCAGGCAACGCAAAAGCAGACAGCGCGGTGACCGATACGCGAACCCCGGCGCGCTGATCCGGTTCGCGGAGCTGACTCGGAGGAGCCTTGGAGCGCCCCTTCCCCGTTTTTCACTTGATCTTGATCTCCAGCACGCCGCCGGAGAACTCCGGCTGGAGCTTGACGCGGATGCGAACCGCAGCGGTCGTCACCGGGGCGAACTGCACCCTGTTGTAGCGGTCCCTGGCCACGGCCGGCTGGCCTTCGGTTGCCAGCGGTTTCCACTCGCTGCCGTCGAGCCAGTCGATCCGCCACGACTCGGGCACGCGGCAGCGGCCGATGCCCGTGTCGTCGAACCAGTAGACCTCCAGCCCGGAGACCTTCCGCGCCTCGTCCAGCCGCACCGCCAGCCACTCCTCCGTGCCGGTGCGGGGCCACCAGGTCATCCGCGGGATCGAGCGGTCGATCGAGCTTCGAGGCTCCAGGCCGTCGACCGCCGCCATCAGGCTGTCGCTTTCGCAGCAGTGCGAAGCTTCCACCCGGCAGGCAAGCGCGGGCGCCTGCGGCCAGTCGGCGGCGTCGGGGCCCGCGCCGATCACCGGAAAGGCGGAAATCCGCAGCCGCGCGCAGCCCATCGGGATCAGCGCGACGGTCTCCAGCGGCTCCTCGCTACGGACCGGGCTTGGGGCCAGCGGTCCCACCAGCCCGAGGTGATCGAGCGTCCAGTTGGGAATTTTCCTGGCCTTGGCCTTCAGCTCGATCGGCGCCGCCGTGGCCTCGAACGGCTGCCCTGGGGGCATCGGTTTGCGAACTACCTCAAGCGCGGCGGCCGGATCGTCTCCTTCGAGCACCAGTCCATAGTTCCAGGGCGTGGTGGGGTGGATTTCCCAGGCCGGCCACTTGTCGGTTCCGCCGCGGCGGACGAGCTTTTCGCCAATCGCCAGCGAATAGGTGAGCGGCCCGCGATCGACGGAGACGCACCCCTGGTTCTTCTCCCAGACGGTCAGGCGAGTCTTCATCGGCAGCTCCAGCTCGACGCGGTCGCCGTCGTTCCAGGCTCGATCGATGGTGATCGCGCCATCGGCAACGGCGGCGCCGTCGAGCGTCTTACCGTTTAAGGACACTTGGGGGGCGTCGCACCAGCCAGGCACGCGCAGCTTCAGCCCGAAACGCACCGGCCTGGGCGTCGCGAGGGTGAAACGGACCGATTCGTCGAACGGGTAATTGGTTTCTTCATCGATCGAGACTTCCACGCCGTCGCCGACTTTGGCCGTGACGCGCGAGGGAGCGAACATCAGGGCGGCCAGTCCGTTCTCGCGCGTGGCCATCCAGAGGTGTTCCGTGTAGTAGGGCCAGCCGTGGCCCGCGTTATGCTGGCAGCAGCGATGCCGGTGGGGGTCGAAGAGGAACATCGGTCCACTGTTCTGCACGCCGGGCGACTTGCTGGCCGCGTCGCAGAGGACCAGGTTCGGCGCGGTCAGGTAGTGCAGCGCCTTCAGGTCGGCGGTGAAGGCGGCGGGCAGCATGTTGAGGGCGACCAGCTCGCAGCGATCCGCCCAGATCATTCGGCCGGTGATCGCCAGCAGGGTCTCGTCGGAGAGCATCTGTTCGACGATCCCGCAGGTTTCGATCGCCTGCCGCGGCCCCCTGTAGCCCGGCCGGCAGTTCTCGTCGCCGCCGAACATTCCGCCGGGCGCCTGGCCGTAGAGCGAACGGACTTCCTGGTAGTTCCGCTCGGCGGCGATCAGGTGTTTAGGGTCTTTCGACTGGGGATAGAATCGCGCCGGCCCGCCGAACGCCTGGGCGATGTTCACGTTGTGCCAGTTGGGCACCGAGTCGGTCCAGTTGGCCGTGTGGCGATGGATCTTCTCGGCCAGTTCGAGGAGCCAGGGCTGGCCGGTGCGGTTGTAGAGCCAGTGGACGCTGTGGAGGTTGTCGGCGGCGCGCTGCTGCTGCCAGTAGGGGGGGAGGAACTTGTCCTCCGGCACGGCCAGTTCCCAGCGGAAATAGCCGGTCATCAGGTCGAGCACGCGGCGGTCGCCGGAGTGGTCGTAGTAAGACTGGAGGCAGTAGAGGGCGATCATGTTGGGCCAGAGGTCGTCGCGGCCGACGTTGCGGCTGGCGGCGCCCGTGCGGCCCTGGTCGGGGCCGAACCACCCGTCATCTTTCCGCGAGGCCAGGATCGCCTCGATCCAGATCATCGCCTCGTCGATGATTCTCTTATCTTGAAGGAGGTAGCCGGTATTGGCGAATCCCTTGAGCCAATAGGGGACTTCTTCCCAGCCGTGCCGGCCCTGGCCGGTCTTGCTCAGCCAGGCGTTGTCTTCCTTGACGAGGAATTCGCTGATCTCGGTGAGACGCCCGTGAAAACCCTCGGCCTGCAACTCCAACTGCGTGCGCAGCCAGGATCGCGGCTCGACGGCGCCGACCGGCAGCTTGACCAGCGGGCTGGGCAGCAAGGGGGCCCGGTTGCCATAGTAGAAGGCGTTGCCCTGTCCGGCGTCGGGCGGAAGGAGTCGGGCCTGCTCCCCCGCTGGAACGGCCAAGGGGATGATCCAGGCGATCAGGACAAGGATATAGCGGGGCAGCATGTTGCACCTCTCCAAAGACTGGTTTCTGCCTGCCGAGCCCGGCGCCCGACGCCTTGAAGGCTAATCCATCGCCGGGCGCGGTGCAACCAACCGCGGCGGCCGTTCGGCCGGGGGCAAGCAGGGGCCGGTCAACAACGGAGAAGCGGTTGATTGCCGCTTGCAGCAGCTCAGGCGACACGATACAATTCCGGCGGTGTGCCGCCCCGACAACTTTTCCTTGCGGATAACACATATAGGGGGTAACAATGCTCGAATTCTTGTCGCCGCATTGGGTTGTCTCCAGAGTCTCGGTTCCACCTCCAGAGCAAGCCATCGAGGACTTCGAGTTTGTCTCTCGGCTGCATTCCGCGGAGAGACTTGCTCGGACGCCTCACCGAGCACCCCGCAACCTCTCCACTTCCGAGGACAAACAAGTCGCCTCTCCACGGGGTGAACCTGGCGATCGCCGGGGCATCCTGGGCTGCCTGCCGTTCAGGGGAGCCTGCTCGGCCTGACCGGCGCGCGACCCGCAGTCGCTCCCGCCCCGGGGAGAGGATCGGATGATGAGTGGACTCAATCGCCGCAAGATGCTTGGCAGGAGCGGCAGGTTTCTGCCGATCCGCACAGGCAGGGTGCGCGCCAATTCCGCAGCGGTGCGATCTGTTCGGGCAAGACAAGCCTGCCGGAGTCGCGCTGGATCACGACAGATGTTCCGGGCCGTCCAGCGTGCGTCTGTTCACACGTGAAAAGGGGGGTGGCCCTTCTTTCTTTTCTCGGGTTTTACAGGAGCAACATGATGAACGGGTTCCATTCGTGCCGGCGCGGGTTCACCCTCGTCGAACTACTGGTGGTGATTGCCATCATTGGCATTCTAATTGCCCTGTTGTTGCCGGCGGTGCAGGCTGCGCGGGAGGCCGCGCGCCGATCCCAGTGCAGCAACAACATCAAACAGCTCGGATTGGCCTTCCACAATTACCATGACACGTTTAAGTCCTTTCCGCCCGGTTACGGAATCATGAGAACCGCGTATGGCGCCGGGGGTGGTGGCGGAATTGAGCTCACCTGGTGCGTGCGGTTATTCCCGTTCATCGAACAAACGGCGTTGGCGAACATTGTGGACTGGAACACGAATTACCACGCCAGCCAACACCCCGTGTACGCGGCGCGGATACCCGTCTTCGAGTGTCCTTCCGACGCCGAGGCCACGGTACTCCTGAACGCGGACGGGACGTGCATTCCCAGCAACACAAGCTACAAGTTCGGCCGACTGTCCTACGGGGGCAATTTTGGATTGGGATGCATGGAGTGTCCAATCGTGGGCAAGGTTGCGACCGTGCCGCCGATCGATCCGATGACGGAGCGTGTCCGCGGCGTGCTGAGCTTCAACTGGGGAATCCAGATGTCCGGAATCACGGACGGCACGTCGCAGACCGCCCTGGTCGCCGAGATGATTGTGGGCTCCGGCTGCTACTATCGAGGCATGCACGCGTACGACGAAGGCTGCCCCGTCATGTTCAGTTATACGCCCAACAGCGCGGTCCCCGACGTGGGACCGAGCTGCACTGCGGCGGCTCAAGCGTTGCAGCCACCACAGGCTCCCTGTATTTCCGGCTCCAAGAACAAACCGCTCCATACGGCGCGCAGCTACCATCCGGGCGGAGTGCAGGTCGGGTTAGGTGACGGCAGCGTTCGCTTCGTCAGTGAGACGATCGACCTGTTCACCTGGCAAGCACTGAGCACCCCCAGCGGGCAAGAGGCAATTTCCCTTCCATAGTTCCAAAGGAACCAACTATGCAGATCATCAGGAAGAGTCGCGGCCAGTTGTATAGTCTCGTCGCCCTGTTGGGAATTCTCGGAGTGGTCAGTCTCGCCGGGTGCGGAGGAACGGACCGGCAGTCCGTTTCCGGAACGGTTACCCTCGATGGGCAGCCCCTCAGTAGTGGTTCGATCACTTTCTTGCCGACGGACAAGGCAAGCGCGGCCGGCAGCCCAGGTGGCGTGATTAAGGACGGCGCCTTCGATATCCCGGCTGAGGCAGGCCCCTTGCCCGGAAAGTACAAGGCCGTGATTCAGGCAATCAAAGAGACGGGCAAGGATGTGGAGGGACCAGGTGGGACCGCGATTCCCGAAAGCGTTCCGGTCCCGATTGCAGAGAGTGCGGGGATCGATGTCGAGGTGACCCCGGCCGGACCCAACACACTCAGTATCCAGGTGACCAGTCAGGCGAAATAGTCCGCAAGTCGTGCCAGTACATGAATTACGCTGTCGATTTTCTGCCAGAGGTGTGGTATGCGCGTCTCGGGACCCAGGCTGCTAATCCATATCCTCCACGGGGTGAACCTGCCGTTCAGGGGAGCCTGCTCGGCCTGACCGGCGCGCGACCCGCAGTCGCTCCCGCCCCGGGGAGAGGATCGGATGATGAGTGGACTCAATCGCCGCAAGATGCTTGGCAGGAGCGGCAGGTTTCTGCCGATCCGCACAGGCAGGGTGCGCGCCAATTCCGCAGCGGTGCGATCTGTTCGGGCAAGACAAGCCTGCCGGAGTCGCGCTGGATCACGACAGATGTTCCGGGCCGTCCAGCGTGCGTCTGTTCACACGTGAAAAGGGGGGGCCCTTCTTTCTTTTCTCGGGTTTTACAGGAGCAACATGATGAACGGGTTCCATTCGTGCCGGCGCGGGTTCACCCTCGTCGAACTACTGGTGGTGATTGCCATCATTGGCATTCTAATTGCCCTGTTGTTGCCGGCGGTGCAGGCTGCGCGGGAGGCCGCGCGCCGATCCCAGTGCACCAACAACCTCAAGCAGATCGGCCTGGCCACGCACAACTACCACGACACGTTTAAGGCGTTGCCACCGGGTGGCCGCAACCCGCATTGGCAGACCTGGTTCCACGCCCTCTTGCCGTTCATCGAACAAGCGGCGCTGAAGGATATGTGGAATCCGGCGTATCAGTACCACCTCGGCGGGAATATCAACGTGGCGCAGGCCCTCAAGGATCTGGCGACGATGCGCTGCCCGAGCGACATCGATAGTCAGAGTTATCGTGGGAATTATGTCTGCAACGCCGGCAACGTGGGCGTGAACGGGACCGGGTCGGTCAACCTCGCCGTGCTCGCCTCGCGGACCCTGGCATCGGGCACGGTGGTCAAAAACGGCGGCGCGCCGTTCATTATCGCCACGGATGCGGGGGGCTTCCGGTACACGGAATTGCCCTGGATGGTGGACGGTCTGAGCAACACGCTCGGCTTCTCGGAATGCCTCCAGGGGCAGGTAGGCACGGGGGTCTCCGGCACGGCGAACGTGGCGGATATCCGCGGCGGGCTCTATCACGCGGCCTTCTGCTGGTTCACGACATGGTTTCCGCCGAATTACGAAGGTCCCGATGTGAATCCGGACAGCGGCAACTGCTGCGTGCCCAAGGAGAATGCGCCTTGCGTCTCCGCACAAATGGTCGGCGGGCCCACGTCGCTGGCGGCGCGGAGCCGGCATCCGGGCGGTGTGAACGTCAATCTGCTCGACGGATCGGTGCGGTTTGTCTCTGACACGATCGAGTGGGCGACCTGGCAGGCCCTCTCGACAAGTGAGGGCAACGAAACGATCAACAGCTATTGAAAAACCGCTTGCCGTAAAACAAGGAGTTGTCGATGAACGTACGCGATCTTCTGGTGTTCGTGGCCGGATGCGCGATGCTCCCGCTGCTGGCCGGATGTGGTGGAGGTGAGCCTGTTGGCGACGTCGCCGGCGAGGTGACTTTCGACGGGCAGGCGGTTCCGGCGGGCATGGTTTCCTTCGAATCGACCGAAGCCGCCGCCCCACCCCGCAACGCACCGATCCAAAACGGCAAGTACGAGGCGGCGGCCCTGCCGCCGGGAAAATACCTCGTACGGATCAGCGCGGGGCAGGATGAGCAGACTCCGCCGGACATCCACTCATCGCTGGATTTGCAGGGCCCGGAGGCAAAAGACGCCGAATACGTTCCGCTGCTGCCAAAGCAATGGAACGTGGACAGCAAGCTGAACGTCGACGTGCAGCTGGGCAAGAATGTCTTCCACTTTCGGGGAGAAAAGAGCGGGGAGCCGCGCGTCGAGACTGGCGCGAACGGCTCGTGATGTTCGCATTTCAGGCAATAGCCGTGGCCGCTCGGGCTGCTATCGCTGTTCCGCGTCGGAGGCCCGGATATCCAGGCTCCGGGCGTCGTATTGTAGCGGGTGGCCGGCGCGGCTGACCCCGTAGACCGCCACGGACGCCCCCTGCGCGACGATCCCCAGGGGGCTTCCAGCCGTTGCAGGCGCACGAAACTGGTCGATTCCGTCGATCGTCAGCATCCATGTCCCGTCCACCTTTCGGGCGCCGAGGCGGTGCTCCCGCCCGTCGTTGAACCAATCGCCGCGCGCGGGCCGGCCCTGGATCATCTTCTGCCGGCCGCCGACACACTCGATCCACGCGACGTGGTTCGTGGGGTTGTCTCGCGCAGCGCCGACGCCCATCTGATAAATGAATGCCTGATAGTTCCGCGGATTCTCAAATTCCATCACCAGGCCGATCCGGTTGGGGGGAGCGGCGAAGCGACCGGTGAACCGGTAGGTGAAGTCGACAGCGGCGGCTGGACGGTCGGGCCAGAGAGCAAACGCCGGTTCATCGCTGACATCGGCCTGATAAAGCGTGTTCTCCTCGGCCGCGTCGAATGCCGAGAGCGGCGTCCGGATGAACCAGATATGTCCGCCGGAAGGCGGGGTGCGGGTCTCGTAAATCACAGTCCCAAGCGAATCTTCGTCGAGCTGCACGCTGGCGGGATAGGAGCGATCGCCGCCGACGGTCATCGTGCCATCAAACAGCTCGACGCTGTTCTCCACGTCCCACGTCCGGCCGTGGTCCCGCGATACGGCGAGCCGCTCATTGCGGCGCTCACGGAACGAAAAGCTGCACAACAGCCGGCCATCGCTGAGCGTGATCAGATCGGCGGGGGTGAACTGCGAGGGGATGCCGTTCATGCGGGCCTCGGACCACGTGCGCCCGTTGTCGGTCGATTCGATCTGGAACAACTGGGGGTCGACATTCGAGCGGATCAAGGCCACCAGCCTGCCATCGGCTGCTCGCGTGACCGTCACTTCGTCGGCGATGTTCCGCTGGCCCCGCGGTGTGGCGGCGATTTCCTCGAAGCCCCTCGTCGCGGGATCCATCATGGCGAAGAAGGTTGCAGCCGTCGGCGTGCTCGTCGACTCCGAATACGGCACCAGCCACTTGCCGTCTCCCAGGTCGAGGACGGGGCTGCGCGTATGGACGTCTTCCGTCTCGCTCACCCGGAACGGCTCGCACCAGGTGCGGCCGTCGTCGTCGCTGGTCGTCATCCAGGCAAAATGGTGCCGGCCGCGGAGATACTTGTCGAAGATCACCACCAGCCTGCCGTCCTGCATCACGGAAATCGCCGCGTTGCGATCGTCCAGCAGCGGATCGTCGGCGACCAGCTCGGGCTGGCCCCAGGTCTTGCCCAGGTCGGCGGAGCGAACCAGCATCACGCGACCGTCATCCGGGTTGCCGCTGGCGTGGCTGTATCCCTCCCGGTAGACCACCAGCAGCGTCCCCTGTTTCGTCTTGCAGATTCCGGGAAAGGCCACGTGCCGATCGGACGCGACCGCGGGGACCGCACACCGCCGCGACTCCGGTCGGGCCAGCGGCCGGGACTGCCACTGGCCGCCTGTGAACCGCCACTGGTTGGGCAGAGAGCCCCTGCCGAGCGCTGTGAACGATTCGACGTCCGTCTTCCACGCCTCGGCCTGCCGCCGTGGCGCATCGGGGTTGCCAAAGTAGACGAAGTATTGGACCGACTGGCACCAGGGGACGTCGACGGGGAAACGGATTTCGGCGCAGTCGACGACCGTGGCGCGATCCTTTTGCCCCGTCCGGATCGGCGTCACCCACGACGGCGCCGGTCGATTCTCCGCGTTGACCACAACCACATCCGTCGCGCCGAAGCTGCCGTCGGCGCGGGGCTCGAAAGCGTGGGCGCGGCCGGCGAAATCGAGACGGACAAGCGCGAGCGCCTGGCGGCGGTCGTCGTAGCCCGGCTCCTGGATGCTCAGCGGGATCCGCCATTGCCACGGTTCGTTCCACCAGGGCACGGGCGCTTTCGCCGCGCCGGTTTGCACATCGCCGCGGACCCGCCAACCTTCGAATCGCACCACCCCTTGGCCGGCGCGAACCCCGGCATGACCGGCCGTCTCGGTGACGCCGTCGACCTCGGCCAACAGGCGGTCATCGAGATAGACCCGCGCTTTCGTACCCATGCAGCGGACGCGGCCACCGTGCCAGCGGCTCGTTTCCAGCCCGATCGCCGGAATGCGGGCGAGGTGTTTCGACGCGCCGGCAGACCAGCGCGTGACGAGCAGCTGGTCGTTGCGGCTGTCGAAATGGGCGAAGAAGAAGTGGTCGTTGTCGACAGCGCGAAAAACGATCCCCGCCGCCCGAACGCCGCTGCCAACCGGCTCAATCTGGAACCGCACGCGGATCTCCGCATTGGCAAAGCGCTCGGCCGTCCACAGGCTCCATGCCCCGTAAAGCGACGGGTCCGACTGGACGTACTCGCCTCCCTTCGCCTGCCATTGGCCAGTCACCGGTTGCCACGCGTCGTCCCAGTGGGGCTCGGCCGCAATTGTCGGCGCGGCGATTGCCAGCAGCAGCGGGCACAAACGGGCTGCGTGCAGTGTGCGGCAATTCATTGCGATTACTCCTTGGAACCCCTACCCAAACAGGAATTTCAGCGTGTTCGTGTTGGTGACGGCGCGGCGCTGCTCGTCGGTCAACAGATCGAGCGCGGCCACTTCATCCTCGTAGGTGGCCTTCAAGCGGAAGTCCTCGAAGTCGTCCGGGCCTTCGCCCTGACGACGGCGGACGATGTAGCTGTAAGCCGGCGCATCGGAACCCCAGAGAATCGTCTCCGGGTAGGAGTCGACGAGCCCTTTTACGACCCGGCGGTGGTCCGAATAGTCGGCGTCGAAGCGGTCCGGGCCGGCGGCGATCAAGAGGCTGTCTTCGCGCGCCAACTGCACCTGAATCGTCGCCGCCGACGTGTCGACCCAGACGTTGTCCATCCGCGCCGCGCGATCCAGGTAGCCGCGATGGAAGGCAATCGAGTGCGCCAGGCAGAACCGCACCTGCGGGTTTGCCTCGACCACCTGGAAAACCAGCCTGGCGTGCGAGAATGTCTCGCGGGGATCGGCCGTGGTGTGGAGCAGAATGGGGATGTCGCGCGAGCGGGCGAAGTCGACCAGCGGGCGGCCCTCGTCAAGCAACCGCGTGACCGGCATCTGGCAGAGTACCGGCGAGATCTTGATGCCGTAGATCGGGTAGTCCGCCTCGAGCCGGCGGATCGCATCGAGCTGCGCGTCGACCAGACGGCCCGGGTCGGCGCAAACGAACGGCAGGAAGCGCCCCTTCAACTCGGGGCAGCAGTCGAACAGCTCGCGCATCAGCAGTGCGTTTTCAGCGGCGTACGGGACTGGCGAGACAGGTTCAGCCGCCGGCACAGCGCTGCCGGCAATCATCTTCTGCACGTCGAAATACAGCTCCGGCCCGAACGGGAAGATCACGTTCACGTCTACCCCGTGAGCCTGCTGCATGCAAGAGAGCCCCTCGAGGCTTTGCGCATAGGGGAACTCGCCGCAGAGGTAGGCCTTCAGGTAGACGCCGACGTGCGAATGGGCGTCGATTCGCTTGCCGGCAAGGCCGGCTCGGGTGAGATGACAGTCTGCCATAACGGTCAGCCGTTTCCGCTCGGGGGAAGCTGTTTCGTCTCGCTCGCCGCGCGATTAAATCTGGATCTCCACGCGGCGCTCACTTGTCTGGAGGCTGCAATCGGCCGCGACCGTGCCGGAGAGGATCAGTTCGCTGCGGAGCACCTGGAGGATGCTCGCGGGGACCAATGGGGTGACCGGCCCGTGGGCTGCAAGGCGGCTGATGAACCGCTGCCAGACCGATTCGCCGCAGCCGAAGCCGTCCCAGAAGCTGACCAGCTTCGAGTTGGCCAGGTCCTTCGGCCCGATCGTGGCGGCCTTGGGCGGCGTCCACGACCAGTCGCCGGCACTGCCGGCATCGGCGTAGAGGCAATTCTGAAGGACCGTGATTGGCGAAAGCTCGACGATCCGCGCGCCTTGCTGGAGGTAGCCGTCGAGGTCGTCGACGAACGGCCGGCCCAAGTGCGGCTCGTAGAAGGCGATGTGCCCGCACCAGCCGATTCCGCCGTAGCAGACGTCCGCGCCGCCGAGGTCCTCGATCATCGTTGTGTAGTCGTCGACCGTTTTGGTCGTGGGAAAGTGGATTTGCTCCGCGGGCATGCGCAGCTCGGGCTTGATCCGGTCGAACAGGTCGTGATACATCCAGTACTGGAATCCCCCGCGCCATGACTTGGGCGCCGTGTTGCCGTCCTGGTCGGCGTATTCGTCCATATTGAACGTGTGGACGTGGTGGCAGGGGATATTGAGGTCGTTGATCATCTTTGCCACGAAGGCGTACTGGGGATTCGGCGCCGGGAGGATCATCACGTACCGTTTGCGGCCCTCGTCGAGCGCCCGCTTGATGCCCGCGACGATGTTCGTCACGTAACCGAAGCGGAAGGCGGTTTCATCTTCGATCACGCGGATTCTGAAATTCTCGTTGGGGTGGTTTTCGATGTCCTCGCGCTTGATCGCCGCCGCCTTGCGACAGGCTTCGACGTCGCGGAACTCGAGGAACCGGGCCATCTCGTAGTTAAACACATCGGACATGCATCTGTCTCCTGGCAGTGGAATTGGACATTTCGGCCAAAAGGAGTGTCTCCTCATACGGTTCTAGGGAATCCTCAGGACCTCGACGGACTCAAACAGGCCGCCGAGCCGCTGTTCCGTCCATTCGGTGAGCTCCCGCACCCGGGCGGCGAGACGTTGTGACGCCTCTTCGGGAGTCTTGCCCAGCAGGCGCGGCGCGTAGCCCTCGAGCCGGATGGCCTCGGTGGCTTTGACGTGAAAGTTGCGGTGGATCGGCTGGACGTGAGGCATCGATCCGCTGTCCTGGATGTAGTGGAGCATCACGCCCATGTATCGGCATCCATCTTCCAGCCGGCCATCCCGGAACGCATGGGTCGCGCGCAGAAACGAGACTTCGGCGGCCGCCCATGACTGCGGCGGAGCGTGCGGGTAGCCTTTGCCGTTTTTCAGGACGGGGTCCCAGCCGGTATAGAACGAGACTTCCCACAATCGGCGGGTGTCCGGCATCCGCGGCGCCCGCGGATCGCCGGCGCCAGAGCCCCATTGGCCATAGCAGGGCCAGTTGATGTCGGGAAACGTGCAGTAGCACTCGACGAGGATCGATCGCTCCGCCCGGAGATACTCCTGCTCCTCGCTCGGCAGCGCCGCGATCGCAACGTCGGTGATGCGGTGGTGTTCACCGCCCCAGGGGTAAGCCGCGGGCACGCTGTAACAAACAATCGCCGCCGCAAGCACGGCCACCGCGCAGGGATACAGTAACCGTTTGCGCATCAGGCGAGATGCCGCGCACGAGCACCGACGCATGGGTGACCTCTTGCTAAGTAGTGCAAAGTACGCCCCTCCTGCCGCGCGGGACTTTGGGGCAA
>LSQX01238216.1_pt2 | contig 21960 bp, 21 predicted proteins | sample 654561 | NCBI WGS metagenome assembly LSQX01 (sample SAMN04489861, study PRJNA283612) | anaerobic digester metagenome | isolation source: 4 biogas reactors fed with cattle manure at either 37C or 55C with and... | place: Denmark: Kongens Lyngby | collected 2014
AGCAGTGTGATCAACTCATCTTTTGTTCTAGCACAGTACCTGCGCCGGGAGGCACCGGGCTGCCTCTGTTATGTCATCGGCGAGCAGGCTCTCTTAGATGATCTGGATGAGGCTGGTGTCAGATACATACTGGAGCCGGAGACGGTGGATTACCAGGTAGACTATGTGGTCCTGGCCTTTGATCGGACATTTGACTATCAGAAGCTCAACAGGGCTCTGCAGTGTGTCAAGCAGGGAGCCCGGCTGATTGCCACCAATGGTGATCGCACCTGTCCTGTAGAGGGAGGCGAGATACCCGATGCCGGCGGTGTCATCGGTGCTGTAGAAGGGACATCGGGCAAAAAGGTGGAACTCATTGTGGGTAAACCCAACTCCATGACTCTCAAAGTGGCATTAGATATGCTCAAACTTCCTGCGGAGCGGTGCCTGATGGTGGGGGATCGGATTGAGACCGATATTCTCATGGGCAGCAGCTATGGATTGGCTACAGCCCTGGTCATGAGCGGCGTCACCGATGGGGAGAGGCTGGCGGCTTCAGATATTAGGCCGGATTATGTCTTAGATTCAGTCGCGGATCTACGGACTAAGTAGCAGATCCGAAAATGAGGTTACATAGGATGCGGGGAAATCCAGAAGTGGGGGAGATGAGGAAGTGGGGGCGTTGATCAGACGGAAGCGGAGGTTGAAAATTGCCCTATCCTGCCTAGTACTGATGGCTGCTGTGGGCATGAATCCGATTGGTGCCTTGGCCAAGGAGGGTCAGTTCGGCCTAGACGGTGATGGCATCCTGCGGAACATGGCTGCCCAGTTCAGCGGTGCCCAGAATCTGGCAGGCAGAGTCACTGTGGTGATTCAGCAGGATGGAGTTCGTGTGGCGGTGACAGGCGATCTGAAAGTCAAGGGGTGGGAGCGGCTGCGGCTGGATTGCCAAACTGATAACCCCGTTATTCCCTCTACCATTATCACCGATGGAGAGCTAGTTGCCTATTATATGCCTAATTCAACCAAGCCCCGGATCGCCCATGACCCGAGTGAGATCGGGTTTCCCCTGATCACTGATTTGGCCTTGGCTGCCTTTGCTCAGATTTATGAGACCCATGATGGAGATCTGTTGGGAGAGAAGGAGTATCTCGGCCGCAAGGTTTACATGGTCCAGGTTAGACCGGATGGTTCCGAGGACATGCTTTGGGGAAAGGCGATGTTTTGGGTAGATGCCCAAAGCTGGCTCCCCCTTCGGGTGACAAATCTCGACACCCCGCTTTTCTCCATGGAGTTTAGGGCGACAGATTGGGAAGAGGACACCCAGGGGCAGCTTGTCAACTTAACCGGTGAAATCATCGACAGGAGTGCCGAGCGGCCGGTGATGGTCTTTGAGCTTCACCGGCATAGCGGAGGAACTTGGTTTCCCAAGGCAGTCAGTGTGTGGGACAATGGGCTGAAGATTGAGCAGCGGTTCTCTGATCTTGAGTTCAATGTATCACTGCCCGATGATCTGTTCTATGTAGAAGAGTTTGAGATTCTGCGCACGTCTCTGGCCAAGGGAGCAGCCTTTTTGGCAGCCCGCAACTGGGAGGCGGCGGTAAAGGAGTACGAGAAGGTGGTGGCCATTGACCCGTACAACATCGCAGCCCACTCCAATCTGGGGTATGCGTATGTCGGGATCGGAGATGAGGCTGGGGCCATTGCCGAATTTGAACAGGTGATCATGCTGGCTCCCGATGATCCCTTGGGATACAACAACTTGGCCTTTATCTACATCGATAACGGCATCTACCTGGACAGGGCACTGGAAATGGCCCGGAGGGCAGTGGAGCTGTCTCCTGCCAATGGCGCTTTCAGGGATACCCTGGGCTGGGGATATTATCAGGCGGGTGAATATCACAAGGCTGTTGAGGAGCTCACCGCCGCCCTGGAACTGATGGGAGAGGACGAACGCCCTTGGGATAAGGCATTGGTCCATTACCATCTGGGGAAGGCATATGCTGCCCAAAGCCGCTGGGCTTCGGCTAAGGATCAGCTGCGAAAGGCCCTGGACTTGGATCCTAGCCTAGATGCGGCTAAGGATGAACTGAAGCGGATTGAGAAGGAAAGTGCAGTAGACGGCTAAAGATAAAGCTGCAATGCCTGAGATAGGGCACCTGAACTGAGGGTGAAGCGGGAGGGGGTAAGCCCTTTGGCACTTAGCTTGAGCCGGCGGCTGCGGGAGCGCCGGGCCGCAGGTGAAAACCAAGTGATGCTGCCTGGTACCCGCCAGGCAGCAGAGCCGGAACTGGCCTCCGGCTTTCTAGGGGGCACAGAAAGGGCAGCCGGTGAGGCTGCCTACTACTTGATTCAAGAGGACCTGGCTTTGGATTTCCCTCCCTTGATAGGTGAGCCCCAAAGGCTGGAGCGGCAGCTCCAGCTGGTAAAGGGCATCGGACCCAAGACAGAAGCCAGGCTCAGGGAAACAGGGATAGTCTGGCTGGCTGAGCTCTTGGACCATCCAAGGTTTGGCAGGGAGGCAGCCCAAGTGTTGAGGGCCATTGAAGCCCGGGACGGTGCTGAGCTGTCCCGCCGGGGTGCATCTGATTGGGATGCAGCTGCACTGTTCGCACCGGAGGAGTTTGTTTTTCTGGATCTGGAGACCACCGGCCTCTGTTCGACACAGCCCCTGTTTCTCATAGGTTTGGTTTACCTTCAGGGAGGGAAGCTCTGCTTAAGACAGTTTTTGGCACGCACCTTTGAAGAGGAAGAGGGCATCTTGGCTGCCGCCTTCGATATTTTGAGCCAGCGGCCGGTGTGGGTTTCATATAACGGCCTCACCTTCGATGAGCCCTATATCAAGAGCCGCTTTCGCTGCTATTTTGGCGAAAGCCCAGCTCCCACCCTGCACATAGACTTGCTGCGCCATGTGCGGTGCCATTATGGGGATTTGCTCCCCAACTGCCGCCTGACCACAGTGGAGACATATCTTTTGGACAGCTATCGGACAGACGATGTTCCCGGCTATATGATCCCAGAGCTGTATTACCAGTTCGTGATGTATCAGGAACCGGCCCTTTTGGAAGGTATTCTGCTGCATAATTCCCGGGATCTGCAAAGCTTGGTGCGGCTGTTGGGGATACTGCAGAGTGTATGAGATTACAGCTGCTGCAGCACAAGAGAGGCCTTCTTCGCCGGTGACTTGATTGCGGCCGGTGCGCGGCCGCCGCAGCAGGCGGTGGAAGCCTCAAAGCTGGAAAAAGACTGATGGAGGCTCAGGCCTTTGATAGGAGAGTGAAGATGCAGATTAAGGATATGGCTGAGGGAGTTAACGTGCGGGGGCACTATCTCATTACCCGCAAGGAGTTAATTCCTTTTTCGTCTAAGCCGGGACGCTTTTTGATGATGCAGCTGGCAGATAAGACCGGTGAAATCCGGGCAATAGTCTGGGAGCAGGGAGAGGAGCTGGCGGCACAGCTTGCCACCGGCGATGTGATCGCAGTTGAGGGCAGGGTGACGGTCTTCCGGGATACCTTGCAGATAGTGTGCAGTTCGGTGATGAAGCCCCTGCCCGGCGAATACGCCCCTGAAGATTTCCTGCCTGCTTCCAAGCGGAGCCGGGAGGCGATGCTGGCAGAGCTAGAGGGGCTCATCCGGGAGATAGAGGATCAGGACTGCCGCTTACTGCTGGAAGCTGTGTTTGTTCCGGATTTTATCAAGGCTTTCAGCGAAGCCCCGGCGGCCCGCTCTATGCACCAGGCATATATCGGAGGGCTGTTGGAACATACTCTGAATGTAGCACACCTTTGCCGGAGTGTTGCTGCTTTATATCAGGAAGTTGACCGGGACCTGTTGATTACAGGTGCCCTGCTCCATGATATCGGTAAGGTCCAGGAGTATGAAGTCAGGGCAGGGATTGAGATCACCGATATCGGGAGGCTCATCGGGCATGTGGTGATGGGCCATGACATAGTCGCTGAGGCAGTTGCAGGTATTGACGGTTTTCCCGAAGAGAAGGCCCTGCGCCTGCGGCACATGCTGCTCAGCCATCACGGTGAGTTGGAGTGGGGATCGCCCAAGCAGCCCCAGACCCTGGAAGCGTGTATCCTCCACAACTGCGACAACCTGGACAGTGAAGTGAGCAAGTTTGCTGAGATCCTGGCTGGTGCCGGGCAGGGGGAAAGGTGGACCCCCTATGATTCTAGGCTGGGCCGCTCCCTATTTGCCGGCGATGACGGCCTTGTGGAGCCGGCGGTGGATGTTGCACCATCAGAAAGGAATTAGCTATGGGCAATGAGCATTATTTCACTTCCCAACCTACCTCCCAACCTGCTGCCCAGAAGATCAAGGCGAAGCTGCGGGGGAAGGAATACCAGTTCATTACCGAGGCCGGTGTCTTTTCCCGTTCCCGGGTGGATCAAGGCACTCGGCTCTTAGTTGAGGCCCTGCCGCTGCCTTCCCAAGGCAAGCTGCTGGATCTGGGCTGCGGGTATGGGCCAGTGGGAATCGCGGCAGCCAAGGAAGAGCCCGCACTAGAAGTTGTGATGGTGGATATCAATCAGCGGGCTGTTGAAGCTGCTGCCCTCAACGCCAGTCTAAACGGCGTTCCCCATGTCGATATCCGGCAGGGAGACGGCTTCTCAGTGGTTCCAGAACGGGATTTCGTCGTGATTGCCTCCAATCCGCCCATCAGAGCCGGGAAACAGGTAGTCTATCCGCTCATGGCAGCCGCTAAAGAGCATCTTGTACCCGGCGGCCTTCTCTGTGTTGTCATCCGCACCAAACAAGGCGCTCGCAGTTTGGAAAAATACCTTGCAACCATCTACTCCCGGGTAGACACCATTGCCAAAGGCGGCGGCTACCGGGTATTTGCCGCTGTGGTCTGACGCAAGATTTGACTAATATCCCAACGGCTCCTGCATAAGTCTGTAGGTGAGGTCGGCAACTTGCTGACATTTCTGCAGACTGGGAGTTGAGGCGTGTGGCCCGGCGTGTTGTCGTTATCATCATCACTGGTAAGCTGCGGCAAAGGCTTTTTTGTGCCCTCTGCGGCATGGTCTTGGCAGGAGCCTGCATCTGCCTAGCCGCGGGGCGGCCCTTTGTTTTGCAGTCGGTAACGGGCAGCTTAAGTGAACAAATAGCCGGCCGCTTGGTTGTCATCGATCCCGGCCACGGCGGCAGCGATCCTGGGGCAGTGGCACCCGATGGGACTTTGGAGAAGGATATCGTCCTCAGTATTGCGAAGCACCTGCAGGCCCGGCTGCATCAGGCGGCAGTCTACACTATGTTGACCAGGAGCGGGGATGGCTGGGTGAAGCCGGCACCGGGGAGCGGGTTCTTCGGCAGCAAGCGCCAGGACTTAATCGAGCGGGCAGAGATCGCTAACCGCAACCAAGCCGATCTATTCATCAGCATCCACTGTAACAGTTTCCCCCAATCAATCTGGTCTGGTGCCCAGACTTTCTATTATCCCGATCAAGAAGAAAGCCGCAAGCTGGCTGCAGCTATCCAGACAGAGCTGGTACGGCGCCTGGGCCCCAACCGGAGGCAGGCTAATGCCGGGGATTACCGAGTCTTGAAAGAGGCCCAAATGCCGGCTGTGGTGGTGGAGGCGGGCTTTCTGTCCAATCCCCGGGAAGCCCGGCTGCTGGCCGATCCCAGCTATCAGGAAAGGGTTGCTGAAGCCATCTACTGGGGGATCATCCGGTATCTGCAGTCGACAGGCACCCCGCCTAGGGGGCGGACCCGGGAACAGGCCGCGCCAGAGCTGCGGTAAGGCTGCACGATATGTGAGCGGATTTCTTCCCGACAAAAGGATGCGGGCTTTGAAGGGAGGGGCGAATATGGATTTGCCGATACTGTCCATCGATACCCGGGCCATCTATGAGAATACTGCTGTCCTGGTGGAAGCCTGCCGGAAGGCGGGGCTCGATGTGTTTGCAGTGACCAAGGCAGTTGGCGGGCTGCCCGCGGCGGCCCGGGCCATGCTGTCGGCGGGTGCTGCTGGGATTGCCGATTCTAGAGTCGCTAACTTGGAAAGGCTTAGGAAAAGCGGTATCGGTGCTCCTTTGATGCTGCTGAGAAGCCCCACTGCCGGGGAAAGCAGCCGGGCAGCTGCCGCAGCTGATATCATCCTGGTTTCTGCTCTTCCCGGGATAGCAGAGATTTCCCAGGCGGCGGACAAACAAGGCAGCAGCCGGGAGATTCGATTGATACCTATGGTGGAAATGGGAGACCGGCGGGAGGGAATTATGCCGGAACTGCTGAATGAGGTGGTTGAAGCAGCGGACAAGCTCCCAGGAGTGCGGATCCGGGGGCTGGGTGCCAATTTTGCCTGCCTGGCTGGGGCCGTTCCCACCGTGGATAGCCTCAGGTGCCTGGAGGAGCTGGCCAAAGGCCTTGAAGGCAGATATGCCGGCGGCCTCGTTCTCTCTGCTGGCAACAGCAGCGCCCTGAGCCTGGTGTTCGAAGGCAGGTGGCCGAGACTCTCCTATCCTGCCCACCTGCGGGTCGGTGAGAGCATTCTCTTAGGCTGGGACATTATGACTAAGGAGCCCCTGCCGGGACTGAGGCAGGATGCCTTTCGCTTCTATGCCGAAGTAATTGAAGTTGCCAAGAAGCCCAGCCTTCCAGCGGGCCCAGTTGGCTGCAACGCCTTTGATGAACAGGCGGAACCGGTAGACCGGGGCTGCCATTGGCGGGCTGTAGTGGCTGCGGGCCGCCAGGATATCGGGGCAGGGAGCCTTATACCCTTGGACCCGGGGGTCGAAATCCTGGGCATGACCAGTGATCACACAGTGCTGGCCGTCGATGAAGCAGAGAGCTCCCTTGCGGTTGGCACTTGCCTGGAATTCCGCTTGGACTACGGCGGTTTGCTGGGAGCTATGACTTCTCCATATGTGGGAAAAATAGTTAAAGAGTGATTCCATGGAGATCAGCCCTTAAAGGAGGTGCACAGCGGTGGATACGGAAGGTCCTGGTCAGGTAGTCTTAGGTGCCTTAGCGCCTCACCCTCCCCTGTTGATACCCGAAGTGGGAGGGGACATGCTAAAGGAAGTTGAAAGTACCCGCTGGGCGATGGGGAGGTTAGCCCTGGCAATCAAAGAGGCAGATCCCGATGTGGTGGTGGTCATCAGCCCCCACGGCCCCCTTTCGCGTAATGCTGTTGGAATATGGACCGCTGCCAGACTGAGAGGAGATTTTGCCCAGTTTCGGGCACCGGAAGTTGCCTTAACTGTGGAGACTGATCAGGGACTCTTGGCTGCTTTCTTAGCTGAGGGACAAGCTGCCGGCTATCCCCTGCAAGGAGTAGATCAAGCTGCACTGTTGCGATATGGACACGCCCCTGGGCTGGACTATGCCTCGCTGATTCCCCTGTATTACTTAGAAAAAGCCGGAGTAAGAAAACCAGTCCTTTCTACAGGAATGGCTTTCATGAGGGCCCGGCGGCTGTATGAGTTTGGGATGATCTTGCGCCGGGCCGTGGAGAAGGCCGGCCGGCGGGCTGTTGTCATTGCCAGCGGCGATCTTTCCCACCGGCTGACTGAGGATGCCCCTGCCGGGTACTCCGCAAGCGGCGCCGTCTTCGACAGGACCCTATGGGAGCTGCTGAGCAAAGGCGACATTGAGGGCATATTGAACATCGATCCGCAACTGCTGGAGGCTGCCGGTGAATGCGGCTACCGTTCATTGGTTATGATGCTGGGGTGCTGGGACGGCATGCCCATTGCCACAGTACCTCTTTCCTATGAGGGGCCCTTCGGCGTTGGGTATGGAGTGTGCCTCGTTCACGAGCAGGGGTTTTCACTGGCCGGATTTAATGACGATGAAGAAATCACCCGCAAGCCCCGGCTCCATCCCCTGGCCGCGTTGGCCCGCAGGACCGTAGAGGCAGTAGCCCGGGGAGAGGCGCCGCCCTCTGCCCAAGATGCGGCCTTGCCCCCGGGCCTCCCTGATCAGGCAGCGGTGTTTGTTACTCTAGAGATGCAAGGGCACCTCCGGGGCTGTATCGGCACTATCGAGCCGGTACATGCCAGTTTGGCCGAGGAAGTGATCGCCAATGCTAGGCAAGCGGCTTTTGGCGATCCCCGCTTTCTCCCGGTAAGGGACTATGAACTTCCCATGCTCTCCTATTCAGTGGATGTACTCGGTGAGCCGGAGGCTGTTGCCGACGAAGGGGAGTTGGACCCGGAGATATTTGGTATCATAGTGAAAGCCGGCCGCCGGGTAGGTGTACTGCTGCCGGGTATAGAAGGGGTGAGTACTCCCGCTGCTCAAGTTGACATTGCCCGCCGGAAGGCAGGTATTGGGCCCGATGAGCCGGTGAAGCTGTATCGGTTTAGAGTAGACCGCTATACATAGACTCTACAGGCAGTATAGGCAGTATGGGGAAGGAGATAGCTGGGGAACTGGGAGAGGGCACTTGACGGCAGATAGCTTCGGGAGGGAGATGAGTGTGGAAGAAGTGCAGGCAAGAAGTGCTGCCTACTTTACCAGGGAAGGGACAGGCGCCCGCTGTCAGCTTTGCCCCCACAACTGTCGATTGAAACCGGGGCAGGCGGGCCTTTGCCGGGTAAGGGAGTGCCGGGAGGGCGGAAAGCTCGTTACCAGAAGCTACGGCAGCGTCAGCTCCATCGCGCTGGATCCGGTAGAAAAGAAGCCGTTATATCACTACTATCCCGGCAGCACCATCTTGTCTTTGGGCTCCTTCGGCTGTAATCTGCGCTGCCAGTACTGTCAAAACTGGCAGATCTCCCAGCAAGTCCTGGAGGCACGGGCGATCACACCCCAGGCGGTAGCGGAGCTTGCCCAAGCATATGGGAACGAGGGCTGCATCGGGGCAGCTTTTACCTACAATGAGCCGGCCATCTGGTATGAGTTTGTTTGGGATGCCGCTGAGCACATTAAGGCAGCGGAGCTGGCGGTTGTCCTGGTTACCAACGGATACATGTCTCCAAAGCCTTGGCGGGAGCTTCTTACCCGTGTCGATGCGGTGAATGTGGATATCAAAGGGTGGAGTGAAGAGTTTTACCGGAGGCTCTGCGGGGGCAGACTCGAACCGGTACTGGATAATGTGGAGGCGGCTCGGGAACTGTGCCATGTGGAGCTAACCTATCTAATCGTCCCTGGCTGCAATGATGATGATGACAGCATTCGGGGATTTGCCCGCTGGGTTAGTGAGCGGTTGGGGAGAGGCACGCCGGTACACTTTTCCCGGTATTTTCCCAATTATAGCTTGGATATTGAGGCAACTCCCATCTCCACCATGGAGAAAGCTCACCGCCTGGCCCAGGAGCAGCTGGATTTTGTCTACCTGGGCAATGTCAATCTGCCTGGAACTGCTGATACATACTGTGCCCAGTGCCGCTCTGTACTTATCGGCCGCAGCCCTGCTTACGCTCCCCGCATACTCGCTGATGACGGCCGCTGCCCAGCCTGCGGGGAGCCTGTGCCCTGGGTTTTCCACTAGGATGGGATGCTGGCCTTGAGGATGTTTGGAACTTGCGGGAATGTTTGCGGCAGGGGAAAGCATGGAATTGTCGAAAGAAGAACCAGGAAGACTATGGTTCTTTTTTGGTTTTCCAGATCATTGTTAGGTGGAGGGAAAGATATTGAAGCATACGACCATATGGCAGGATTATGCCCGCAAGGCATGCCAGCGGCAGCTCAATGCCCGAGTGTTAGCTGCCTTCAATACCAACATAGATGCTGTGGTACATGTAACCACTGAACTGATGGAGAAGATCACCGCCAATGATACCAGCATCGACTGGAAAGAGGTAGCCGGCGGTTCGGCAGACCAGATCACCACAGTCAAGAGTAAGGAAGATCTCTTGATCATTCTCAAGGACTGTCTCAGCGGCGGGAAGTCTTTTCATATAGTGTTGGACAATCTGGCTCTCTTGGATTGGCTGGATGAACACTTCACCGGTGCCAGAGAAAGCATGGGCGGCCAGGCGGGGATTATCGCCAATCAGATGGCTGCCCTCGGTGCCCAGTCCATGGTCTACACGCCGCTGCTTTCTCCCAAGCAAGGGAAGCTCTTCGCAGAGGGTGTGACCACCCCCGTGGTGGCCGATGACCGGCTGGAGATCCTGCCTGTTCCAGAAGCAGTCCGGAAAGATGATGAGACCAAGATCAACTGGATCTTTGAGTATGCCAAAGGCGAGGCCATACCTTTTGGTGAAGAAGTTGTGACTACTCCCCGGGCCAATAGGGTGATCCTCGCTACCAGGCCCCGGGGTTCGGTGATGTCCTTTGATGACAGGATCGCGGCTCACCTGCCGGAGTTGGGCAAGAACATCGATGTGGCCTTCATGGCAGGGTATCATTACGCAGAGCCGGTCAACACCGATGGCCGCACCTTCGATGAGTTCATGGCTGACTCGGTCCATCACCTCCATGCCCTCAAGGAGCAAAACCCCAAGCTGGTGGCCCATTTTGAGTATGTGCCCATGAAAATGCCGGAGCTGGAGCCTAAGATGCTGGAGGCTATCTGCCGGGAGATCAAGAGTTTTGGCATCAATGAGAATGAGATCAAGCGGGTGCTGCGGGAGTTCGGTTTCGAAGCCGAAATGGAAGAGATCGAAAGGCACGAGCGGGCTTACTCGCTGTACAAGGGTGCCCTGCAGCTCTTCGGGCATCTTAAGCTGGACCGGATTCATGTGCATAACCTAGGCTACTATGTGATGCTCTTGAGAAAGCCTTATCCCATAGCTCCAGATGAGGTACGCCAATCCTGCCTATATGCCTCATCGGTCAATGCAATGAAGGCCAAGTACGGCGGCTATGTACGGCCGGAGCGGCTGGCGGAAGCCGCTGAGCTGGAATTGTCTGATGTCGGCTTTGAGCAGCTGGCCGGGATCGCAAAGGAGCTGGAGGGAGAGCATCCCCAGGCTGCCAGCCTCTTGACCGATGGGTATCTGGAGTTTGATGACCATTACCTAGTTGTGGTACCGGCCCACATCGTACCCAATCCGGTCAGCACTGTAGGAATGGGTGATACCATTTCTTCATCCTCCTATGCAGCGGAGGTCATGTCCTGACAAAGGCCTAAACTGTCTCTGCCTACGTGGTGAGAAGGGCGGGCGGGGGATGTCCAGGTTATAGATGGTGTAAATAGAAGGAGCCAGAGCACGCTGCCGTGCGCCTGGCTCCTTACTTTTATGCATTTTGCACTTAGCTTGTCAAGACAGCCAAATCAGGCAGCTGCGACAGGTGCAGAAGCAGATGGGTCAGCCGCTAGGCCAACTAACTACATACCCAGATAGGCCTTGCGGACCATTTCGCTGTCCACCAGCTCAGTGCCCAGCCCCTCTGTTACAATCCGGCCGTTCTGCAGCACATATCCCCGATTGCATAGCTCCAAGGCCTCCAAGACCCTCTGCTCTATGAGCAGGATCGTGACACCGGTCTGGCTAATGGTCCGAATGGCCTCAAACAGTTCCTCCACCAGTTTCGGCATAAGTCCCAGGGAAGGCTCATCTAGGATGAGCAGCTTGGGGTCTCCCATGAGGCCCCGGCCCAAGGCCAGCATCTGCTGCTGGCCGCCGCTGAAGCTGCCTGCCTGCTGCCGGGCCCGCTCTTTCAGGATGGGGAAGAGCTCATAGACATACTCCAGCCGCCTAGCCTTCTCCGCCTCGGAATCGGTGGTGTAGGCCCCCAGCATCAGGTTTTCTGTTACAGTCAGCTTGCTGAACACGTGCCTTCCCTCGGGCACATGGATTAGGCCCTTGGCAACTATTTGGTGCGGAGGCAGCTGGTCGATGCGTTCACCGTTAAAGGTAATGGTGCCGGATGTAGGTTTGACCAGCCCGGAGATGGTCCGGGCGATGGTGGACTTGCCGGCGCCGTTGGAACCCACGATGGTCACAATCTCACCGGGGTTAATATGCAAGGACACATCTGTCAACGCGGGAACCCCGCTGTAACCAGCATTAATTGATGACATGTTTAGCATATTTATCACCTAGATATGCCGATATCACCCGGGGGTTGGAGACAACCTCCGCAGGTGAGCCTTCAGCAATTTTTGTGCCTGAGTCAAGCACTATAACCCGGTCGGCTATGGGCATGATAGCTTCCATGACGTGCTCTACTACGATGAGGGCAAGCCCTTCATCCCTCAGTGAGCGAATCATCTGGGATGCTTCGGCAGCTTCGGTAGGAGTGAGGCCAGCCATGGATTCATCCAGCATGAGCACCTTGGGCTCAGTGGCCAGGGACATAGCCACTTCTAACCGTTTCTTTTCCGGCAGAGTTAAGTTCACAGCCAAAGCATCAGCCCGGTCCAGCATCCCCACCCGCTCCAAGGCAGCAATGGCGCTTTCCCGAGCCGGGGCTGTGCGGGGGTGCCGTAGATATGCTCCTACCATCACGTTTTCCAGCACAGTCATGCCCTGCAGTACCTGCACCACCTGAAAGGTACGGGATACTCCCAAGCCGCAGATCCGGTTGGGAGCCCAGTTGGTGATGTTCAGCCCATTGTACTCCACCGTACCACCATCCACCTTCAGAAAGCCTGTGAGGCAGTTGAAGAGGGTGGTCTTTCCGGCCCCATTGGGCCCGATGAGGGCCAGGATCTCGCCGCTTCCCACGGTAAAAGAGACTTCGTTGAGTGCCGTCAATCCGCCGAACCGCTTGGTCACGCCGGTGGCAACTAGTTTTGCATGACTAGACATTGGCGCCCCTCCTAGCCTGTTGAACTTGGGCTTTAGTTCTAGCCTGGATGTTTCTGACTACTCCCATGAGCCCTTCCGGCTGATAGACACAGATCAGCACGATGAAAGCACCGTAGATCATCATATCGATGCCGGTTCCTGTGGAACCCATCCAGGCTCTGGTCAACTCGGAGATCGGGAGCAGGATGGCAGAACCTAAAATGGGGCCGAGGATGTTCCCTGTTCCTCCGAAAACTGCGATGAGAGCAATGGTGACCGAGATGTTGTGGTTGAACATGTACTCAGGTTCAACATACAGGCTGTACTGGGCGAGGAAGGTGCCGCACATGCCGGTAATTCCTGCACTAATGGCGATAGCAATCAACTTGTAGGCTGTCCTGTTAATCCCCATCGCGCTGGCCACATCTTCATTCTCTCGAATGGCCTTGAAGTAGTAGCCCAGCCGGGATTTTTCCATGTGGCGCATAAACAGGATAATGATTCCCAACATTACCAGTCCGATGTAGTAATACTGGAGTTTCGAGGTGTGGAACTGGAAGTTCACGAGCCCTTCCTTGCCCAGGGGCAGCATGAGGCCTGTGGCTGCTCCCACCCGCTCCCAGTTCTCGAAGAGGACCTTCATCACCTGTCCCAAAGCAATAGTGGCAATGGCGAAGTACCTGCCCCGGAGCCGGGTTACCGGCAGGCCCACTAAGAACCCGAAAAGAGCAGTAATCAGCCCTGCTGCAATAAATCCGATCCAAGGATTGACTCCATATTCTACAAAGAGATATGAAGACACATATGATCCTACGCCGAAGAAGGCCGCCTGTCCAATAGATACAAGGCCCACATAGCCGCCGATAATATTCCACGCTTCGCCAAGGACTGCGTAGAGGACTACCATGACCAAAATATGCTGCAGGAAGCGAGCCTTGATGAACAGGGGAATGATTGTTGCTGCCAGCACCCCGCAGGCCAGCAGAATCTTAGTGGTGCGATCAACATCTTTCATCAGTCAGCCCCCCATCCCAGGAGACCCCTAGGCCGGACGATTACAATCACCAAGTATGCCAGAAAGACCAGTGCATACTTGAACTCGGAACCAACCATGAAGCCTCCCACTGTCTCAATGATGCCGATCAGTATTGCCCCGATCAAAGCTCCTTCTGTACTGCCAAATCCACCGAGAGCTACAGCCACAAGGGCGACTAAGCCGAACATGGTTCCGACATCAGGAAATATATAGTAGAACTCGGCTAGAAACGCTCCCGCAGCACCAGCACAGGCACATCCCAAACCGAAGGCATATCCGTTGAGCCTCTCGATGTCTATCCCCATGAGGGAGGCTGCCATCCTGTCTAGAGAAATGGCTTGAATCGCTAAGCCCGTTTTTGTTTTCCGCACAAACCAATATATCAGTCCGGCGACTATCAGACTGCCGATGCTGGCCATAAGTTTGGGAACTTCTATGAAAACAGGGCCTACCATTCTGATCCCGCGAAAAATCGGGTTTTCCACCATACGGTAATCGGGGCTCCAAAGAAACTGTGCGCAGTTGATAAGGAAAATGCTCAAGCCGAATGTGACAAGAAGGCGAGCTAAGAAAGGCCCCTCCAAGACTTTGCCTATCACTGCGTGGTACACTATTACCCCAAAGAAAAACATGAGCAGGGCAATTAGAGGACTGCTTAAGATCGGGTCTATGCCGATAAACCTATTCAGCCAGAAGCTGGCATACATGGCCACCATGACGAAGGCGCCATGGGCAAAGTTCACGATTCCCATAACTCCGTATATGAGGCTGAGCCCCATGGCGACCAGGCCGTATATGCACCCCAGCAGCAGACCTCCCACAGTAAGTTGAAGATACACGGAGAACCACTCCTGTCATAGTGTGTAGTCTGTTTTGGACCAATCAGGAGAAGTCCCCCGGGGGCCCTTTTTCCGGGCCGCCCGGGGGAATGCTAGCACGTCTACAGGGGTTATTTCTTCCACCCTGGGAATGGGAATACATAGGGTACAGCTGCCAGGTCAAAGGGCCATACCACTCGGAACTGCCCATCCTGTATCTGCAGGTAGAGAGACTTGCCCAGGACGTTGTCATGGGTCTCAGGATCGAACCTAACGCCTTCATATGGGGAGATGAGGTCATCTGCTGCCATATTGGTCTCCAGAAGCGCCTTGCGGATCGCTGCTGGATCAGCGGACCCCGCCCGGTTGATGGCATCAGCCACTACGAAGGGAGCGGAGAAGCTTCTGGCGGCATTGGGGCTCATATCCCGGCCGTACTTCTGCTTGTACAGCTCGTTGATCTCGGCTACAATGGGTTTCCGAGCTGCAAGGTCCAGCCCGTAGACGGCCCGGACAAAGAAGTACTCACCATCTTTGCCGACGGTGCTCAGGTAGCTGGGATCCAGGTACCCGGCCATGCCGATGAGCATCTTGGGACTGAAGTCCAGAGCTTTGAAGGTCTGGGTAAACAGAATTGCGTCGGACACGTAGGATGCGTGAATCACGACATCGGGATTGGCCGACTTCAGCTTCAGTACCTCACTGGTTACGTCAGTGGCCCGGTATGCATAGGGCACATCGGCAACCATAGTGAAGCCGTACTCATCCATCCAGTCCCTCATGGCCTTGGCAACATTGGCGCCCCATTCGGTGTTCTCCCACAAGATGGCAATGCGGGACAGCTTGGTGCCTTCCTTGGCCTCAATGTCCTTCACCATCTCCAGGGCGTTCTTGGCCTGGATGCCGTCATGGGGGATGACACGGAAGAACCACTCGAAGCCCCGCTCAGTCAAGGCAGGGGAGGTAGCATCAGATAGGACGTAGGGAATCTGGAGCCTTTCCGATGCCATACTAGCAGTCTTCACAACACCGCTTTGGTAGCCGCCGATCACGGCAACAACGCCTTCTTCGGTGATCAGGCGCTCAGTCTCTGCCATGCCTTGGGTGGGGTCCCCACGGGTATCGCCGAAAACGACTTCGATCTTAGCACCGCCGAGGTTAGGCAGCCCTTCACTCTTGGCAAAGGGGAAGTCTAGATCGTACACACCGTTGATGATGTCTACAGCTAATTCAACACCAGTGCGACAGTCAGCACCAGTGGTTGCCACTGCGCCGGTGAGGGGATACACCGCACCGATCTTAATGGTCTCTGCGGCCAAGGCAATGGTAGAGCCCAGAGCCAACACCACTAGAGCAGTTGCCACTAGAAGCCGACTCAGCCAATTCTTCCTGAGCATCGATGTGCCTCCTTTACGGGTGTTTTGTGAGCAATGACGACGGTGATCTACTAGCCTGAAGCATCACCCCCTTTGCCATCATGTAACAGACAATGCAATGTTTGAACACTCTGTGTTGGAGATTATTCGATGATAATAGAGAGATCCCCTCTCTTCTTTTCAAAAAATAGGTTTTTTGCGTTTTCTGCTTGACACGGCCAGGTGCCTTGAGTATAATTGACCTAACTTCGATAGAGAAGCGATGAAGGGAAGAAGTAAGCTGTCCACGGATTAGAGAGAGCCGCAGGTGGTGGAAAGCGGTATCCGGTGAAGCTGAAAGCCGCCCTGGAGCTGCACCCGAACGGTCCCGGCAGGGATCGGTAAGGGTTGCCGGAGAAGCAACTCCGTTACCAAAGATGCTGATACTAAAGCATCACGAGGCCAGTGCCGTGAGGTATTGGCGAAGATGGGTGGTAACACGGACCTCCGTCCCATACGCGGGACGGAGTTTTTGATTGTTTGGACAAATTTATACTGGCGATGACGGGGACGAAGATTTTGCTTTGGTTCTACAGAGAGGAACCGCTGGTGGAAAGGTTCTGGACCGGAAAATCGAGCCCCCCCGGAGCTGTCTGTCAAAGCGTGGGAGCTAGAAACAGACCGGCAGCCCGCCGTTATGTGGGCACTCTGATCTAGGATGCTGACTGACCTTGTGGAACCGCAAGGCGCCCGGCTGCAGGCAGTAAGAGCCTGGATCAGGGACTGAGGGGCCGGCCATTGGCTGGAACAAGAGTGGTACCGCGGGAATCCCGTCTCTTTAAGGGGGCGGGTTTTTTTGTACTCAAAACTAGACAAGATCCTTTCTTACGGAAGAACCTGTAAAGGAGTTGTGCAACATGCTGCAGATGGAACGCTATTTTGCCCAAAGAGTAAAAGACATGCGGGGTTCAGATATCCGTGACGCATTTAAGCTGACCGAGGAACCGGGAATTATCTCCTTTGCCGGCGGGTTTCCTACACCGGATTCCTTTCCCACTGACTTGTTCCAAGAAGTGATGCAGGGGTTGTTCCAGGATGACTACTCGGGACTGCAGTACGGCCCCACTGAGGGACTTGATGCACTCCGGGGGGAGCTGGCCTCGCAGCTTACAGCTGAAGGCGCGCCGTGCAGCCCCGAAAACATCATCATTACCAATGGCTCTCAGCAGGCCTTAGATTTGGTCTGCAAGGTGCTCCTAGATCCAGGTGACTGCGTGCTGGTGGAGCAGCCCAGTTATGTCGGGGGGTTAAATGCCATCGGCAACTACCAAGGCGTTAAGGTTGGCATCCCCATCGACGAGCACGGCCTGCGGCTGGATATTATGGCCAATCGGCTGAAAGAACTGGCCACCAAGGGCCAGCGCCCCAAGTTTATCTACACTATACCCAATTTCCAGAACCCTACCGGTGTAACCCTTTCCCTGGAGCGGAGGCAGGGGCTTTTAGAGTTGGCAAGAGAATACGACTTTCTCATCGTTGAAGATAACCCCTATGGAGAGATCTCCTTTGGGCAGGAGCCGGTGCCCCACATAAAGAGCATGGATGATGAGGGGCGGGTGATTTACTTGGGCTCTTTTTCCAAGATTTTGTCCCCGGGGGTACGGGTCGGCTGGCTGGCTGCCAACGGGGCCCTTGTGCGGCAGATCGGTATAGCTAAGCAGGGTACAGACCTGTGCTCCAACTCCCTAGGCATGAAAGTTGTCCTGGAAACCCTGCGCAGCGGCAAACTCGATGCCCACATTCAGTCTTTGCGGACCTTATACAGGCGGCGCCGTGATACTATGCTCCGGGCTCTGGCAGCTTATATGCCGGAAGGTGTCAGCTGGACCCGGCCCCAGGGAGGATTCTTTATCTGGCTGACTTTGCCCTCGTACATTGATGCCAAGGCCATGCTCCCCTTTGCTATAGCGGAGGAAAAGGTTGCCTATGTCAGCGGCACGGGGTTCCATGCCGATGGAAGCGGCCAAAACACCATCAGGCTTGCTTTCAGCCAAGCTGCCGAATCAGACATCGAGGAAGGCATCCGGCGCCTGGCCCGGGTCATCCGCCAGAGGATTGAGGTAGCCATGTAAGCCCCCTGGGGAGCAGGAACTTCCAGGCTCCCTCAAGAATGGTGTCTACAATGGGCGGCTTTTGCAGCCTAACCTGTTGTTGTGGGGGTAAGCCAAGATGCGGGCATTGATTGTGTACAGTAAGGAAGGACATGTACAGGAACTGGCAAAGGGCCTTTCCGAGGTACTGAAGAGGGGCAGCTGCCAGGTGCAGCTGCTGGAAGCGGATGCCAAGGAGGCAAGCCCCATTTCCGGGGCCCCATATGATCTAGTCATTTTCGGAAGCCCGACTTTGGGCTTCTTAGGTGGAAAAATTGCGGAGGATCTGACGGCCACATCGACGCGGCTAACCCGCTTGGAGGGCAAGAACGCTGCCGCCTTTGTTACATCCAAGCTCTTCGGTACAGCCAAATCGCTGAAGGCCGTCATGTCCCTTCTGGAAAAACAGGGAGCTATGGTACAGGATTTCGCCGCTCTGCAAAGCCCAAGCGATGTTGAACACTTTGGAGCAAGGCTCTTAAAGCTCATGGGCCGGTGAAAGCTGCTTAGGAGGTCATCTAGTGGAACCCCTAGTTGCGGTCGGCCGCTATGATTCCATCATTACCGCCGAATTAGCCAGAGCAAAGCTGGAATCCTTCGGCATCAGGGCAGTCCTATTTAACAAAGGGATTGCCCAGGTGTATCCTGGTGCGGCTTACGCTTTTGGCGGAATTGTGCTCCTTGTCCGGGAGGAAGACGCCTTGGAAGCGGCCCAGATACTAAAGCCCCAGGACTCCGAGGAGCCTCCCGCCTGGAGCCCAGAGCCGGCTGATTAACACAGCTCCGGCTGTACTGCTTCGAAAGCCTGCATTCTCCATTCTGCAGCTGTCTGCATCAAACATCTCACCTCTGCCGTTGCCGGCAGGGGTGTTTCTCTCTTTGGCATGGTTGTTCTTTCATCCCAGTATAATGAATAGAAATATCACCGTGACATAAGCTGGGCGCCATCTGTTCTACGGGCGGCTCGGCGCAGGTGAAGGGATGACGCTGGTATGGCTGGGCTGAGGCGGAATGAGAGGTTCTTGGTGTGGTTGGCTGCCGGCGGGCTGTTTCTGTACTCGGTAGGATATGCAGGCATGTGCTTGGCGGCATCTAGAGGCAGCACCCTCTTTGCCGCTGACATCTATCCGGCCAAAGTAGGAGAGCTGGACATTCCCCGGGATGAGGCGCAGATGGGCAAGCTGGAGGGTGCGTGCTGCGAATCAGATCGGGTGCTTTACTATGCTGATCCCCTCATGGCCGGAGAGGATGTGGAGGAGCTGCAGAGGGGCTTGCAGCACTTGGGAATCTACCATGGGCCCTTATCGGGGAAGTTCGACCGCCGGACAATGGAAGCGGTGATCGCGTTCCAGCGGCAGGAAGGCTTGACTCCGGACGGGGTGGTGGGCCCGGTGACGTGGCAGGCCCTGGCTGATGATTTCCCTGTGCCGGTGGTTGAGGTCTCCGGCCAAGTGCCGGAAGGGGAGAAGGAGATTGTTGTGGACGTATCCCGCCGCCAGTTGATTGTGTATATCGATGGCAAGGAATACCAGCGGTACCCTGTGGCAGTGGGCCTCGGCAAGACTCCCACACCCATCGGTGAGTTTCGGATTGTACAGAAGAGCATGAACTGGGGAGGAGGCTTCGGCACCCGCTGGCTGGGCCTTAACGTTCCCTGGGGCATTTACGGCATCCACGGCACCAATAAGCCCTGGTCCATCGGCACCCAAGCCAGTGCCGGCTGCATCCGCATGTTCAACCGCCATGTGGAGCAGCTGTACAGGATTATTCCCGAGGGGACCTTGGTGAGGCTGGTCGGGCGGCCTTCTGACCCTGTCAAAAGGCACCTAAAGCCGGGAAGGACCGGCCAGGATGTTGTTACACTGCAGCTAGCCCTGACGGAGAAGGGATACGATGCGGGTCTAGCTGATGCCAGGTATGGCCAGCAGACGGCAGCTGCTGTCAAACAGCTGCAGGCAGATTACGGCCTATACCCCGATGGCCTGGGATGGCCTGATGTTTACTTGCTGCTGGGGGTGAGGTAGATTGCACAGCCGGAGGGTGCGGATTGCGCTAGCGGTGTTGGTGCTGGCCGTGGTGGGGTTGGGCGGGTGGCAGCTGTTTCTGTGGCGCTATCCTGAGATTGCGCTGGATCCCGAGGCGGAGATCGATCCTGAAAGGATATACACCATAAACGTTTGGGTGGAAACAGGCAGAGCCTTGGTTAAGGTTCCCGAACTCGAGGCTGAGTTTTGGCAGCAGCTCATCAGTGATTTTAAGTCAGCCTATCCCAATACAGAGATTGTGCTGAGGGAGGTGCCGGCGCCAGATCTGGAAGGGGAAATGCAGAAGGCCTTAAGGCAGGGTAAGCCTCCCCATGTGCTGGCAGCAGGCGGCCAGTGGTTTCGACTGTGGTCGGAAGTGCAGCTGCCAATTGATCGGTTCCTTTCGGAGGGCCAGCGGGAACAGTATGTTCCTGGAGCCTTGGGAAAAGTGGCGGTTGGAGATCACCTAATGGCGTGGCCCTGTCAGATCCAGCCCCGGTTGTGGGCTGCAAGCCGGCGAGAGGCGGGCAGGTTAAGTGCCAGTGGGGCAGCGGTACTGGATGAATGGAGGGCAGGGCTCCTTTGGTCAGGGGATGATCCGCAGGCAGCCAAGGACAAACTACTAAAGCTGAGGGATGCCGGCCCAAACCTTCTGGCTCACCAATTTGGCAGCTCTGCCGCCTTGGTTGACCTGTCCCTGGCTGTGAGCGGGGGTATCATCGGGCAAAAAGGAGAACTCCTGCTGGACAGGGGCCTGATGGCTTCTTTACTTGACACATGGCAGGCTCTGCAAGATGAAGGGGTCATGGAGCTGGTACAGGGAACGCTGCTCACCGATTTTCTCTCCGGCAAGCGAGCGGCCATCGGGCCGGTTGGGCTTTGGATCTGGACCCTCAAGAAAGAAGCTGCCCTCCGAGGATACAGGACTCTGGCAATTCCTGAAGATATAATCTTGCTGCCTCCGCCGGGGGGCAGCGGTGACCATGGGTGCCTTCTGGGGGCCACTGTGGAAGTGGCGGTGTTTAGGCAGCGTCCCTTCCAGGGGGCGGCCCTGGCCCGGCTTTCCATGGAGCTGGCCAGAGATATTAGCAGGAAGCTGGGCCTGGAGACCAGCCGCACCGGGCTGGGAGTGCCGGCCTACAAGCCCCTGTGGGATGAATGGTTGTCTGGATTGGGGTGGGGGGCTGACCAAAGGGCCAATTTGGAGCAGGTGTTGGAGAGGGGAGCGGGGCTGCCGCCCCTTAGCCCCAAATGGCATGAGGCCCGTCGGCAGCTGCTCCTACAGATTCTCATACCAGGCCTTGATCAGGTTGTCAGTGGGCAATCTGGCCCAGAGATGGCGGACCGGCTGGAGGAAGAAATGCGGATTTTTCTTAAGGGCCTTGGCGGCAAGGGGCCGCAGGGAAAATAACGGCAGATCGAGAAATAACAACGAAGGTAAGTTGAATTCGTATACAGTAGGTGATCAGTCATGCCATCACTTTTTGGAACCGATGGAGTGCGGGGAGTTGCCAACCAAGAACTGACTCCGGAGTTAGCTTATATCTTGGGACGCTGCGGCGCCCATGTCCTGCTGCAGGGATGTAAAGACCGGCGCCCCCGGGTGTTGGTGGGCAGGGACACCAGGATTTCGGGCCACATGTTGGAGGCAGCGCTGACGGCGGGCTTCACCTCCATGGGAGCAGATGTGCTCTCGGTGGGAGTCTTGCCTACCCCCGGCGTCGCGTATCTGACTAGAGCGTGGCAGTTGGATGCCGGTGTCATGATCTCCGCCTCCCATAACCCCATAGAGGACAATGGGATCAAGTTTTTCTCCCGAGACGGAGTCAAGCTGCCTGATGAAGTAGAGGCAGAGATAGATGCGCTCATCGGCAAGGCAGCCGCCGGCGGGAGGCTTTTTCTGGGGCCCGAGGATGGACTGCCCAGGCCGGTGGGTGAAGATGTGGGGCGGGCTGCG
>LSQX01328023.1_pt1 | contig 21960 bp, 18 predicted proteins | sample 654561 | NCBI WGS metagenome assembly LSQX01 (sample SAMN04489861, study PRJNA283612) | anaerobic digester metagenome | isolation source: 4 biogas reactors fed with cattle manure at either 37C or 55C with and... | place: Denmark: Kongens Lyngby | collected 2014
TGAGCAGGGTGGATTTACCGCCGCCATTGGGTCCGATCACAGCCAGGTAGGCACCGGACGGGACCTCCAGGTTGATGCCGGCGATAGCGGTGTGGTCGCCATAGCGCACAGTCAGATCCTTGACGGACAAGGCCGGAAAGACTTTCTTTTGCTGCTTCATCTTGCACCTCGGGCCAGCTCTTCAGCCAGGACAAGCATATTCTCCAGATAATTTTCCGCCAGGGGATCCAGGACAAGGACCTGGGCCCCGACCTGCTCAGCAAAGGCCCGGGACTGGCGGCTGTCTATTTCAGCCTGGCTGAAGATGGTGTCAATGCCCTTGGCCAGGGCCAGGTCAATCATCTCCTGCAGGTGCTGGGCTGTGGCCTCCTTGCCGTCCTGCTCCAGGGCCAGCATGGTCAGGCCATAGTCATCGGCCAGATAGCCAAAAGAGGGGTGGTAGACAAAAACTGTCTTGCCTGCCTGGGGCAGGAGCAGCCGCTCCAGCTCCTTTTCGAGCTGGTCCAGCCGGGCCAGGTAGTCCCCGGTATTTTCCCTGTAAACTTTCTGGTTGGCCGGGTCAAGACGGCTGGCCTCGTCGGCTATGGCCTGGATGATCAGGCGCACCCGGGGAACGGAGAGCCAGATATGCGGATCACGGCTGCCTGATACCAGCTTCCTATCCGGCAGCTTGGCCGCGACGGAGCCGGCCAGGTCAAAGACCTCCAGCTTGCCGAGGCGGGGCAGGATGTTAGCTGCTTCAGTTGCCACTCCGATTCCAAAATAAAGATCAGCCGAGGCCAGCTTTTGCATGGTTTTAGCATCCGGTTCAAAGTTGGCCGGGCTGTTGCCGGGTGGAACCAGGACCAGCACCTCAGCCAGGTCAGCGCAGACAGCCTCAATAAAGGCTTTTTGCGGCGGGATGCTGACAGCAAAAACCAGCCTGTTGCCAGGTTCTTCCTGCATGGGCCGGGTGCAGCCTAACGGGACAGCTGGCAACAGGAGCAGGCAGGTAAGTAAAAATGAAGAAAAAACGAAGATTTTCTTTGGTAATGGCATAGTTGGCCAGCCCCCTTGGCTGGTGAGCAGATTTCATTTTCAGTCTATGCCAATTATGAACATACGTCAATAATGGTCAGGGAAAAGCAGTTTGATGGCAAAAGAGTAATCTGCCCTTTCTTCCAAACCAGCTGGCCAGCCAGGTAAAGGCCCATGCCGGTGGCTTTTTGGCGCTGGGACTGGCTGCCGATAAAGCTCTTGTCAAATAAAAAGGGCCTGTCCTGGGGCAGGACTTTTTGGCCGTTGTTACGTATGGCCAAAAACACAGCTGGTTCAGGACCGTCTATCCAGCCTGTTTCAATTTGGACCAGGCCTAAAAGGCCAGCTGGTCCATCAGGATCTTGGCATGACGGCTGTCTAAAGGGCCAGTGGGCTCGTCAGCCAGCAGTAGCTCCGGATCGGCGATCAGGGCCAGGGGCAGCTGGATATTTTCCCGGGCGGTCAGGTTGTCCAGCAGTTCAAATTCCTGGAAAAGTTAGCCCATCTGGCGGCCACGGTAGGCAGCCAGCTTGTTGCCGCGCAGGGCCGTGATCTCAGTGTTATTTAACTGGATTGTGCCCGATGTGGGCCGGATCATGGTGGCAATACAGTTAAGCAGGGTCGTCTTGCCCGAGCCGCTGGGTCCCATAATGGCCAAGAACTCACCAGAGAGCACATTAAAGCTCATTCTGTCCAGGGCCAGGGTGCCTGTCTTGCTGTCGCCATAGATTTTGCTGAGCCTTTCGACTGTCAGCACAGGTTTATTGCTGATCATTACTCTAACTCCCGTCAGGTTTGTTAACTAGATGATAGCCAAGACCAGGGAGTATGACCACTTACAATATTTGTAAGACTGGCAGCTGGCTTTGTCACCAGCTGGTCCAGCCGCCATCTAGTAAAAGGTTATGGCCGGTGACATATTTGGCGGCATCCGAGGCTAAAAACACGACTGGCCCTTTGATATCATCAGCTTCGGCAAAGCGGCCTAGTGGAGTCAGGTTTTGGTAGTTTTGGACAAATTCATTGGTCTCATCCCGGGTCAGGTCCGGTGCATAGCCACCGGGACTGATACAGTTGACCCTGATCTTATCCTTGCCATAGCGGTTGGCCATCCATTTGGTCAGTCCGACCATGCCCCATTTTTCATAAGTATAGTAGGCGCCGCTTGTCATGCCGGTCTGGCCATAAACCGGGAAATGGGGGCCGACAGCGCCCTGGATGGAGGAGATATTGATAATTGAGCCGGCCTGCTGCTTTTGCATGACCTGAACTGCCTCACGGCAGACCAGGGCCAGGCCAGTTGCATTGACCTGATGCGACTTTTCCCACTCTGCAGCTGTCATTTCATGCAGATCCTCATTTTTTACCCGCAAGACAGCATTGTTGACCAGGATATCAAGCCGGCCAAAGTCCTGAACAATTTTTTTGATCAGCTGTTTGATCGAGTCCTCATTGCCCTGGTCCAGATAAAGAGCAGTACTGGCATAGCCTTTTTGCTTAAGTTTTTCAGCTACTGCCTGGCATTTATCCAAACTCCTGGCTGCAATCACCACCCTTGCTCCGGCCTCTGCCAGGGCTGTCGAAATCGACTTGCCGTAAAGGCCATAACCGCCAGTGACCAGGGCGACCCGTCCTTTGCAGGAAAATAAATCAGTAATAGTTCTCATGAGCCCCATCTCCTTTCCTCCTTATTAGAAACCAGACCGGCAGCTTGTGCAATAGAGTTTGCTGGCATGCAGGGGACAGCTTGGGCTATACTGCAAGTGGGGCCGTTAGTGCGGACCTGATCTGGAAAATTTGGCCTGTTAATCAGGGTCAAGCGTCGGGCAAAGGAGAAGAAAATGGCAAATACAGGTAAAATACTGCTTGATCTGGCACCCGGACCAGGCAATCCCCGCAACAGTGAGGGGGCTTTTGCTGAACAAAAAGATGGTTCGCTCTTGTTTATTTATTCAAGATTTGAAGGAGACAGCTCAGCTGATAATGCCCCGGCCAGCCTGGCCTTTATCCGCTCAACAGATGGTGGCACAAGCTGGAGTGAACCTGAAGTTTTACTAAGTGCAGCTGATGACGCAGCAGAAAATATCATGAGTGTGTCCCTGCTTTGGCTTAAATGCGGTGATCTGGGCCTGTTTTATTTCATCCGTAAAGGCTTTGATTACGGTAAGCTGCATCTCAGGCGATCCAGTGACGCAGGTAAAAGCTGGAGCCAGCCCAGCTCCTGCATCCCGGCCAAAGGCTATTATGTGACTAATAATGACCGGGTTATCCGCCTGGCCAGCGGCCGCCTGATCGCGCCGGCCGGCTATCACCGGACAGTGAACAGGCCGGGCAGTGAACTGAAGACTTGGGATATGCGCAGCACCGCTATTTACTTTTATTCAGATGACGATGGTGCCAGCTGGCAGGAATCAAACCTGATTACTGTCAATGCCCGTGTGACCAGGTCTGGCTTGCAGGAGCCCGGGGCGATTGAATTAGCTAATGGCCTGCTTTATGGTTGGGCCAGGACAGATCTTGGTGTCCAGTATGAAATGTTCTCCAGCGATGGGGGCGAAAGCTGGACAACGCCGCAGCCATCACGCTTCAGCTCACCCTGTTCACCGCTTTCCATGAAACGCGATCCTGTCACTGGCCACCTTGTGGCTATCTGGAATCCCGTGCCGGATTACATCACCCGGCCCAGGCCAAAAGAAGCCTGGACTGGTGGCAGGACACCGCTGGTTTGTGCTGTCAGCCGGGATAATGGCAAGAGCTGGTCCGAGCCCCTGGTGCTGGAAGATGACCCGCAAAGTGGCTTCTGCTATACCGCCATGCATTTTTATCAAGGCGATCTGCTCCTGGCCTATTGTGCAGGCAGCGTCGCTGATGGCGGCTGCCTCAACCGTTTAAGGATCCGCCGCCTGCCCAATCCTGCCTTAGGCTAAAAGAGGTGACCAAACTGGCTAAAAAGCAAATGATCCGCCAGGCTGCGGATAATGTTTACCTGCATAAGGATTTCCACTCTGCCTTGAATTTTGCTCTTATCTATTTAGAAAAGCACCATGGTGAAGAGGGTGTGCGCGAGTATCTGGACCAGTTTGCCGGCAAGTTCTACGCGCCGCTGCGGCAGGCTGTCAAAAAAGAGGGGCTGGATCCCCTGGAGGAGCACTTTAAGAGGATCTATGGTATCGAGGGCGGCCAGGTCAAGATCAGCCGCCCGGGAAAGGAAAGCCTGCTGCTTGAAGTGACAGTCTGCCCTGCCGTAGAACATATCCGGCAAAGTGGTAATGAGCTGGCGCCGCTTTTTCACCTGACCCATGAAGTCGTGCACAGCAGTATCTGCCGGGGCACCTCGTATCAGGCAGAGTTTAGTGGCTATGTGCCAGCAACAGGTGGCTATGTCCAGCGTTTTAGCAGGAGGGAGAGCTAATGATTTCCTGCACTGAATTCATTCCGGCTTATAGCGAATACTTTGCCTTTCTGGAGCAAAAGGGTGGTTATGAGGCAGTTGTGGCCTTCTGGGAGTATCTGTCTGATCAGTTCTTGACTAATCTGCGTGACCTCGCAGCCAGCCAGGGCCTGGCCGGTTGTTATGAGTACTGGAGCCAGACACTTAACGAAGAAGCGGCCGACTTCGTCATGACTTTAGACGAAGCGGCCGGTGTCTTCACGATTGAGATGCAGGCTTGCCCATCCAAGGGCCGCCTGCTGGAGCTGGCGCATATGCCAGCCTATCCGCGCTATTGTGAGCATTGTGATCTGCTCTACAGAAAAGTCCTTGAGCCTTTGGGTTTTAGCTATGAAATTGATCTGTCCCGGGTGGATAAAGCTCAGTGCAGGCTTACGGTCAGGCAAAAGATGGTTTGAGTTTGCTGCTTTGGGTTAAGCTGTAGTAAAAGATGATATTGATAAAAGATTGGCGGTCAGGCAAAAGATGGTTTGAGTTACTGCTTTTGGTTAAGCTGCCATATCGATCTTTATACAGTAAATCCCAGTCAAGTGAACTCAGCTAACTAGACTTATTGCAACTAGTTAGACTGATCCGTTGTGTTGTTGCAAGAGATTGGCTGTTCTGGGATCTTGGTATAATCACCAGGAACTAGGAGCAACTGGACGCAGCCTGTTGCTGGCAAAGCGTTTTTTTGCAAACAGACACGGTATATACCATCTTCGCCCCAGACTTGCTGCAACTGTTTATCATCAATTACAATGTGCTCCACTTCAAGGTGCCAGGTTTTGGGGTACCAGAGATACAAGGCGCGATTTTCAGTCGCTGGTATTGACAAAATCCCCTCTTCTAGGGCGCTTGGTTTGCAGCGGCACATTAAATACAAGGAAAGTGTGTTCTCCTGATTTGTAAAGCAATAGGTGTCCTTTATGCTAAGCCAGGCTTCATCCGTCCTGCATAATGTATATTCGCGGCGGTACGAGCTGCATCCAGCTGCATCAGGATACGCACCCTGGATATCCAGACCAAAGTCCACGCGGTCTTCATCCATCTGGTAGACAACATTTTTTGCTGTAAAATCTTTTCCTGCTTGTTGCAGCTTGCCATTTATGCTCGGCAGGTTATGGTAGGCAGACTGCATGTACCACAAACTATAGCGCTGGTCGCTGAAAGTCTGTTTAGTATAGGTACCCACACCTGCGTCAATGATCACTGGTGCTCCGTCTAAATAAACAATACATGACCCAACATCGTTGTGGTTGTGATTTTCGCCATTGTGTCCACCCTTGGCTGCAAGGTAGAGTCCCTTATCGCTGCCTTTTTCTTGCCTGGCAGCTGTCACTTGGATTTCTGGCAGCCAGACATCCCGCTCAAATGGCATTGTATAGCTGCACTCCTGCAGTTCCTTGTGGTTAAATAACGATGGGATCACCCTCATTAAGGGGGGAGGCACGCCCTTTTGGCCATAACTGGATTTTATCTCAGCAGCCAGCCCCATCATTTTTTTGTCCTTGATGTAGCGGCCAAAACGGTAAACTAAGTCCGGATTCAAATTCACAATAGCTGCACCATCAGCAAAATTTATAAAATAGTGGCCTGAAATATGTGCCCTATAGATGAATCGCCCGATTTCTTTGATTAAGGGGTTGTCACCAAAGTCAATCTGTCCTCCACTAGCATGATACAGCTGGTCTAAAGTATCAAACAAAGACCCTCCTGCCTGCTGCCAGTATGTTGTCCCTTCATCGCAACCGCCATCAGGTGGATAGGCTTTTAAAAAGCGGTCGGTACACACCATTAATTTTAAGATGCCCTTTTGTCTCAAAAAAGGCTCCAGCCTGGTCAAAAGGAAAACACTGGTTAGGTTGGATACAATCCAAGTATTCCAATTGTTTAAAATAGCTCCAGGATTGTAGCCCATCCAGCTGAAATCCTCATGTTCTAAAAAGGGCTTAATTATCCGCCGCTCAAGTTCTGTGTAAATGCGTCGGCCAATGAGAGGTGACACAAGATCAAGGCGCTTACCTAGAAGGTAGCGGGTCCACGCCAGCAGGCCAGCTGTTTCTGCAGCAAATAAATCTATGTAGGGATTCTCAACAGCAGGTAGAACATCTCCTTGGTAACCTGGCGACCAATTATGAGCAGGAACACCCCAGAAGCTTTCTTCACTAATTGCCCAAATACCATTTACGATATCATCAAGGAAGCGGCTCTCCCCTTCCAGGCATTCAGCAACAACCAGGGCTCCTAAAGCCCGCCGGCGTTCAAAATGGGGGGTTTCATAAATTAACCTGTTACCACTACGTGAAAACTCCAGAAATGAACTAGCAGAGAGTACCGGCCAGATGTAATTTAGCCACTTTTCACCTTCTGCCAGGTAACTTTGCCTAAGTTCAGGGGGTACTTTTTCCCAGCCAGTCCGGTCATCGGCAGTGGGGTAAGGCAAGGCAGCATCCGGTTCTGCCAAAATTGTTTCCAAAGGAATAGTTTTTATTCTTTTTATCAGCATTTAACACTCCTTGTATCCCGTTTCCTGGTAGGACAACACAAAAGATTAAATTAAAAGGGCATACCTGACATTAGATAGCCCTTTTAACATGCTGTCTGGATGCAGGCTCCACTAGATGATCTTGTGGTAGAAGGCAGGCTGGTGGAAACCGCCACCTTTGGGGAAGCGGGTCGTGGAAGAGATCTCCGGGTCCGGCCAGGCCTTGTTGTAGTTGTAACGGCAGACGGCAAAACTTGCCCCGGCCAGACTTTCTTCAACCAGGATGCCGGCAAAAGGAATATCCATCAGGGCCAGCCAGCCACTGCCCTGTCCGCTTTGGAAAAGTTCTGTCCTGACCTTGAAGCCGGTCTGGCAGAACATATCTTCCAGGGGATGCTGGGTCAGTTCTTCCTGGCTGGGCACGTGCAGCTGTAAGGTTATCTCCTCTGGTGTCAGGTGGAGCTCGAAATAATCGGGCTTGTCCGGCCTGGGCTTGAAGAAGAGCTCAAAGACATCCCCGGTGGCCCAGGTCCTGTCATTATGCTCTGTTGCTGAATTGCCAATATCTGAATCAAGCAGGACTGCCAGCACCTGCAGGCGCTGGTCCCTGGTCCATAAGACAGTGCTGCCTTTTTCCACAGGCTGGGCACCGTCTTTCAAAAGTAAAAAGCCTAGTGGTTTTGCCTCGGCCGGGGGCAGCTTTCCGCCCCGGGCCACCAGATAGGGCTCTTTTGGGGCCAGGATCCGGGCCTCGGCCAGCATCTGGCTAATTATCCTGGCGCTGTTTTCTCCCAGCAGTTTATTTTCTGCGACCATATTCTCCTCCTTGTGCTTTTAAGGAAATTTAAAGCCATCCGGCAGTTTGATATCCATCTTGTTCCAGGGGAAGAGGCGCATGATCTGGTTGAAGGCAGCCGTGATCGTGTCTGCCTCCAGGGCCTTTTCCAAAGCTGGATAATAACCGCGGGTCTGGTCGTGGTTGCCCTTGAGGCTCTCGATCAGGTTCAGCCGGACCGGGCCTGGGATCTTGTAGGGAGTTATGCTGTCTTTGGCCTTGATTCCGTCAAGGACACCCTGGTGGATCAGCTCCCTGGCCCGGGCTGGGATCAGGGATCTGGCCTGATAGGGACTGAGGGCCTTTTTCACAATAACCCCCTTGATACCTGCCACCTTGGCACTAACTTCCTCAACCAGGTAATTATCACCACTGACAAAGACGCTGGGCACGCCAAGGTCACCAGCCAGGGCTGCGGCCATGCTGGCTTCGCTGAGGTAGAGCTCGCCACCATTGATTTCCCAGCGGGAATGCTGGAGCAGGGCCCTGGGTGTATTGGCCATAGCATGGTGGCCAACCAGGACCAGGGCAGCAAAACTGCTGTCCAGTTCCGGCAGCCAGTCCGGCCCGCTGGTATTGCGGCCGTGGATAATTTCACAGCGCGGGTCCAGATCCTCGAAAAGGATGTTGTAGCCACTGCCGTGGTTGTCATTGATCAGCACCTCCGTGGCGCCAGCGGCAAAGCTGGCCTTGACAGCAGCATTGACCTCGCCGGTCAGGAGTTTGCGCATGCGCAGGCCATGTTCAACGGCCCGGCCGGTGTCATCCACCCTGTTTTCAAAAAAAGTTACACCAGCCACACCTTCCAGGTCTGTTTGGATATAAATTTTCATTAGATTTCCTCCATCCTGACAACGCGCTGCTCAGCAGCTGATTTTATGGCGGCAAAGGCAACCCTTGTGGCCAGCACTGCGTCGTCCACGCCACAGACAACAGGTCCGTCACCGTTGATCTCGTCGACAAAGTGGTCAATTGCGTGGGCATGACCCTTGTCCGGTTCTGCTGTAAAGATTAAGGACGGGTCACCGGCTGCGGTCGCTTCAGCACAGGCAGCCTGCTTTTTAGCCAGGTAGCCACTGACGCCACCTTCCTGGCCAATCTGGGGATGGCGGTCAGCCAGCATGGGATAGAGTGTCCTGGCAGGAGCCCCTTCTATCCCGGCTGTGCGCACTTCAAGCATGTGGTCGACGATGACGGCCCCGCTTTGGCCAAAGACCTCATATAGCTCCTTGGGATAAGCGAATGTGCCATTGGATGAGGTCATGATGGTGGCCAGCTCACCTGTCTTGTAGGAGATGACAACTCCACTGCTCAGCATGCCGGCTTCCAGGGCTGTGACACTTTCCGGCTCGGCTGCCAAAAACCAGTTGCACAGGTCAGTGAAGTGGACCATTTCAAACAGCATGGGTCCATGCGGGGCCTGGGTTTTATCAAAGACCCAGTTTTTCCAGCTCCACCAGTCATCATTGATGCGGACACTCATACCGGCGATACCATCTTCGGCCAGGACTGCTTTAGCGGCCCCTTCCCGGTCATAGCGCCAGGGGCTGGGCTGGGGGTCGTCCATGTGGGCACGGAAGATTTTGCGGGCATCGATCATAGCCGGGGAACTGCGCCTGTTGTGCCCGATGCAAAAAGGAATTCCGGTTTCGTTAACCACTTCCTGGATCTTGCGCATCTCGGCCAGTTCACGGGCCAGTGGCTTTTCACAATAGACTGGCTTACCCAGGCGGGCTGCCGCCACGATCGGGCCCAGGCGGATCTTTTCTGTTGTGGCCAGGCAGATGGCATCGACCTCCGGGTCATTGATGGCGGCCAGATAATCTTTTGTAGTGTGCAGGGCTCCGAACTTGTCCCGGCATTCAGCCAGGGCCTCATCTGAAAGGTCACAGCACGTGTGCAGGACAGCCTTGTCTGAATTGGCTATGTTGGGGATGTGTTGTGATCTGGCCAGCATACCACAGCCGATCACCGCGAAATTGAGCTTTCTACGAGTGGGTTTTTTCTCCATTCAAGTCACCTCTTTTGGATTTTGCATCATCCTGTGCTGTTTCCTATCATCTCAATAGCAGGTGGCCAATGTCAACAAGATATCATTGCTGTCCTATATTTTACCTGGAATGTTAGAAAAAGAGCTTGAACTTGTTAAAACAGATTGGGCTAGTCAGATTGCACAAAGAAAATCCTCTAAAGCTTGCATGTTCAGTAAAAAAGTGATATCTTTTTTATGGTAACAACTATTTAATTTCATTCAGGTTTTGACTAAAAGTACGGTTAAACAAGATTAACCGACTTATACAAACCCAAAAGCTTTTGCCAGCTTTTCAATCTCGGTTTAGGATGGACAATTATGAGAGACATTTCTGTTGCTGTTCTGGGTTGTGGGGGGATGGGTAACACCATCATAGGTCATATTAAAGAGCTTGTTTCACCTGATGACATCACCGGCTATGACATCAAGCAGGAAGCCCTGGACCGGACTAGGCAAAAACACCAGATTAAAACAACCACTGACCTTGATGCTATCATGTCAGATCCCCGCATAAGTCTTGTTTTTATCGCCACTCCCAACGCATCCCATGTACCCCTGGCTGTAAAAGCCTTGCGGGCCGGCAAGGCAGTCATGACAGAAAAACCTTCTGGGGTCAGTCATAAGCAGATAGATGAGCTTTTGGCTGTCCAGCAGGAAACGGGTGGTTTCCTGCAAGTGGGCCTGGAATGCCGCTATTCTAATATTTATGTCAAAACCAAGGAATTTATCGACCAGGGAGAGATCGGCCAGCTTGTTTCTGTCCATTTCACCTACAGCATGCCACCATTTCCGCAAGATTCCTGGCAGGTCAGGCAGGACATCAGTGGCAGCATGTGTTTGGAAAAGCTCTGCCACTATATAGATCTGGTCCGCTGGTGGACAGGCTCAAGAGTCACCGAGTATGTTGTGACAAGCACACCAAATGTCATTCCCTACTTTGAGATTGCAGATAATGTCCACGTCTCTTACCGCTTTGCCAATGATGTCACCAGCCACCTTTTCTTTTTGATGCATGCGGCCCCTGGCAGCAATAATGATCCAGCCAAAGATGGCGCAGATCTGTTTGACCAGGACAGGCTGGGCCATAAGCTGAATTATATTTTGAGCGGGACGGAGGGAGCTATAGAAATTGATCTTTTCCAGCGGGAGCTGAGGCTCTACCACCATGTGGGCAAGCCGGGCTATCCAGGCCGGGCGGCAGAAATTGTCTCCCGTTACAACTGGGACAGGTCCCAGGACCATGTCAATTTCCACAACACCAAGGACCAGAACCTGGATATTATCCAACGGGTTCTGGCCGGAATGGGACCCTCGCTCAGTCCGGAGGATGCCGCAGAAACAATGCGCCTGTGCCTTGAGTTTGATACTGCTGCCAGGCATAGATCCTGGGAAATAATAAAAAGATAAATACAGGAGGACAGGTTTTGCTGAAAGAAACAAAGAAAAAAAGTTTAATGACCCGGTTTGCCTTGGCTATCAGGGATTACCATGTCTTGTACCTGATGGCTGTACCGGCAATCACGGCGCTGCTTTTATTTTCCTATGCGCCCATGTTTGGCCTGGTTATGGCTTTTCAAAATCTCAATGTGGCGAAAGGGATCTTTGGCAGCCCCTTTGTCGGCTTGAAGAACTTTGAGTTCTTGTTTTCAACGACGGATGCCTGGATTATCACCAGAAACACAGTGGCCTATAATGTGGTGTTCATTGTGCTGAACATGTTTTTGGCCGTGTTGCTGTCCTTGCTCCTCAGTGAGCTGACCAGCCGCAGGCTGGCCAAATCATTGCAGACCATATTTATCATGCCCCACTTCCTCTCGATGACTGTTGTCGCCATAATTGCCTTTGCTTTTTTGAGCCCGACAAGCGGCTACCTGAACAAGGTTTTGCTGAGCCTGGGCAGGTCGAAAAAGAACTGGTATATGGAGAGGGGGTTCTGGCCGTATTTTCTGGTCCTGGTCAATGCCTGGAAGCATGTTGGCTATTCAGCCATAGTTTATCTGGCCTCGATTTCCGGTATCTCTGATGAATTCTATGAAGCCGCCATGCTGGATGGGGCCAGCAAGTTCCAGCAGGCCCTCTACATCACAATCCCCCACCTGAAAACCATGATGACCATTCTGCTGATCCTGGCGGTCGGCGGCATCTTCCGCGGTGATTTTGGCCTTTTTTACACAGTCACACAAAACAATGGTGCCCTTTATCCAGTGACTGATGTTATTGATACATATATCTACCGGGGCTTGACGACACTTAATAATACGGGTATGTCAACTGCCGCAGGCCTGTACCAGTCTGTGGTCGGATTTATCCTCGTTATGCTGACGAACAAGATCGTGACAAAAATTGAACCTGAGAATGCTTTATTCTAAAAATTGAAAGGAGAACAGACTTAATGGCGAGGAGCAGATCCAGTTACCGTTTTAATAAAATATCTCCTTTTTGGAATCTCTTGATCACAGGGGCCTTGTTCATTGCTGCAATTGCTGTGGTTTTACCATTGATTCTAGTTGTGGTGATTTCCTTGACCAGTGCCGAAAGCATAGCCTATCATGGCTATTCATTCTTTCCTTCTGAATGGTCTTCCCTGGCTTACAAGACCTTACTGACAACAGGCAAACAGATCGCGGATTCTTATCTGATCACGATCTTTTATGCAGTGACAGGAACGATCATGAGTGTTTTGGTCATGAGCATGTTTGCCTTTGTTCTTTCCCAAAAGAAGCTGCCAGGCAGGAAAGTGCTGACCTTCCTCCTTTTCTTCACTATGCTGTTTTCAGGAGGTCTGGTGCCATCTTATATCATCAATGTGCGCTACCTGCACCTGAAAAACACTGTCTGGATCTTCTTACTGCCCAGTCTTGTTTCTGCCTATAATGTCATCATTTTACGTACCTTTATCCAGACAACAATTTCCGAATCTTTATTTGAAGCGGCAAAAATCGATGGGGCAAATTACTTCACGATCTACCGCAAGATAGTCATGCCACTTTTTAAGGCCGGACTGGCCACAATTGGCCTGTTTAATATTGTCGGACGTTGGAATGACTGGTTTACCGGTATGCTCTACATTGAGAAGGCTAAGCTTATACCGCTGCAAACCATGCTGCAAAGAATCCAAAAGGACATTGAGTTTATCAAGGCAAATGCAGATCTGGCAGACAATGTGATGGGTCTTGAGGTTTTACGAACCATGCCGACAGAAAGCACCCGCATGGCGATTACAGTTATTGTGACTATTCCCATCCTGTTTGCCTATCCCTTTTTCCAAAGGTACTTTGTCCATGGCCTGACCATAGGAAGTGTGAAAGGCTAAGCATTAGTGAGCATCAGTTACCGTACAGGTTGCTGAATAAAAACCAGGAGGTAGAGAGATGAAGAAATCAGGATTAAGCAAAGCATTAATTCTCATCATGCTGGTGGCATTGCTTGTTTCAGCATGCCAGGGAGGAGGAGCCACCACCAAGGGAACCACAGGAGGCGGAGCAGGCGATGACGCGCTCGAGCCTGTCAAGCTTATTTGGTATAGCGTTATTGACGCTATCAGGCCGGACCATGACATGGTCTGGGAGAAACTGGCTGAGTATTTCAAAGAAAAGATCAACGTCGAATTGGAATCACATTTTTACACATCATCGGATTATATTGAAAAGATGCCGACTCTGGTCAGTGCCGGTGATCCGATGGATATGATGTTCACCAGTGCCAACTGGCTGCCCTATGTTGAAAACACCCAGCGTGGAGCCTTCATGGCAATTGATGACCTGGTCCAGCAATATGCCCCGGTCACCTACAGGAATCTGCCTGAAGGTGCCTGGGAAGCCATGAAGATAGATGGCAAAATCTATGGTGTTCCACCCTACAAGGATCTGGCAGACCGCTGGAGCTGGCTCTACAACGAGACCATGGCTGAAGCTTATGACCTGAAGATACCGCAAAGTGGTGAGTGGTCCACCTGGTTTGATGTTGTCGACATTGTTTACGAAGCCAAGGCCGCCCGCGACAAGGATAAACCTGAGCTGGCTGATACACCAATCATGGGTATGCAGAACACAGTCAACAGGTTCTATCCTTATGAACAGATCCACGGTATGGCTTGTGTTAATGTGCCGGGGATTGAGTCTATTAAAGGCCAGGGCAGTGGCGAGAAGGTTTTCAACCTTTACGACACACCTGAGTATGCTGATGTCTGTAAGCAAGTTAAAAAGTATGTTGATGATGGCATCATGCCTTATGACAGCGCCAACTGGGATAAGGACAAAGCAATTGTTAACAGCGGTGTTCTTTTAGGCAGCTTTGCTGGTGGTTATATCCAGGTCAACCCTGACTTTTATGGTGGCTGTGTAACAAAGCTCAGCACACCTGACCTGGTTGTCATGACAACCGCCTATGTGCGTTCCGGCATGCAGGCTGTTGCCGCCCAGTGCAAGAATCCAGAAAGAGCCCTGATGCTGATCGAGTTGCTTAACACAGATGAGTATGTGGCGACAACAGTAAGGTTCGGTCTGGAGGATCTGCATTACAAGGTAAATGAAGATGACCTGGTAGACCCGACCCTTGGTTCTCGTAACGAAGGTGTCCAGGCGACCTCCGAATATGCCTACTACACATGGTATGGCTGGCAGTTTGGTAATATTGTTGCCGGTAAACTGCCCGTGGCTGCCAAGTCTAATGAATTTAAGACCCTCATGAAAGAACTCAATGACAATTCAATCCAGGACACCAACCTTGGTTTCTCCCTGGATACAACCCCGATTGCCAATGAGATTGCTGCCTGCACCAATGTTATCAAAGAGTATGATGACAATTTAAGAGGCGGCATGATTGAGGATATTGATGGTCAGTTAGATGAGTTCAATGCGAAACTGAAGGCTAACGGCTCTGAGAAGATAATCGAAGAAGTACAAAAACAGCTCACTGACTGGCGCAAGGCTGCTGGGAAACCAACGGACTAGAAAACTGCCTGAATTGCTCAGTGCTGATTAGAAAAATAAAGGACATGCTGCTTTGGGCAGCATGTCCTTTATTTTTGCCCGGCCTTCAACCGGTGTGGCAAGCTTGGTAAGCAAAGGCTGCCCGTCAGTCTCAAAAAGCAGCATATTTGCAAGGAGGAAATAAATGGATCTGTTAACGCAATACCAGCTGGCTTTAAACGAAATCACAGCGAAAATCCTGGCTGAAGAAAGAAAAGCTATTGATCAGGCAGCAGAACTCCTGGCTGGGTGTTATGCCCAGGATCGCCTGATCCATGTTTTTGGTGCGGGCGGCCATTCAGCAATCGGGGCGATGGAAGTCTTTTGGCGGGCCGGGGGCCTGACCAGGATCAATGCCATGTTTCCTGTCGGCACCAATATCATCACAGCCTACCCCACTACAGCCAAGGTGACCGGACTGGCTCCTTATATCCTGAACTATTATTCTGTCCAGGCAGGTGACCCTTTAATCTTGATCAACTTTTACGGCCTGAACATCATTTCAGTGGATGTTGCCCTCGAGGCTAAAAAACGGGGTGTAAAGCTGATCACAGTTAACTCCCACAGCTTTGCCCACAAAGTCCCGGATGATTTCATCTGGCGCCATGAGTCAAAGAAAAACATCCATGAGCTGGCCGATGTGGCTATTGATAACCATGTACCCTATCCTGATGCTGTCCTGGAATTAGAAGGACTGGAGCAGGCAGTCACACCAACAGCGACAATTGCCACCTGCTTCACGCTGAACTGCATAATGACCATGACCATCGAGAAACTGCTGCAAATGGGCGTTTTACCAGAAATATGGATCAGCAACAATATCCCGGGCTGCGATGAGCATAATGCTCCTTTGGTGGAAAAATACCGTGGCAGGATCCATCATCTTTATCCTGTCCTGTGATGATTAAAGAAGGAGATCAAAATGAAAGAATGGCAACCCGGCGCGGTAAAGCTGGGCATAGACGAACTAAGGAAGGCAACCAGTGGTAAAAAGCTGGCCCTGATGCTGAACCACACTGCTCTGGCCAATAATGCAAAAAGCCTGCTTGATATCATGGCCAGGGAGTGGGAATGTGACATCAGTTTTTTGCTGGGCATGGAGCATGGTGTGCGCGGCAATCTATATGCTGGTGACAGCAATGTCGAGGGCCTGGATGCCAAGACCGGGCTGCCGGTTGAAAATCTCTATAAATATCCTGGCCTGCGCCCACCACCTGAACTGCTCACCGGTCTTGATGCAGTGGTTTTTTGCGCCCGTGATGCTGGTGTCAGGCACTGGACCTGGACACCCTGGCTGATCTATCTCATGGATGCGGCCGCCAAGGCAGGTGTGGAAGTTATCTTGCTGGACCAGCCTAATCCATTAACAGGTACTGTCATAGAAGGTGGCAGCACAAAAAAGGGATACTACTCCCTGATCGGGGCTTTTGCTTATGCCCTGCGCCATGGTATGACACAAGGTGAACTGGCCGCCATGTACAACCAGACCCATGATGTTGGTTGTGATCTGGACATTATCCGCTTTGAGGGCTGGCAAAGAGGGATGTTCTTTGACGAGACAGGTATATTCTGGATTCCCCTGGTTTCAAACCTGCCGAATCTGGAGTCGCTACTGGGCTATGCGACAGTTGGTTTGCTCCAGAATACAAGCATAAATTTTGGGCGGGGCAGTATTATGCCATTTCAGGTGGCCGGAGCACCCTGGCTTGATGCAGAGCGCCTGGCAGATCATATGAACAGCCTTGACTTGCCAGGGGTGTTTTTCAGTGACATCTATTACACACCCCATTTTTCTATTTACGCTGGCCAGGTCTGTTATGGTTTGCGTTTTACAGTGACTGACAGGTCTGTTTTCAGCCCCCTGACCAGCCTGGTCAATATCCTGACTTTTTTGGTCAGGGAGTACAAAGATGATTTCCATTTTGTTGATGCAGGTTTTGACAGCCGGGCCGGCAGCCCCTTTTTGCGCAAGAGCCTGCTGGCTGGAAGGCCGGCTGGGGAAATCCTGGCCTGCTTGAAAGAGCAGGCAGATGAATTTGCCAAATTGAGGCAGCCTTTTTTGTTATATTAATCAAAGGAGCAGGCAAAAACAGCCCAAAAAGCTATAATACATAAAGTGACCTGGACAACCGAATCAGGATCTACAGTTTTTGGAGGAATAAGTGCTATGTATCTACCGAAGAAAGAAGAATTTGCTTCGCGCAGGAAAGAGATTGCCCAGGCAGTCTTTAAGTATACAATCAGGCATTTTGCCTCCGACGGCAGCTGGACAGGTCCGCCCATTGACCAGGGGATGCGGGAGTACATGTGGTATGCCATGGCTTTTTTGGAAGAAGGATCAGAAATGGCCCTTGCCAGGGCAAACCAGCTGATCCAAAAAAACATACCGGACTACCGCCTATGCCATTTTTTGCCGTTGAATTGCCTTGAGACCCTTTATTATTACGAAACAAAGCTTGAGCAGAAGACAATCAGGCTGCTTGATGATTATGTCCAGAAGCATCTACCTTTTTTCATGACCCAGGAATTGGATTTTGTTGGTGCAAACGACAATTTCCCCTGCATGGCATCTGCGCTGCTGGTCATGGCCAGCCAACGTTATGACAGGCCAGATTACTTGGAAAGGGCCAGAAAAAGGCTGCGCCAGCTAATTGAAATGCTGGACCGACGTGCCTTTACATCTGAATATACCAGCCCGACCTACACTCCAATCCAGGTTCTGGCTTTAGCAGAAATAGTCAACTTCAGCCAAGATCCGGATACCCGTAAAATGGCCCTGTATGCAGAGCAAAGGATTTTGGCTGACCTGCTGATGCATCTGCACTGGCCAACCGCCCAGCTGGCCGGGGCCTTTTCCAGGGGCTATCCCGTCGATGTGGTGGCCTGCACACATCATGCGCGGTTTTTGTACTTCATGCTGTATGGCCATGATCTAAGTGTGGGACCCATGGAAACAGTTTTTGCCAGTGAGGCAGGGCTGGCAGGAACTGTCATGCATCATGGCGACGGGTATTTTTTGAAAATCAGTGCCATGTGGCAGGCGATGCCGGATTACCACTGCCCTGCAGAAATATGGTCCTGGGCCAGGAATAAACAGTACCCTTATATCTGTGCCGGGACAAGTGAAAGTGGTAACAGCAAAGACAGCCCAATCCGGGTTTTGCAGGCTGCAGCAGAGCCTCTGCCGGAGTTTTATGAAAACCCGGCAAAGCAAAACCACCAGTACACTTATATGGTTGAGTCATATGCCATTGGTACTGCCCGTTATGCCTTACATGACGGCTACCAGTCGCAAAACCTCAAGGTCCTTTACAAGAAAAAGCCAGAAGTGAGATCGCAAAGGGATATTGGCAGCATGTTTATGCGCTATGTGGTTAATGACCATCAGATTGACTGGGGCACTGACAGCAGCTCTTATGATATGGGTAAGAGCCTGTGCCAGCAAAAGGAAAATACTGCTGTGGCACTGTATTTCCCTGCCGTCCAGTATAATGAGCATATTCACAGCTTGAAGCTGGCTGTCTGTTTTGCTGCCCTTTATGGTCCGCCCGATGAGGTGTGGCTTGGCAGGCAAAGGGTCACTGGTGAACAGGAAGCTGCCGGTAAGGAAGTAGTTTTTATCCGTGATGGTGATGTTTATTTCATGCTCTACCCTCTATCGCCAGCTGCAATAAAGATAGAGATCAGGCAAATCGAAAAATTGCTGGAAATCTCCTTTGTCAATTACAGGGGAGAGACCAAAAACTTTACCCGGGAGGAACTGTTTACAACTGGTAATGGTGTTGCTGTTGAAGTCCGCTCAAAAGAGGAGGTGGGCAGCTTTGCCAGGTTCAGGGAGATGATGGCTCCACTGGTCCACGACCAGTGGTATGCTGATGCACGCAAATGCCGTTATGAAAATGCCGGCCGTGCCTTGGAGTTTGAATATGCTCCCCGCAGCCAGTCACTGCGTTTCATCAGCCAGAATAATCGCCGTGTTGCAGAACCGCGCTTTTATTCCTCTGATCAGGAAATAGCTAGCTTGTTTGAGGATTATGATATTTACTGGTGAGGTCATAATTGCTTTGCTGTAGATTTAATGAGTTTTATTAATTTGAGAGAACTATATTTTTTGTTCAAAGCACAGACTGCCAGGCTGCGCTGGTGATTAATAATGAACTGGTTGTGAACCTTCAGTTTATGGTAAATCGAGCTTAAGGGTAAAAACCCAAATGGTACAAAGAAATCTCATTCAGCTGCATTGTCTGGGTCTTTGTTTCTTACTTCTTCGTATAAACGTCTTCATATTGACCTAAGATCTGTATTTTCGAAAAAGCTGGTACATCACTTTGATCTATTGCCAGCTTTGATTTACATATGTCAGATAGTTCACTTAACGAAGAAACAACTTTATTCTGACTAAGCCCTTTTTGAAGCGAGGCATTTATATAATTTACTTTATTTCTTACATATCTATTATCAACTTTTAAAATCCTTTTCTGTTGCTCTATTATAAGGGTTCTGATTTTTTCAACCTGCTCAAATATAAAACGATAATCGTAGTTGACAAACTCAAAAATCATTCCATCTTTTGGATTGTTAGTATATTCAATGCGAGCATAATCTGATTGAAAACTGTTAATATTCATATGCCAGTATTTTGGTGCACCCTCTATTATGTTCTGAACATCAGGAAAGCCTGCTTCATACATCTCTGCAAGAAAACGGTAAGTTTGTTTTAAGTTCAAATCAAATCTGAAATTACTTATTTTGTGAATATTTTTAGCTATAAAATATTCGAAAACAGATCTATGGGAAAATATAAACAGATTATCGTATTTACGTTCTAACAAGGTCCTATTGCGCTTGCTATAGGTTTGAAAATAATTATTGAGCGGCTCCGGTAGCTTTAAATGATTAATCTCGACAGCAGGTTCTCCTGTTTTTTCAATATTATTGTACATGGCAATGGATATTTTATTTAAATAACCTCGGTATTGACTTTTCGCTGCATCGCTATTTAAGCTAATTTCTTGTGCTGATTGATCCACCATTTTCATAAATCTTAGTTCTCGTTCTATTAATTTAGAGACAACGATTTCATAGATTTCATACGCATAGCTAAATCTTTCTTTTTCAAGCAATAACTCAATAAAACTCAAAATAAGTGGGCGAGACATAATTTCGTCTGATTTCTTGACAATAGACTTAGCCAAGATCAGCTTGCGAATATTGAACCCGAATTTTTTTATCAAATATAATGATACATCATTATCTTTGAAGGGTAATAGGTTATATTTTTGATACTTTGTTTCTTCTAAATCTATCGCTCTTGCTGTTGAGGTTCTTGATGGTTCGTCTTCTTTACTATCAAAGAAATGAGCACGCGATGCAATTATTATTTTAGCGAACTCTTTTGTACGACATTCCAATTTTTTTAGCATCTTTTTAGCATCTATGGCTGCCTGGGACGATTCATCAAACGCATCCAAAAACAGTATTGTATTTTTTTTGTTTTCAATTAGGGATATTTCTTCAAGAGTAGATGGATCACGCAAAGTTAAATAGTTAACTACATAACCCCGTTTGAATACCTTTGCACAAAATATAAAATAGCAGTTAATCAGAAACGCCGATTTGCCTGTTCCTGTATCTCCTAATATTAAATGATACTGTTTTGTTGTGCGCATAATACATCTATTAATGAATGAATAGCATCGAAAACAACGCTCATCTCCAGATAGGCGAGCATGAATATATATTTTAGTATATTTATCAACTTCTTCTTCTGTTAAACATGAAGGTCTGTTTCTAATCTTATTATTTGAGTTATGCCATCGCTTTATTAATAACGTAATAATTGGTATAACAAATGTCAGTATTGCTACAATATTAGCAATGTTTGATAACCGTGGATTATCATCCATAAGAAAGCCAAGGATTATCATCACCTCTTATTCGTTATTTTGTTATGTTTATCTTCAATATCCTATCATGTATATTTACAAAAATCCACACAGGCCATAGCTGATAAGCTTTATCGCAACCGGGCCAATCTAGCTTATTGCAAGGAACATGGCATCATTTAAATGATCCCAAGTTAGGTCGACAGGTCGACCACCAAAGGACAAGAAATTGTATGAAGAGCAGAAATTACAAGAACGAATAGACTCCCGCAAAAGAAATGTCATAGAAAGAACATACGGAACAGCCAAGACAAGCAATAGATTGAATTGTGTGATGATGGTGTGCTCAGAAACCAGTGAGGCAGAGATACATCTGACATTTTTGGTGATGAATCTGAAAAAGAGATTGAGGGATCTATTTTGTGCATTCTACAGCAAGCTTTTCTATCGGATTTTTCATCAGCAAAAGCGCAGCCTGAGTTTTAGCATAGCATAAAATACGACCAATAATAAAGGGCGTCCTTCTATTTGCTAAGTTGAACAGCAGACTCTACAGTATGAAAACTTAAAAGGTAAATGATCAGGCAGGCTGGACGAAAGCCCAGCCTGCCTTGACTTACCTAAAGGGATTGTTGCAGTAAAGATGAGATAAATCCAATTATTGTGTATGCGCCTCAATCAAAGGTTGGTTACGGCCAGCATGCTCTTACAGAGCCCGCTGCCGTTGGCAACAAAGACAGCCACACCTGCCGGTTTTGCCAAATACCTCCCCTTATCACTCGTAGACGTATAATTCCCCGCCATTGCTGATGGCATAAACGGTTGGCTGATCATGCTCAGCCAGGGCATCATCAACAGCCTGCTGCAGGCCGCTGCGGGGATAGTACTTGACCTGGCAGCTTTCTGTTTCTTCCCTGGTCAGGCCGTCTGTCACCATGACCAGCTTGACCCGGGTGCGCATCTTGGCCATGGCTGTGCCGACAGAAAGGGCGACCGGGTCACCTGAAAAAGGCTCACCCCTGTACATGCGCAGGAGAATATCCGGTGCATCATCCATGCCAAAAAACTTGGGGTATTCATCATGGGGGCCCATGCCCTCATAGTTTGGTGAAACAAGGATGATTGTGCCACCGGGTTTCACGGCGTGTTCTGCTGAACACATGCCCTTGCCCGACTGCCAGAAGTCGGCGTCTGCCGGGAAAGAGCTGACAACGCAGATGTCTGCCCTTTTATCGATCTTGCGGCCCAGGGCCTTTTGGGCAAACTTGACTCCGGCCCGCTGGGCCTTGACATAGTGGCCGGC
>LSQX01002832.1_pt1 | contig 21958 bp, 21 predicted proteins | sample 654561 | NCBI WGS metagenome assembly LSQX01 (sample SAMN04489861, study PRJNA283612) | anaerobic digester metagenome | isolation source: 4 biogas reactors fed with cattle manure at either 37C or 55C with and... | place: Denmark: Kongens Lyngby | collected 2014
GCCTATATAGATGTTATAAGCGGTACAATAGCCTTTCCCGAAAAACCTACGTATTTGTAAACCCTTTCACAAGACCATGACTACATAGCATTAGCTACACCGTATAATATATAGTCTAAAAAATACAAAGCCGGATTTAGGCAAAAGGCAGGGTATGGGCAATCAAAATATCAAGGCTTAAAGTTCAACTTNCCGGTTCCTTTGCTGTCCTTAAGAAAAAGGTTAAATTAAGCTGTAAAAAAGAGCGGGGAGACTGTTTTGAGTAACAGTTCCCCGCTCTTTTTTTAAGTATTATTATAAATCAAACCAAAGTATAACCAATACCATACCAAAGGATACTTTCTAATCTTTTGGAATAACAATACACTATATATACCAAATCCCAAAATTTATCAACAATAACTATATATGTTATTAATTATGCATAAATTCCACTTAAAAAAATATACTAACATCAAGTAAAAAATTCCAAGGAGGTGAACAGATGGGCAGGAGAATATTTACTCTGTGCCTCATATTGGCCCTTTTCTTTTCATTATCGGCATCAAGCAGCTATTCTTCAGCCTCCGTTGCCAGCAGTGCAAGGCTTAGAATTGTGGAATCCAAGGATGCCCTTTTGGCGGTAAAAGAAGCACCCCCGGAATTGGGCGCTAAGTCGGACAATGGCCATTTGCTTACCGGGCAAAGCAGGTATTTTGCAGTTAAAATCTATACCATAAAAAACAATTCTTCCAATACCATGGATGTTAAGCTGAAGTGTACCAAATCCTTCGATGATGCCAGGGTGTATATATACACAGGCAAGGACAAGCCGGTTAAATGGCAGAAATGGAAAACCCTCAAACCGGGAAAAAGCATAAAGGCAATTGTGTTAGTTCAAGGCAGTCGTCAACTTCCCGGCAAAGTGCCTTTGGAGCTTAAGGGAAAATGGAAATGGGGCAGTGCAAAGGTGTGGTGGTCGTTTGATGCTACGGAAAATCAACAGGTTATAGAAGAGGTCGGGCCGAAGGTGGATGAGCAACCAACCGATGAACAGCCAACAAGCGGACAGTTAAAGGAGAATATAGAAACAAAGGTAGAAACAAGCCAGGATGAAACAAAGGATACGGAGCAAGAAAATATCGAGAAACGGGATAAAGATACAAAGGATGAAGGGCAGCAACAAAAAGATACAAAGGATGAAGGGCAGCAACAAGATGTAGGGGAGCAGCAAAAGGAGAGTAAAGAACAGCAGCAGGACACCGGCGACGATCCCCAAGACATTGTGCAAAATAGCGATTTGATGGAAGAAACAAAAGAAAACGGTGACCATTAGGCAGAGTGATATGCTTTTAGACTGATAGACGCAAAAGGGCTAATGGATGCAAAGAGAGGCTAAATATTGTAAATATCGATTAACAAAGGGGAAAAGTCTGGACAAGCGGAAAAATGACCGCAAATCACAATCTTAATTGTGAGTAATGACAAAACAAAGCAATGCCCAATACAAGGAGGGCGGATACCAATGTATAAGTGGATGGAAAACAGGCTTTTCAAAAAAACCTTGGACAAAATTGAAAAAGCGGCCGTTATTTACAGGTATATATCCTGGCTGGTTACGTCGGCCTTCTATTTAAGCGAGCCCAGGATGGATATTTCCTTTAAAATAGGCGTTGTGGCGGCATTGTTCATTGCCATGGTGATATCCGCAAAAATATACATCAACTTGAGGGACGGAAAACTTTACTACTTTTTGGTATTTGCAGAGGTAATTGGCATAAGCTTTCTAATCATACCAACCGGGGGCTTGAACAGCCCCTTTATTTGGTATGCTCTAAACCCAATACTTAATGCCGCATTGTCCGACCGACCCTTGTTATGTTGGACGGTTAACTTGGTCTTTTTAGCCGGCATAACGGTAATGAGCACTGTGTTCTTCAGACCCCTGTATTTATCGACTATCCTGTACGGTATAAGACCCACAGCCCTTATTTTCATCCTTATCACCGTTGCCATTCGGCTTTCCTCCAAGATATTAAAGACCCTGTCGAGTCAGGCAGAAATACTTAGGCAGCAAAAGAAGGAACTGATGGAGGCCAATGCCCAGCTGGAAGAATCAATAGATCATATCACCTCCCTTTACCATATGACCGAGGCCTTAACCGTCAGTACCGCCATAGAACAGATGATCCATATCTTTTTGGTATATGCCAAACGGATTGTCAAAGGAGATATAATCGCTCTTTTGATAAAGAAGGACAGGCTGGGTTATCAATTGCTGGAGGATGATCTCTTTATCATATACAAGGATGATATTCCCATAATAAACCGGCAAGCCTTTAAAGACATTATGCTGGACTATATTAATAATTTGGACGGTGGCCAGACGATTATAGAACGGGATCTGGACACAATTGAACCCGGGCATGTGCTGATGACCGGCATAACCAGCGGCGGATGTTGTTACGGTGCCCTGGCACTGTTCGGCAATGAAGTTGAACGGGACAGTAAATGTCAGCACCGCACCATGGCCTTTCTAGGCAGTATGTGCGGCGTTGCCATAGACAGGATCAAAAGCGTGGATATGCAAAACCACGTGCTGTTGGCCGAGGAACAAAAACGGATATCCAATGAGATGCATGATGTTGTATCCCATAATCTATTCAGTATCATCTATTGCAGCCAACAGCTATTAAATACTACGGACATGGCCCCCGAAAGGATGCGGGAAAAACTGACCGCCATCCGGGATACGGCCTCCATTGCCGCTAAGGAACTCAGAAAGTGTATATATAACCTCAACAACAAGGACGTTAATTATTTCGAAATAATGGGCGTATATTTAGGCAAACTTAAGGTATTGAACAATCTGGACATACATTTTAAAAACGGGCTTACCCATGTCGATATGCCCAGTCCAAAGGTGCAGTACAGTATCTACAGGCTGGTTAGGGAGGCGGTGGGTAACGGTGTGCACCATGGAAAATGCAGTAAAATAAAGATTGATATATCCAGGGCGGGCAATGATATCAAGGTGTTGGTAGAGGATAACGGCATAGGATTCAATATTAAAGACACTTATGGGGAAAATAAAGGCGGCCTGGGCTTAACCAACATCCATGCAGTGGCAAGGTCGGCCGGAGGCCGTGTTGACATACAAAGCCATATTGGAAGGGGTACAAGGTTAACCTGCACCATCCCTATCAATGATACCCATGCAATGGATAATAAGGAGGTAGTAGGATGATAAGGATAGCCGTAGTGGACGACCATCCCCTGGTCAGGGAGGGTATAGAAGCGGTGTTGGGATGCCAACCGGATATGGAGATAGTAGGTTATGCAGGATCTTTGCAAGAAGCAAGGAAACTTATAGCCACCAAAAATCCGGATATGGTATTGTTGGATTTAAAGATAGGTGATGAACATGGCCTGGATTTGGTAAAGGATATAAGGGCAAGGAACCATGAATGTGCAATCGTGGTGCTCACCGCCTTTTTCGACGGTCAGGATATAAAAAGGGCCATGGATCTTAATATAAAAGGGTTTCTTTTAAAGGAGGCACTGCCTGAGGAAATGGTGGCTGCCGTAAGGATAGTTAGCAAAGGCAGGTCATATATAGATCCGGATATTATGGAGGAAATATTGAACAAAAAGAAGGACCACGGCCTCGATCAGCTAACCCCCCGGGAGGTGGACGTGCTGAAGGCAGTGGCCAAGGGAATGAACAACCGGGAAATCGCCAGCAATCTATTTGTAACCGAAAGCACGGTTAAAAAGCATATCAGTCAGATCCTATCTAAGCTGGAGTTAAAGGACAGAACACAAGCGGCATTGTTTGCCATCAAGAACGGGATAGTTCACCTTTAATCCGCCGGATTCTTTGGCGTATAACCTTGGCGGTACTTTTGCGCATTTTTTTATCCAATACAGGGTACAGCATCAGCGGCAGGCCGGGTATAAGGGATATTACTATAAGGGCCAGCCAATAGCTGCGTTGGGCTAAGACGTGTATCCAATCAAGGGGTAGCAGCGGGAAAAACATGCCCACCCTGATGGAGGAGTTATAATCCCCCGGATTTAACGCCTTCACCGTCATTTGAGTTTCGACATACTGCCCGGGTTTTAAGATAAGCTTGTCCCGGCTAAAAGAAATTTGTTCATCATCGGTGGTAATGGACACCAAAAGAGGGAAAAAACCGTTATTATTAAACTCGGCCAGGGGACGATCTACCTCGTCACCTATCTTCAACACCCCCACATTGCTGCCCATCAAAGCAGCCTCTTCGGTCTCTGAAACACCGTATGAAAGGTTTAGATGCTGGCTGGTGGCCAGCATACTGGCGCCTACCATAACGGCTATGGTAAGGCCGCTGAAAAAATATATTAGCTGCATATCCAAACTTTCGGTCTTTTCGGTCTTGGCATGTTTCCCCTTTTTAGTGTTTTTTAATTCGCCTACGGCTATGATGACTGCCAGTATAACGGCTATAATAGGCAGCAGTAATTGGCTGTTTTTGGACTGTTCGGCGTACAGGGCCAGATGCCCCAACAGAGGTATCTTAAGGGGTTTGCCCCTCAGTACCAAGGCCTTGCCGGCAATCCATTCGGGTTTTATGGGAGGTATACCCATATCCTCTTGATCGGTCCGTTCATTGGCATCGCCCTTGGTGATAAACCCGTCCCTGGCATTGCCGTCGGTAATCCTGTGCATCATCCAATCATTGATTATATAGTTCCCCTCTTCCACTCTGAATACGATTATGTCCTTTGTTGATAGGGAATCCTTTGACGAGAATTCATTAAGAATTACCAAATCTCCCCTTTCCAGCTGGGGATACATACTGTTTGATCTAATGGCCGTCATTAAAAAGGGCTGTTTGGCGACGATGGTGCCGACGGCGGATACCGCCATAAAGGCAGCGATAACGTATATTATTATCGTGACAACCAGCTTGAATATCTTTGTGGACTTCATGGATTTCGCCTCCTTTTGTACTATTTACTATTTTATAGCAATTGTTTTTTGGACAAACCCCTCTTTGGTAGAAAAGATACGGTACTAAAGTATACCATGGGGTACTGCGGTGGGGTTTTTGGGTGTAAATTGGTGAAATAAAGACTACCCTTTGGCGTGATGTAAATAATTTCAAGGGAAATTATAATGGGGGTGTGCATGGCACAATAATAATGATTTGGAGGTATACAAAATGAGAAAAGGTTTAATCTTAGTAGTAGTACTGCTCTGCGTAGCCGGCCTGATGGCAGCCATGGCTTACACTACGGCAACGGTTAATAATGATGCGAGCGTGAAATTAACCAATACCAGTCAAGCGCTTTTATCATTATCACCAAGTCCCATTCATAATGCATCATATCTAAAAAAGACTACTGCTCATTTATTAATAATTGATTTATCGAAGGGATACAATAATGACACCTTTGGTGTTCAACCCTTTAGCGTTTATACTTGGGAAGATCTTTTTAAAGTAAAGAACAATTCTGAAAACACGGTTAAAGTATCCATAGAATTAGATCCAAAAGCACAGGGAAGGATAAAAGTGTCTGCTAAGGCTGACGATAAATGGGTTTTACTCTCGGGCATACATAGCAATGGAAGCGTACTTTCTTTCACCCTTGCACCAAATGCAGAACAATGGGTATCTATGAAGACCGATTCGTTGAATGGTCATGTAACAACTTTAAATTATAATTTAATTGTAAGTGCTGAAGCTCAAAGCTCAACACTTAACTGATATTAAGATTAAGCCATGGACAGGACGGTTCTCCCTGTCCATGGCTTTTTATTTTCAATCCATTGTATGGGCAAATAAAGCAACTGTTTTTCTTTCAAACTAAATAAGTATTTAATTACATCAAGGTATGCCGGGCATGACTATGCTTTAGTGTCATAAAGCTTATACGGTACAAAAGTATACCATGGGGTACCGCAGTGGGATTTTTGGGTATAAATTGGTGAAGTAAAGACTACCCTTTGGCGTGATGTAAATAATTTCAAGGGAAATTATAATGGGGGTGTGCATAGCACAAAAATAATGATTTGGAGGTATTCAAGATGAAGAAAAGTTTAGTTTTAGTAGTAGTGCTGCTGTGCGTTGCCGGCCTGATGGCAGCCATGGCTTNNATGGCTTATACAAATGCCTATGTAGCTAACGATGCCAGTATGACAATTGTAGATACAACGGATGGTTCGTTGGAATTAGGTACTGTCGGTGGCAAAGGAAATGAGGATTTGACTGCACGAATAGACGAAAATGGTAATTTAGTATTTAATTTTGCTAAAGGAAATCTTGGCAAAGACTTTGGTTTTCAGCGCAACAGTATTTACGGATGGGAAAGGCTATTCTATGTAAAGAACAATTCATCAGAACCGGTTTGGTATACAATTGAAAATGAAGGTTTGACCAATATATGGATCGGACCGGAATGGTGGCTAGGCAATGCGAAAAACCATGATTTTTGGTTTATTACTGATGGGATAATTAACCCTAACGCCGGAACTCGCGGTGTAGAAGGATATGCTGTTGTGAATGGCCAGCTGTGGAGAAAATTAGCTCCGGATCAAAAACATCGTATAACGGTAAAATTCTTCATTGAAGACGATGAAAATGTAACTCTGAATGGAAGAATAATTGTAAAAGCAGCGGCTGGTAACACCATTGGTGATAGGAGTTATTTAATGACTGACAAATAAATGTTAATACGGCGTAGGCGTGAACACTGAGGGATTCTCACGGTTCATGGATTCTATTTAAATCTGTATAAGTTTATATAAACCTTGAAGCAGCTGTTACTACGGTAGCGGCTGTTTTTTTGGTTTCAATTTGTCAAAAAATGTGTGATTATGCTAAAGGGCCGTGGTATAATTATACAAAAGTACCCTGATTAGGTATTGAATAGGTAAGTTCATTGTCGGCAATCCGTTTTAATCAAGTTATTAAGTGCATTAGCAGAATTAAGGATATTGCCTTAATGGAATATTTATAAAAAAGAAAGCACCGCGGCCCGCATTTTATAAAGGCTAAAGATAAAAGGGAGACGGCCAAGGACCGGTCCTGCATAACAAGGAGATTAAATATGCAAAGGATAAGCAAAATAAGCATTATACTTATATGTATCATATTCATATTCATTTTATCTTCCTGCAGTTTGATTTTTGATGCCGACTATTACCGTAGCACCTTCGCTGATACATCCCATATAGAAAAAAGCGGCAAGGACCGGAGCTATGGCCAACGTCGCAAGAATTTCGGGGATATACAAAATGCGAAAAATATCCACAATGTATTGGTGGTGTTGATAGAATTCGATGATGTCAAGCTAAAGACCGACGCCCTGGATTGGTATGAACAAATATTTCAAAGGGGGGCCAATAGCGTCAACGATTATTACGCGGAGATGTCCAACAATCTTTTTAGCTTTGTTCCCGCTCGGGAAAACCACGGCATAATCGATGACGGCATAGTGGAAGTAAGTTTGGGGCTTGACCATCCGGGAGATTCAGATAATGATTTGGAAGCATTTATTGCGGTTTTCAGTGCCCTGGAGGCCGCCGACGAGTATGTGGATTTTGCTTCCTTTGATGCCAATAATGACGGTGTTATTGCATGCCATGAACTCCATATCATCTGTGTGCTGGCCGGGTATGAAGGAGACCCAGAATTGGAAGACGGGCCTTGTGTAAGTAGTTACTTTTCTTGGTTATCCGATGATTTGTATAAATTCACCCTGGATAATAAAATGCTTAACACCTTTATATACACCGGCGAATTGTACTTTGATGAGCTCAATACCGGAAGGGACAGCATAGCCACCATCTCCATAATATGCCATGAACTGGGTCATTCTTTGGGTTTGCCGGACCTGTACGATACCGATGAAAGCTCCCTGGGGGTGGGCGTCCACAGCCTCATGGGTTCGGGTACCGCCGCCCTGCGGGAAGGGGAGCTCATAGGCGAGACACCGGTGCCCCTCGATCCCTGGAGCATGATCTTCTTAGGGTTTATAGAACCCACGGTGGTTACACAATCCGGTGAATATAAGGTATACTCAGCCTCCACGGGAAAGTATAACATCCTCAAAATACCCACGCCAAATCCCAATGAGTATTACCTCATAGAAAACCGTCAGCTGGAGGGGTATTATAGGGCCTTGGAAAAGGAAATAAAGGGCGGTGGTGTGGCCATATGGCATATAGACGAGTCGGTAATCAATGACTCGATAGTAGACGAATATGGTACAAAAATGGTGGACGGCCTTATAAACGATGACGAGTCCCGTAAAGGGGTGGCCCTTATAGAAGCAAGCATGTCGGACCTAGGTTATAGCCAGCTGGACGACTTGGAACCGGGCATGGATCTTAATGAAGAAATATACAACAACTATGACCACTATTTTTACTTGGGCGGAAATAATGTATTCGGGCCGGATACCACCCCGTCCAGCACTTTAAACGACGGTAGTCCCTCTAACATAACCGTTATTGTTGGCAGTAGCGGTCCGGTAATGGATGTAAAGGTAAAGCTGGGGCAGCCAAACAAATAGTCAGGTTACCAATTAATTGTTTAGGATAAGTCCAAAGGGACTTATCCTTTTTTAATGCCGGTAGGACGGTACTTTCGTGGAGTTTATAATGTATCCTATTTTCCCGATAAAAGTATCCCTACGAACTATATAAAAAATTCCCTGCTGAAATAAAATTAAGTTAGGAAACAGGCTAAATAACGGGCTAAATACGCTTTCGAAGGGAGGTGGGTTGTATGAAGAGGGGGACGATAGCAAAAATTGTTATCGTGGGCTTATTTCTAAGCATAGTACTAAATATGGCCGGAGCCTCAGTCAATATGCTTATGGTGGGCAGCTGTAGGGGAGGGGCCGGTATTATGTCAGTCATGGCTACCGGTCCGAAGGACAGCAAGCTGAAATTCGAGCCTAATACGGGCGTGGGGTATAGGGATAATACAGTATACAAGAAGGGTGCTGGCCTTGAAATAAATTTCGCTGCCGGCTATGGTGATGACGAAGGCCAGGGCAGCTACGGCTTTCAGCCCAACAGTACCTATAGATTTGAAAACCTCTTTAAGGTGGTGAACAAAAGCACGGATACCGTTAAGCTGTGGATAACGGTACACGGTTTTTTCAGTGATTTTGACTGGGTAAAGGTATATAGCGACAATAATTGGAACAAGGACCTTGATCCATGGAGCAACCCAATTTATTTAAAGGGCAATGAAAGCTTTTTCATGAGCGTGGTCTTTGAAGACATACCTTTCGATATGGCATTGGGTCAATACCTGGGAAGCATTAGATTCCATACCGAAGAACCCCGTCCTGAAGAAATTATCCCAATCCCCGAGGAGCCCAGTGCCGGGGGACCTACCCCAATTACCGAAAAGCCACCTGCTGAAGAAATTTCGATAATTGACGAAGAGCTACCCACCGGTTATTTGCCGGGTACCGGCGGACCGGGACCGGCCGTTATTCTACCGGTAGGCATCGGAGCCGGGCTGGTGGCCATGGGGATTGGCATGAGGCATAGAAGGAAAAGAAAATAAGACAGCGGATTTTAGGGGAAGGCAGGGGTAGTAACGTATCCATGAAGAGGTACTTGACGATTATTTTGATAGTAACAGGGATGGCGTTAATGCTTATACCTTTTGCCGGTGATCTTTACTGGTTAAGTAGGCCGGTTCTTATGGAAGGAAACGGCGAGATACCGGAGGTAGGCATAGATGTTGTGAGGGAAGACGGGTATGTGAGGGGTGAGGATTTACAGAAAGACATCCACACCCCTCCCTTTCCCAGGGAGGATTACAAAACCGGTATGATGGTGCTTAGCATACCGAAGCTGGGGCTTGTTAGCGGGGTTGTCGAGGGCACCACCGAGGAATACCTGGAGCAAGGACCGGGACTTTATGAGATAAGCCCCCTGCCCGATGAGGAGTGGGGGAATGTATGCATCGCGGGCCATAGAAACGCCCATGGCTCTCCCTTCCGTTATGTCGACAAACTGCAGGCGGGGGATGAAATAGTGCTTATATTCAACGGCTTTAAGTATGTCTACCACACTCAACGGGTGTTTATAGTGGAGCCCGATGATTGGACGATAACCGAGCCGGTGGGTTATAACTGTCTTACCCTTACCAGCTGCCATCCGCTAAGGCCGCCCTATAAAAGGATTGTGGTAAGGGCACGCCTCAAGGAAAGGGTGGCTTTGGAACAATAAACGGAGAATACAAAAATCAATACAAAGTATGGCATTACTAAAACCCACGAAGGATTATCAACACCGCCAAAAGATAGTATACTGTAGGGTACTCCAAAAATGTTTAAAGGTGGTAGTATACAAATGAAAAGAACGATTGCCATGGTCATAAACCTCCTTATCGGTGCTTTTATCCTGTTTACCTGTGCCATGGTATATATAAACATCCGGGCCATGTGGGATCCCGGTTACACGCCCATGGTGGGTAAATTCTTGTTATTTACTCCCGCCGTCCAGGAGGATTGGGCGGCCGGTGAGGGCGGAGGCATGCTCTGGGGCCCGGGGGGATTTGTTATTATTACCATAGCAATCCTTATTATAATAATTCTTTATGAAATCATGGGTATAGTGAGGGAAATAAAGGCTGCAAAAAAATCCAAAATGTTATCGGCAAGGGTTAAAAAGATAGACTTTAAAAAGAAACGCAGTTATCAAAATAAAATAACGGCAAAAAAATAAAATATCTTTTAGAACAGGTGGGGGATTTCAGTTTCAGATAATTTGACAGTGCAGTATAAAAAAGTTATCCCTTGGACAAATTAAATACTGGGTAAAATACGGCGGTGTATTTAGTAGCGGTATAGGATGCAGTAGCATATAATGTATAAGAGGGTGATGACTTGATCAATGCTGAATCCCTGTCCAGGGTAAGAAACGACATACAGTCATATATCGGCCATAAGGTACGGTTTAAGGCCAATAAGGGCAGAAAAAGGATTTATGCAAGGGAAGGCATAATAGAAGAAACCTATCCTTGTGTCTTTGTCATTAAAATAGACACCAATTCCCAATCGGTACAAAGGGTGTCCTACAGCTATTGTGACGTGCTTACCCAAACGGTGGAATTGGTGGTATGCAGCAATAATTATAGAATATAAAGGCAAACAGCCCCCGGGGCACAGCCATAGCTGTGCCCTAATTTTTTTTGTAGCAATCTTTTTTTACGGTTTTTAACATATTTTCACCTGTATTTCTATATTATAGTAGTAGAAATTATGTTGTTATTCCGGGAGGAGGCCGAATAGACTATGGCTGTTGAAGTTATAAGGGACCTCATCAAGGTGGAACAAGTGATAGGCGAAGAGTTGGCCCAGACCATGGTAGAGGGGGATTTTGTTGTATCCGACGAAAAACCGGATTTGAACAGGATACTGGCAGTAGACGGCAGGGTAACAATAAGCGGCAAGGAAGCGTTGCAGGATAGGGTTGTGGTTGAGGGATCGATTAAATTTACCCTTTTATATATTTCCGATGAAAAGGAAAGTCCCCTATGCAGCATAGAAGTGGATCAAAGTTTTACGCAAAATGTGGAGTTGCCTGGAGTAAAACCAAAGATGAATGTGCGCATAAAGGGCACAGTTGAGCATATAGATTATGGTATTATAAACAGCAGAAAATTCAAGGCCAATGCCGTTTTGAATTTGGATGTAAGGGTTACAAATGTCATACAGCTGGAGGTGGTCAAGAAAATAGAAGGAGTGGAAGACATACAAATACTCAGCGACAACATTAAGGTAACCGATGTAATAGGTGAAGGCACGTCCCAGACCATGGTTAAGGAAGATATAGAACTGCCCGACGATAAACCGCTCATCGACAATATACTATACAGCCAGGCCCAGGCGGTGGTTAGGGAAAAAAGGACCATGGAAAACCGGGTTGTTGTTGAAGGTGAAGTAAATCTAAAGACATTATATATAGCTGACGATGATGACAAATCCATAAACTACATGCAGCACAGCATACCCTTCAGCGACTTTGTACAGGTGGAGGGAGCCTTAGAGAATATGGACTGCGAAGTGGAGGCATCGGTGGACGAAATATATTCCTCCATCAGGGAAAATGCCATGGGGGAAGCTACAATCCTGGCTGCTGAAGCGGTGGTGGGTTTATGGGTTAGGGTTTCCTTTACCGAGGATATGGAGGCTGTAATGGATGCCTACAGCCCCAAGACAAACTTGGAAATAGGCACAAAGGACCTTAAAATCGTTCAGATGGTGGGCCAGGGCGATGCCGATGTGGTGATAAAGGAAAGCATAGATATCCCGTCGGAAGTTCCCGAGGTCAGCAAGGTATACAGTATCGACGCCCGACCCATGATAACCGATCACAAAATAGGCGACGACAGGGTGATAGTCGAAGGTATACTGGGCATTAATATGCTGTATATGGCAGCCAACTCAGAGCAGTTGGTACATAACTATGCCTGGGAGGTACCCTTTAGACATTTCATACCCTTCGACGGAATTGCCCAGGATATGGAGGCTGATTTAACCATTGACACAACGGCGCTGGAATACAATGTTATAGCACCCGATGAGGTAGAGGTAAAAACAACCCTGAGGGCATCGGCGGTGGTAACCCGTCAAGTGGAGAAGAAGGTTATCCTTACGGTTAAAGAGGCGGAAGGGGAACAACAGCCCCAAGAGCTAAGCAGTATTACCATATACTATGTAAAGGAAGGGGATATCCTCTGGGATATTGCCAAGAGATTTAATACAACTGTCGAAGATATATTAAAAACCAACGAAATAGAAGACCAGGAAAAGCTGGATAAGGGAAAACCCATATTAATATACAGGCGCAAACAATATAAACTGGCTTAAGATTAAAGGGTAGAAGACGGAAAAAGTACGCCGGTCTATGGCAGTGCAAATTTGCCTGATAAAACCAAGGCCGATCGGAATTTACCTTAATTAAAATACTGCATTGACGGAAATTTTGTTGATTGAGACCAAAGGGCCGATACAGTTCTATTCTGCTAAAGGGGCAGTCCGCCTTAATAAATAGGGCGGGTGCTGCCCCTTCGATATTTCCCGCCGAAATATTCTTTTTATGCGAATATTGATAAATTTTATTTTAATACGTCAAAATTTTATAAGGATACAAGGGCGATTGATGTATTATTACGACAAATTAACGGGAAATGTGGTTATAATGTATTATTGTGTAGTGTGGATAGGCAACCGGGGAAATATTATGTACAAAGGAAGGTATGACCGCTGTTTTGTTGAATATATTTTTGAGCATATCAACCATTGCTCATACCAAAGTAGTATTCGCTTATACTAAAACAGTATGAATTTAGGAGGGTGGCCATGGAGAGAATAAAGATAATGTTTGCCCATAGATGTAAAATAGTAATAGAGGGGCTTAAGTTTATTTTTAATGCCGATGACTTCGATACAATAGGACAAGCCTATGATGAAAAGAATGTGATGATGGGAGTTAGAACTCTAAAGCCCGACATTTTGATAGTAAATCCCGAGCTTTCCAAGACGGACAGCGGAGAGTTTATAAAGAAACTAAAACAGGTAGGTCAATCAACCAAAGTGGTGGTACTGACCGATACCGACGACTATGATTATATTTACGAGTGTGTGGGCAATGGAGCCGACGGTTTTATATTCGAAGACGGGGACGTAGAGAATAGTAAAATAGTGGACATGGTACGGTTATTGTATAAACTGGATATGGTGTGTATGCCCAAGCCGGTCTTTAAAAATTTAGTGGACCAGTCCAATGACCGGAGGTTAAACGGTGCCGGGCCACTTAAACTGCTGACACCCCGGGAAAGAGAGGTGTATATGCTCATGGCCAAGAACTATTCCAACCATGAGATAGGTAAGGCCCTTTTTATATCGGAGGCTACCGTCAAAAGCCATGTAAGCAGTATTTTGCGGAAATTCAAACAGCCCAGCCGTTCCAAGGCCGTGCTCTATGGTTTCCAAAACGGGGTGTTTAATATCAGGACCATTAATAAGATGGAAGTTTTATAGATTAAAAATTAATTAAAGGAAACACTTCATTGTACTGCCATCTATAGCGGTTAACAGGTGCTGCAGTGTCAATGAAGATTTTTTTTGTATGGGGTTGTATAATAGGTTATATACAGGAAAAGACTTTTAAGCTTGCGGACGTTTTGTGAAAAAGGAGGATGGCTTAATGGATCATATCGATATAAAAGCCCGGGCAAAGGTAAACCTTGCCCTTGATGTACTGGGTAGAAGGCCGGACGGGTATCATAATGTCAGGATGGTGATGCAGTCTATAGACCTGTATGACGAAGTGAGGGTGGTGTCTACCGATGGTGATATACGGCTATACTGCGATGATAAGTCCCTGCCACTGGATGAAAATAATCTGGCCTATAGGGCGGCCATGCTGCTTAAGGAGAGGTTTAACGTGCGCCGGGGTGCGGACATCCATATTCGAAAAAACATACCGGTGGCGGCGGGACTGGCCGGCGGCAGCAGCGACGGTGCTGCCGTACTAAAGGCGTTGAATGAGCTGTGGGGCATTGGCCTGTCCGGGCAAAAGCTTATGGAGCTTGGCCTTGCCCTGGGTGCCGATGTTCCCTATTGTATACTGGGAGGTACGGCGCTGGCCGAGGGTATAGGCGAGGTGCTCACACCGTTGCCCGATTTGCCCAAGACGTGGATGGTGTTGGTTAAGCCCGAGATAGATATATCCACCAAGTGGGTATATACCCACCTGGATTTGGACAAACTAACCGATAGACCGGATATTGATGCCATGGTAAAGGCGGTTGAGGATAGAGATATACGTGCCGTGGCTGAGAACTTGAGTAATGTACTGGAAAGCGTAAGCGCCCGTCGGTATCCGGTTATAGAGGCAATCAAGAACGGTCTTACAGGAATGGGTGCCCTGGGCAGTGTTATGAGCGGCAGCGGCCCAACGGTGTTTGGTATATTCAAAGACAGGGCGGCCGCCCAAAGGGCTGCCCGGGTTTTAGCCATGGAGTACGGGCATGTATATGTAACAAGTACGTATAACGATAGGGTATGAAAGGGGTGGCATATGGTAAACGCTTTGGTGTTGGCAGGCAGCGGGCCGGAGGATAAAGGCTTGCCCGACAAGCCTTTTATAATGATTAACGGTAAGCCCATGGTGGAATACGTGGTAAATGCCTTGGACAATGCCGCCATGGTGGACAGCATATCGGTGGTGGGGCCCAGACCTTTGTTGGAACGGTTTGTAAAGGATAGGGTCAGTTACATAATCGATCAATCCAAATCCATACTTGACAATTTAAACCTGGGTATCCAGCCCTTTAGGAATGACGGCAGGGTGCTGGTAACCACATCGGACATACCCATGATAACCCCCGGGGCGGTGGACCATTTCATAAGCAAAAGCCGGCAGCTGGCCGCCGATTTATGCTATCCCATTGTGAGCAAGGAAATAAACGAAAAGAAATTCCCCGGCATCCGGAGGACCTATGTCAGGCTGAGGGAAGGGGTGTTCACCGGCGGTAACATGATGTATATAAATCCAAGAATGATAAACCCCTGCAGTGAGTTTGCCAAAAAGCTGCTGGATTATAGAAAAAAGCCCCTAAAAACCGGCCGCCTTATCGGCTTTTCTTTTTTGGTACGGCTGCTGTTGGGCATGTTGTCCATACCAAAACTGGAAAAGCGGTTTTCTTCCATACTGGCCTTTAAGGTAGCGGCGGTAATATCCCCCTATGCCGAGATAGGTACCGATGTGGATAGGGTGGAGGATATCGAGTTGGCCGAAAGGTATGTGCAAAGATTGAACATAGGTGCATAAAATCCTTCCTTTTAAGGAAGAATTTTTTATAGCCAATTATTTATGGAAATTAAAATATACCCGGCATGTCCGGCCGGGGACAAGGAGAAGTAGTACAAATGATGGATTTCCTCGAGAAATTGTTGGAGATATTTAACATAGGCGTGATTTTAATGATCATTGCTGCCGGGATGATAGGGATATTGGTGGACAGTAAAGCCATGGACAAAAAAGGTTACAAAAAGGAGGCGCTTATCTCCAAGTTTGGCGGCATGTTCTACATCCTATTGGGCATTGCACTTATTATACTTACTATTTTAATATAAGGAGTTGTGTATGAGCTTATACAAAAGGATAAGGAAAACAAAGAGAAACAGCCAAGAAAAAACGGCTAAGGAGGTTGACCGGCAAAACATACAGGAGATCGGTATGCCTGCCGATTCCAGCCTGGACCGTAATCTTGACTATTTTCGCCAACAGCTCGAGGATGCCGATGATGTGGTATACAGGGAAATGGTCATAGGTTCCCGGCATGACCTAAGGGCGGTATTGATGTATGTGGACGGTATGGTGGACAAGGACCTGGTAAACCATCAGATTTTAAAGTCATTGATGCTGGATATCAGACAGGCCTATGACAGCGTACAAACCCTTAAGGAAGACATGTACAGAATACTGGTCAAATGTTCCATAACCGTAGGGGAAATATCCGAAACACAGGACCTGGACCAGGCCATTCTGGCACTGCTCTCCGGAGAAACCCTCTTCCTTTTGGACGGGTATGCTGTTGTTCTCAAGATAGCCACCAGGGGCTGGCCCTCCAGGGGTGTTGAAGAACCTCCCACCGAATCTGTTATAAGGGGTCCGCGGGACGGGTTTAACGAAACCTTAAGGGTAAACACCACGTTAATCCGCCGGCGGATTAGGGATCCCAGGCTTAAGATCAAGTCTTTAAAGATTGGCCAAAGGTCCCAGACCGACGTGGTAATAGCCTATATCAAGGACGTAGTGGATCCCAATGTATTGAATGAAGTAAAAAATAGGCTTAAGGACATAAAGATTGACGGTATTTTTGAAAGCGGGTATATAGAACAGCTGATAGAGGATAATTGGCTGTCTCCCTTTCCCCAGGTGCAGAATACCGAACGCCCTGATGAGGCGGCCGCTGCCTTACTGGAGGGCAGGGTGGCCATTATTGTCGATAATACGCCTTTTGTATTATTGGTACCCACCACTCTTAACAGCCTGTTCCAGTCTCCGGAGGATTATTACGAACGATGGCTGATTGCCAGTGCCATAAGGGTGCTCAGGTTTATTGCCGGAGCATATTCCCTCATCCTGCCCGCCCTGTATATCGCGGTAACATCCTTCAACCCCGGGATAATACCCAACAGGCTGGTACTCTCCATAGCCGGTTCCAGGGAGGGGGTGCCTTTTCCCGCCTATGTGGAGGCCATTATCATGGAGGTGTCACTGGAACTTTTAAGGGAGGCAGGAGTGAGACTGCCGGGGCCCATAGGCCAAACCATAGGTATAGTGGGCGGCCTCATAATAGGACAGGCGGCGGTACAGGCCGGCATAGTCAGCCCCATTATGGTGATAGTGGTGGCCATTACCGCCATAGCATCCTTCGCCATACCCAGCTATAATGTGGCCATTAGCTTTAGGATTTTAAGGTTTGCCCTTATACTGGCGGCGGCCTTCTTAGGCCTGTATGGCTTGGTTTTGGGTTTACTTGCCATAATCGTACACCTGGCCACCCTAAAGAGTTTCGGGGTGCCCTACCTGCCATCCTTTGATAAGTACAACATAAAAAATTTCCAGGACTTTGTTATAAGGGCACCGCTGATGACCATGAAACAGAGGCCCATGTTTTTAGAGGGCAGGGACAAGACAAGGGCCCGGGACGAAAGGCCGGAGGAGAAGGAGGCAAACTAGGTTGCTCAAGGATAACGATGCCATAAGCGAAAACCAGCTGATGCAGGTATTGATACTCACCATTATGGGTGTGGGTGTTGTCAGCCTGCCCCGGGAAGTGGCCGAAATTTGGGGCGCCAGCGGTTGGATGCTGGTGATTTTGGGCGGGCTGCTGGCTCTAGTACAGGCGCTGATCATTACCGCATTGGCCAAACGTTTTCCTGACAGAACCTTTCCCGAATACAGCGTAGATATCGCCGGCAAATTCATCGGTACGGCCGTTGCACTGCTTATAGCCGTATACTTTATGCTGGTTACCGTCTTTCAGGCGAGGATTATCGGTGATGTAATAAAGCTGTTTCTCCTTTTTGATACGCCCATTGAGGTGATAATTGTGACCATAATGGCGGTGGTATTATATTTGGTGAGAAACGGTATAGAACCCATAACACGGGTGGCGGTTATAATCCTGCCCCTGTTGGTCTTCGGAGCGTTTTTACTGCTTATACCCGCCTTTTCCGGGGCGGATTTTTCCAATCTCCTGCCTCTTGTACCCGATAATATACCGGCGGTATTCAGGGGTATTACCACTATCTCCTTCAGTTTTTTAGGATATGAAAGCCTGCTGCTGTTGATACCCTTTACCGCCAAGCCCAAACATTTGAATAAAACGGTATCTAAAGCAATGGTTATTGTCATGTTAATATATCTTGTTATTTGTATAATAGTTTTTATAGAATTCGGCGTTGCCGAGACCAAGTCCCTTATATGGCCCCTGTTTAGCCTTATGAAGGCGGTGGAGATACCCGGCGCCTTTGTGGAACGGCTGGAGGGTATATTTTTGTCCCTATGGGTATTTGCCGTGTTTTCCACCATGATGATGACATATTTTTGTGCTTACTTTATACTGGGCAAGGTAATCGGCCTAAAACAGCCCCGAATACTGGCGGTGCCCCTATTTCCCGTCATATACATATTGGCCATGATACCCCGTAATGTGGTGGTGGTCTATGAGTACCTGGGTTATTTCACCAAAACCTTTGGCACCTTGGTGGCCGGTATTATTCCCGTAATTTTTCTTATACTGGCTGTTATAAGGAAAAAGAGGGATGCCCATGGTTAAAAGGATGGTCCTGTTTTTTTTGGTACTTGCAGCTATTTTGACGACCGGATGTTGGGACAAGATAGAGATAGAAAGAAGGGCTTTTATCCAAGTAATAGCCTTGGACAAAATACCTGAGGAGGAAAGGACGGATCAAAACAGCCGGTATGTAGCCTCCTTTGTGTTTCCCAATACGGCCATGCTGGGCGCCCAGGGGGGAGAATACGGGAGTGGCGGGGGTGGGGAAGCCTCCGTTACCATCAGTATTACCGGTAGAACGTTGTCCCAGTGTGCGTATTTAATGTCTACACGTCTGGGGAGGGTAGTATATTTTAACCAGGCCAGGATAATGCTCTTTGGCAAGGAGTTGATGAAGGACCGGCAACTGGTAAGGGAAACCGTTGATAAGCTGGCCAGGGATTTTCGGCTAAACAGACGCATGTATGTGGGTGTGGTGGACGGCATGGCAAGGGACGTGCTCAAGGTCAAACCCAAGGTGGATCAATTGATCGTGGGATATTTAACCGGGCTGTTTGAAGACGAATTGGACCCGGCCAGGGTACGTACCATGGAGGCCGGGGAATATTTGGCCGCCATGAGGGAGGGCGGAGATCTTATTATGCCAAAACTAACGCCTTATACGGATGAGGTTAAGGTAGCCGGCGGGGCCATAATAAAGGATCACAGGCTAATAGGATGGCTGGGCGAGCAAGAAAGCGTCATGTCATTGCTACTGGAGGACGAGTTTGACAGCGGCATCTTTGAGGTTTTATATAAGGATGCGCTGGTAACCTACGACGTATTTGACGCCAAGAGGAAGATTAAATACGAGGGCGAACAAAACGGCTGGCTTAAGTTCACCATCAGCGTGGATGTCGAAGGTAACCTGGCTGAATTTGTATTGGGTGAAGAATTATTCGATTCTAAGGTTATAGCCCATATAGAAGGGTTAATAAATAAAAAAATAGAAAAGGGCACCCGGGATGTTTTGTACAAATACCAGTGTCACTATAAAATGGACGGTATAGGGCTTAACGAATTCCTGTTTAAATACCATCCCAGGGTTTGGCAAAGGGTAAAGAATAACTGGGAACAGGTGTTTTGCGAAGCGCTGATAACGGTGGAAAGCGATGCCAAGATCAGGCGGATAGGCATGATAAAATAATTTTAAAAGTGTTTAAAAAATGAAAAATTGTTAATACTTATAATAAACCCTAAGGAGACTGGAGGTAAGGGCAATGAAGAAAAAAGGGCGGTTATTGCTGGTATTGGCAATTTTTCTGGCACTGGGCACTCATTTTTTCATAATTAATAATAAAACCGGCAGGGCCGAGGAAGATATTATACGGTTTCATGTTGTTGCCAACAGCGATTCTCCCGAGGACCAGCAGCTTAAGCTAAGGATCAGGGACAGGGTGCTTGACACCCTGGATAAGGAATTTGAAAAATGCGTATCAGTTGGTAAGGCAAGGGATGTTATAAGGAGTAGGCTAGGGGAAATAGAAAGCATTGCAAAGGATGAAATAGCAAGGTTTGGAAAAGACTATACCGTAAAAGCTGTCCTCGGGAATTATACCTTCCCTACCAAGGTATACGGCAATACATACCTGCCCGCCGGAGAGTATGAAACCTTCAGGGTGGTAATAGGTCGGGGCAGGGGCGCCAATTGGTGGTGTGTCATGTTCCCGCCGCTGTGTTTTGTGGATATCAGCCACGGTGTGGCGGTGGAGGATACGACACAGCCGCTGAAAAAGGCCGGTTGGTCCATGGACGATGTCCATCCTCCCGCCCGATACCATGTCGAAGAGAATACGCAAATTGAGTTTTCCTTTAAGATAGTCGAATGGTGGAAGGACATACGGCCCAGGATGACCAAGGCACTGTTCTTCTCTAACGGGAATAAATAAAAGCTCGATAAATATCGGGCTTTTATTTATTGAAATTTTTTGCCCTTTGTGGTCTAATATATATTGCAATTTTTTTTGGAGTGATGGATATTGAATATTATGGATCAAAACAGTACACCTCTATTTGACGCCCTGAAGAAATATGTGGATGATGGTGTAATACCCTTTCACGTGCCCGGTCACAAGAGGGGAAGGGGTATAAAGGAGTTGACCCAATTTTTAGGGCAAAATACCATGGCCATAGACGTCAATGGTATGGAGGACCTGGACAATATTTGCAACCCCATAGGGGTTATAAAACAGTCTGCCCAGTTGCTGGCCCAACTATACGGTGCCGATCATGCCTTTTTTCTGGTAAACGGTACCAGCCAGGGTATTCATACCATGATACTTAATACCTGTAAGCCCGGGGATGAGATTATACTGCCCCGGAACGCCCATAAATCCACCATCGGTGCTATGATACTGAGCGGCGCCAAACCGGTTTACGTACAGCCCGAGATAAATTACGAGCTGGGCATAGCCATGGGTATGAGTGTGGAAAGTGTGGAAAGGGCCATGGAAAGACATCCCAATGCGGTAGGTGTGTTCATCATAAATCCCACCTATTATGGAGTGGTGTCCGATCTAAAGCGGATAACCAAGATGGCTCATGAGAGAAATATGACGGTGCTGGTCGATGAGGCCCACGGTTCCCACCTGAAGTTTTCAAAGCAGCTGCCGCCGTCGGCCATGGACTGCGGTGCAGACATGAGTGCTCTTAGCCTTCACAAGACCGGCGGTTCCCTTACCCAAAGCTCGGCATTGATAATAAGGGGCGACGAGGCCTATGCCAATAGGGTGAAGTCCAGCATTAATCTCACCCAGACCACCAGTGCGTCCTATATATTAATGGCCTCTTTGGACGTGGCCAGGAAACAACTGGCTTTAAGGGGTGAGGAACTGGTGGAGCGGTCTCTGGAACTGGCCCGTTATGCACGGCGCAGGATTAACGAAATCCCCGGCCTGTACGCCTTTGGCAAGGAGATAACCGGTACCCCGGGAAGTTTCGATTTTGATGAGACCAAGCTGGGTATCCATGTAAGGGGATTGGGCCTTACCGGATATAAGATGGAGGCCATTCTAAGGAAAAAATATAATATACAGATAGAGTTATCCGACCTTTATAATATAATGGCCATAATAAGCCTGGGGGACACCAAGGAGGACGTGGATGCC
>LSQX01219267.1_pt1 | contig 21940 bp, 18 predicted proteins | sample 654561 | NCBI WGS metagenome assembly LSQX01 (sample SAMN04489861, study PRJNA283612) | anaerobic digester metagenome | isolation source: 4 biogas reactors fed with cattle manure at either 37C or 55C with and... | place: Denmark: Kongens Lyngby | collected 2014
AGCCCAAAAATATAAGTTAAGTGCACCCTCCGTGAGTCTATTGCCGAGCGTACTTATCCTCCTGAGCGCAGCTTAAAAAAAATTATTCAGCCCAGTCCTTTCGATATTCCCCGAATGCGTGTATCTTTGAGCCTCACTTCGCAGCATGAATGATCAGTTTGACATACGCAGCCGCCGGCTGAACGAAAACGAACAGGATTTCGAAAAAGCCCTTCGTCCGCTCAGTTTTATGGATTTTCGCGGGCAGGAAAAAGTGGTAGAAAACCTCAAAATTTTTGTTTCTGCCGCTTCTATGCGCAACGAACCCATGGATCATGTTTTGTTGCACGGCCCTCCCGGCCTGGGCAAAACTACTTTGTCCAATATTATTGCCAATGAACTGGGTGTGGGTTTCAAAGTCACTTCGGGCCCGGTACTTGACAAACCGGGCGATTTAGCCGGAGTTTTGACTGCACTCGAAGCCAACGATGTCTTGTTTATCGACGAAATACATCGCCTGAGCCCGGTGGTCGAAGAGTACCTGTATTCGGCTATGGAAGATTATCGCATAGACATCATGATTGATAAAGGCCCTAGTGCCAGATCTATACAACTGGACATCAATCCTTTTACCATGATAGGAGCCACTACCCGAAGTGGCTTGCTCACGGCCCCCCTAAGAGCCCGCTTTGGTATCAATTGTCATCTGGAGTATTACCAGGCGGAGGTATTGTCCGGTATTATCCAGCGCTCAGCTCGTATACTGGATGTCCCTTGCAGTACCGAAGCTGCTTCCGAAATTGCCCGCCGAAGCCGGGGTACTCCCCGTGTAGCCAACGCACTCCTGCGGCGGATCCGTGATTTTGCCCAGGTCAAAGGCAATGGAAAGATTGACCTGAATATCACCAAATATGCTCTTTCGGCTCTGAACATCGATACTCACGGACTAGACGAAATCGACAACAGAATATTAACCACCATCATCGACAAATTTCAGGGTGGTCCGGTGGGATTGACTACTATTGCGACTGCCCTGGGCGAAGATGCGGGCACTTTGGAGGAGGTGTATGAACCCTTTTTGATTCAGGAAGGTTTCTTAAAGCGCACACCCAGAGGAAGAGAAGTTACCGAGCTGGCCTGGAAGCATTTAGGCCGAAACTACCAGGGAAATTTTCAACGCTTGTTTTAAGATCCGATGGCAGGAATTAAATCGTTGGCCAAAGACACGGCTGTGTATGGTTTAAGCAGTATTATCGGCAAATTTTTAAATTGGCTGCTCGTTCCCTTTTATTCTTATACACTCAAAGAAACCGGCGATTACGGAATGGTCACCGAACTATACGGTTGGACAGCTCTGGCCTTGGTTATCCTGACCTATGGCATGGAAACCGGTTTTTTTCGTTTTATCAACAACGACAACTATAAATCTGATCAGGTTTATTCCACCAGCCTGAGTATGCTGGGATTGACCTCCCTGGTTTTTATGGCACTGGCCCTGGCGTTTTTGCCTCAGATTTCTGTCGGTATGGGTTATGAAAATAATCCCGAGTTTATTGGTATGCTGGTCATTGTTGTGGCAGCCGACGCCTTTACCTCCATTCCTTTCGCTTATTTGCGTTACAAAAACAAAGCATGGCGTTTTGCTTCGCTCAAACTGTTGATGATATTTAGCAATATCTTTTTCAACTTGTTTTTTATTTGGCTCTGCCCCAGGATTTATGACTGGAATCCTGCTTTGATCGACTGGTTTTATAAGCCGGATTACGGTGTGGGCTATGTTTTTGTGTCCAATTTATTATCAACGGGTATAACATTGCTGGCCCTTTTGCCCTATTTTATCAAAGTAAAATTTGATTTCAACCCGGCCTTACTCAAAAAAATGCTCAAATACTCTTTGCCTTTGCTGGTTTTGGGAGTTGCAGGTATCATGAATCAGACTTTCGATAAAATTATTTTTACTCATCTATTCGAGGATCAGGAATACGCCAGGGCCCAGTTGGGTATTTACGGAGCCTGTTATAAAATAGCCGTGGTTATGATGATGTTTACTCAGGCTTTTCGCTATGCCTACGAACCTTATATTTTTGCAAAACACCGCGACGGAGACAATCGTCAGGCCTACGCCGAAGCAATGAAGTATTACGTCATTTTTGCCTTTCTGATATTTCTGGGGGTAATGTTTTATCTGGACATTTTTAAATACATCATCAGTCCTGATTATCACGAGGGTTTGATGGTGGTTCCCATCGTGTTGATGTGCTATTTGTTCCAGGGTGTATTTTTCAATCTTTCTCTCTGGTACAAATTGACCGACCGCACTCGCTGGGGTGCCTATATTTCTTTGTTTGGAGCTGTAATTACCATTTTGGGGAACATGTTGTTTGTTCCAAGCTATGGTTACGTGGCGGCGGCTTGGGTCTCTTTTGTCTGTTTCCTGTTGATGATGGTGATTTCCTGGTGGCTGGGACAAAAATATTACCCCATACACTACGATCTGAAATCGGCCGGCAAGTACTTATTGCTAACAGCAGGCCTGTACGCTCTGGGGATGCTTCTGCCTCTTGAGCCTTTGTGGCTGAAATTGCTTTTCAGAACGGCTCTGCTTTTTGTTTTCCTCTTGGTGCTTATCTACAAAGATGTAGCTCTGAAACAATTGCTTCCGGGGAAAAGTCAGCACCACAAAGAAAGGTGAATTTTATAAAACTTTGGTGTCTTTGACTATAGGGGCCGTGGTTCTGTTAATAATGCCCGGGCCTTTGTAGTAATACAGCGCTTCAGGCATTTTTTTCTGAATTCTGGCGATGCGCTTGGCATCTGTTGGGTGAGTACTCAAAAATTCCGGCATTGCAGCTCCTCCCGAAGCCGACATTTTGGTCCAAAAAGCAGCGGCTTCCTGAGGATGGTAGCCGGCCATGGCCATAAAAAGCAAGCCAAGTTCGTCCGCCTCGTATTCCTGTTTGCGGGCGTAAGGCATCATCACTCCAAGCTGGGCTCCCAGTCCAAAAACAGTGGATGCAATGCCTTGCCTGGCTTCTGACGAGCCGCTTAACAGTCCGCCGGCAATCTCTCCGCCAAATTGTAAAGCTATTTGCTGACTGATTCTTTCGGTAGAATGTTTGGCTATGACATGAGCTATTTCATGTGCTATGACAACGGCCAAACGGGCCTCGGTTTCGGCTACAGGAAGCATGCCGGTGAAGACAACAACTTTGCCGCCCGGCATAGCAAAAGCGTTTACGTTGTTATCTTTGACCAGGCTGAATTCCCAGTCAATATTTTCCACTTCGGCAGCTCTGCCGTTGAATGTCATAAAATTTTCTACAGATTCAGCCACCGAGCGCCCGATTCGATTGATCATTTCAGCATCAGCTGTATTAGCCACCAGTTCTGCACTGTCCATAAAACTTCTATATTGCTGCAGACTAAGCGCAACTACTTCTTCGTCCGAAACTAACATCAGTTGCTTTCTTCCGGTAAGTAAAACGCTGCCGCAGGATTGAAGAAGTAAAGCAGCCAATAATACTGCAAAAAACAGTTTTGCGCTTCGGTTGTATGCCAATCGTTTCATAGCTTCGGGAATTAAAATTTTAAAAAAGCTGCATATTGTTATCCTATAGTGTGATTATCCAGTAAAGTTTTTATTAAGGTATCGATTTCTGCGTCAGTGGATTGTAGCATCATATTTTCTTTGGCCTGAAAAACAACGCTTTCGATTTTTTTGACCTTGGTAGGAGAGCCGGATAAACCGCAAAGGACTTTATCTGCCTCAATTAATTCTACATTCCATATCGGGATATTCAAATCGCTGCGCTGTTCGCAGAGGACTTTGTATTTTGGATTTTCTTCGGCTTCCAGGGCTGTCAGGGCATATTTGTATTTAAGCACTCTCTTGGCATTGCGGGGTCTGCAGGGCCTGGCAGAGCCATTCACTGTAATCAGGGCAGGCAGGGGCGAGAGCACGACTTCTATTCCTCTGGGCAGACGTCGTTTAATGCGGATTTGTTTTTTTTCCGGATCGAGCTCCAGAATTTCTTCGGCATAGGTCACCTGCTGCAGATTTAATTTTTCAGCCACCTGGGGGCCTACTTGTGCAGTATCACCGTCAATGGCCTGCCTTCCTCCAATAACCAGGTCGATTGGCCCCATTTTTTGTATGGCTTTTGACAGCGCGTAAGAGGTGGCCAGGGTGTCGGCTCCGGCAAATGCTTTGTCACTCAGCAAGATGCCTCCGTCAGCTCCTCGGTAAAGAGCTTCACGAATTATTTCGGCTGCCCGTGGAGGCCCCATGCTTAATACCTGAATGCAGGTTTCGGGAAATTGTTCTTTGATGCCCAGAGCCATCTCGAGAGCATTCAGGTCTTCGGGGTTGAAAATGGCCGGCAAAATGGCTCTGTTGACGGTACCGTCTTCTTTCATGGCATCTTTTCCCACATTGCGGGTATCGGGTACTTGTTTGGCTAAAACGACAATGTTCATAGTAAGGGTTTTTTATAAAATATTTCTGGGATGGAATTCCATCAGTTGTTGTCTTAGATAAGCGGAGTCCATATGAGTGTATATCTCTGTGGTCTGAATGTTCTCGTGCCCCAGCATTTGTTGAATTACACGAAGGTTGGCTCCTCCCTCCAGCAGGTGGGTGGCAAAGGAATGCCTCAGGGTATGCGGCCCGATATTTTTGTTAATACCTGCCTGGATGGCTTGTTCTTTGATAATTCTAAACACCATGGAACGGGAAAGTTTATATCCGCGACGGTTCAAAAATACAAAATCTTCCTGATTTTTTTGTTTTGGCAGCAGATTTCTGTCAATCAGCCAAAGCGAAATCTCCCGCATAGCCTTATTAGAAATAGGCACCAGACGTTGTTTGCTGCCTTTGCCATCGACCATTAAATATTCTTCTTTAAAATAACAATGCGAAAGTTTCAAGCCGGTAAGTTCCGAGACCCGCAGACCACAACTATAAAGCGTTTCCAACATGGCCTTGTTTCGCTGGCCTTCTTTGCGCGACAAATCAATACCCGCCAGAAGGCTGTCAATTTCTGTGACAGAGAGCACTTCGGGAAGTTTTTTGCCGAGCCTGGGCGTTTCGATGAGTTCGGTCGGATCGGCTGAAATGTAATCTTCAATAAGTAAAAAGCCGTAAAAGGATTTGATTCCGGAAAGAATTCTAGCCTGAGAGCGCGGGCTGATGCCCAGGTCTCTGAGCTGACACAGAAATTGTTCCAGATCCTCGTGTTTAATATCTGTCAACGATTTACTACTGCTAAAATCCATCAGTTTTTGCAAATCGCTCATGTATGCAACAAGGGTATTTTCTGACAGAGATTTCTCCAATTTGAGAAAAGCCTGGTATTTTCTTATACAATCGGAAGCTGTCGTCATAATTTTTTTACCTTTGTCAGGCAGAAATTGAGACCTGCATACATTGGCGGCGGAGCAAAATTAATAAAAAAATAGAGGAACCCCTAAATTTTAAAGGTATGAAAATCGCCATCATCAACGGGCCTAACCTGAATCTCCTTGGCAAAAGGGAACCGGATATTTATGGCTCACAAAGTTTCGAAGCCTATTTCGAAATCTTGAGAAAAGACTATCCTCAGATAGAACTTGAGTACTTTCAGTCAAATCACGAAGGAGCCATCATCGATAAGCTTCATGAGTTTGGATTTAGTTACGACGGCATTATTTTAAATGCTGCAGCCTATACCCACACTTCCATCGCCATAGCTGACGCCATAAAAGCAATACAAACACCGGTGATTGAAGTTCATATTTCGGATATTTACAAAAGAGAAGATTTTCGTCATATTTCAAGAATGGAAGCCTCCTGTATAGCCAGCTTTGTCGGCTACGGGATGGAATCCTACCGTATGGCTGTAGAAACCTTCCTGCAAAATGTATCTTAGATGTAGTGTTGTATGGATGAGCTTTTAGAAAAGTACATCTGTAGTCGTATTGATCCTGAACCCGAATTGCTGAAGGAGCTCAGGAGAGAAACGTATGTGCGTTTTTTAAATCCCAGGATGTTATCCGGCCATTTGCAGGGAAGGGTGTTAGCCATGTTGTGCAAAATGATCCGCCCCCGCAGGGTGCTGGAACTGGGAACGTTTACCGGCTATTCGACGCTTTGCCTGGCCGAAGGGCTGCCTGCCGGCTCCCGCATTTTGAGCATAGACCACAACGATGAACTGGAAGAGCATCTGAGAGCCTGGTTTTCAAGATCAGAACTGGGTTCAAAGATTGACCTTCTTTTTGGAGAAGCTGCCGATTTGATTCCTGAGCTAACAGCGTCTTTCGATTTGGTCTATATGGACATAGACAAAAGAGAGTACAAAAGCTGTTATGACTTATTGCTCCATAAAATGTCCAGTGGTGCTTTTATTTTGACAGATAACACATTATGGAACGGAAAGCCCTTAGAGGAAATCTCGTACAAAGATGCTCAAAGCATTGCTATTGCAGATTTTAACGATTATATTGCGGCAGATTCCCGGGTGGAAAAAATTATTCTCCCCATTCGCGATGGATTGACCATACTACGCATAAAATAAAAGCATAAACAGAAAAGAGATGGAAACAACCAGACAAAATAAAATAAGCCGGCTTCTGCAAAAAGAACTGAGCGAAGTGTTTCGGCAACAAACCACAGCATTACCCGGCACCATGGTTACGGTCAGCGTGGTACGTGTCAGTGCCGACCTGAGTGTGGCCAAGGCCTACCTGAGTCTTTTTCCGCCCGAAAAAAGCAAAGAAATGCTCGGCAATATTCAAAACAATGCCAAATCAATCCGTTACGAGATGGCCCAAAGGCTGCGTTTTCAATTGAGAAAAATGCCTGAATTGAGTTTCTTTCTGGACGATTCACTGGATTATGTTCAAAACATAGAAGATTTGCTCAAAAAATGAATCTTGCATTCCATATTGCCCGTCGTTATCTTTTTTCCAAAAAATCACATAATGCCATCAATATCATTTCGATGGTTTCGGTTTTTGGAGTAGCAGCGGCCACTATAGCAATGGTTTGTACTCTATCGGTTTTTAATGGTTTTCAGGACTTGTTGACAGGACTGTACAAAAACTTTGAACCCGAGCTTAAGATTCGGGCTTTTGAAGGCAAAACCTTTAAACTGAGTTCTGAATTTGATTTTATACGTGCTCATAAAGAGGTCGCTGTTTTTTGCGAAAGTTTAGAGGAAAACGCTCTGATCAAATACAAGGGGAGTCAGGCCAGCGCTTTGGTCAAAGGAGTCTCGGACAATTTTTCTGAACTGGCAAATATGGACAGCCTGATTTACGTTGGAAAATTTGTTCTCGAAGAAGAGGGCTTTCAATTTGCCAGCATAGGTATCGGTCTGGCAAGCTTATTGGGAACCGGGAGCTCCTTTATTGATCCTGTTGTACTCTACGCTCCCAAAAGGACTGGCCCGCTTAATCCCCTGAATCCGGCTTCGGCTTTTAAAACCCGGCGGATTTTGCTGACAGCCAGCTTTGGCATTGATCAACCCGAATACGATGATCAACTTATAGTTGTGCCTTTGAGTTTTGCCCGGGAACTGTTTGAATACACCGATGAATTGAGTTCTGTGGAATTGAAACTGAAAAAAGGCGCCAATCTCAAGCGGGTAAAAGAGGAATTCCGTCAAGTTCTGGGACCGGGTTTTATAGTAGAAGACCTGCAGGAACAAAAAGCAGATGTCTATCGAATAAATCGGGTTGAAAAATGGATAACCTACCTGATTTTGTGTTTTATTTTGCTTATCGCTTTGTTTAATGTGATCGGCTCTTTGTCTATGCTGATTCTTGAGAAAAAGCAGGACGCGGGTATTCTTAAACGCCTGGGTGCTGATCACAAAACCATACGAAAAGTGTTTTTGTACGAAGGCGTAATGATCGCTTTTTTAGGTGCTTTCTCGGGCATATTACTGGGAGTCCTGCTTTGTCTGCTTCAGCAACATTTTGGCTTGCTTAGGCTGGGCCGGGGCGATTTTATTGTGGATGCTTATCCTGTGCTGGTCAAGGCCGTAGATTTGTTTTTCATCCTGCTGACCGTTTTGGCCGTCAGCTTGCCCTCTGTGTGGTGGCCGGTGCATTATTACTTTAAAAACGATGAACTTCCATAGAGCTGCTTTTAGGAGAAATCCGGTAATCATTGCTGTTTTCTCCTTATCCTTGTTTGCTTTGTTTTTTTCTTCTTTGCAAGCCCAGCGTTCTTATGGAGGCCGGCCTCTGTCAATGGAAGAAGAAGTGGCTTATGTCCGCAGTCTGGCCGATTATGTGCTGGAATTGCCTGCTTTTGATGTAGATTCCTTGCTTCGTGAAGATTCCATCTATCACAATCCCAACGGAGCGCTGCGTTTTGCTCATAAATTGTTTGTTAATCTGAGTCCCGGGAATTCCGGCGTCAGTTTTAATCTGGATGACGGAACCAGGATATGGAAGCTTGGTTTGCGTTCCAAAGGAGCTTACAGTCTGAACCTGATTTTTGAAGAATTTGTTGTACCACCCGGGGCCCGGCTTTTTTTGTACAATCCCGATAAATCGCAGGTTCTGGGGGCCTTTACTTCGAATAATATGCAAGAGAGCGGTGAATTTGCCATTGCTCCGGTTTCTGGAGAAGAGATTTTGCTTGAATATCACGAACCGGCCGATGCTGCTTTTCCTGGCAGACTTCGTCTCACCGAGGTGAATCACGACTACCGTGGCCTGATGAATACAGGAACGAAATTTGATGAACTGAATTTGCCCTGTATACCGGAATTGACTTGTGAGGCAGAATACGATACCATCGGGCGCAGCGTTTGTCTGTTGATCCTGAACGGAACGACTTATTGTACGGGCACTTTTGTTAATAATACGGCCCGGGATGGGCGCCCTCTTTTGCTAACAGCCGCTCATTGTCTTGAAAACAATCCGACGCTCGCCGCCAGGACGGTGGTCTTTATGAATTATCTTTCTCCCCGATGCATGCATCAAATAAGGGGATCGGAAGAGTTTTCCCTTTCGGGCTGTCAAACCCTGGCCTTATCTCAGGAAACTGATTATGCGCTTATGGAGCTCACAGAAAGTATTCCGCCCGATTACCGTATGTATCTGGCCGGCTGGAGTCGTGATACCACCACTCGCCTTGAGCCGCCGTTTATCTGTATTCATCATCCCTATGGAGAAGGAAAACGCTATGCGCAGACAGAGGATTCCTTGGCCTTTATCAGCTGGCCTTATCCCGCAGACGGCTTTGATCCCGACAGTCACTGGTCGGTAAAGCAATGGCAAATTGGACACACCTGGAGTGGCTCTTCAGGAGCCCCCTTATTGAACAAAAACAATCAAGTGGTAGGATTTCTGACAGGAGGCGATTCCGGAGGAAGCAGCGGTTGCGGTCCCTATCAGCTGGGTGATTTCTTTGTGCGTTTTCACAAAGCATGGGACTACGAAGCCGACAGCCTTAATCAATTGGCTTATTGGCTGGATCCGCTCTCAAGCGACTTACTTAAAATCAACGGACTTGATCCAAACGAGGACAATCCGGCCAGGCGTATAAGTAACTTAAGGCTTAGTGATTCTATAGCTGAATTACGACAGGAAATTCCGGAAAACGGCTATCTTTTCGGTCACAACAGTTTTGAGCAAAGAGCTTTTGCCGAAGAATTCAGGCAAGACAGTAATGTCATGCTAAAAGGGATTTATCTGGTTCCATCAAAGGGAATAAAAAGCACCTCCTATCCTGTTTATATTGACGTCATGCAGGGAGGGGGGGCGGCTCCTGAAAATATATTGAGTTCAATGGAGCTGAATCCCTATTATCTTGAATATCGCAGCCGCAGTTTCCACGAAACAGCCAAAGAGCAATTTGCAAATGCAGAGAATTATATAAGTTTTGATCCCCCACTGGCTGTGGGCAAACATTTTTATGTGGCCATCCGTTTGGAATATTCCTCCAATGCTTCGGCCGAAATTGACAGTTTTGCAATGTACGCTGCTTACCACAAAGAAAGACTGGCAAAAAATACTGTTTGGGTAAAAAATGGAACAGAATGGAATTCGTTCACGAGCATGAATCGCAGGGCCTATTCAAGTTCGTTGTGGCTGGAACCTTTGGTAATGAATGATACTCTGTCTGTTACAGAACCCCCGGTTGTCGACACTCTTGACCAGCAAATTCCTGTTTATTATTCTTCTCAGGATCGTATACTCCATATTGCCATCCCATCGTCCTGGCGCTTACCGGTAGAGATGCGCCTTTTTGATCCGGCCGGTCGCTTGCTGTACTTAGCTTCGGCCGAACAAAAAAAGCTGACTTTATATATTCCTGAACGTTTCAAGGGATTTTATATCATTCAGTTAAAAGAACGGAGGCGGCAGTACGTGCAAAAAATTGTTTTTTAAAGTATGTAAATAACCAAAACACACAGCTTTAGGACTAAAATCTGTTAAATTGTTAATTTTTTGGCCTAAATACAGAGAGATTTACTTAAATGTTTCATTTTAAATGTATATTTGTGGGTTGAAATTTTTACTAACATCATAATACATTGACCCATGAACAAAACCTTTAAACTTTCAATCCTAGCATCCCTTTTGTTGATTTTATCGGGATGCGGCTCAAAATTGGCCCTAGATCGTGAGCATTTTACTGTTACCCCCCAGGTTCTCGAAGCAGTTGGAGGTAAAGTAGATGCAACCATTGACGGAGTTTTTCCCGAAAAGATGTTTCCGGCTAAGGGTGTTGTCACTATTACCCCTGTTCTGAAATACGAAGGTGGTGAAACCGAAGGGACACCAATGAGTTTTCAGGGAGAAAAGGCAGTTGGCAACAACAAAGTCATTCCTACTGCTACGGGTGGCAACTTTAGTATGAAATCATCCTACGACTACAAACCCGAGATGAAACGCTCTGAGCTTTTTGTCCGTATTAATGTGGTTGTTGGAAGCAAAGCAAGTGATCTTCCCGAAATCAAGCTGGCAGACGGTGTAGTATCTACAGAAAATCTGGTGAACGCCCAAAAGGCAAAACCTTCACCCAGTGTGGACAAATTCCAGCGGATTATTTCGGAAGTTACCGAAGCGCAAATTCTTTTCCTCATTCAACAATCCAATGTGCGCAGCAGTGAACTCAGGAACGAAGAAATAAAAGCCCTTGTTTCTGCCATATCGAGTGCTGCACAAACCGAAAACAAAGAAATTGCCGGCATTAAAGTTTCTTCTTATGCTTCACCGGATGGTACAGTTAAGTTGAACGAATCTTTGGCCAGCAACCGTGAAAAAAATACGGTCAACTATTTAAATCGGGAATTGAAAAAAGCCAAAGCCGAAGGCGGAATTGAGGCTGAATTTACTGCCGAAGACTGGGACGGCTTCAAGAAATTACTGGAAGCATCCAATGTTCAGGACAAAGCGCTGATTCTTCGCGTCTTGTCTATGTATTCCGATCCTGAGCAAAGGGAAGCTGAAATCAAAAAATTGTCTTCTGCCTACAAGGTCTTAGCCGACGATATTCTGCCTCAGCTCAGACGTTCCAGGATGGCTTTGACCATTGACGTAATAGGTAAATCAGACGAAGAAATCAAAGCGCTGTTTAGCTCCAATCCTTCCGAACTCAGCCTGGAAGAAATGCTCTACGCTGCTACTTTGTACAATACTCCCGCCGAAAAGGAAAAAGTTTACCTGAAAGCAACACAGCTCTATTCAAATGATTCCCGTGCCTTCAATAATGTTGGTATGATTAAGTTTGAAGCTGGTGATGTGGCTACTGCCAAAACCTGGTTTGAAAAAGCCTATACGATTGAAAAATCCAAAGAAGCGTCTCTTAACCTGGCTTTGTGCGCTATTGCCGAAGGTGCTGATAATGCTACCATCGAAGCCTATCTGAATCAGGCTGCAGGTGCCGAAAATTACGAAGAAGCCCTGGGTATGCTTTACATTAAGAAAGGCGATTATGCCAATGCCGTTAAAGCTTTCGGCAATCTGAAGAGCAATAATGCTGCCCTTGCGCAAATATTGGCCAAAGATTACAGCAAAGCCAAAACAACTTTGGCCGGAGTAGACGCTCCCGATGCTGAAACCTATTACCTTCAAGCCTTGGTTGGTGCACGCACCAACAACAGAGCTGAGGTCTTGGATGGCTTAAAGAAATCAATAGCCGAAGATTCAGCCATGGCCAAAAAAGCGGCTAACGACGTTGAATTTGCCAAGTATTTAGTTGACGGTGAAATTGCTACTCTGCTCAATTAAACAACTGGATTTATACCAAATAAAAAGTGGGTGTTTCAAATTTGAAACACCCACTTTTTTTATGCTCAATAGAGAAAAGATTACTTGTCTTTTTGAATCAATTCCAAAAGCCGATCCAGGGCTTCTTCTTCGGGAAGGTTCTTTTCTACACAGAGCTTGCCTTTGTAGAGGCTGATCCGGCCTCTGCCTGCACCTACATAACCGTAGTCGGCATCGGCCATTTCGCCCGGCCCGTTTACTATACAGCCCATTACGGCAATCTTGAGGCCTTTCAGATGTGAAGTGCCTGCCTTAACTTTGGCCAGCGTGCTATGAAGATTAAACAAAGTTCTGCCGCAACCCGGACAGGAGATGTATTCGGTTTTGCTTATCCTGGAGCGTGTGGCCTGTAAAATGCCAAACATTAGTGAGAGGCATTCCGTCTGCAAGTTTGCCGCCGAAATACAAATACCGTCCCCAAAGCCGTCGGCATACAAAAAGCCGAAATCGGCCGAAGCCTGAACCTGCAGAGCCTCAGTATCATCTGTGGAATATGAACCAGAAACAACGACGGGTAAGCCTGAGCCCAGGTTCAACAAAGCATGGAAGGCGGCCCGCATTTCTGCAGCCGGGTTGGGGTGATCACTGTACAACCATAGTATTATATTGTGCTCATGTTCGAGTTGTTGCAAGAATTCGGCCTTCAAATCGTCATAGCTGACCCGCAGAAAACGCAAGTCAGCCTTGCAGGCCAGTAGTTCCTGGATTTGTCCGGCAGAAAACAAGGGGAAGCAATGGGCTTGCTCTTGATATGCTTCAAAAAGACAGATTTGTGGGATCTTGTCCTTGCGGAAAGATTCGGGGACCTTAGTACCCAGATAAATGAAATCAGGTTTAGGGTCGGCACCAGAATAATCTTTTGTCAGTCCCCGGGAATGATCATGTACGACAACAGGAACCTGCCCATTACCTATAATACCTGCTTTTTTTGTTTTGCGACGAATAAAACTAAAAGGGTCAAACGGCTCAAAAGTCTCAGCGTAAATGTAAGCTTGTTCTTTCCTTTTTTCGACGTGCTCAAGCAATTTACGTGCTACAGGGATTTCTGCCTCCGGGTCTTCACTCAGAGAAACACGTATGGTATCTCCAATACCATCCAGCAGCAGGCTGCCTATGCCCACGGCCGATTTGATGCGTCCGTCTTCAGCGTCTCCGGCTTCGGTAACGCCCAAATGCAAAGGGAAGTGCATCTGTTCGGATTCCATGGTTTTGACCAGAAGCCGGACTGTCTGGATCATGGCCAGGGTATTGGATGATTTGATAGAGATGACCACCTGGAGGAAATTTTCTTCCCTACAAATGCGTAAATATTCCATACAGGATTCCACCATACCCTGGGGGCTGTCACCGTAACGAAGCATCATTCTTGACGACAGTGATCCGTGATTTACGCCTATGCGCAAAGCTGTCCGGTGTTCTTTGCAAATGGCCAGCAAAGGCAGCAGGCGTTCCCTGACTTTTTCTTTTTCCAGCTTTAGAGCACTTACTTCGTCCGCAGGCAGCTCTATGTGCAGGGGATCGGCAAAATTACCCGGATTGATTCTGACTTTTTCTATTTTGGAAGCAGCCACTTCGGCGGCTTTGGGATTGAAATGAATATCGGCAATCAGAGGAACAGAAATTCCTTGTTTTCGCAATTCATCCCGAATTAGGCCCAGATTCCCGGCTTCCTTGCTTCCCTGAGCTGTCAGGCGTACATAATCGGCTCCGGCGGCCACAATTCTTTTTATCTGTTCTACGCAGCATGAGGTATCCAGCGTAGAACAATTGGTCATAGACTGAATACGAACAGGATTGCTTCCGCCCAGAGGCAGCTGGCCAATCAGGACGGAGTCCGTTTTTCGGCGCTGGTAATTAAAGAGATTCTGACAGTAAGTCATTTGTTTTGTATTCATACTTGAGTTGCTGCAATTCCTGGTCGGCCTTTACTATTTTGTTTTTAAGTCCGGTTTTGTAAGCAGCAAGCCGGGCCTGCAATGGCTGATCTGCTATTGCAAGCATTTCAACAGCCAGCAAGGCAGCGTTCATAGCTCCGTTTATGCCTACTGTGGCAACAGGAATACCCGGAGGCATCTGTACGATGGCCAGTAAAGCATCCAGGCCTTCAAGGCTGGCTTTTATGGGTACACCGATAACCGGCAGAGTAGTGGAAGCTGCAATAACTCCCGGCAGATGGGCGGCCATACCCGCAGCTGCAATGATTACTTTAATGCCTCTGTCGGCAGCGGTTCTGGCAAACTTTTCCACGACTTCGGGTGTGCGGTGAGCCGAAAGGGCATGCATTTCAAAAGGCAGTTGAAATTCGTTCAACAAGGCGGCAGCCTTTTCCATAACGGGTAGGTCGGAAGTGCTGCCCATAATTATACTGACTATTGCTTTCATAATCTTATCCGATAATTTCCTGGTATTGTTCATAACTGAGCAGACCTTCCAGGTCTGCCGGATTGTCCAGGCTGATTTTTATTATCCAGCCACCTTCGTAAGGTTCTTTGTTAATAAGTTCCGGATGATCTTCCAAATCTGCATTGGCTTCGATTACGGTACCGCCGGCGGGAAGAAACAGGTCTGATACAGCCTTGACAGCTTCGACACTGCCAAAGACCTCTTCTTTTTGCAGCTTTTCGCCAACGGTAGTAATATCTACAAAGACAATTTCTCCCAATTCAGACTGGGCGAAATCGCTAATGCCCACATAGGCTTCTTGCCCCTCTACACGAATCCATTCGTGATTTTTGGTGAATTTTAAAGTTTTAGGATCGTTCATATGCTTATGAGTGTTTTAAAATAAAAAGTCTGCTTATTTTACGCGCAACCTGGCTACGGGAATTTTAAGTTGAGATCGGTATTTGGAAATGGTGCGCCTGGCTACCAGATAGCCTTTTTCCTGCATGAGTTTCTCCAGTTCGTCATCGGTGTATGGATTTCTTTTGTCTTCGTTGTCTATGATTTCCTGTAAAACATTTTTGACCCTGATGGTAGAAACTTCTTCTCCAGAATCTGTTTGCAGCGATTCGGAAAAAAAGAATTTTAGCGAAAAAACCCCGAATTCGGTTTGCACGTATTTACTGCTTGATACCCTTGAAATTGTGGAGATATCGTAGGATGTAATATTGGCGATGTCTTTGAGAATCATCGGTCTTATTTTTTTTTCATTACCGCTCAAAAAGAATTCCATTTGATAATCCAGGATGGCCTGCATGGTGCTGAGCAGGGTTTGCTGACGTTGTTTTACGGCTTCGATGAACCAATAAGCCGCTTCGACTTTTTGGCGGGCAAAAATGGCCGCGTTTTTGGTTTCTTTGTTTTGTTTCTGTGGACTGGCATTATAATCCTTCAGCAATTTAAGATAGCGGTTGCTGACGTGAATTGTTGGTAAATCACCTTCGTTAAGACTAAGGATAAGGTTGCCGTCAATGTTTTCAATTATAAAATCCGGAATAACCTGTTTGCCGGTTTCGCTGGATAATTCTTCCCAGGCATTACCCGGTTTAGGGTTGAGTTTGATTATTTCTGCAACAATTGCGTCGTATTCCTCCCGCTTGATTCCCCATTTGTGGAGAATGCGGTCATGGTGCCTGTGGGAAAATTCTTCGAAGTAATTTTCAAGCAGATAAATGGCCTGGTCAACAAGTTCTGTCTTTGGTTTTCTGTAAAGTTGCAATAGCAGGCAGTCTTTCAGATTGAGGGCGGCAACACCGGCTGGTTCAAAGTCCTGAATCAGCTTGAGCATCTTTTTCATTTCTGCCTCAGACACCTCAAGGAATGCCTGAAATGAAATCTGATCGGAAACCGTCTCAAGGGGAATGCGCAGATAACCATCATCGTCAATGTTTCCGATAATGTATTCTCCTATAATCTTTTCGTTTTCGGTAAGATTCTGCACGTTGAGCTGTTGCATCAGGAAGTCGTGCAGAGAAAGCACTTCCGATCCAAAAAAATTCTCTTTGCGGGCAGGGGTGTTTTTGTCGTATTCCCGATTGCTGTAGAAGTCGTCATCGTCTTCGGGGAGATAATCTTCCAGGTCTTTGAAGTCGTCCTGCAACTCCTCTGTTTCATCTTCCTGGCCCAGTTCTTTTTCGCTGTTCTCGGGGTCTTCACCCAGTTCCAGGGCCGGATTTTCGTCTACCTCCCGCAGGATGCGTTCTTCCATCTCCAGCTCAGGGACTTCCAGCAGCTTGATTCTAAGAATTTGCTGTGGAGAAAGCTTTTGTTGAAGTTTTAACGAAAGTTCCTGGTGCAACATTTTGTCCCGTCAATTAAAAAGATCCTTGCAAAAGTAGCATTTTTCGATTGAATCTCCAGCAACTTAATTAATAATGAAAACTGCTGCCTCCTACAAATTCTCTTAGTACCGAAGTGGGAGGAATTTCCCAATCAGTAATAGGGATAAAGTAATTCAGGAAGCGCAATAAGCGCCTTGCCTCGGAATACTCGACGCAATTCTGGGGAACCTCTCTCAATATGGGCTCTATATAATTTTTTAAAACTGAAAATTCAAAGATTAAGGCAGAATTAAACATGGCGTCGGCATTTTCCTGGAAGGGGAAAATCCATTTTTCTTCTCCGGCGCGTACACTATCCCATCGGGCTATGGTATCTTTTGCCGAAGTTCCCCTGTAGCGGGAGTCGCGGATGATTCTCCGTATCAGCCTGTTGTCGGTAGTGGGAATCCGGTTATGTTTATCCAGTGAAATTGAGGTGAGTGCAGAAATATACACTTTAAACTGACTTTCATCTGGAACGTTTTTCAATAATTCGGGATTCAATGCGTGTATTCCTTCCAGAATTAATATGTTTTGTGGCGTCAGTTTGATTTTGTTGCCCTTGTATTCTTTGGTTCCCAGGGCAAAATTAAAACTGGGAATCTCCACTTCCCGGCCTTCGAGAATATTATGCAAATCGCGGTTGAAAAGATCCAGATCCAAGGCATAAAGCGATTCATAATCGTATTCACCCTTTTCGTCTTTGGGTGTCTGGCCTCTTTCCAAAAAATAATCATCCATAGAAATCGCTATCGGGCGTATTCCCATGGCAAGCAACTGTATGGATAAACGTTTACTGAAGGTGGTTTTGCCCGAAGAGGAAGGTCCCGAAATCAATACAATCCGAATCTTAGCCAGAGCTTTGGCGATGGTATCAGCCAAAAGGGCTATCTTTTTTTCCTGCAAAGCTTCGGCAACCTTGATTAGCTCTGTTGCTTTACCCTGGCGGCACATAATATTCAAATCGCCCACGTATCGAAGATCCATAATTTTGTTCCAGCGTACAAATTCTCTGAAAACATCCTGCATCTTGGGCTGTGGTACCAAAGGAGCCGGTTCCGAGGGCTTATTTCTCGAGGGGATGCGCAACAAATAATCATCCAGGTAAGGAATAAGGTCAAAATTCTTATTAATACCCGAAGAATAGGCCAGGGCTCCGTAGTAATAATCTATGTGTTCCCCCATTTTGCAGTAGGTAGTATAGAGGCTGCCGAAAGTAGAAAGCAAGTCGACGATGTCTTTGCGGCCTCTTTTACGGAAAAGTTCAATGACCACGGTGGTTTCTTCTTCTACACTATCGATGGGGTTGTTGGCGTCTATAAATTCGTAGACTCTTTTTTTGATAGCATCGAGATCTTGTTGTGTGCAGGCCCGGTTCAAATCCAGTTCGCAATAATAACCATTGGACACAGAATGCTCTATTCTGAAGGAACTTTCAGGAAAGAGTTCATAAACTGCCGACGAAATTAAAAAAGTCAGGGTACGAACATACACCCTCATTCCCGAAGCGGAATTTATCGAGATAAATTCTACTCTTTTGGGATTGTACAACTCGTAATTAAGACTCTCGGTCTTGTTGTTTACTCTGGCGGCGATAGGTTCGATCTTAAGTTCTTGGGAGAGTTGCTGATAGACCTCAAGCAAAGTAACCCCCATGGGCATAAGCATACTTTTGTTGTTGTTGACACAAAATAAACGAGCGGTTTTTGACATAGCTGTAACGAAAAAATTCAGCTCTAAGGTACAATTAATTTTCTATTGAGTCCATTATTTTCAAAGATTCTCTTACTTTTGCAACTGAAAACCAGAATTCATATTTATACAGCTTGTATGGACTATTCTTTGTTTGATTTCCTTACCCTCATCGGATCACTGGGCCTGTTCCTTTTCGGGATGAAAATGATGAGTGAGGGACTACAAAAAGCAGCAAACAAAAAATTAAAAGAATTCCTGTCAGCCATGACATCTCACCGCTATGCCGGTGTGTTGATGGGAATGATGGTAACAGCTCTTATCCAGTCTTCTTCGGCCACTACTGTATTAATCGTAAGTTTTGTAAACGCCGGCTTGATAAATTTAGTGCAATCCATAAGCGTCATAATGGGGGCCAACATTGGTACAACTATAACAGCCTGGGTAATTTCTGTTTTCGGTTTTAATTTCAACATTAGTTTACTTTCTCTGCCTCTGATAGGAATAGGAATAATTCCTTTAATGTTTTCCAAGAAAAACAGCTATAAAAACATTGGGGAGTTCATTATTGGTTTTGCCATTTTGTTTATGGGCCTGAGTTTTTTGAAAAATTCTGTGCCTGATTTGCAAAGCAATCCGCAGGCTCTGGAGTTTTTAGCGAAATACACCAATATGGGCTACAGCTCAGTATTTTTGTTTTTATTGTTCGGAACACTCTTAACCATAGTCGTTCAATCCTCCAGCGCCACAATGGCCATTACCCTGATTATGTGCGCCAAGGGCTGGATCAATTTTGAAATGGGGGCTGCCATGGTCCTTGGTGAAAATATCGGAACCACAGTGACGGCTAACCTGGCAGCTCTTTCGACGAATATTTCGGGTAAAAGGGCTGCATTGGCACATACAACCTTCAACATTATAGGTGTAATCTGGATGTTGATTTTGTTTTTTCCTTTTGTGGGGATGATTCAAAAGATTATCATTGCTCTGAGCGGTTTGGATCCCAAACAACTGGATGTTTTTACGGCTAGCCTGGATCCAGGTGTATTAAAGCTGATATCTGATCCTGAAATAAAACTCACTGATCCTCAAATGATAGGTTTACGAGAGCAGCTGACTTCCCTGCAGGCCAGTACCTCTTATGCTCTTTCGTTGTTTCACACCATGTTCAACATAATCAATACCACTGTGTTGATCTGGTTTTCCAGCATTATAGCAAAACTGGTCACCAAGATTATCCCCAAGAAGAAAACAGACGAAGAATTTCAATTGCGCTACATCAGCACCAATCTGCTGTCAGCTTCTGAATTAGCCATTCCCGAAGCCAAAAAAGAAATTGATGATTACATTGTAAGGACCCGAAGGATGTTTGACATGGTGCGTGAATTGTATTACGAGAAGCAGGAAGGCCCATTTGATAAAACCTTCAATCGGGTATTAAAATACGAGAGCATAAGCGACAGAGTGGAACTTGAAATTGCCACTTTCCTCAACAATGTATCCGAAGGCCGCCTGAGTGACGAAAGTAAGCACCAGATCAGGCAAATGATTCGTATGACATCCGAAATTGAAAGTATTGCAGACAGTTGTCACAACATTGCCAACACCATTAAGAGACGTAATGATGCCAAGGTTGTTTTAACCGACGAAATGACAGCTCACGTTGAAAACATGTTTGGATTGGCGTATAAGCACCTCGAAGAAATGGCTAATCTTGTTATCCAAAACAGCCATAATACTGCCGAGTTGCTTAAAATCAGAGACACAGAGATTGAAATAAATAATTACCGTAACCTATTGTATCAGGAAAATGACATCGATCTGGAGGCAAAAAAGTATACTTACCAGGAAGCTTTGTATTATATTGATATAATCCGGGAATGTGAAAGGCTGGGCGACTACGTCGTCAACGTTGTAGAAGCCTACACAGGAGGGTCTAAATTGTTTGCCCAAATCTAAAAAGTAATAAGGCCTTATGTTGTTCGATCCGAAGTTTTTATCTTATCTTTGCAAACTTTGTATGTAACAGACCGAAATCAAACAACAAATACATCAAAAATTAAAATTATGAAGAAGAATGTAATGTTTGCCGCTTTCTTGGCCGGCACAATGTGTTTAAGCCTTTGCTTCACCAGCTGTGAAGGAAAAGGGGGAACAAAATCCATGAAAAACTCTGTTGACAGCCTAAGTTATGCTTACGGAGTTGGCCTGGGAGACAATCTGGCTCAAAACCTCAGCTCTTTTCCGGCCGAACTGAATATGGATCTTTTTATGCAAGCCTTTGAAAAGACCATCAAAGGTCAAATCGAAGATCTGAGCATCCAGCCCGAACAGGCATATCAAATCTTTCAAAGCTGCTTGATGGTCATTCAACAAGAGTCTGCTCAAAAGAATAAAGATGAGGCCGTTAAGTTCCTGGAAGAAAACGCCGGGAAAGAAGGCGTTGTAACTACCGAAAGTGGATTGCAATACGAAGTGCTTTTGGCTGCAGATGGCCCCAAGCCAAAAGAAACAGACAGAGTAAGTGTACATTATCACGGCACGCTGATTGACGGTACTGTTTTTGACAGCTCTGTAGATCGCGGAGAACCCGCCCAATTTGCATTGAATGGCGTCATACCCGGGTGGACCGAAGGCATTCAATTGATGAGCGTGGGTTCAAAATACAAATTCTATTTGCCTGCTGAGCTTGCTTACGGAGACAACGGAGCCGGTGATGTTATTCAACCGGGAGCCATGTTGATTTTTGAAGTGGAATTGCTCGAAATTCTTAAATAATTACAGAGTAGAATCTATTTGATGGCAAGTTGCTTGCCTGAAAGTACGTTTACTGTCAGCGCAAGATAAGCCTCGGAGAATAGATATAAAATTCAGGAGTCGTCTTAAAGTTCGCTTTGAGACGACTCCTTTTTTTCATCTTCAAAAAAGCGCAATACGGCTTCTTTGTCCAGCCTGAGTTGAGCAGTCAGCCCGGCTGTGGATGGAAAACGCTTTTCGGCTCGCAGATGTTTTTTGAAGTAAATAGAAACTTCCTTCTCGTACAAATCGCCCGAAAAATCCAGCAGATGAACTTCTATACTCCTCTGCCTGCCGTTTTGTAAAGTAGGTCGTTGTCCTATATTCAGCATGCCGTGATATTCTCTGTTTTCTACTCTTGCTACGACAATATAACTGCCGGGCATGGGTATAAGTTTATGAGGATCGGAAGGGATAATATTGGCCGTGGGAAAACCTAATTTGCGACCCACTCTGTAACCGCTCCCCACTTTGCCTTTGATGGTGTAGTCGTAGCCCAGGGCGGCGTTTGCTTTGATAATCTCGCCATGCAACAGGGCTTCCCTAATGTAAGAAGAGCTGATGGGTCTTGCAGAATCAGGCAATAAAACCGGTCCGGCTTTTAAGACTTCAATGCCCAGCAATTCTCCGTAACGGCGATAATCGTCGAGGTTTTCCTGACGGTCTTTACCGAAGTGATGATCGTAACCAATCAGCAAGCAGGCGACTTTCCATTCTTTTTTCAGGACTTCGTTCATAAATTCAAAAGCTGACATTTCCGCCATTTTTTTGTCAAAATGAACAAGTCGGGTGTTATCGGCACCACAGGCTTTCAGCAGCTTGAGTTTCTCGGAACAATCGTTCAACAGCTGTGGACAATAATCAGAATGAAGAACCATTCTTGGGTGAGGCCAAAAAGCCAGCACCAGCGAGGATAGATTTCTTTGTGCTGCCAGTTGACGGAG
>LSQX01298080.1_pt1 | contig 21937 bp, 19 predicted proteins | sample 654561 | NCBI WGS metagenome assembly LSQX01 (sample SAMN04489861, study PRJNA283612) | anaerobic digester metagenome | isolation source: 4 biogas reactors fed with cattle manure at either 37C or 55C with and... | place: Denmark: Kongens Lyngby | collected 2014
GCTCACAGCAGCGTGAGCGGCCCCTGCGTTTTCTCCTCCCGACTGTTGCCAGCGTTCATTGGCACAGGGTTCATCACTACTACGGGCTCATCTGACGCCCACCCCGCATTGGTTGGCCTTGCGTCTCCGCTTGTGCCAGCCTTACCTGCACCTTCACACAGGACGGTGATGGGCCTCCCCGGGTAAGTCTGCTTGCCTGAGCATGAGCGCTTCCGTCCGAACCCACCAGGTTATCCAGCTATCGGGCTTTCCCATATCTCGCAGGGTTACCGACCTGACGGGCCAACCTCGGTTCGCTTTCGCTAAGTCCCATGCTCCCCCTTCGGCTTCCTCCAGACGGTCTGTTGCCAAGCCCGCCCTTGCCTACGGGTTCCCTTCCCGCTGGTTGAGTGGCGAGGGCTTCTTTCAGCCCTCCGGCTCGGCAGACATGCCGGGCGCACAAGTAAAAAAAAGCATGGGGGCTGTCCCAAAGGGCAGCCCTTTCTCGCTCTTGGATTGCGTCTCGTTTTGGACCGACGTTCCGGATGCAAAGAGTAAAGAGTCTCGAGGTTATCCTTTCTGTCTACGTGCGGGGGAGACCCTTCACAAGCCCCAACATCTTTGTCCCAACGGCGATTTGCCTCGATCGGATCGCAAGATCAGGTTCCATGTCTGTACATCAGCGATATCATGTGAGCGATGTCGCCGGTCACAGCGAATCCATCCCGGTTATTCAACAAATCGACTCCTCTGGCGTAGTAAAGGAGACCTCCGATGATCTTGGACGCATCGCCAATACCATGCCGTCAACTTCCACCAGGCTCACCGGAGGCACGCCCAACACCTTTACCGACTGACCACCCGGCAAGCGTGGCTCCTGCCAGACCATGACAATGCTGGCCTCTTTTTCAGTGGGAAACCAATCCTCTAAAACACTCCAAATGCGATCGCGCACTGCTACAGACAGACGCGCGCCTGTATAGACACCGGGTGCGATTTCAAGCATCGACGAACTTAAAAAGCCCCGAATCCTGTCACTGACATTCCGCGTCACAACTACTGTCATCCGACCCCAAGCAACTCCTTTATGCGGTCGATCATAGCGGGTATGAGCTTGCGCTTTTTGAACAGCTCCGCAGCGGCGTAGCGAACCTCTCGCTCCAGATCAAGCCCCGGATTCCGGACCACCTTAGCCGCCACTGAGAAGGCCAAGGGCACAGTGACCTCAATGCGCCATAGATCCGCGATGTCGAGCGTGAACGCGTTAGAGGATTCCTCGTGTATGAAGCCCAACGGCGGCAAAGCGCCAACCGCAGCCACAGCTATTTCCGCGGCCGCCTCAATAAACGTCGCCGCATGATTGATCGCCTGATTCGGAATATCGGCGGCTTCCGGGTTCTGTCGGTCGTATGAGCGCCCGCGCCAGTCAATGCCGTACTTGTCAGCAAGTATGCGATACGATTCCCGTATTCTGGCCCCCTCGATACCCCGCAACACAGTTATGTCCTTATGTGGCAGCACCTCCTGGAAACGGTAGCCGTACATACGTCTGGCCACACGCAACCGAGATTCCTCATCGGCCCACAGTCGAGCATGGGCCCGGGCCACGTCCGAACGCCCCTGGCCCATGGGAGGCGCGGTGTAGACCTTCACACCGCCCTCCCCAACTGCCGCCAGCAATGTGCCATGACGAGCCAGAATCCGCAACACATCATGGGTTACCGTGGTCCCCGGCCCCATCAAGATCATGGAGACCGTCTGGTACGGTATGGCATAGTCACCGGCCGCCATGTCCTCGGTTCCGGCGGTGATGAAATGAAGTGTGCCATCCCGAACAATCAGATTCCCCCTCGATAGCCACAACAACCCATGACGATCGGCATGCGGCACCCTGGCTCCCGCCAGTCCAAGGCGGCCTTCAAGCAAGGGTGATCCATTCATGACGCCGGCCCCAACAAGAGCATTCCGTACCCGAACGAACGATGTCTGCCTATACCGCGGGAGAGAAGCTCGGAAAAAGCGACGGGGTCGTTGATCATCAATTGTCCGCGTATAATGGCATTGGGGCGAACCAGATTCTTCTTCCTGCGTGGTCCGACGGAACGCTGCTCCTTGCGCATCTGATGCACAAGACGAAACCCGGCCAGGTGGATAGCGGTGACCGAAGTCACCCCGTCGCGCTCCAGACGCTCACGAACCCACTCGCAGTAGACCTCCTCTCTGCTGATCGGGGTTCCGTTATTCTTGTCGACATGGATCAAAAACAGATCCTTCTCCACTCCATTGGTTGCCTTGCGTCCCACGGGACAGCATTGAACCTCAAAAGACAAGCGCTGTCCGGCTCGCCAATCAGGTATCGGTTTGCTCAAAATAGACGCATCCGGTTCCGGACAGACCGCCAGGACGCTGGGAGTGGCAAAATCCAGCAACCTCCGACGCAGTTCCTCCGCTTCCACACGTGAATAGCCCAGAATCCGGGTCGGTCGCCTACGATCCATGAACAGACGCCAGGGTTTTGGTGCCTGCTCACCAAAGGCCACACCGAACCAGGCATGAATGCCATATCCCAGATTCTCGTCGCCGCCCCGCGTCTCCAATCCTTGGTCACGTAAGAAGTAAAGCAAAGCGGTGATATCCGGTCGGAGTTCAACCATGTGCAATGTGGTCATGAACTACTCCCTCCAAGAGGCCCTTCCATGCGCCATTGACTTCCCGCCGGAACCTGATTCGCCCAATCCCGCAATCCGGCCACGCGGCGCATCCGACCCCGACCTTGCCGCCCCAATTCCGCCGGCCAACAGGCCATCAGATTGGCATCGTAGGGCTGGACCGCACCGTGGCGATCCCACACCGGCACTTGACGCAAGATCGCCAACAGGTTTTCTCCTTCAGCGATGGGAGTCTGGGGATCAAGCAAAGGTCGAGTCGGCAAACACGTCTTTCGCCCCAGAAACAGCGGCCGGGCAGGCCGACGAAAGGCTTCCAGCAAGGCCTCCACGTCCGGTTGCTCATCGTCCGTGAGACCCAAAACAAGGGTCATTACGCCATCAGTCCAATAATGACGGTATCGCTGGTGAATCCCGAACTTGGCTGCAGTTCCGCCCCCGCGATGATCGGGCTCACCCCTTGTGGTCCATCCGCCTACCGGATCGCCCCTTTTTTGTCGGTCAGCATACCCGATCATCTTGGGCTGTCCCAAGTCCACGGTATGGTAGTCTATCATAGGTTGCGGGCGCACATCCCAGCGGGCGGCGAACTGTATGCGCTCCTGCAGTCTTTGGAGCTTGGCGAAGTCCTTGTGTTCCCACCCCAAGGCATTGGCCGCCAATCCGGTCAACATGGATGTCGCCGGAAAGGCGTCCACAAAACCGTGCTGGTCAACAAGGACCCCGCCGTAGCTGATCATCGGAGCATCTAAACGCAGTACTAGGCCTTTCATCGCCGCCCCTCCGCGATGTCCGTCATAGCCTGGGTGATGGCCTCATCCAGCGGCACAACCGCCTCCTGCTCTCGAGGCCAGGTATGTAGCGTCGATACGTAGCGCCGTTCGCCCGTGTCACCGTACATCTTCTCCAGAGCTCCCAAGTAGGAGGCCAGGGCCTGCGCCGAATCCGCCATGGGATGAGACTTGGCATTCGGACGCACAGGACTCAAGAAAGCGTTCGCCAAACTCCGCGGCTGGGCCTGTCCGGTCTCCAACACCACGCATTCAGCACGGGCATAGGGTGCCGTGGCCCCCAACTTGGCCCCGGGTGTCACCTGGGTTATGGCCTCGATGAGCAGCCTCAACAACTGCTGTGTATCCTCCAGATCCTGCTGTCGCCATTCGCTCCGTTCACATCCGGTCAGATTGGAAACCAGCAACGGGACATCCACGGCCACGTAGCCGTAGAAAATACCCGCCCCCAATTCCATGTCATTGGCGTGTGCCGCACCTGTTTCGTCTCCGGCAAGATCATCGACTACGGTAAAGAAGTCCACCTCGGTATCCAAGGCGTGCGTGGTGAAAGCATGGGCGACATGGACCGGAGCGTCGACCCTGGACAGGATATCCGAGGTCACAAAGCGTCCAAACATCGCACCCTCGAAGCCCACCGCCGGATTTCGAATACCGGCCTGACGCAAGAGAACGGCGAAGTTCTTGGCACCCTCTTTGATGCGCTGATCGAGATACTCCTTGGCTGCTTTGACATCACCCTGCCCAGCGGCTTCCTGTATAAGGGCGGTGAGATAATCAGCTTCTGGACGGCCGAACAAGATGGGCTGTTTCAGGGCCAGGTTTTCTTTGTCAATAGCTTCCTTGGCACCAGCCGATGTGAGAAGCTTTCCGGCCAAATGGATTATCAACTCCGCGGCCAGTGTCTCCTCCATTCCCTCTTCGACGAGCCTCGACTTGAGGACCCGGCCGAAGAAATGACGAGTGCGCCAGCCCGAGGGAAGCTCGGCTTGTTCAGTCATCCACATCCGCCAATGCCGCTTCTGACACTGACTCGATATCCGTAACCTGGGAACACCGCCGAACACGATCCGCTTCGCCAGTCCAGCGTCATCCCGATTCAACAAGCTGGCGTGGTAGCTGGTCAAAAAGTGAATCTGAAGAAACATCTGATCTCACCTCACGCTGTTTTCTTCTCAATGTTCATGTAGAAATCTCTGGCGATTCGACGCCGACATTCTTCGCGGAACTGATGGGTCAACAGCAGCTGTGCAGGATGAACCCAGTTGCATGCTGCGGTCTTGGCCGCCAAGAACCGAGCCGCACGCAGTAGGAGAGCGCGCTGAGTATCACCTTCAGCCGAAAGCAGTCGCTCCAGCCGGGCCTCACTGTATCCCTCCTCCGCCAGGGCCTTTCCAAACGGCATATCCGGCCGATGGGGATTCGGACTCATCAGTGCCATGCCGGTCACCAAGGTCATCCAATTCCTGCGCGACTCTTCGTTGGCATCCCATCCGTCCGGAAGATAACGCAGAGCGAACCGGTAAAAGACCAGTGGCGGCGGCTCATCAAGGCTCATGCGGCGAAGTGCGGCCCGGTCTCCCGTGGAAAGCCAATCGCTGTCGATTGCTGCAGCTACACGAGCGATGACCTGAGAGAGACTTGCTTCAGGAACCTGTGTGCTCATATCTCTCCTCCCTCAAAAACGGAAAGTTCTTCTCATTGTACAACGCCCCCCAGAAGACGCGATCAGCCTCGACGCGAGCCCGATAGCGCCGCCCTTGCCGTTCGGGCATGCCTTCTTGCGCTTCGCGCAAGACTGTGAGAGCATGATCTCTCAGCCGCCGGGCCCACTCCCGAAGCTCCTGTTGGTCATCAAAAGGTTCAGGAACTGACCATAGCCAGGGGAAAAACTCTGTCGACCAGAGCGCCTCGAAGCGCCTGGCGCAAGATCCCCACCAGGCCTGCGCTGAATCGCTTCCGAAATCGATCTTCTCGGGTCCGCCCTGGAAAAAAGCGAACACTGCGGGTTTTAGCACTCTGTTTTGCATGATGCCCGTATACTCCATGGCCGTCTTACTCAACGCCGCCAAAGGCTCGCGACGCTGCGGCAGACCAAAAACCCTTCGTTGGGCCGAAGAGGGAATCAAGACCGACTCTTCATGAAAACCGTCGGTGGTACCCTGGCCACGGATCATCACGGACATGGAAAGCCAGACCGGCCCCTCCCATGAGGCTTGCGGTCTCTGCAAGGCAGTTAGTCGCAACTGTGACTCTCGGGGAAAAAGCAAGCGCCTTATCAGATTAGCGCTGATTCCGTACGACGGAACGGTCAAAGCCTTGGGTTCCTCATCGCGAAGCTCTATAGGCAACCAAGGATCTCCGAGATCGCCCTTGAGTTTCTCGGCATCGATTCGCGTGGCATTTGTAGGTAGACTGTGCACATGGATACGCTCGCCGTTCCTTAGCCGCACCCGACGACAGATCTCTATGAAAAAGGGGTCAAGATCGGAAAGAGACAACTGTTTGCTGCCGTCCCACGGTTCCAGCCAAACCAAGACCAAGCCTTGAGGATCGTAGCCGTACTCTCCGGCCAGTACCTCCCGACGGTGGTCAAGCAAGCGAATTACGGCATCGGACCAACGCCTTCCCGGCCGCGAACTGCGGATCAACTCCACTATCGGCCTGTTGCCGAAACCGCTGTTCATCCGGACGATCCCGTAATTCCCGCGACCCAAAAACCCGCTCATCGTCTGCAAGCTGACCAGGGAGTAGACCCAATCGTCCACATGAGGCTGGCTGAGTCGAGCCCATTTGACATCATGGTTTTTTGCCGTCTGCAAAAGATCCAAAGCGTCAGCGGCGTACTCTACGGGCTCTATAGGTTTCAGCCGAGCTTCATCACCGGGCGGCAACGGAGCTTGCATAAAAGCGGGACGCTGCGTGTCTTCCACCACCAAAGTCCAAGCCTCATCTTCAAACGGTTCGGCTAGTTTCTTTAGACCGGTCAGCCAATACTCCTCATCTTGAACCGGGTCATCGTCACCCCGACGAGCCAGTATGACCGCTCCCAGATAACAAAGGAATACATGGAAGGCATCTTCTTGATGTCGTTGAATGCCGACCAGATGCTCCACCTCATCCCGGCCCAAAGCGGACATCAACTCAGGCAAGGTCATGACCGTCGGCTCTGCCGAGGTCTGTACCCGAAACGTCGGATTCGTAAGCAAATTCATGGCGACACCTCTTCCGATTCCAATCCGTAACGACTATAGACGTATTGCCGGTTCCCGCAGGCCAACCGTACCGAGCCTTCCTCTGCCTGCAGCACTTGCACCGTTTCCGGCTCTGCAATGGGAAGCATGTGGCCTGGAATCACTATTTTCGTGATACGTTGACCGAAAGGACTGGTAAACGGAGTCTCAACGGGCAATTGAAGGCTTGATGCGCCCAAGCGAACGGTCACTTTCCCGCCCATTTCGTTGAACTGCAGGGTAGGATCGCCAAAGAATCTGTCATAAACTGCAGCGGCGTGAGCGGCAGCGATCGCTTGAGCCAACTCACCGCCTTCTATGGCTTGTCCGTGACGAGCCCAACGCTCGCCCTTAAGAGAGGAAAGGCATTCCGGATGAGTGACCGCTTCCACCAGGCGACGATTATCATCCGGGATGCTGACTTGCGGATGCTCGGTCAAAATCCGTCTGGTCAGCTCCAGCATGCGCAGATCATCGTACACACTGCCGTAACCGATCTCCATGTAGCGTCTTGATACGTTTCCCCTGGCATCCAAAGCGGCTTCCAGATCCTCTTCGGGGACGAGTACCAGACAACGGGCCTGTTCGTAGCCTGCCGGTCGCTTACGGTTGTGACGATGCAGACGTCCGACCCGCTGCAACAGGACATCCGCCGGGGCCAGATCCGTAATAAGCAGATCAGCGTCGATATCGAGGCTCTGCTCGAGAGTTTGGGTGCCGATCAACAACAAGGGATCGGATGGACTATGGCGCCCTAAGCTCTGACTGACGGTGCGATCCAAGACCTCGCGATCCTCCGGAGCAAAACGGCCGTGATGCGGACAGATGACCCCATTGCATTTAAAGAACCATTCCTCGTTCATTCCCGCGAGGCTTTCAAAGGCTTTGATCAGCGAAATGGCCCGGTTTACCGTGTTCAAAACCACCAACACCCGCGCCCCGTCGGCCAAGGCGGGCAACACCCGCTCTGCCACTGCCTCCGGGGTAAAGGCCACAGGGAGCAGTTCGAAGCGAACTCGCTTGGTCTTGGTCGGTATGGAACCCGCAGACTGATTCACACCGTCGGCCAAAGTCACCGCCGGATACGGAACGCCCTGAGCATCGGCAAGACCGGGTAATTCTTGCTCCGCGCGCAGATGGACATAGCCGTGCCTGGCCCGGGCGCCCAAGGTGGCCGACAGTAACATGGCCCGTCCTCCGACCGCCAAGTGATGCTCCAAAAGACCGCCCAAAAGCTTGGACATGTAAACATCGGAGGCGTGCACCTCGTCCACGACCAAGAGGCTGCGATCAAGACAGACTGAGCGCAAATGAGCATGGGCCGTCTGCACGCTTGACAACAAAGCCTGATCGATGGTTCCCACGGCCACGGTGGCCGCCAAGAATCGCTTGGGCTGTTCCGCCGCCCAACAACGCTCCCGATACTGCAGATCTCTGTCATCATGCCAACGGTTGGCGGCCTCATCTTCCGGCAACAGTCTTGCCGGGGGCAATCCGTCCACTTGGGCGTATCCCGGAACGGCAAGCACCGTGACTGGCCGCGTCCGGGGATCGGGGAACCAACTCTCCATGACTCGCAATACCCGTCCATAAAGCTCCCGAGCGGCAACCCGCGTGGGAAGGGCGAAGTACAATCCGTCGACCTTGCCCGCGGCGAAGAGCTTAAAGAACCAGTTGAGAGCGGCTTCAGTCTTCCCGGAACCGGTCTCTGACTCAGCTATGACCAGGCGAGTACGCTCATCTTCCGGATCAAGATCATCGATAGCCGCCTGCAAAGGATACGGAGAAAACCCAAATCGTCCCTCGAAATCCTGCGGCCCGGCGGTCAAGACAGAGCGCAAATCACTGACATCGATCCCCACGGCCCTGAGGAGCCGGGAAATCACCTGCCGATCGTGTCTCAGCCGCTGCTCCAACGACACCCGATGGATGGGAAACCAGTATGAGTGCGATCCCAACCAGTCAGCAAGCATAACCAGACCGGCAAAACGATGCTGAAAACGAGGCTCATCAGGCAGAAAACGCCCACCGGGTTCAAAGGCCTTAGGAAAAGCTTCTCGCGCCCAGCGCATCACCTCAGTCACGGCGGCCATGGGATCCCACTGACCTTGTGGGCGCCACCATTCGTTCTGAGCCTTAAAGAAAGAGCCGCTCCTTTGTCCCTGAAAGGCCAGAGGGCGGCCGTGATGAGAAAAGGTCGCCATCAGATAGCCGTAGGCCACTTCCGGATCGGAAAACCACGAGAACAAATCGCGCGATATAGCCTCTACAAACGCCATATGGAGGTTTTCATCACAGATGTCCAAATCGAGCAAGGGAGCCAACTCACGAATATGACCGGCTTGCGGAGCCTTGACGTCGAAAACCTTGAGCTGAAATCCTAAGTTGGCCTTTCCCAGATCATGAATCATCGCCAGCACTGCTAAGCGATCCAGTTGCTGCTCACTTAAACCCTCTCCGCAACTGCGCGATAGTGCGCGCCGGATACCGTCCACGTCACAGAGAGCCCGAAATACCATCCCTACGTCTAAGCAGTGAGCCGCCAAAGGCAAACATCGGGGACCTTCCTGAGAGAACTTGCCCCAGAATATGCAGCTCCGTTTGGTTTCATAGGTCGCCGATTCGCTCAAGGCCTGGGCAGACATACAAACACATCCCATCCGGCATGATGTTGGCGGTAAATGTATCCTAATCGTGAATTCCAACTGTGCTGAGTAAAATCCTCCTTCTAATATGCGAAATCTTTGCTTTATGACCTGATCAGGGTTCGATATTTCACTTTCATGCCTCGGCCAAGAAGACAACGAGAACATACGAAAAACGAGTTCCGAAAAACTCGTTTTTCGTCCTGGAGTCTAAGAGGAAGGAGGTCAGGCATCCATCTTCCTCAGTCTATCACTGCCGTTCTGATTGCTTCCTAATAATCTTGCGCACGCTGTCACAGGAGAGGAAAAAACAGCTGGCCAGAGCATCGATGTTTTCACCGGCGGCATAGCGCCGGCGTATCTCTTCATTGCGTTCGGCCAGTTGTCGGCGCGTGCCGCTTTTTTCACCCCAACGTGCCGGTTCGCCCTTGATCGGTACGTAGATATGCACGCCCTGCACATACTCCTGCAACTGTTCGAGCAACTCCGGAGGTAGCACCTCTGCTGCATTGCGATAGATCTTCAAATGAACCCCTCCGCTGTGACGGATTGTCATCCCTGAAAGCCAAGATCATCGCCTTCACCTCCCGGGGGAAATCGTGACTTCACCGTAATAATTCACAGAGATTCCGAAGCGTCCTTCTCTTGTTTCGTCTTCAGACCCATGTCCCAAGACCTTACGAGAAGCCGGTTGGCATGGTCTACTACCAGCGACTCACTTCGTTTGCTCATGCGAGTAACCGAAGCTTCATAGCCACCTTCCCAAAAGGCCGTGCGCGTCGGCAAATAGCCCGTGGATTGATTGGCCATCGACAAGACGAGAGTCTTCGGAAACGGCGAACGCTGTTGCAAGGTCAAACCGGTCTCTGCGAAGATCTCACCCGGCAAAGCCACAACTCCCAGATCACCCAGATGCAGGACGGTTATCTCAAACTGCATTGCGGAATCATTAGCGGCGGGAAGATCCAGACACTTGTGGATGACGTTCAAACAGACGGGACTCAGTTGAGCCGTCTCCGCCGCCTGACAGACCGCACCGGCCAGATAACGTCCCAAGCGCTCTCTTTGACCTTCGCCACGCTGCAAAGGTACCACGTTGCCCGCCGTACCCAGAGCGAAAACACACGGAACCCCGTATACGGCTTCTGCGGCCCGGCGCAAAGCCCCGGGATAGTCAGCCGAAATCCCGTAGAAATCCCCGCCGCCGACGACAGGATGGATGCCGACCGAAGCCAATAAAAGGATTGGCTCTCCGTTAGGATCATCAAATCGCAACACGGTCAGTTTCGGATCGACCGGACCGAATTCCAGGTCTTCTTCAGGAAGCGGAAGACGATAGACCGTGCAACAAGTGCCGTCAGGACGCCTCAGACGTCGGTTAAACATCATCTTTCCGACGTCAGCCGTGCCGACACGCAGAAAGGCTTTCCTGGTGTCCTGCGCCGCTGACAGGATGGCTTCCTCCATAGCGCGGACTGTCTCTTGCACCCAGGCCTGGTGTTCTTCTCCTACTGTCTCATGGACGCGTACCGCCGGTCCGAAATGCGTGTGAGTCCCAAACAAGACGATGTTCTCGGCAGGCATGGACAGCTTCTCACTTACGCTTTTTCGCAAACGGCGTCCCCAGTGCTCATCGATTCCAATTAAATCTGCGATAAGCAAAACGGCGCGTGTCTTCCCCTGTTCCAGGAAGATGGCACGCGCCGTCAACGGGTCCTCCACCGTCTCAAAAGGACGTTTACCTCTTGCGGCATATCCGGCCATGGGCAACGCCACCGTTGGAGTGATCGTCGCCTGAGCGTATCCCACATTTAAGGAATAGGCATCTTCGACATCTCTCCTACCCTCCCAATGCAGCGATGTTTGTTGAGCCGCGCAAACGTTCCGACACGATTCCAAGAGCACTATATATCATACTGAAGGACGCTCCGGACAAAAAGCCGGAGCGTCCTTGCTGTGCATCGAGTCTGCTCACTGTGTTTAGTGTATGTTGGCCGCGATGTAGATCAGCTGTTTGATCCCCGGATAAATCGACTCGATTTCAGCCCACTCATCAACCGAGTGACCGCCTCCTGCTCTGGTGACTCCGATAGCCACCGAATAGATCCCTTTGCCGATGGCAGCATTGGAGTCGCACGAACCCATATCGCTCAGTCGGGCTTGAATGCCTACGCTCTCCAAAGCGGCGACCGCGGTCTGCGTCAGCTTATGTTCCCGGGCTCCGGGCAGCTGTCCGCCGGGGATGTCGGTCTCCACCTCAAAGCTGACCGTGGCTCCCGTCTCCTGGGCCACCTCTTCACTGATCTGCCGCACCTGCTCACCGATGCGAGTGAGGATGTCTCCGTCCATGGAGCGCATATCGACCTTGAACCAAGCCTCAGCCGCGATGGCGTTGACCACCGTTCCGCCGCCCAGCATGCCGACATTCATCACGCTGCGGGGCTCGGCCGGAATCTCGATCTCATTGTAGAGACGATCAATGGCTCTAGCCAGGCTCCTGGCCGCGCTCGGCTTGCCACGACTGCTGAGCGAATGGCCTTCGGGAGTATTGAAGGTCACCTTGAGCCATTGGATGCCCAGCGCTCCGTAGGCGACGCCTCCAAGACCGCCGTCCACGGCCACTACCATGTCGATCGGTTTGTCATAAGTCTCCAGGAAGTATTTCATGCCGTTGAGTCCGATCTCTTCTTGGGAAGTGGCCACAAAGACAATGTTCACCTTGGGCGTCACATTGCCGGCTTGAAGGGCCTTGACGGTGTGAATCAAAGCGACTACGGAAGGTGTGTTATCTCCGGCTCCGGGTACATGCAAGATGCCGTCTGTGATGACCGGATCAAGTACTATATCCATGGGAAAGACGGTATCCATATGCGCCGCAAAGACCAATGTCGGGGCGGTCTCGCTGACCTTAAGCGTTCCGACCACGTTTTTGAGACCGTCGATATAGACGTCTTCCAACCCGACCTCCAGCATCTTCTGTCTGACCCACTCCGCCCGAAGATCCTCTTGCTTCGAAGGAGCCGGGATACGCACCAACTCCAACCAATCGGCGAGAATCTGCTCTTTGTTCTCATCTACGTAAGCATAGGCCTTCTGCAAATCCACTTCAGAGGCCAAGGCCGCGAAGGCAAGTAGAAGAACAACCAACCCACCGATCAGTGTCGTACACATCCACGAGCGAATTCTCATACCCACTTGAACACCTCCGTTTCAGGATGTAATGAGCTTATATCACCCGGAGGCGCATAAACAAGGGGGTCTTTAGACCTACAGGTATTTTTTGGATTCACAACAGAATCTCTTTAAGATCGCCGTCAAAACCACAATCCGAAAGCAACTGCAGATGCTGAGCAAACTCACCGACCTCATACTGAGCGTGAGCATCGCTGCCGAAAGAGATCTTCACCCCAGCGTCAATACACATCCTGAAAAACTCAGGATCCGGTGAGTTGGTATGGAAGTTAAGCTCCGCCGCCACCTTATGCTCTTTCAGCAGCCGCACCATGGGTTCATACAAACGATCCGGCGTCTCCACGCCGCTGCGACGAAAGATTCGGAAGGGATGAGCGAGCACATGCATCCCGTCAGGCATAAGCTTGGCCAAGGTCGCCATATACTCATCGGCTAAGCGCTCGACGTCCACCGGTCTGCGCATTGAGGCGGGGAGGAAATGCACGGCACCGACAAGCAACTGCGAACGCTTGCGGTCTTCCTCCAGAAGCACGGGCCGACCGTGGAAGTCGTAGTCGACTTCGAGCCCAACCTGCACCGAATCGCTAAGGAAAGGCTTCGCGCTCTGCCAGTATTGGGGCATCCGTCCGGGCATGCCGGGATAGGTAGGTGAAAAGCCCTGACGCCAGGCCGGATCTCTTCCGTAGTACAGATGGCTGGAATGCTCGGTAAAGACCAGTCCGGCCAATCCGAAAAGCTCGGCCAGCTCCACCGAAACCTCCATGTCCATATCCTCTCCGCAGTAGGCGTACTCGCTGTGAACATGTCGATCTATCAGGCCCAGATGAGCGGGCATTTTTAGCGAGTGGTTCATCGCCGAGATGCCGTCGTCATCAATGGTTATAACGCAGAACTCAAACGGATCCTCGCACAAGGCCTTGACCGCCAGGTATGAGCTGCGGTTGTGATGCACCAACTCCGTCCCCCGGTGATAATGTCCGCCAATCGACAGCGTGATGGCATATTCATCCATGATCTCGATGATCTCATCGATATTGGTGTATCCATACGGACACTTCGTCAAACCCGAAGGGAAAACCGGCACATGCTGCAAAAAGACAACGGGTCCGCTATGGCCCTCTCGCGCTTTTCGCATCCGCTGGAGATCTTGCGGAAGCCGTACGGCATTGTAACCAGGCTCTTCGGGATCCAAGAAAGTCAAAAATCGCACCGGCCCGATATCCACGACAGGTGCAGGTCTTTCCATCACTTCGTAAAAGACATCGGGTTCCGGATCATGGTTGCCGGGAACGGCGATCACCGGACATTCGGCCTTGTCCAGAATGCTCTTTAGAGTCTCCAACCGTTCTTTGGCATCGGCTGCCTGGGGCACATCCAGACAATCCCCCATTACCAAAAGCACATCCGGCTTGATGATGTGATTCAAACGATGGACAACCCGTGCCAGAAATATATGTGCGTACTCTCCCCGGCGCACGGGTAGGGGACAACCGGAGGAGTAATGCAAATCCGCAACCACGGCTATCTTGAATGCCAACAAAGACACCTTCCTCTTTTTCTCTCAGACACCGCATATGGTACTCTTGCACACATCCGGTGCCGGCTAATCGTCGACCGCTCTGTTATCTTCTAAACCCTTGACATCTCCTGAACGTGGTCAAGCCTCGTTATTGCTGCTTTCAGCGCTGTATACCCGACGATGACGGCCTTGTCAAGCAAATCTTGCTAGTCATCGTGCCACATTTGCGGGATCCGCAACCGACAAAGCACCGTCACGGTGCCCGCATCGTCGGTCCCGCAAGTGCGAGGTCCTTAGCGGTTGAAAGGCCATCGCCGCTAATCATCTTCATTCATGATCGACCTTCAAAGATCCCTTTAGTCTTTGAAGGTCGATCAACAACTCAACCGTTCAGCCTATCATGACTGCACTTGAGCCCGCTTCTGGGCATCTTGGGCGTAGCGGGTCAACCATGTGTTCCACTGCACGCAGTCGCAGACTTCATGCAACTCGTCCTCGTGCTTCATCACATACTCTGCGGCCGCCCGATAGGCGTCGGCCATGTCTTGATAGCGTCCCGCCGCCAGTCCCTGCAATCCTTTCAGGATGATCTCCATGAAAGCCACTCCGTGGTTCAAGTAGAACCAGGACGCTTTTTCCCCGACAGGCAGATTCTTGTTCTCCAGATGTCGGCTTATCAGGCTCTTCAGCTCGGACAGCACAACCTCGGCCTGCCTCAAGTCCGCCTGATAGGCCTCATCGGGAGTCGGTCCCATCTTAAAGGGCAGATCGGAGTCCATCAGGGTGCTGAGCCTTTCCATCTTCTCTTGCACCTGGGATCCGGCCTCACCGAAGGCTGCGGCGAAGTACTCCCGTCGAACCTCCTCCAGCGGTTTGCTTTTGTCCCACATGGCCTGGCCGCTGACCTCCATGGCCAGTCCCGTGGGGAAGAAGTAGCGCTGCACCTGGCAGTTGACGATGCCCTTCAGGCCCAACCGCTCCGTGCCCACGATATCCCGGTAGAGGATGTCCGCGATAAAAAGCCCCGTAGGCTCTATAATCGACGGCTTCCACAGGAAGTGATAATCAAAAGTAAACCCGTCTCCGGTGAAGATCTTCTGCCACTCTTTCAAGTAATGAACGTTGACCGCCGTGGAGCGGGGGAACACATTGCGATTGAGTTCAAAAGGACGCGGTTCTTCTGTCGCCGGGCCCATCGTCCCTTCCAACAGACTCTGCCTGTAGTTGCGGGAAATCGGGGCGAACATCAAGATAAAGCGATCGGGGTTGTTCAACCTCGACTGTTCAGGGGCCCACAAAAGATCGACGTAGATGAGGAAGACCAACTTCGTGGGCAGCCCTTCTTTTTCTAACTCCGCATCAAGAGCGTTTAACAGATCTACGTACCAGTCCGAGGGGAGTTTTTGTCGGCAACCGTCGCATTCACAGCGGTTGTTTGAACCGTCGGACATCCAAATATGCAGGATATCGACCTCGGGGTGCTCTTTGGCGTACTTGACGATGTAATCCACTAACAACTTGAACGCCCGAGGATTAGACATGCAAAGCTCCGTGTTGATCGGGATACCGCCCCACCATTCACGTTTGCCGTTGACCAGAGCCAGAAGCTCCCGTTTTTCGGGCGGTAGCTCTTGCTCAGCGCGAATCCACCCCAATCCCGGCACGCCCAAGCACTCACAAGTCCAGCCATGCCCCACCATCTGCAGGGCAAGCCCCCGTTTTTTGATCTCTTCGATCAACTGCTGAGTGTAGGCTTCAGCCTGTTCCACCGGCAGCTGCGGCTTGCCACTTTTGCGGTCGTACCAGCGGCTCCAGAATATGTAGGCGTTTTGAAACTGGATGAAGTACGTGTTGAGTCGCTTCTTCGTCATGTAGTTGACCATGGCTTTGGCATGCTCAATCGAGACGCCGCCTTCGATACAGACCCCTCGGTAGCGATAACTCGCATACTCCGTGACGTCATAGCCGTCCAGTTTGGCCGTCACGCCTTCAGGTAGAATCTCGCCGTCTTCGCCCATCCTCACCCAGCGGCAGCCCAGGCTCTCCAAGTAAGTGTAGACGGCAAACAAAACACTGCGAGGATTGGCTCCCGACAGAAGAAGCTGATCAGTGCCCACAGAGCGCAGGAAGATAGCATCATCCAACTCGTGATCGCTTTGTGGAGCAGGAAAAACCGTGCCGAAGGCATCCCACACTCCGAGCCAAATCCCGCCCGTATCGGGGTCATACGCGGTGCGATTGCTGACGACAGCCGAGCCGCTGCCGATTCGTTCCAGATAGCGGGCCAGCTCTTCTCCGGCAAAAGCCACTACGGGATCATCGCCGAGCGTGTACAGATTCAGCACTCCGTCTCATCCTTTCTTTGCAGTACTTCGTGCAGCCGATCAGGGAAGTTAGTGATAATCGCATCAACACCCAAATCGATAAGCTGACGCATAACCTCGGGTTCGTTGACCGTCCAGGCTCTGACCGTTATACCGCGGCTGTGAGCTTCTTTGATCAACTCTCCATCAACGGCACTCGCATTGGGATGCAGATCCCAACCTTGTTCAGCAGCCTCCCGCCAGGGCTCTGCGAACGGTTTGGAATACAAAAGCGCGGCCCGAACTCTCGGGGCCTTGCTCCGCAACTCCAACAGATACTCTTGCCGAAAAGATGACACGACCAGGCCTTCTTCTAAACCGTTTTTCACCACATGATCGATCAGCCGATCGATGATACCCGGATACAATCCTTCTTGACCGGCTTTGACTTCGACATTGAGGGCCATCCTGCCCCGCACTAAGTCTATCACTTCTTGCAAAGTCGGCACGCGCTCGCCGGCATACTGCGGTCCGAACCAAGTACCGGCATCGAACTTCTTTATATCCGCCAGCGTCAGCTCACTCACCGCGCCGGCTCCGTCGGTAGTGCGAGACACCTGCGCGTCATGGATAACAATCAGTTCGCCGTCCCGGCTTTGATGGATGTCCAGCTCTGACATATGAGCGCCCATGTCCATCGCTTTGACAAAGGCCGCCAATGTGTTCTCCGGTGCATGGCCCATCGCTCCGCGATGAGCGACGACGCAAAACTCTTTTAATGGCCGCTGCCGCTGACCCATCAGAGCGTACCCCTCTCAGCATGGTATTCCCGCCAAACCTGCTGCAAGATCTCGGGATAATTAGTCCCCACGCCATCTACACCGAGCTTGATCAAGGGCCGCATCTCCTCGGCCTTGTTAGGATTCCAGGCCCGAACCAATATCCCTCGCGCATGAGCTTCGTCCACGAGTCGGGAATCCACCAGGCTCATGTGCGGGTGCAGATCCCAGCCTTGATCGACTGCCTCCTGCCAAGGTTCGTCAAAGGCCTTCGAGTACAACAAGGCAACTTTGATGTGCGGTGCTTTCCTGCGCAACTCATGCAGATAGGGGCGTTGAAAAGAAGAAACTACCACGCTGTCGACCATATCGTGCCGCTCGATCTCCTCAATGAGCCGATCGATGATACCCGGATAGACCCCTTGGGGGCTGGCTTTGACCTCAACGTTAAGATCGATCTTTCCCTTGATGAACTCCATCACTTCGCCCAAGACGGGCACCCGCTGGCCGGCAAACTCCGGAGCGAACCAGCTGCCGGCATCAAGGTTTTTTATCTGCTCCAAAGTGAGATCGCAAACCAGGCCTTTTCCGTTCGTGGTGCGATCCACGGACGAATCATGTATGACGATCAGCTCGCCGTCCTTGCTCAAATGGATGTCCAGCTCGGTCATATCGGCCTGCAATTCGATGGCCTTGGCAAATGAGGCCATCGTGTTTTCCGGTGCATGTCCCATGGCTCCTCTGTGACCCAAGACGCAAAAACTCTTAGTCACCACGATCTTTCACCTCTCTTGCTTTGACTACCAACGCACGCAATCCCGGGCGACTGTTCGGGCGACCGATTCCAGGCAGCCTGCGGCCGCCGCCAGATCCAGTATGCCGAATCGATTTCGAAGCTCCCTGGCATACAACAAAGCTTTTTCCGTATCCTCCTCCGTGATTCCCAACTCCCGCGGAGTGGCCGCCACACCGTGAGCCCGCAGAAGATCTACCAGCTGTCGGGGTTCGGGAACGGCCTCCGCCAGCAGGCCTCGGACGCTGGCCCAACGGGCTTCGGCCTCTTTGTGAGACAGAGTCCCAAGATTCCGGGCGTCTTTATCCTGAGTCTCCCCTTCCACTTCGGCTGCAGCCTCTCCGTAACCCGCCTCCAGACGTTTTCGACGGATCTGCCTGTCGCTCAAACGGTCAATCCGCCGCCGCCAAACTTCAGCTGAAGGAGCCAGATGCTCCTTTTCCAACACGGCCCGATACACGGCCGCCAAAAGAACCGTACCGACCGCCACGTACTCCCCATGCAAACATCCTTCTTCGCCGCGGGCCAAGGCCTGCATCTCCCAGTAGTGAGAGATGTGATGCTCCCCACCGGAGGCCGGTCTTGAGTTTCCGGCATAGACCATGGCCTGTCCCGTGATCAGCAAAGCCTCCATGATCTCTTCCACGACACGCGACAGATCACTGACCTCATGCCGAGCTCTCTGGCGGCAACGCTCCACGGCCGCATGCACCATCTTGCTGATCGCCGGGCACCAATACTCATCGGTCATGACATGTCCGAGGCACCAATCGGCCAAGGCCGTGATCTTGCCGATGACATCGCCGAAACCGGCGCGAGTGAGTCTGGCGGGAGCAGCGGCCAGCACCTGCAGATCAGCTACCACCGCCTTAGGAGGCCGGGCCGGATGAGTCAGCTTGTAACCGCTGACGATGATAGGAGAGTGCCCGGACAGATAGCCGTCCATCGAGGCGGCTGTGGCTACGGCCACCAAAGGCTTGGCCGATCTGAAAGCCGCCAGCCGGGCCACATCGGTGATACACCCCGATCCGACCGAGACCACACCGGCGCTCGCCCGCGCCGCCTCCTGCACCTGTCTCACCGCGGCTTGGGCCGCCTTCAGTCGCCCGGGATGGATAAAGACCGCCCCTACACAGCCGGCCAAGGCTTCGGCTACCCCGTGAGCGATGGCCTCGGTATGCTGATCGGCCACCACGCATACCTGTCCGTTGACGTATCGGGGAACGATGTGCCCCAAGCGTTCGAGCAGACCGTGTCCGAACCACACCTGCGGCATGTCAGTCTCATCCGTATGCACTCTTGCACATCGGCAGTCCCCAAGCTGCGGCGAGTGCCATTGCCCGCTGTCCATGTCTTTGTCAGCACCTTTCAGCTTCGCTGCCTTCTGCTACCTTGAATTTTCGGTATGCAGCAGGCGATGCCTGCAATGTATTCGAAGGATTCTGACCGTCCGGGCCGAAGCAACTGCAAGAGGAGTTCCACACGAGGTGAGCGGGTTGAACCCTTCGGATACGTCATGGCTTGAAGATGAAAGACAGCGCATCACGCAAGAGGCGCTGGAGTTGTGCCGCCTGCTTGTTCGTACCAACACCGTCAATCCCTACAGCGGTGATCCGAACTCGGGCGGTGAGGCCGCGGGCCAGATTCTGATTCACTCCTGGCTGGCCGAAACGGGAGCCAGCATCACGCAATTCGAGCCCCCGGCGGACATCTACGCTCGCATGGGAGTCTCCGGCCCCAAAGACCGCAGCTTTGAAGGCCGCCCCAATCTTGTGGCCGAGTGGGTATTCGGTTCGGGCCGCGGGCCGCGCCTTATCCTGCAGGGACATATGGACACGGTCGGCACGCAGGAGATGATCATAGATCCTTTCAGCGGCAGTATAAAAGACGGACGCATCTGGGGCCGTGGGGCCAGCGACATGAAAGGCGGTATGGCGGCCGGCATAGCCGCAGTGCGCGCCCTTTGTCGTCATGCGGACGACCTCGACGGTTCCCTTGTCTTTATGAGCGTGGTTGACGAAGAGTGTGACGGCATCGGTGCCGGGGCCTTGGCCTGTTTGGATGGCGGCTATCGCGGGGATGCGGTCATCTGCTTGGACGGAGTGGGTCCTGCCATTCACGTCGGCTGTGACGGCGTCGTCACCGCCAAGATCCGTTTGCGCAGCAGCGGGGGTCACGCCGCCCAGCGGCACAAGACGCCCAACGCCCTCGATCGGGCTCTTGAGATAGCCCGGGCGATCAACGCCTTTGCCGATCAACGGTGTGAAAGCGTCGGCAGGGGTACCAACCTGGGAGTCTTCAGGGCGGGCTCACATCACAGTGCCACTCCCACTACCGCTGAGTTGGCGATCAACATCTCCTATACTTTGGCCGAGGCCAAAGAGAGTGCCCGACAGGGAAAGGGTTACGGCGGCCATCTGGTGAAGGAAGCTTTTGCCCGGATGATCGAGTCCGTGGATCCCCGGGCGCAGCTGGAGTGGGTGAAAGACGCCATTCCGTTTGAGCCGCTGGATGAAAAACATCCTGAGGTTTTGGCCTTACAGGAGGCCTATCACGCGGAGGCGGGAACAAGACCGCCGGTGAATCCCTTTTACGCTTGGAGCGATGCTTGCTACCACTCGTATTTTGGGGAAATGCCTACACTGATTTTCGGTGCCGGAACACCGAATACGGCGCACGGCCCCGAGGAATACAACGAAACAGAGCGTATTTCAGCATGTGCCCGGATTCTGACCCGTTATCTTTTCGACAGATTGAGCAGGACAAAATAGCAAGAATGAGGTGTGTCGACAATGGCAGAACTGAAACTCGGCATGATCGGTCTGGACACGTCCCATTGCCAAGCCTTCTCGTCGTTGCTCAACAATAAAGAGCATCCGCACCATGTCCCCGGAGCAACGATTACCCATGCTTTTCCCGGGGGCAGCCAAGAGTTCTCACTGAGCCGGGAGCGCGTCGAGCGCATCACTGCCGATGTACGCGATAATGCCGGCGTTGAGATTCTCGACTCCATCGAAGCTGTGGCGGAAAGGGTAGATGCTATCCTTTTGACCAGTGTCGATGGCCGTGTGCATTTGGAGGAGTTCCGCAAGTTGGCTCCCTTCGGCAAGCCGGTCTTCATCGATAAGCCCTTTGCCACCTCAGTAGCCGATGCCAAAGAGATCTTGGCCCTGTCAGAACGGCACAATGCCCCGGTGTTGTCTTGTTCGTCGATTCGCTTTGCCAAGGGCATAGCCGAACTCGGCCAGGATGCTGAGATTTTCGGTTGTGAGGCCTTCGGACCGGCCGCCATTCTCGATGACTTCCCGGGTCTGTTCTGGTACGGCATCCACAGCGCGGAAGTGCTCTTCAGCAAGATGGGTGCGGGCTGCAAAGAGGTCTCGGTTCGCAAGACCGACCGGGCTGACGTGGTCACGGGAGTCTGGGAAGACGGACGCATTGGCACACTGTACGGCTTTCGCTTCCAGGGTGTCGGCGGGTTCGGAGCGACGGTCTTCTCATCCAAGGGCATTGAACACGGCATAGGCGCCAGCAAGCCGCCGGCCTACGCCCTGATGCTCGATAAGATCATCGAGTTCTTCCGCACGGGTGTTGCCCCGATAGAAAAGCAAGTGACGCTGGAGATCGTCGCCTTCCTTGAAGCGGCCAACAAAAGCCGTGAGACCGGCGAGGTTGTCTCGCTGTAGCATACACAAGCAAAGAGTCGGTTTAGGGCTGCCCGCAAGGGCAGCCTGTTTATGTTTGCTCTGGCCTGCAGACAAGGATCAGATGGTCAAAACAAGCTCACGGTAAGTCCTGCGTCGATTATCACCGCCATGTTCAGGAAGTCGGAGCCGTTTGCGGTCCACGATCAAGATAGTGGCTTCATGAACCAACATGCCACTGGCCAAAAAGACCTTGCGTCCGATGACCCCGGCCAGAAGGATCAACACCACGGCGACGGCAAAGACGATGTTTTGACGCACCACTCTCATGATCCGTCTGCTCAGATCTATGGCCTCCACTACTTTGTGCACGTGATGGGGCTGTCCCAAAAG
>LSQX01125206.1_pt1 | contig 21936 bp, 21 predicted proteins | sample 654561 | NCBI WGS metagenome assembly LSQX01 (sample SAMN04489861, study PRJNA283612) | anaerobic digester metagenome | isolation source: 4 biogas reactors fed with cattle manure at either 37C or 55C with and... | place: Denmark: Kongens Lyngby | collected 2014
TGCAATTGATGACACGCAAAGCTCAGGAACTGCCGACCCAACAAATACAGGCGGCAACACAAGCACTACAAAACCGCAAGGCACAGCGCAAAAGAGTAAGGCAGACATTGTTAAGATTTTCAATGAAGCAGTAAACAACACTAAGAAATATCAGGGAACTGTAGAAATTAAAAGAAAACAGGGTACAACAACAACTATCTTGGCTATAAGTCCTGAAGCTGTCCGAGGCACAGCAGAAGATATGCTTCCAAATGACTGGCCAAAAGAGAAAACCGGAACATATACAAAGGGTGTTAATGCTGAAGGCGATTCCATTAATAGAATACTTCCTCCAGATAAGCAGACATATGGAAGTAAGTTAACCGAGGCGGGAGTTAAAACTGCCAGCTACACTGCTGTTGGTTCAGGTGCAAAAGTTGTAATAACTCTTGTTGAGGAAAAAGGCGACGATATTAACTTCGTGCCGCCACATCATGCTTCATGTATGGATACCCTTTCTCTCACCTCTGATGACCTAAAGCCTTTTACTCTTAAAAAGGCAACTATTACATATTCCGGAGCAACCATTACAGCGGAAATAAACTCTAAAGGGCTTGTTACCTCGTTAAAGATAAGTGAGCCCGCCAATGTACAAGGTAACCTCAGCCTATCTTTTATACCTCTTATCAATGCTGAAATTGAGGGGTTATGGAGGCAGGAATTAACACTTATCTATAAATAATTTAACAAAAAGTGCTAACAAGGAGGCACGCTATATGGCGAGCCTCCTTTTAGGGTGGAAAGTCAGATTTTAGATGCCAGAACGCAAATTGTAAATTAATGCTCCGCTGAGTTGATTATAATCAAAACGCAAAGCATCTATCTTTAATAAACATCTGATATCTATAATCTAAAATCTAAACAGGCGTTTGCAATCAAAAAAGCTCGGAGGTTAGCCATGTTATTTAAGGCGCTATTTTTATCGGCTGTTGTTCTTGAGTTTGTTTTTGTTCCGCAGTATTTAATAGCTTTGTGGCCCGAAAAGAATGAAAAGTCGTTAAAGTTAAAAATGATTTGCTCCGGTCTTTTTGTGTTGTTAGCGCTATGCGCCACTGAAATAGCCGGCGGATTTAACGAATATGCTGTGTTTATGGTTTTAGGCGCACTATTCGGCTTTTTAGGCGACTATTTCCTGCACGCCAAAGGTACTGTAAAGTATTTTATAACGGGGCTTTCGAGCTTTCTTATCGGTCATATAATGTATTTAGCCGCATTCTCAACGAGTTTATTAAAAAGATTTTCCAACTATTCGTTTTTCTCCATTCGGCGAATTACTTTATACATAGCTCTGATTTCGCTTATATTTTTTATTACAAACAAATATAAAAACCATTTTAAGAAAAAGATACTGTTTGTCGCCGTTTCCCTTTATGCCGTCGTCATTGTATTTATGCTCGGCAAAGCCGCCACGCTCGGTTTTAACTATTTTCACAACAATTTAGAATTTAGGGTTGCTGTTCTTATTTTGCTGACGGCGGGCTCCTTACTATTTTTTATATCGGACTTTACGCTTGCCCTGTTAATGTTCGGAGGAAAAAAGCACAATTACACTCTTAAAAAATTCAATATTACAACATATTTTTTGGCGCAAGCACTTCTTTCCTCATCTGTTTTATTTTTGGCGCAATAATATGAGGTGTTAGTATAAATGATAAAGAAATTATTAGTACTTTTTACTGTCAGTATCTTAATAGCGCTGACTGTTAGTCTGTCATATTCCGCCGAAAGTACAGAAACAAAAGAAGTGACGGAGACTTCCGAAGTAAAGCTTACAATAGATGTGACTGACCGCTATACGGACAGTTCTCCGAAAGACGATAATTCTAAATCGGAGCAAGGCAAGGCGGTGTTTATCGGTATAATGTGCTTGCTGCTTTTAATCGGCATTGTTATTATTGCCGTAAAGTCGCGCGATAGTGAGCCGCCCGCCTCGCAAACTGACAGTAATGAAACATTTAACAAATAACTACGGGCTGAACTTGCTCGCGTTTTAGGGCGCTTGAAAGTGCGGCCTTTGTTTTTGTGAAATCCGCTATCATAGAATTTGGTTTATTAAGCGGGCTATCCTGCCTATATGGAATAAAGAATATGTTTTTTGTGTTGTGCAGGCTGCCGATGTTTTTAGACGCGGCAGCTAACGCGTCGTTAGTGGAAATACCGATTAATATTGGTCTATCGTTACGAAGATGCGCTTTCGCGGCAAATGTTACGCTCGTATCCGCAATTCCTAAGGCAAGTTTTGCTAAAGTATTGCCCGTACACGGCGCGATAATAAGTGCGTCAAGCGTCTTTTTGGGACCGAACGGTTCAACCTCAGTTAGTGTGTGTAAAATCTTGGTTTTTGTAATATGTTCAATATGTTTTATGTGGCTTTCCGCTTCACCAAACCTTGTGTCAATTGAATACGCGTTTTCTGACATAATTGGTATCAGTTTTATGCTGTCATCCTTTGAAAGCACTTCTATTTGCTCAATAGCTTCCTTAAATGTGCAATATGAGCCGCACAGTGCAAAACCTACTGTTATCATACTACTGTGCCCCCAAGCTCATAAAGAATAGTGTCGCCGATTATTTCACCCGCTGTTTTAGGGGCAATATTTCCGGGCAGTGATGGTGCTTTGATTATGTTAAACCCAAGTTTCTGGGCAGTGTCAAAATCAATACCGAACGGTGATGAGGCAATTTCAATAAGAAGGCACCCCATATTAATATTGCATAGCTGTTTTTCTGATATAACAAGGCTCGGAACAGTGTTAATAATAGCATCGAAATACACCGGCTCATAAGACAGGCTGTCAAGCGCGCGCGCGTCACAGCCGGCTAAAACGGCTTCCGACAAATTTTCACGGCTTCTTGCAAGGACAGTTACATTGGCATTAAAAGCCTTGAGTACTGACGCTATTGCCTTTCCCGTTTTCCCAAAGCCTATAATTGCACAGTCCATGGAATGTATTGTTATAGGCAAAGAATCAATAAGTATTTTTATAATCCCTTCTGCCGTCGGAATGGCATTTAGTATTTGCAGGCTATGGTTTTCATAGTAATCTATGCATGTAGCTCCTTTTCCGTTGATTTTCATTCTTATTTCCTGTGGTATTATTCCTCCGAAAACAATATCGCCATCTTTTATTTCGGCAATAGCATCATTAATATCAATATCGTGGGGGGAAAATGCGGCATTTATCGAAACGCCATCTTTTGTAAGCGGCAAGGGGAATACCTTTACATTTCGGTTTTGCATTTCCTCGCTGAAAAACTCCTTTTCTATTATCGGTATTTTCGAATACTCCTCAGAAAAACCATATGCTTTGACATTATAGTAATTCCTTTTTAAGTATTCGCCAAGAAAAAGGTGGCGTTTGTCACCTCCTATTATTATAAAATTGTATGGTTTCATACTTTTTATCTCCTCTCTGTCACAAACTATGTTTTCTTGTGCTGTCACATTATATTATGAAGAGAATTCGTATTTGTGAAAGCCTTAATATCGAATGGCTCTTTGATGCTTAAACGAAACTTTTTTAAGACAAGGGTTTATTTTTCCTTTTCAATAGAGTATAATAATATAACTGTTATTAAGAAAAGAGTTTAATAAATGAACAACAACATTGAAACAATACTAAAAAACGCAAAATGCATACACTTTATAGGTATTGGCGGCTCAGGAATGGCGCCTCTTGCGGAAATCTTGTACTCCGAAGGCTATACAATAACCGGTTCAGATAACAATAGCAGCACTACTTTAACACGATTAATAAAACTTGGCATTAATGTGGCGCTTGGACATAACGCAAACAATGTTGACGGCGCGGATATGATTGTACACACGGCGGCTCTTTTGCCTAATAATCCGGAGCTTAATGCCGCAAAGGAAAAAGGAATACCCGCTTTCGAGCGCAGCGTACTATTTGGCGCCATTTCAAAGAGATATGAAAATTGTGTTGCTATATCGGGCACCCACGGAAAAACTACCGTAACAGCTATGGTTACACATATATTGATAAAAGCGGATAAGTCGCCGTCTGCGCTTATAGGCGGCAAGCTGCCGCTGACTAACTCAAATGGAGTTGTAGGAAAAAGCCATCATTTTATTTGTGAGGCTTGTGAGTATAAAAATACTTATCACGAGCTTTATCCTAATGTTTCTGTAATACTCAATATTGATAATGACCATATGGAATTTTTTAAAACTGAGGAAAATCTGATTTCATCATTTAATTATTTTGCTAAAATGGCTAAAAGTGCTGTAATTTACAATAAAAGTGACGAAAAGACGAAAAAAGCCGTAAACGGCATTACAGATAAAAAGATGATTTCCTTCGGCAATTCAAACGATTGTGATTGTTACCCGTCTGACATTGGGTTTACTAACGGCGCATTTCCTTCCTTTAATGTTTGGTATTATGGCAAAATGCTCGGCAGAGTTGAACTTAGTGTGCCGGGCGAGCATAACATTGAAAATACGCTTGCCGCTATTTCTGCGGCTATGTATTCCGGCGCTTCTTTTATAGAATGCCAAAGAGCATTAAAAACCTTTCGCGGCGCGGGACGAAGATTTGAAATTTTAGGCGAATACAACGGCGCCGTTATAGTTGACGATTATGCACACCATCCAAAAGAGCTTGAGGTTACGCTTAAAACGGCAAAAGCTATGGATTATAAACGAGTTATAGCCGTATTCCAACCCTTTACATTCAGCAGAACAAAGCTATTATTAAATGAATTTGCAAAAGCGCTTTTAGTAGCAGACAAAGTTGTTCTTACCGCTATTATGGGTTCACGAGAAATAAATGTTTACGGTATAAAGACAAAGGACCTTGCGGCGGAAATAGACGGATGTGTATGGTTTGACACATTTGACGAGGTATCCGAATATATAAGAAAGATTGCAAAACAAGGCGACCTTGTGTTAACACTTGGTTGCGGCGATGTTTATAAAGTCGCATATAAAATATTGGAGCAGTAAATAGAAAGATGAAGTACAAAGCAGTTGTTTTTGATATGGACGGAACTTTGCTTGACACGCTAAAGGATTTAGCAAATAGCACGAACTTTGCACTAAAAGCATGCGGGTTTCCTAAGAGAACAGCAGATGAGGTTAAAAGTTTCGTAGGTAACGGTGTTAAAAAGCTTATAGAGCTTTCTGTACCGGAAGGTACATCGAAAGAAGAAAAGGAAAAGTGCCTTATAATTTTTGAGAAGCATTATTTAGCACATTCACAAGTAGACACAAAGCCTTATGACGGCATTATTGACCTTTTGACAGAGCTGAAAAAAAGAGGCATAAAGACAGGGGTTGTATCAAATAAGTATCACGAGGCGCTCATTTCTGTCTGTGATAGATTTTTCGGCTCGCTTATTGACTATGCGGTTGGCGAAAAGGAGGGCGTGCCGAAAAAGCCCGCGCCTGACGCCGTTTTCGAGTGTCTAAAGCAATTAAACAGTACAAAGCAAGACACTATTTATGTTGGCGACTCTGATGTAGACATAAAAACGGCAAAAAACGCTGAGCTTTTCTTTGTCGGTGTTTCATGGGGGTTTAGGGACGAAAAATTTTTAAGGGATAATAAAGCGGATACAATAATAAATGTACCGACTGCGCTTTTAAGTTTACAAATAATTTAACAGGAGGAGTTTATGAAAGTTCTTATGATAAACGGCAGTCCGAATAAGCATGGCTGCACATTTACCGCGCTTTCAGAGGTTTCAAAAGTGCTGAGTGAAAATAAAATAGAGGTTGAAATACTACATATAGGCAACAACCCAATAAGAGGGTGCAGCGCATGCGGCTTATGTAAAACAAAGGGAAAATGCGTTTTTGATGATGATATTGTCAATACTATTATCGAAAAGGCAAAAGAGGCGGACGGGTTTGTTTTCGGCTCGCCCGTACACTATGCCGCACCCGCAGGTGCTTTGTGCGCCGTGCTTGACAGAAGCTTTTATGCAGGCGGGAAAAACTTCCAAGGTAAACCCGGCGCCGCTGTTGTAAGCTGCCGCAGGGCAGGCTCTACGGCTGCTATTGACAGGCTTAATAAGTATTTTACAATAAGCCATATGCCCGTTATATCCGCAGGATATTGGAATATGGTTCACGGCAAAAATCCTGAACAAGTTAAAAAGGATTTAGAGGGTCTTCAAATTATGCGTACGCTTGGTGCAAATATGGCTTGGATATTAAAGTGCATTAATATTGCTAAGGAAAACGGCATAGAACGCCCGATACCTGAAAAGAAGATAATGACGAGTTTTATTAACGAATAATCAAATCCAAGGAAAACTGATAGGAGCTAAAAATGGATGATATAAAGTTATTGTATAATCTTTGGAGGGAAAACGCCGTAAGAGACGGCGACCTTATTAAAGAGCTTATAGAAAAAGAGTCTGATACAGAGCAAATATCGGATATGTTTTATCGCAGCCTTGAATTTGGCACAGCGGGACTTCGCGGTATAATAGGCGCCGGCACAAATAGAATGAATGTATATACTGTTGGACAAGCAACGCAGGGGCTTGCGGATTTTCTGAATTCTGAGTATGATAATCCCACAGTAGCAATAGCTTATGACTCAAGAATAAAGTCAGAGCTTTTTGCAAAAGAAGCTGCGGGAGTGCTTGCTGCAAACGGCATTTATGTCTATTTTTTTCCTGAGCTTGTCCCAACGCCGATGTTATCATATTCCGTAAGAACGCTCGGTTGCAGTTCCGGTATAATTATAACGGCAAGTCATAATCCGGCAGAGTATAACGGTTTTAAATGCTATGACAAAAACGGTTATCAAATGACGGACAAATCTGCCAAGAAAACATATGACTTTATTTCGCAGGTCGACTTATTTAAGGATATAAAGCGTACGGATTTTGACGACGGACTTGCTGATGATATGATTGATTTTATTGAGCAATGGTTGTTTGACGGTTTTTATGAGGCGGTTTTATCAAAAAGAGTTAATATAAATGCGGCAAAAGAGTCTGATATTAAAGTAATTTATACTCCCTTAAACGGCACAGGCAACAAGCCCGTTCAGAAAGTGCTTAAATCAATGGGTATAAAGGAATTAAAGGTCGTAGAAAGCCAGAAAAAGCCCGACGGTAATTTTCCGACTTGCCCTTATCCAAATCCGGAAATACGCCAATCATTTGAGGAGGCGTTTAAGACGGCGGAAACCTTTAAGGCAGATTTAATTATCGCGACAGACCCCGATTGTGACAGGGTGGGAATTGCCGTGTTAGACGACGGCGAATACAAGCTTATGACGGGTAACGAATTAGGGGTTATGTTAATAGAGTATCTCTTATCGGAAATGATTGAAAACGGCACATTGCCAAACGATGCTATCGTTATAAAATCCATAGTCTCCACACCGCTTATAGATGCTATTGTAAATAATTACAATGCAAATCTTGTTGATTTATTAACGGGATTTAAGTATGTGGGCGAGTATATAACGAGCCTTGAGGAAAAGGATGAAGAGCATCGTTTTGTGTTTGCTATGGAGGAAAGCTACGGTTATCTTTCCGGAACCCACGCACGGGACAAGGACGCTGTAGTAGCATCTATGTTAATATGTGAAATGGCGGCATTTTACAAGTCGAAAGGCATTTCGCTTTATGATTTTATGAATTCTATTTACAAGAAGTACGGTTATTATATAAGCCGCCTTGACAATTACGCTTTTAAGGGTGCAATCGGTATGGAAAAGATGAGCGAAATTATGTCAAAGCTTAGAAAAACACCTATTAAAGAAATAGGAAAGACGAAAATTACCATTATAAAAGACTATAAAACGGGCGATGTAATCAACTGTAAAACGAATGAGAAAACAACAACGGGCTTACCGCCCTCAAATATACTTCAATATATACTTGACAGCGGCGATACGGTAATCGTTCGCCCCTCAGGAACAGAGCCAAAGCTAAAGGTTTATATTACTTCAAAATCAAGCGATAAAGAAAGTTCAGAAAAGAAAGCAAAGGCAATTTCTGTATCCGTAAAAGATTTGCTTGCAATATAGTGTTTAAAAAGGTAGGGAATTTATATGATGTCAAAAAAGTTTGCAGTAAGAGTTATTGCCGCTATTTTAGCGCTGCTTATTTTTGGCGGTATATTTGTTATGGTTATACAAATATTTGCATCGGGAGCCTGTTTTAAGTGTCTGACGCCAACGAAGTTATCACCAAGCCCGTTTGGCGATAACTTCGATATAGCTACAGTTATTGTGTTTGCAATTTCTTTGTTAGCCTTAGTGGCATTTATAACACTTTATATCATAAAACGGCGAAAAGACGAAGAAAACAACGAAAAATAGCCTTAATTTCATAAAATCCTAATTATTTTTAAAAAAGATTTGACAAATTGATTTATTTAGGTTATTATGCAACCACATATAAATATTTTATGAGGTATTGTTTTGAAAGATAGCACGGTAAATTCAAAATACGGTGATTTATCTAACGAGGAGCTTGTCAGTCTTGCACAAAAAGGCGAAAGTGCCGCACTTGCATATTTAACTCTAAAGTTTTCAAACATAAACAGAGCAAAATACCCCGCAGGTTATTTGGAAATTGAAGATTTAAACCAAGAGGGAATGATTGGATTTTTATCAGCCGTAAAAACATACTCTGCTGATAAAGGCGCAACTTTTGAAACATACGCATCAAAATGTATCAATAATCGAATAAGCTCAATTGCAAAAAGGACTGTTAAAAAGTCTGATACTGCAAATCCCGAGATTATTGATTGTGCAACAGAGCTTAGCAACCCCTTAGTTACTATTTCGGAAAATGAAAATATAGACGAATTTATGTTACTTCTTTCCGTTAAACTTTCCGAAAAAGAAAGAAAAGTCTTATATATGTATTTAAATGGCTTTTCGACTGCCGATATAATAAAAAAACTAAACATCAGCAACAAATCGGCAGACAATGCTTTGCAGCGTGCAAAGCGAAAACTCAAGCAGCATTATAACGGCGAAAATTAATACGCCTTATAATATTTGCCCTCTTAGCTTAAATTTTAGAAGAGCGTTGATTTCCAAAGGTGGCGGTGCAAGTCCGTCCGAGGGTAATATCTTTATTTGTCAAGCGAGGTAAAAAAATGTTTGAAGACAAGACACTCATCTGCAAAGAATGCGGCGAAGAATTCATTTTTACAGCCGGAGAGCAAGAGTTCTACGACGCTAAGGGTTTCGTAAATGAACCCCAGCGCTGCAAGAATTGCCGAGACAACCGTAAGCAAGCAGCCAGAGGCGAGCGCGAAATGTTCACAGCAACATGCGCCGAATGCGGAGGAGAGGCGACAGTACCCTTTAAACCCCGTGAGGATAGGCCTGTTTATTGCAGCGACTGCTTTGCGAAATCAAAAGGACAATAATTTTTTAAAATTATTACCGCTCTGCCCCTTGAAATATAAGGGCAGAGCAGCCTTTTTTATGGCGCCGATATATGCCGTTTTAAGCCATTTCTTTGACGAAAATCTTTACTTTTTGAGGAATGTCTAGTTTATCCTTTTCTGTGTCGGGTTTAAACACATAATCAATAAGAAAATTCTCGTCTGCTTTTAAAATTGCTTGTGCGTAACCTCTGTACTCGCTCATTTTCTTTTCGTCATTTTTATTAGCGTATACAAGGTACCACGCAATAGATTCATAAAGCCTGTCTTCTTTAGTGCCAACATACCCCTCACCGCTGCTTTTTATAACATGTTGCTCAAGCAGCTCTGAATACTCCAATTCACCTTTTAACAGCAGACAGCGTATGAGTGCGGCGCAGGAGCCTTTAATATTAGAATTAAGCTCTTCCCATTTTTCGTACTGCTCATACGCACTGTCATAATCCCCAAAAGCCTCCTCCAATATACGGCCTAATGCCCAGTACATACGGGCTTTTGTTTCGTTTGTAATGTCTGCATAGGAATCTATACTGTATTTAAGAATTTCCTGTGCGGCCGCAAGATTATTTTTATCCCCACGCTTATGAAGGTTTTGTGCGACAAATATCGTACAATCGCACTTTTCCTCATCGGGCATACGCTGCAAAGCTTTGTAGTATTTGCCTATAACTTCACTGTCCCAGACCTTTGCCGAAAGAAAAATATCAACCATGGTGTGCGCATCCTTTCAAAATATATTTAATATTAAACGGGAGGTAAACAAGAGACGACTTCAACACTCTCGTCACTTTCAACATATAGTTTGCTGTTGAGGATATAAGGAGCGAAGAAAGTGTCTCCTTTTTTTATGTCTTTTGAATAGTCTTTTCCTAAGATTTTTAGCGTACCCGCGCCGCTCGTTACGACATAAACGGCAGGCGCTTCAAAAAAAGAGGATTTATCATGGTTTATGCTGTAACGCATAACGCTAAAGCATGGTGTATCCTTTTTTGAAATGAGAGATTGTTTTGTAAAACCGCCTTTAGCTTCAATTGTTTCAGGCGTTTTTTTGCATTTTAACTCAACATCTTTTAATCCGAAAGAGAAATCAAAGCAATCTAAAGCGGTGTTTTTATCAAGACCTAAATACATTTCCTTTTCGCTTAAACGGTAGTCGCCGCACCAGTGTTCAGGCTGGATAGTAAAGTCCGTAGGCTCTTGAACTTCCAGCACAAGGCAGCCCGCGCCAATAGCGTGAACGGCTCTTGCAGGAATGAAGTAAACATCGCCGTCTTTTACGGGAATTCGGTTTAACAGCTTTTCCATAGCACTTTTATCAGTTGCACTGTCTTCAATTGCCTTTTCAAAGTCTTCTCTCGTTACGCCCGTCTTAAAGCCAAAGTATATGGCGGCGTTCTCCCTCGTTGCAAGGATATACCAAGACTCTGCTTTACCGAAAGAGCTGTTAAAATGTTTTTTTGAAAACGCTTTATCGGGATGTGCTTGAACGGGCAGTCGAATGGCACTGTCAAGTGCTTTTACGAGAACATCAAGCCCATTTCTGTTACCGAGCAGCAAATCTTTGTGATGCTTTAATAGCTCGTTAAAATGAATGCCAGTGTCCTTTATGACTGAAAGCCCCTCAAAAGGGTCGTCACTGCCTTCATTTAATGCCGTTACGGTAGAGCATATCCATTCCTCAGGATAGAAACAATCCTCACTTTCATCACCGAAAAACTCTGAGAATAGCTTGCCGCCAAGATAAACTCTAAAAACTCTGTTTTTGTTAAAGAAAACAGGCAGTGAAGCAATTTTTTCTAAATCCAATTTATTTCCTCCTAATAAGGCGACGGAATAGAACCCGATACGCCTGAAACATAAAATCTTCCGCACCCTCGCGCCGCCTTATCCCAAAGCTTTAAGAGCAAACACTGCGGCGCCGTAAGCAGCCTCCTCTTTATTTTCAGATACAGTAAGCGCCATATTAAACTGTTCTTCAAAAAGCTTTCGCCATACTTTACTTTTTCGGATACCATTTCCAGAACCCATAAGCCTTATAGGCTCTGCCGTTAGAAATGGGCGGCATTTGTCATACATATTATAAAGCTCAGAAACTGTGCCATTTAGCACCCCGTATATAAAATGCTCCGGTGTAAAATTAAAAGCGGAAAGATTTTCAATTTTGCCTCTTTTGTCAGGTTCTTCTCGTGTTCCGCAAAATTCACAGCCGATTTTCAAAGGATTTGAAAGGGAAAAGACATTATCCGAAAGCTTATCCATAATAGGAAACAGATTTTCTGTTTTTTGAGGCTCTAACCCGAAAAATACGGCACAATTCTTAAAAAAATCTTCAAGTATTTGGTATGCCCTGCCTCCGCATAGCGAGGAGCCGACGAAAAGATAGCTGCCCTCTAAGAACGGGCGAATTTCACCTACCGGTAAATCTACTGCTTTTACCGTCATAACAGATACTTGACTTCCCGTACCCATATTGACAAGAATGGTATCAGAGGGACTTTTAACCGCTCCGAGAAAAGAGGCTTGATTGTCGCCTATTGCAACGGTAACGGGAATTCCTGTCGGCAGAAAGTCTATTGCCGTTTTACCGGCAAAAACGGTCTTTGCCGTCACATCGGGTATAATGTTTGTATCAATGCCAAGCTTTTTTATAGCATCCATATCAAACCTATTCAAAGTTAAATCGTAAAGACCAAAGCTTGCTCCGTCACTTGAGTGCATCAGCGGCGCGTTAATACAGCACAAACGCATAACCATATAATCGTGAATAGTGCATAGTTTATATGCATCTTTCGGTACAAGCCCGTTTACTGTGTTATAAAAATGCGTAACAAGCCCAAAACCGGAGGCGGTTTTATATCCCGTCTTTTCATTAATATAAGAGCAGTATGTAGTATCGTTATAGCTTTCATTTCCTCTGCCGTCTTGCCAAGTATAAAGAGGGGATATGTGTTTTCCGTTTTCATCACAGTATACTATGCCGTGCATTTGCCCCGTTACACCAATAGCACAAACTTTTTCAGTATATTCAGAAAGCTGTGAAAGTGCATGTTTAACAGTTGTAAAAATTACTTCAGGGTCTTGCGTGCGTTCAAAATCAAATGAGCTTGTAATAAATGCATCATTTTTAAGCGTTACAGCCTTTATAAGCTCTCCCGTATCACGCTCTGTTAAAACGGCAGAAATAGTAGTAGTGCCTATGTCAAGTCCGATTAAATACATATTTATCCCTCTTAACAGCAAATTGAAGTAGACGCAGGGTCAAGCCTTTTTATAATATCCTGCTGTATGGCGGGGGACAGGTCAAGAAAGTTTACGAATGTGCCGTGTATTCTCATAATATAAACGCCGTTCGGTGCATATTCTTCCGGATTATCAAGTACCATTCTCAATATTTCCGGAGTTGTTACATTGACATAAAGGTAAAACGGCGCGACTTTTTCAATAAGCGGATTAAAGAAAAGCGGCTGTATTACTCTCGTCTTAAACTCAAGACCCTTATCCTCAAAACCGTCAGATGTGAAGTATTTCGGGTCAATTCCATAATGTGAAGCATAACCGCCGCACATTTTTTCAAATGGGAGCTTCATAAGTGAAAGTGTGCGAAGTCCCAAACCCTGCTGTGCGTCGCCGTAAAGCGGGTCTACTCCGTAATTGAGCATTTCCCTTTGCTTTCGCGCGTTTGGCAGTGCGCCTACCCAGTAGCCGTAAAGCAGGTGAGTAGATGGAGTTGAAAAATCGGGGCGGAAATGATTGCCTAAATAGTTTTTACACTCTCTTACCATATCGGCTATTCTGTTTGTAACCTCAGCCGCCTCATCATCTGCACAAACAATGTTGTTGCCGAACTTAGGTTGATTTAATAGGTATTCATAAAGCTCATTATCATCTTCAAAGTTATTCCGTAAAGCAGTAAGAAGTCTATTAGCATCTTCAGGGCGCTCTTTTATTAGATTGTCAATAGCAATAAAAGAGTCCGCAACAACGCTCGTACCGTGGATAAGACAGCCGCTGCCGTTATATTTTGTGCCTTGATTTTTAATATCTCTCGTATCATAGCCGGTTTCTATGCCGCCCATAAGCGTTGAAAGAAAAGGAACAGGGAGGTTTGAAAGCGCAACAGATGCGCCGTTTGCCGCTTCAACCATTTTAGAAAGGTAGAATTCCACATTTTCATAAAATCTTTCACGGATATTTTTTAAGGCGGAAAGGGCGTCAACAGGCTCGCAAACTGTGCCGATTTTATCGCCGGTAATCGTTGAAACACCGTCATTCAGTGTTAGCTCAAGAATTTTGCCAAGGTTCAGCCAACTATTAGTCGTATTACCGTTATCCTTGCCCATAATCAAAGGCTCTTGACAGCCTGCGACGGCAATATCGGGAATGTCTTTTAGCTCTACACCTGACTTATAAAGAGTTTCAAAAAGTGAATCGTCATTAAACATAGACGGCGTTAAACAGCCCGGTGTAAAGAAAAATCTGCCAAGCTCACGATAAAGGCGGTCGGGCGTATTTTTATGCAGTTTTACAGAAAGTATCGGTTGCGGTAAATTCATATCATAATATGCATCAAGCAGCGCATAAGTAGTTTCATTTGTTAGGTCGTTTCCCTCAATATCTCTGCCGCTTAAAATTACATTTTGTGAAATTGCCCAGCTTCTGTCCGCGACATTAAAAAATACAAGAAAGTGCTTAAATAAAGATGCCGCCTCGTCTCGCGTCATATTGTCTGCCGCTCTATAAGGCTCAAAAATCCTGTCAGCATTCCCAACTGAAAAGGCAAATGGATTTGGCGCCTGCTCAAGGCACATAACCTGCCACAGCAAAATAAAGCTTTGTATAGCCTCATAAAGAGTTTTAGCACCGTTTGCGGGGACTTTACTTAGCGTGTCAGCAAGCAGAAAAAGCTCCTCTTTCCTTTTAGGAGAAGCCGTTTCGGCGTTTTTGCGAGCGAGTTCCTCGTACCGTTTAGCGAGCAGAAGAACGCATTCAAGAGCTGTTTTCATAGCGGTATAATTATTCTTTTTATCTTCATCTGCCGTTTTTATTTTAGTTTCAATTTCAGAAATTAAAGCTAAAACTCCGTATTTTATTGCGGGGCGCATATCGGGTATAAGGTGACCTGTTACCTGCTCTATAAAGAAAGCGACTTCACCCGTTAAAAATTCAACACTTTCATAAACTTGTGAAAGCTGCTTTACATACGGCGTAGTTTTGTCAAAATTACAGACATTGTCAATACGCTCTTTAGTAAACTCCTCATTAGGCTCAATGTCACCGTAAACAGCCGTCGGGTCGCAGTATCCGTTAAATGTTTCAACCTTAAAAGACGGATTAATAAGGGCGTAGCTCCTTGCAAACGCGTCCCTTTCTGTGCCTGCAAAAATAGCGTTGTCGCTTATATCAATAGGCAATTCGGACAGAGCTTTTTTAAGTACTTCGGCACTCTTTACAATAGGAGGCACTTCTGACAGAGAGGGGCTGTATTTCATATTTGCCTCTTTCATTAAAAACCAACCATCAAGCCTTTTTATAGCTCTCTCCTCTTTAAAAAGCTCTTTTGCCTTTTGTGTAATGTAGTCAGAATTAAACTGTGTCATATGCGTTGCTCCTTAAAACATTAATGTTCTGTTTATGTATTAATTATCGTTATTCCTTTTTGCTTGAACTGCTTGACGATTTCAAGATATTTCTCATCGCTTATAAAACCGTTTTTAACTTTATACGAAAGCCCTGCTTTAATCCACTTGTCTTTGCCATATTCGTGGTATCTTAAAAGTTCAAATTTAGGGTATTCTTTGTTTCCCAAACTTTTTAGCATAACGAAAAAGTCTAAAAGTCTATTTAAATCTTCGCAACTATCATTAAATCCGTGGACTAAAAGTGTTCTTACGAGCATCGGTTTTCCCGATAAAGCCCTTGATCTTAAATTTTCTGTTACGGCTGTTAGCGACGCTCCCGTAGTCTTTTTAAGAATTTCTGCATCAGGGTGTTTGTAATCAGCTATAAGAAAATCAGTATAAGGCATAATATCAAGAAATGAGGGCAGGGAAGCGTTAGTTTCAACGGCAGTGTGAATACCTCTCTTTTTAAGTTCAACTAAAATGCTCTTAACGGCTCTTGCCTGACAAAGTATTTCACCGCCTGTAAAAGTAACGCCGCCGCCGTCGAAAAACATAGGCGAGCAGGAGATAACCTCATTTATAATATCAGTAACAGGCACGCCTTTCTCATCGTTAGAGCTTTGAAGTCCTTCTGGATTTGAACACCAAGGACAGTGTAAATTACAACCTTTTAAATGGTAAACTAATCGGTTTCCGGGACCGTCTTGTGAGTAGTTAAATCCTTTGCCAAAAATCAGCAGCTCATCTGTTTTATCAAACAACCTTTTACACCCCAAAATATTATCAAAAATACTCTATAATATATTATACATAAATTATTAAAAAAAGCAATATATAGAAAGCCGATTATGGAAGAATTATATAAAAAATATTATGTATTTTGCATTAAATTGCTTGTAAAAAATTAAAATATATGTTAAAATTTATTATTGAAATTAATAATGTGTATATGCGAGGTATTGTATGGGCAGTAATTGTGGGTGCGGGCATTATCCAACGGTGATAGTACCCGGCATAGGTCAATCAAAAGTAGAATTACTTGACAATGAGGGTAAAAGGATAAAACTTGCATGGCCGCTTGATATTGACAGTAAACGCTTGCTAAAAAGAATTTTGCCGTCCGCTCTCAAAATGATAGCACTAAGGGGCGACAGAGGCTTTTCGGATGTGCTTTATAAGGAATTGTGTGAGGCGTTTTCACCACTTGCCGCAAATACTGAAGGCATACCAAAAGCAAATTTACGGGTAGTTACATATAAAAACTCCGTAGGCGAAAGCAGCGACGAGGAAAGAAGATTTATATACCGTATGGTACCAATGGAGCAATTGTCTGAGGTTATAGGTGAGGACCATTTGTACTTTTTTGCTTACCATTCATTTGGTCAGCCGTATGAAACGGCTAAGGATTTAGACGAGTTTATACAAAATGTAAAGGCGAAAACGGGGCACGATAAAGTCAACCTTGTTCCCGTTAGTCTTGGCGGCTCAATATCTGTTGCGTATTTTGACGCGTATGGATATAAGGGTGACATTAACAGGGTGGCAAACTTTGTACCGGCAATAAACGGCACGAGTATTGTTGCGGATGTGCTTGAAGATGAGTTATATCTTGATAACCCCAAGGAGCTTTTTGATTTTATACTGGACAGGAAAACAACGGAAAAAATTATTTCCTTTATGAAGATACTGCCAAAGGATATTGATAAAAAGATTACGCGCGCTGCCGTTTCGGCTCTCCGAGACTCTGTTTTACTCAATAGTCCCGCTATGTGGGCAGTAGTACCCCGTGAAAGATATGAGGCGCTTCGTGAAAAATATCTGTGTGACGGTAAACACGATGTTTTAAGGGCTAAGGCGGATAGATTTTACAAAGCGCAAAAAGATTATGAAAAGCTGTTCCTTTTACAAAAAGAGCGTGGAGTTACATTCTTCACTATTTGCGGATTTGGCAAAAAACTTCTTCCGTTTATTAAGTCAAAAGACACAAATTCTGACACGGTAATTGATTTAGCATCAGCGTCCCTTGGCGCCTACACCGCAGCAGACGGCGAAGTATTGCCTGAGGATTATAAACGAAAAACAACGCGCTGCGGTGACGAAAATCATAACCATATTTCACCGTGCCGCACGGTTGACGCCGGTGCGGGACTTTTCCCTGAAACAACATGGTATTTCTCCGGTCAAATTCATGACGATATTGCATACCACGATGTAGCACTGTCGCTTTGTTGTGAAATTCTTTCTAATAAAGAGTTTAAGGATGTATATTCAAATCCCCTATACCCCCAGTTTAACGGCTCACGCAACATAAAAGAGATTAAATACAAACTGCTGCCTAAAGCAAAAGAACTGTTAGAAATAAAGCTGCACGAGGATATTGAAGAAGAGCTTTTAAAGGCAATAGCTGAGTGTAACGAGCTTTTTACAAACACAATAGTAGAGGACAACACGCTTACGAAAAAAGCGACAGACCGCCTTGCCGCAACAATACATGTTGCACAGGCAAGCTTATCAAAGTAACATTCACCAAAAGCGGTGATAGTAAATATAAGGAGTGTAATTTATGAATGTTTATCAGGAAATCTCGAAAACAATAGCTTCAATTCTTGCTGTCTTGTTTGCCTTTTTAAGTATTTTCGGAGTGTTAGGCAACAATTATGACGACGAGCAAGGCGCAACAATTACATACACTACATGGCAGGAGGATGTTGACGCGCTGCTTTCTATGTGCGGCGGCAGCCCTCTAACCTCTTGCGGCGGCACTTGTGAGCATGCACCATCTATTATTATTCCCGGCATTGGTCAGTCAGAGTCCAATCTTTTGGACGAGAATAACGAGTTAGTTTACGATGCTAACGGCAAACCCGTTACGGGCTGGCCTTTGTACATTAATGCGGACGAACTTATAGAAGAGCTTGCCGCTCCTCTTGTAACGGCTATTGCCACACAAAAGGATAATGGCTTTACTGATTTTGCATCAAAAACTATTGCAAACGCACTCAGAGTTAATGCAATAGGGCTTGACGGTCTTCCCGTAAACAATGTTCACATCACAAAGTATTATAAGAGCCTTGCTTTATGCGATGAAACGGAAAGAGAGTTCATTATGAACACTATTCCGATAAAAAGCTATGCCGAAGAAGCAGGGGACGACCACCTTTATTTCTTTGCATATAACAGCTTTGGGGATGTAATTGGTATTGCAGAGGAGCTGTATGCATACATACAAATGGTAAAAGCCCAAACGGGTCACGACAAAGTCAACATTGTTCCAATCAGCCTTGGCGGTACGGTGTTTAACGCGCTTTTAGAAATTCATCCGGAGGTTGCAGATGACCTTGAAAGAGTTATATGCATAGTACCCGCGCTTGACGGCTCAAAAATTGTCAGTGATGTTTATAACAAAGAATTAAGCCTTGAGGATGAAATGCTTTATAGTGAACTGTTCCCGTCCTTAATGCCGGACGATTACACGGCATATGTTATAAACCTTGCTATACGCGCCCTGCCAAAGCAGGTAGTTCTTGATTTGCTTGATAAAACTATTGATGAGCTGCTTGACCTTGTCCTCATTAATTGCACATCCATGTGGGCATTAGTAGCAAGTGAGGATTATCCGGCGCTTGCGGCAAAATATTTAAGTGACAGTGACCATGATTACATAAGAGAGAGAACGGCTCTTTATTATCAATCACAGCTTAACAGTAAGGACAATATACTTACCCTTCAATCAAAAGGCGTTGAGGTATTTAATATTGTTGACTACGGCGTGCCGCTTATCTCGCTTGTCCGTTCACACAAGGATTATAATGCGGACGGTATTATACATATAGACTCAACAGGTATGGGTGCATACACATGTGTTGCAAACGAAACGCTTGGTGATGACTATGTAAGTGTTGGCGCAAACTGCACAAACCCGTCTCATAACCACATTTCACCTGACGGAACGCTTGACGCTTCAACATCAATAATTCCTGAGCATTCATTTTATTTCTATGAGCAAAATCATGAATCTACCGCAAGAAACAACATTATAATGAACCTTGCAATAGATTTGTTGATAGATAAATCCATAACAGACATTTACTCGGATTCAAGATATCCGCAATTTATGTATGCAAGAAATACAAGAGGATTTTTTGAAAATGAAGTGCCTGCGGCAGAAGAGATAATCATGCAATCATATCTGTATGATTACCAGCTCGTTTATGATACACAGGCGGCTCTTGACAGAGCATATTATATGGAGCAAAATGGCTTTGTTACAACACAGGAAGTAAACGAAATTAAGGATGAAATTTATGACTGCCTTGTAAGAGCCGGCATAAAAGAAGAAAAATCAAATGATGATGAAGATATGGAAAAATATCTGTATATGCTTCTTAAAGCGGCGAGTGACGGTGTTTATGACTACTACGGACCTATTGGTTTTTCAGATTTTGGTCAAGCAGAAATCTGGGCAATTTTAGACGCTTATAAGACAATGAAATAAAACTTTATACTTTTTCATAGGAAAACAGGCGGTAAGGTCATTGATTGACATTACCGCTTTTTTCTATTGTTGACATTTAGAGCAAGCCTTGTATAATTAAGTTATAGGATAAACAATGTTAAAAAGGATGGTTTTGTTGAAAAAGGAAAACGCTTCTGAATACACGGTTCATTCCGGTCACCGCGCACGCTTAAAGCAAAGCTTTAAGGAGGGCGATGCCTCTCTGCTTTCTGACCACAAGCTTTTAGAGCTGTTGTTATTTTATTCTGTCTCAAGGCGGGATACGAATGAAACGGCACATTTGCTTATTAACGAATTCGGCTCACTTGACGCTGTGTTCAAAGCCTCACATAACGCCCTCCTTAATGTAAAGGGAGTAGGCTATCAAACGGCGCTTCTTATTAAGATAATAGATGCTATTAACGATAAAATTCACATTGACCTTGCAAGTAAAGAAAACAAGCCTATGACCTGTGAAGACATGAAAAGATACCTAACCGCTTTTTATAGGTCAAAGATTTATGAAACCATAGTAGTTTTAAGCTGTGATAATAAGCGCAGGATAAAAAAGGTGAGTATCGTAGGCGAGGGTACAGTAAACAGTACGGATATAAACAGCCGTAAAATAGTAGAGGCTGTAATAAACGCCAACGCCTCGTACATAGTATTAGCGCACAATCACCCAAACGGCGCACCGGAGCCGTCTCTTGCCGATGTTGATGCAACAAGAAGCCTTGTCGTTATGCTAAGAAAGCTTGATGTCGGCGTATTCGACCATATAATTATAGGGGCGGACGGAGACGCCTTTTCTATGAGGGAGCATGACAGATACAGAAATCTTTTTATTTAATAAAAGCTTAATAAAAAAGCAGTCAGAAAACGCCTGACTGCTTTTAGTTACTTAATATTGTTTTTAACGAATAACATCAGTGTCCCAATGATTTAATTCATTGTTTTCTTTCATATACTCGTAAAGCTCCTCAACGGTCGTAAAAGCAAGAGCCGTATATGTGTCTGCCGCACCGTAATATATGGCTATTCTGCCTGTGTCCGCGTCTGTTAAAGCCGCAACGGGGAACGCAACATTCGGAACGAAGCCGACTACTTCATAATCCTCCTCAGGAGTGAAAATATAGTTTTTACAGCGCATTAATACTTTGGACGGTTCGTCTTTGTCAAGCAGCGCCGCGCCCATGCTATAAACATAGCCGCTGCATGTTGTAACAACACCGTGGTAAATCATAAGCCAGCCCTCTGTCGTTTCAATCGGAACGGGACCTGCGCCTATTTTTGTGGACTCCCACAAGCAAGAACCGCTTCTCATTACGAGCCTGTGATTACCCCAATATTTCATATCGGGACTTTCACTTATAAAAATGTCACCGAAAGGCGTATGACCGGAGTCACTCGGACGGCTCAAAAGCTGATAATTCCCGTTTATCTTTTTCGGGAATAAAACACCGTTGCGGTTAAAGGGAATAAAGGGGTTGTTTATGCGTGTAAAGTGTTTAAAATCCTTTGTTTTGCCAATGCCAAGAGAGGGCATATCCGCAAATTCACAGCACCAAACAATATAGTATTCGTCATCAATCTTAATAACCCGTGGGTCATATGCAAAGTTGCCGAGAGGCGACTTGGTTCCGTCCTCGCGGTACCAGCAAATAGGCCCTTCCTCAATTTCCCATTTTATACCGTCGTCACTGCGCCCTAAAAAAAGCTGCGGGTTTTGCATATTCATATCTGCACGAAAAACGCCTATAAACCCGTCGCCCCATGGAACGACTGCTGAGTTAAATACGCGGGCAGCAGGCTTTGTGGGATTGCGTTTTAATATAGGGTTGCCGTCAAACCGCCAAACGGGAAGACCGTCTGTTTTATTTCTGTCCTGCCAGGGGATATTAGGAAGGGAATTGCCTATTATCTTAATATTCATTAAAAAACTCCTTTATAAATGCTAAACAGATTATATATGAGTTGCAAGAAAAACGCAATAACTTACAATATATGTTTATATTGAAAAGATTATTTACATACTAAAAGAAGTATGATATTATATAAAAGTAAACATTTGTTTGCCTATTATATAAATACGAGGTTTTTATGCAAAAGTTTAAGCTACACTCAAATTTTGAGCCGACGGGCGACCAGCCTCAAGCTATAAGGCAGCTTGTTGACGGTATAAACAAAGGCTTTACCGAGCAAACTTTATTGGGAGTTACAGGCTCCGGAAAAACATTTACAATGGCAAATGTAATAGCAGAGCTAAACCGCCCCGCTATTGTTCTTGCACACAATAAAACACTTGCGGCACAGCTTTGCGGCGAGTTTAAGGAGTTTTTCCCCGAAAACGCCGTCGAGTATTTCGTGTCTTATTACGACTATTACCAGCC
>LSQX01392841.1_pt2 | contig 21935 bp, 14 predicted proteins | sample 654561 | NCBI WGS metagenome assembly LSQX01 (sample SAMN04489861, study PRJNA283612) | anaerobic digester metagenome | isolation source: 4 biogas reactors fed with cattle manure at either 37C or 55C with and... | place: Denmark: Kongens Lyngby | collected 2014
GAGCGCATGAGCATGATCTCCCTGCAACTGGGTGAAAATTCGCTGAAAGAGAATAATGGCTTTAAACTGACTATTGAAGACGAAGCCGACCTGGCAGGTCTTCCTCAGGATGTGATCAACGGTGCTGCGGCACTGGCTGAAAGGGAAGGACAGGCAGGCAAGTGGATGTTCGACCTCTCCAAGCCAAGCTGGATCCCCTTCGTGACCTTCTCTGAGCGCCGTGACCTTCGCGAACAGCTTTACACCGCATATTTTATGCGTGGTGATAATGACAATGAGAATGACAACAAAGCCCTTTTTGCCGAGTTGATGAAATTGCGTCAGCAGGCATCACAAATCCTGGGTTTTAATAACTATGCCGAATATTCTGTTGACGTCAATATGGCGGAAACTCCTGAAAATGTGTACAACTTCCTTTATCAGGTTTGGGAGCCTGCATTGGAGCGTGCCAAAGAAGAACGCGATGACATGCAGGCGATTATCAACCGTGAGGGTGGTGATTTTGAACTGGAATCCTGGGACTGGTGGTATTATGCCGAGAAAGTCCGCAAAGAAAAGTATGACCTGGATGAGGAAGAGCTGAAGGCTTATTTTCCCATCGACAATGTTCGCGATGGCGTATTTTTTGTTGCCAACCAGCTTTACGGCCTGGAGTTCATCAAGCGCGATGACATCCCGGTATACCACGAAGAAGTGGAAGCCTTTGAAGTGAAGGACAATGACGGAAGTCATCTTGCCGTGCTTTATATTGACCCCCATCCACGGCCTAGCAAGCGCAGCGGCGCCTGGTGCGGCACCTATCGCAGGGGCAGCTATAAGGATGGTGAGCGCATTGCGCCGGTTGTGACGATGGTCATGAACTTCTCGCGTCCTTCGGGCGACAAACCTGCTTTGCTTAGCTGGGATGAAACAGAGACCTACTTCCACGAGTTTGGTCATGCATTGCACAACTTCTTTGCCGATGGCAAATACGACCGCACCTCCCGGAGCGTCCCGCGCGACTTTGTGGAATTGCCATCTCAGGTGATGGAAAACTGGGCAGGTGAGCCTGAAGTGCTTAAGGTCTATGCCCGTCATTACGAAACCAATGAGCCCATGCCCGACGATTTGATTGAAAAGCTGAGGAATGCCCAGCATTTCAACCAGGGCTTCATCAACACCGAATACACGGCTGCTGCTATCCTTGATATGGACTGGCACACTGCCGACCATAGCGGGGATATCGATGTGAATGCTTTTGAAAAGGCAAGCATGGATCGCATCGGTCTTATAGACGAGATCGTTCCGCGCTACCGCACCACCAACTTCGGTCACATCCATGGCACAGGCTATGCTGCAGGCTATTATGTTTACCTCTGGGCCGGCGTCCTTGATGCCGATGCCTTCTATGCATTCAAGGAAAGCGGCGACCTCTTCAACCAAGAGTTGGCTGCTAAATTCCGCGAGTATGTCCACGCAAAGAATTCCCTCTATGAAGGAATGGACGCTTATGTCCGCTTCCGCGGAAAGGCTCCCGCAATCGATGGCCTGCTGAAACAAAGGGGACTGGATTAATCCTCCTTTTTGAAAGCATTAGAAAGGGCGTTCCGGAGGGGACGCCCTTTATTTTTGACACAAGCTTAAAGAATCAGGGATCAATTTTGTAAATTTAATTGTATTTTTGCCGCAACGAAAGATTTGATATGCCAAAACCGCTGCCTGCCATAATGTTAGCTGTCCTGGCCAATGTGCTGCTACTGGCCCATTCCCTGGTGCCACACCATCACCACGGCGAACGGGTTTGCTTCGATGTGGGAAGCTGCAATACCCGTGAAAGGCAGCACCACCATGAAGGTGAGGGCTGCGATGATTCAGGGCACCCGGCAGGGCAGGAAGAAGGCTGTTGCGTGCTCGACCATTTGGTGATATTTCATCCCGAGGGCTTCCGCCACGAGCTCGAGGAGGCCGGGCAGCCTGCTGAACTTGATTTCCCCCTGGACTTTCAGTGGCCTCTGATTCATTACTCCATACGTGTTTCTCTGTTTGCTTACCAATTACCCTTCAGGCAGCATCCCCCAAGCCTGACATATCATTCTTCCTGCTTGTCCCACGGTCTGGGCTTGCGCGCTCCCCCTGTTGTTTAAATGATTTGAAGCTTTCCTTTTCCGGATAGTCCCTGAGGACTTCCGCATTGATTTATTTTCAAATTCATTTAAACAGGATCACCATGAAAAAACTGTTTTTCCTTTTGACCATTCTGGGCTTGCTGTGCTCTGCCTGCGGGGGCAGCACCGCCCAAAACGACAGCCACACACAGGCTGAGGGTACCACCCACGTTCACAGTGCAGACTGCGGCGATGATCATAGCCATGATAATACAGCCCCTGAACAAGAGCACTTTGTGGTAGAAGACCACGATTGCGATCACGAGCATGAAGAGGATTTTGACCATGATCACGCCCATGATGGGGAGGCGCACAGCCACGAAGACCATTCCGCGCACATCCATTAAGTCCTGCACTTTTGTGGGATAAGCCCCTTGCCCATAGGCCTACGCCTTTGGGAATTATTCAAAGTATTGCCTTTTTGCCGAAAAACCATTCAAAGATGTACAAGAAGTTGAGTTTATTTTTTTTGCTGGTAATTTCCCTGTTTGCCTGTAAGCGTGCAGGGGACAGTCATGATCACGCGCACGATGAGGCCTTCCTCTACCTGACTGCCTACAGCGATGATTTCGAAGTGTTTGCCGAGGCGGCCCCCTTTGCTGTCGGGCAGCCCTCAGGTATCTATGCTCATTTTACCCGCCTTGCTGATTTCAAACCCCTGGAAGATGCCGTGATCACCATGAGCCTGGTAGTAGGCCGTGACGGGATCAAACAAACCCTTGAGGCCCCTGTCAGGAAGGGTATCTATGCCTTTCAACTCACGCCTCTGGTGGCGGGGCAAGCCAGTGTATACTTCGATGTCAGAACTCCTGATGGGGAATACAGGGTAAATATGCCCGGGGTTATGGTTTATGACGATGCCCACAACGCCATCCATGCCGCTGAAGAACAGATGACCCACGATCCCAATGCCGTTATGTTTACAAAAGAGCAGTCGTGGAAAGTGAACTTTGCCACTGAATTTCCCAGTCTGGAGGCCTTCGGGCAGGTGATCAAAACTTCGGCACGGGTGGTGCCTGCCCAGGGCGATGAGGTGGTAGTCCCCGCCAGGGCCGGTGGACTGGTTCAGTTCACTACGGGAAGCCTGGTGGAGGGGATGCCTGTCGCGGCCGGAAAAACGTTGATGAATATCTCCTCGGGCAACCTGGCCGACCAGAACATGAGCGTGCGCCTGGCTGAGGCCCGCCTTACCTTTGAGAAGGCAGGGGCCGACCTGGAAAGGGCGGAAAAGCTGTCTGTCGATCAGATCGTCTCAGAGCGCGAACTGCTCCGGGCAAGGACAGAGTTTGAAAATGCCAGGTTGGTGTATGAAAACCTCAGCCGCCATTTCAGCCAGGCAGGACAATCGGTTTCCAGTCCTGCCTCAGGGGTGATCAGGCAGGTTTGGGTGCAGCAAGGGCAGTTTGTGGAGACGGGTGAGCCCCTCTTCAGCGTCCTGCAAAACAAACGGCTTTTGCTTCATGCCGATGTTCCCCAGAAATATTTCCGTGACCTGCCCTCGTTGGCCGGTGCTAACATCCGTATTCCGGGGCAGGATGAGGTTTTGAGCCTCGAGCAGCTCGGCGGGCGTATCCTTTCGGTGGGGCAAGCTGCCAACAAAGAAAATTTCCAGATCCCGGTGCATCTGGAGGTGAGCCAGGTTGGTGACTTTTTGCCCGGAGGCTTTGTGGAGCTCTTTCTCTTGGTCCAAAAGGACCAAGAGGTGATCACCCTGCCGGTTGATGCAATCCTTGAAGAACAGGGCACCTATTATGTGTTCGTGCAGCTAAGTCCGGAACAGTTCGTGAAACGTGAAGTCAGAGCTGGGGCCACCGACGGCTTGCGCACTGAAATACGGGAAGGCCTCAGCCTTGCTGACAGGGTGGTGACCCGCGGGGCGGTTTGGGTTAAACTGGCCCAGTCCTCCGCAGCACTTGATCCTCACGCAGGACATGTCCATTAATACTGAAGACTCATGTTAGACCATATCATAAAGTTTTCGCTCAACAATCGCTTCCTCATCCTGCTGGGGGCGGCCATTCTCTTGATCTGGGGATTATATACGGCTAACCGGATGGATGTGGATGTGTTTCCCGACCTGACAGCACCCACTGTGGTGGTGATGACAGATGCCCATGGCATGGCTGCCGAAGAAGTGGAGCGCCTGGTGACCTTCCCCATTGAAACCGCAGTGAACGGAGCTACCGGTGTGCGCAGGGTCCGTTCAGCCTCATCCCAAGGCTTCTCCTTTGTTTGGGTGGAGTTCGACTGGGGCACCGATATCTTCCTGGCCCGACAGGTGGTCAGCGAGAAGCTGATTACCATCGCCTCCGGTATGCCCTTAGGCGTAAGTCAGCCCATGCTGGCTCCTCAGTCAAGCGTAATGGGCGAGATCATGTTTATCAGTGTGCAGGCCGACAGCACCTCAATGATGGAGCTGCGCACCCTGTCCGACTGGATCATTAAACCCCTTTTGCTGGCCACAAGCGGAGTTTCGCAAGTGACCATCATTGGGGGCGATTACAAGCAGTACCAGGTGCTGGCCGATCCCCAACTCCTTAAGTTCTTTGGCGTCTCTCTGGGCGAGCTGGCCGATGTTTGCCGCGACTTCAGCAACAACTCCACCGGGAGTGTGCTTCGCCAGCATGGCAACGAATATGTTGTCAGGGGCGTGGCCCGCACCAATGACCTCGATGAGCTGGGCAACTCCTTCATTGGCTCGCAGAATGGCAAACCCGTCAGGGTGCGCGATGTGGCTGAGGTTATCATTGGCCCCGCTGTAAAAATGGGCCATGGCTCAAAAAACGCCAGTCCCGCCGTGATCATTTCTGTCTCCAAGCAGCCCAACGTCAACACCCTCGACCTAACCCGCAGGCTGGAAGAGAACATCGCCGCTGTGCAGGAGACCTTACCGCCTGATGTAGAGATCGACACCAGCATTTTCAAACAGGCTGATTTTATTGAACAATCCGTGCGCAATGTGCAGAATGCCTTGGTGGAAGGGGCCATTTTTGTCATCGTCATCCTGTTTATCTTCCTGGGAAGTTTCCGAACCACCATTATCTCGCTTGCGGCCATCCCCTTGTCTCTGCTGGGAGCGGTGCTGGTGCTGAATGCCCTGGGACTGAACATCAACACCATGAGCCTTGGGGGCATGGCTATTGCTATTGGCTCAGTAGTGGATGATGCCATCATTGACGTGGAGAATGCCTTCAAGCGTTTGCGCGAAAACCACCGCAAGCCCAGGGAAGAGCAGAAATCGAAGTTTCTGATCGTATTCGAGACCTCCAAAGAGATCCGATCTTCTATCATCAATGCCACAATGATCATTATGGTGGCATTCCTGCCTTTGTTTTTCCTTTCGGGAATGGAGGGCAGGATGCTTCGCCCCCTGGGCATTGCCTACATCGTGTCGCTCTTTGTTTCGCTCCTGGTGGCTATGACCCTGATTCCCCTGCTGTGCAAGCTTTTGCTCACCAACGACCGGTATCTGGAGAAGCACAAAAAGGATCGCTGGCTGGTGCGAAACCTCAAGCAAGGCTACAGGCGCTCGCTTCAGTATGCCCTGAACCATCCTAAGCTGGTGCTATTGTCCACCATCGGCCTGTTTCTAATTTCCGTTATGGTGTTCTCCACCCTGGGGCGATCCTTCCTTCCCGAGTTCAACGAAGGCTCGCTGACCATCGGGGCGGTAAGCCAGCCGGGTACCTCCCTCGAGCAAAGCAACGAGATAGGCAGGCTTATCGAGCAGGAGTTACTTGCCGTCCCCGGGGTGATCAGCACGGCCCGCAGGACGGGCAGAGGAGAGCTGGATGAACATTCGCAGACGGCCAACAGCGCCGAAATCGACGTCAATTATGAGCTCGATGGTCGCAGCAACGAAGCCTTGGTTGCTGAGGTGCGCGAGCGCCTGGCGGGCATCCCCGGCATTGCCTTTATGGTGATGCAGCCCCTGGGCCACCGCATCGATCATATGCTCTCGGGCACCAGCGCCAACATTGCCATCAAGATCTTTGGCACTGAACTTTCGAGAATGTACACCGTAGGCAAACAAATTGAGGCTGCCATTCAGGGCATTGAAGGCCTGGTCGACATCAACGTCGAACAGCAGGTGGAAGTACCACAGCTCCAGATCCGTGCCCGGCGCGAAATGCTCGCCCATTATGGAATCACAATCGGCGAGTTTAATGAATTTGTGGAACTGGCCTTCTCGGGTGAACGCCTGGGCGATATTTACGAGGGGCAGCAACGCTTCGACCTGGTCGTTAGGTTGAACAAGGATTACACCCAAACAATGGACGGCTTCCGCAATGCCCTGATTGACACCCGCGATGGCCGTAAAGTTCCTCTTGAACAGGTGGCAGAAATCGTATCCGCCACTGGGCCCAGCTCCATCAGCCGCGAAAACGTGCAGCGTAAAGTGGTGGTGTCGGCCAATGTGGCGGGCCGCGACCTGTTGGGCGCCGTGAATGACATCCGGGAGAAAGTGGCCGAAAACATTAGCCTTCCTGAAGGCTACCGCATTGAATATGGCGGGCAGTTTGAAAGTGAAGCCAGGGCTTCGCAAACCCTTTTGCTGACTTCCATCCTGGCCATCTTTATCATTTTTCTCCTGCTTTTCCAGGAGTTCAGGAACCTCAGGCTTGCGGGCATTATACTGATCAACCTGCCCCTGGCCCTCATCGGCGGGGTGTTCTCCATTTACTTCACATCAGGAATCCTGAGCATCCCCGCCATCATAGGGTTTATCACCCTTTTCGGAATTGCTACCCGTAACGGGATCCTGCTGGTCTCACGCCTCCAGCACCTGCTCGATGAAGGGGCAGGCCTCAGGGAAAGCATCATCATCGGTGCCCTCGACCGTCTGAACCCCATCCTGATGACTGCCATCACTTCAGCCCTGGCACTTATCCCCCTGGCTATGCAGGGACATCTCTCGGGCAATGAGATACAGAGCCCGATGGCCAAGGTGATCCTGGGCGGGCTGCTTTCATCCACCTTGCTCAACATTTATGTCGTCCCTGTTGTCTTTAGCCTGATGCGCCAATCTTACGTCTCAAAAGAGGAGGAATTATGAACCCGATAAAACCTTTTGTTTTTATTTTCTTTTTAATACCCCTGGCATGCCTTCAGGCGCAGGGCCCCGTGGAAGCTGTGCTACAGGAGATTGAGAAGAACAACACCACCCTGGCAGCCCTGCGCAGCGGGGTGGAAGCTGAAAAGCTGGGCAACCGGACGGGGATCTTTCTTGCCGATCCCCAGGTGGACCTGTTCCTGCTGAATAAGTCGGATGAAAACCTGAGGCGTACCAATTTTGGCCTGGTGCAGCCCCTTGACATTCCTACATTGCTGGGCAGAAGAAACCAACTTGCACAGGCGATGAATCAACAACTGGATTACCGCTATCTGGAGCAGCGGCAGCAAGTCCTGCTGGAGGCGCATCTGCTGGTGATCGACCTGATCTACCACAATGCCCTGGCCCTCGAGTTGGAAAAGCGCTTGCAGCACGCTTCTGAAATTGCTCGCTCCTACCAGGCGATGCTCGATGCCGGTGAGGTTAATATCCTTGAGCACAACAAAGCCCGCCTCAACCTCTTTAACGCCCGGAAAGCCCTTGAACTCAACGAGATTGAACGCAGGTCACTAAGCAATGAGCTTCAGGCCCTCAATGGCGGAAAGGCAATAGCTGTCGACGAAACGGAATTCCCGATCGCAGTGCTACCCCCTGACTTCCAGGAGTGGGTGCAAGGCGCCTTTGATGCCAACCCTGTGTTCCGTTCCCTGGAGCAGGAACTGGTGATAAGCCGGGGTGAGGAACGCCTGGCGAAAGCCGCTTACTGGCCTGAATTCTCGGCGGGATATATGATGGAGGCCCTGCCTGACGAACGCTTTTCAGGCTTTGGGATGGGAATCTCCATTCCTCTTTGGGAAAACCGCAACACAATCAGACACGCCCGCCTGAAATCCATTGCGATCCAGCAGCATAACGATGACCTGAGCCTTCGCTATCTGAATCATTACAGAGGGTTGTATGATCAGGCCAAGGCACTGCAGGAATCTTCACAGGATAATTACCGCGTGATCAGCTCTTTCGACAATGCAGCATTGCTGATCAAAGCCCTTAATGCAGGGCAGATCTCCCTGATCGAATATATGCTTGAACTGGGTTTCTATTATGACGCCGTAGACCTTTCACTGGAAACCGAACGGCAGTTGCAAAAGGTGCTTGCACGGATGGAACGCTTCGCCCGCTGAAGGGGCCTTTGACAGGGGGTCGTCCACATTTGGACATGACCTGTTCAATAATGGACAATAACGCCTGTTATATGTCATAAAGCAATTGTTTAATGGTTTAATAATCATTTGATTATTTAATATGGTTCAATAGTTGATATATTGACCGTATGAAAACAAGTGACCCATTAAACCCGGCTTAAGACATGAGCAGGATGACCCTGATTCTCCTGTGCCTGTTATCGCTGCAATCCATTGCGCGGAGGGGCCAGAAAAAAGAATATTCCGCCCTTCGCCTTGAAGGGCCTGCTCCAACAATTGATGGCATCCTTGAAGAGCCCCTCTGGCAGGAGGGGCCCTGGGAAGGAGGCTTCATTCAGCACGAACCCTTGAATGGGCGGGCGGCACCACAGCCCACTGAGTTTAAAATCTTTTTTGACGACAACAATCTTTACGTAGCCATAAAAGCCTATGATTCAAGCCCTGACAGCATTGTCAGGCGCCTCACCCGCCGCGACAACGAAGATGGCGACGGGGTTGGGGTTGCCTTCGACAGCTATTTCGACCAGCGGACTGCTTTTGTTTTTGCTGTTACTGCCAGCGGGGTGAAATACGATTGGATCCTGAGCAACGATGGAGAAACCGAAGACAAAACCTGGGACCCCAATTGGTGGGTAAAGGTCAGCATAAACCCTGAAGGTTGGGTGGCCGAGATGCGCATACCCCTGAGTCAGGTCCGCTTTGAAAAAGACGGCAGTGGTGTCTGGGGACTCCAGGTTTTCAGGAGCATTCACCGGCACAAGGAATTGGATTTCTGGAACCATATCCCCAAGGATGCGGCCGGAATGGTAAGGTATTGCGGATTGCTGAAAGGCCTTGAGAACCTTGAACCCCGGAAAACCCTGGATGCCACTCCATATGCAGTGGCTTCAATCTCACGATATCCCATCGAGGAAGATAATCCTTTTTCAAGCGGGAAGGATCACGCCCTGAAGGCCGGCCTGGATGCCAAGATCGGCCTGAGTAACAATTTTACAATGGATTTGACCCTGAATCCCGACTTTGGACAGGTGGAAGCCGACCCTTCCGAGGTAAACCTTTCGGCCTATGAGACTTTCTTTGAAGAGAAAAGACCGTTCTTCATCGAGGGGCGTAACATTTCCAATTTCTTCCTGGGCATAGGCGACGGAGGACTTGGCAATGACAACTTGTTTTATTCACGTCGCATTGGACGCAGGCCCCAGGGCGAAGTCAGCGTCAATGGCGATTCCTATGTTGACCGCCCTCCCTTCACGCGTATCCTGGGTGCCGCCAAGGTCACCGGCAGGAATGACCGGGGCCTTTCCATCGCTTTTATTGAAACCGTAACGGCTGAAGAAACCGCAGCAATTGATCTGAACGGCCAGCGTTCTGAGGAAACCGTCGAACCCCTCTCCAATTTTTTTGTGGGACGCCTGCAGAAAGAGATCAAAGATGGGAACACCCTTTTCGGGGCCATCCTGACTGGGGTGAACCGGAAACTGGATAGTAATCTTGAGACCCAGATGCACCGCGAGGCCTTTTCAGGGGGCATTGATTTTACCCAGTATTTCAAGGAAAAGTCATGGATGTTTAACGTCAATATGGCCTTGAGCCACGTGGCAGGCCATGAAGAAGCCATCCTGGAAACCCAGCGCTCCCCGGCCCGTTATTTTCAGCGCCCCGATGCCAGCCACCTCAGCCTCGATCCCAGCCGCACTTCCCTCACCGGCTCCGGCGGGCGCATGCAATTCCTTCGCCTGGGCGGGGGACACTGGACCTATTTGGCTGCCGTGGTATGGAAATCGCCCGGGTTTGAGATCAACGACCTGGGCTATATGCGCGAAGCCGACCAGGTAATCCCCCTTGTTTATGCGGGTTACCGCGAATGGGAGCCGGGCAGCTTTTACCAGTCTTTCACCCTGAATCTTTCTCTTTACGGAGGCTGGAATTTTGCCGGTGAACGCATTGCCCTGGGAATTAACCCCAACGGGAATATCCTTTTCAAAAACTACTGGCAGGCCAATGCAGGGGGTGAATACAGCCTCGACATAGTTTCTATGAATCACCTGCGTGGCGGGCCTTCCCTGAAACTCCCCGATGCCGCCAATATCTGGTTTGGCATGCGGACCGATAACCGGAAAAAGTGGTACGTGGGTTTCAGCAACAGCCTCAGCCTCGGCGCCGAACAATACCAGCGGCATCTGAACATTTCTCCCTACATCACCTATATGCCTTTCGACAATGTCAGCTTTTCGCTGAACCCCTATTTTTACAATGGTTTCGAGACCTTGCAATATGTGGATGAACTGGATTTCAACAGCCAGCCAAGATATGTCTATGCCACAATCAACCAGCAGGTGGCCAGCCTTTCGTTCAGGGTAAACTATACGATTCTTCCCAACCTTACCATCCAGTATTGGGGCCAGCCATTTGTCGCCGCCGGTAAATACACTGATTTTAAATATATTACCGACCCCCAGGCCCGTGAATTCAGCGACCGTTACCAGGAATACCTGCCGGCCCAGGTCTCCTGGGATGAGGACGACTACTTCATCAATGAAGATCTTACGGGGGATTACGATTACAGTTTTGAAAAGCCTGATTTTCACTTCCGTGAATTCCTTTCAAACCTGGTGATCCGCTGGGAGTATAACCCGGGTTCAAGCCTATTCCTGGTGTGGAGTCAAAACCGCAATGACTTTGAAAACCAAGGGGAAATGGATTTCTTGCCCGATACCCGGAATTTGTTTAAAGAAAAGGGTAGCAATATTTTCCTGGTCAAGTTAAGCTATCGCATCGGGATGAGATAATTTGACGGCCGGCAAGCTCATTTTTGCATCAGGCGGGAAGCGTCTCCGTTTTTTAAAAGTACTATCTTTGATTCAAAACCGTAGTTTAACCGTACTTTAACCAATTACAATTGGTTAAAGTACGGTTAAACTACGGTTCAACTTCAAATTTGGAATAATAATGAAACAGACTTGAAAAGAAGGGCAGAGTAATTTCATTTCTGAAAACAGGAAAGAGGGGCGTATTTTCCCGGTCTTTTTGGCATGGGAAAAGAAAAATGGCGGCCCTGTTTTTTTGGGGTCGCCATTTTCTGGTTATTCCAGGGAGGTGGATTCCTGCGGCACGCCGGCCCGAATGGCATTGAAGCTGTTGAAGGCCAGTCTGCCGGGTGCTTTTTTGCCTGTAATCCGGATGATTTTGGGAATGCCCGGCAAGAGGTCGAAATAGTTGTCAGAAAGGTGCCTGGCTTCCAGCCCAGTGTCGATGCTGAGGCCCTTGATCAGAGCCGTCGAACGCAATTCAAGCAGGTATTCGTCTCCTGCCTGGCTGAGGCGGTATTGCAATGATGCAGGCGGGAGTTCCATTTCTTTTGGCAGGCGGGGGACGAATTGGTTTTCGTGGTCAATGCCTTCGCCGGTGAGCCGGGTATGCAATATCCATTCATCATTGGGCGCGGGAAAGAGGCTTTGAATACTGCTTTCAAAGACGACCTGGCTTTGGTTGGGCTGTACGTCCGGGTCAAGGGTGATCTCCTTTAAAAGCTCCCCGCTGAGGTTGATAAAGCTCATTTGAAGCCGGGCCGGAAAGGCTTTCAGCAGATCGGAGACCACATAGACCTTTAGGATATCCTCTTCCAGGGCGATGCTGGCAATGACGGCCTCATTGGCATTTCGGGCGGCGTAATGGCTTGCCTTCCAGCGGCGGAAGTAATCGACGGTCGACCAGGATTGGGTGGGCCAGCAATCGTTGAGCTGCCAGTAGAGCGAGCCCATGCAGTGGGGCATATGCCTGCGGTGTGACTCGAGGGCGGTTTTGTAGGCCAGGGCTTGCACCAGTTGACTTACATAGGCAAGCTCCTCAAACGAATGAGTCTTTGGGAAATATTGCTCAGCATACCATTCCATCATCTGGTTGCCGCTGAAGCCTGGTTCTTTCCACTCCATACGGCTGCGCTGGCGATGGTCGAGGATGGGGGCATCGAGGAAAAGTGAGTCCTGGTCTGTGTAATAACGGATGGTTTCCATTGCCGGGAATGACTGCAGGCCATATTCGCTGACAAAGCGGGGCACATTCCTTTCATAATTGCTGAACAGGGCCTGCTGGAAATATACAGTCCAGTCGTGTTCGTCGCCCGAGCGGCGGTCGGCCAGCGTATTGCCCACCGAGGAAGGGGAGGAGGGATGGTAGTGGGTTTTGGGATCATATTTACTGACGGCCTCGGCAAGGATTTCATAAAAGATCCGCTCATAAGTGCGCCAGAGGAAGGCGGTCACCTCGGGGCTGTAGGCTTCATTCCAGCCCCAGTGATGCCATCCGTGGAGGTTCTCGTTGTTGCCGCACCACAGGGCCAGGCTGGCGTGGTTGCGCAGGCGCTTGACATTGTATTCGGCTTCCTTGCGGATGTTCTCGAGGTGGCCCTCATCGCCGGGTTGCAGGGCACAGGCAAACATAAAGTCCTGCCAGACGAGAATCCCGTTCTCGTCGCAAACCTGGTAAAATTCATTATCCGGGTAGATGGCTCCACCCCAAACGCGGACCATATTCATATGAGCGGCTACGGCATCGCCTATCAGTCGCTCGTAGCTTTCCCGCGTCAGGCGGGGTGTCAGAGGCTCAGGAGGAATTACATTGGCCCCTTTCATAAATACCGGAACGCCGTTCAGTTCAAAATAAAAGCTGTGTCCTGCCACATCGGGTTCCTGCACCAGCCTGAGGGTGCGTATGCCGAAGCTGAGGCGGTGGGTGTCCACAGCTTTGCCTTCCTTTTCAAGGATAAATTCCACATCGTAGAGATAGGGCTCTCCCAGCCCGTTGCTCCACCATACCTTAGGGTCTGTCAGGGAGATGGTTTGCTCAACCGGGAATGTGCCTGTGGTGAGATCAGGGAGGGGCAGACGGGCTGCTTCAATGCCATCCATTCGGGTGATCAGGGTATAGTCTCCCGCCTGTTCCAGGTGGAGCATTACATCCATTTTCAGGGTGGCGAGGTCATTCTCCAGGCTCTGGGTAAGCAGGTAAGGATCAGTGATTTGGGCGTGGCTCCAGGCTTTCAGGCGCACAGGCCTCCAGATGCCGCTGGTGACCAGGCGCGGGCCCCAGTCCCAGCCGTAATGAAAGGGCGCCTTACGCGTAAATACGTTGGTGCGTTCCCCAAGAGGGGCTTGCTCGTTTTCGGCAGGAAGCAGGTAATCGAGTTGTTGCAGTTTTTCCATCCCTTTCTTCACAGGCGAATGGAAATAGACCCTGAGTTCGTTCTCCCCGCTTTTGAGAAGCTCTTTTACATTGACCTCCCATCCCAGGAACATATTGTCGGCTTCAAGGATCTTTTCGCCGTTGAGGAACACTTCGGCATAGGTATCCAGGCCTTCAAATTCAAGCACGATCCTGTCCTTATTCAGCAAGGCTTTAGGGACCTTAAAGAGGCAGCGGTATTCCCAGTCCACTTTTTCGACCCATTGCACCAGCTGTTCGTTGCGGCCGATAAAGGGGTCAGGGATAAGACCCTGATGCAGCAGGTCATCGTGTACCGTTCCCGGGACGCTGGCTTCGAGCCAGGTTCCCCCGCCAGCCTGGCGGAAATGCCAGTGGGTATCGAGTTTCATCTCGCCGGTAACAGGCCTTGAGCAGGCGGCAAGGCTAAGGAAAACAAGGATCCAAATGCTTGTTTTGCTGAATGTTGATAAGCCCATAATGCTTGTTTTGTGGCGGAGGGGAAGCCGCCTTGATTATTTTTCCCAAAATTAGCTCATTAAATGAAAACCTTTCCCTGCAAGGCAAATAATTCAGCCATTATTCCTAAATTTAGCCTCCTGAACCAAACCTACTGACATGAGGCGAAAAGTATTACTCCTGTTGCTGTTGACGGCCTTCATTTTTGGTTTTGCCGTAGCCAAGGTCGATCATCCCATCACAGCTGCCCTGGTATCTCAGGCGGGAAGGCTGATAGGGGTTGAATTCAGCGACGAGCACAATGAGATGATGGTCCGCAGCCTGGAGATGAACCGCAATGCCTATGAGGCTATTCAGGCTTTTGAATTGAAAAATGAGATAGCTCCTGCGCTGGTCTTTGACCATCTTCCTGCAGGCTATCAGCCTCCTGCATTGCAGGGGCGCATTCAATGGGATATTCCTGTGGATGTTGAGCTTCCTGCCGACAGGAATGAGCTGGCGTTTTATTCCATTCCCGAGCTGGCTTCTCTGATTCGTGGCAGGAAGATCAGTTCGGAGGAACTCACCCGCTTTTTCCTTGAACGACTGGAGCAATACGGCGACACCCTAGAGGCTGTGGTAACGCTGACCACAGAGACGGCCCTTGCGCAGGCCAGGCATGCCGATCGCGATATCGCCGAAGGGCGCTACCGGGGCCCGCTTCACGGCATCCCCTATGGAGCCAAGGACCTTTTGGCCGTGGAAGGCTATAAGACCACCTGGGGAGCGATGCCCTATAAGGACCAGGTGATCAATGAAACGGCGGCTGTAATTAGAAAACTGGATGAGGCAGGGGCCATTTTGGTTGCCAAGCTGACTTTGGGAGCCCTGGCCATGGGGGATATCTGGTTCGGAGGGGTGACCAAAAACCCCTGGAACCTGGAGCAGGGCTCGAGCGGCTCTTCGGCAGGCTCGGCATCCACAGTATCGGCAGGCTTGCTGCCTTTTGCAATCGGAACAGAAACGCTGGGGAGCATTATTTCGCCTTCCACGCGCTGCGGCACCACAGGGCTGCGGCCAACTTACGGACGGGTGAGCCGTCAGGGTGCCATGGCACTGAGCTGGTCTATGGATAAGATCGGCCCCATAGCGCGCAGCGCCTGGGACTGTGCCATCGTACTGGAGGCCATCTCGGGAAAGGACTCCAAAGATGTCACCACGGTGGAGGCAGGTTTCAGTGTGCCCGCAAGGGCTGAATTGCCGAACTTCAGGATTGGATATATCAAGGCCTTTTTTGATGAGGATTATCCCGGAAAGGAAAATGACCAAAAAGTATTGGCCGATTTGCAGGCAATGGGTTTGCGCCTGGAGGCGGTGGAATGGGATTTCTCCGTTCCTGTTTCGGCCCTCCGGATAATTCTCACCGCAGAAGCGGCTGCTGCCTTTGACGAGCTGACCCTGAGCGGGCGCGACAGCCTGTTGGTGGCCCAGGGACCCAATGCCTGGCCCAATACTTTCCGCGCGGCACGGTTTACCCCCGCAGTGGAATACATCAATGCCAACCGCTTGCGCAAAATACTCGTGGAGGAGGTCTATGCCCTGATGAAGGAATATGACGTGGTCGTGACCCCTTCTTATGGCGGCAGCCAGTTGCTGGTGACCAACCTGACTGGTAATCCCTGTTTGGTGGCTCCCAATGGTTTCAACGCAGGCGGCAGCCCCACAAGCATTAGCTTTATTGGAAACCTTTATGAGGAGGGTAAATTGGTGACCCTTGCAGGGGCCTGGCAGGAATTCACGGGCCACCACCAGAAGCACCCCCCAATGTTTAAATGACCTTAACCCCTGAAACACCCTGATTATGGAAATGAAACTGCCTCCTTATGTGAAGCTGACCTCTGTGCTCCTGGGTATTGTCCTGACGGTCTTTGTCATGATCCAGGCCAAATCTGTGCTGGTTCCTCTTCTGATATCAGGCCTTCTGGCCGTGTTGATAAGCCCCTTGACGGGATGGTTTGAGCGGCATAAAATCCCAAAGGCATTATCAGCCATCCTGAGTCTGGTGATACTGCTGGTTGTACTGGGGGGGTTGGTGTACCTAATGTACAATCAGTTGATAGGTTTTGCCTCAGACCTGGGCGCCATCGAGGGGCGGGTCAATGAGTTGATAGGCCAGATCAATGGCTTCATTGAAAGGCATGTGGATGGGGTTGTGCCCTTTTCATTTGACAGCCTCAAGGATACTTTCTTTCAGTATCTGAGCAGCAATATTTCGTCGATCACGCAGGGAGCTATCTCTACGGCCTCCTCGCTTGCTATCCTGTTCATTTTGCCCGTTTATATTTTTCTGTTTCTTTATTTCAGGCATTTTCTCATTGAGTTTCTGATGATGGCTTTTGCCGACAAATACAGGGAGAAGGTAAAGAACGCCACTGATAAGATCAAGAAAGTGGTGCAGAATTACATAGTAGGGATGTTCCTGGTGATTCTGATTCTGGCAGTGCTCAATACCATTGCCCTGGTATCGCTGGGCATCCGTCATGCCCTGATGTTTGCCATTTTTGCCGCCATGCTCAATGTGATACCTTATCTGGGTCCCCTGATCGGGTCGACCCTTCCCATTGTCTTTGCCCTGCTGACCAAGGATTCGCTGTGGTATCCAATTGGGGTGTTCCTGGCATTTTATTTCATACAGCTTGCTGAAAGCAATTTCTTCACCCCTAAGATTGTAGGGGGTAAGGTCTCGATGAACCCCTTTATGACCATTGTGGCCTTGTTTGTGGGGAATTACATTTGGGGGCTGACCGGGATGATTCTGTTTATTCCCGGGATGGCGGTACTGAAGGTTATTTTCGACGAGATACCCGGCATGCAGCCCTATGGGTTCCTGTTGGGCGATACCAAGGCTTCAGATGAGCGCCGGGCGAAGCGTTCGATGAAGGAAAAGATTAGCCTAGTCAAGGGGCGTTTTAAGGTCTGATAGCTGTTTTAAATGGCCCGATAATCTTTAGGGTAGAGAATTTCCTTGAGAAAAAGGCCGGCGGCAGGGGCTGAATAGCCCGCCTGGCTGCGGTCTTTGCTTTCTATGATGTCGGCAAAATCGTTGGGGCTGATCTTTCCCAGGCCCACTTCCACCAGGGTTCCGACAATGGCCCTGACCATATTACGCAGGAAACGGTCGGCAGTGATTTCAAAGCGGAGTATTCCTTCCTCTTCTTCCCAATGAGCGCGGCTAATGTCGCACAAAAAGGTTTTTACCTGGGTATTTGTTTTTGAGAAGCTTTCAAAGTCCTCAAAGCCCAAAAGCAGGTCGGCAGCCTGTTGCATGGTTTCCAGGTTGAGCTTGCGTTCAAATAACCACGATCGTCCAACCCGGAAGGGGTCTTTTTGGGTGCAGATAAAATAATGATAGGTTCGGTTCAGGGCGCTGAAGCGGGCGTGGATTTCGGGATGTACGGCCTCAATGCGCTGTATTGCAATGTCGGAAGGCAAAATTCGGTTCAGCTTATAGACCAGCTGGGGGATGTTGAGTGTTTCGGGGGTTTTGTCCGTGTCGAAATGGGCCACAAAGGTGGAGGCGTGAACGCCTGCATCGGTACGGCCGGCACCCGTGGTTTCCACATCCTCGCGCAGCAGGATGGAAAGGGCGTTGTTGAGGGTTTGTTGTACTGTTGGCGAACCCGGCTGAATTTGCCAGCCGCTGTAAACCGTACCATCATAACTTAACCATACAAAATAGCGCTTGCCAGGCTGTGCTTCCATAAGCAGGAGGTTTTTGGTATGTTACAAAGCTATGATAATTCTATTAAATAAATAAGCCTTTAAAGCAGCCTGGGAGGGTCAAAGAACATTTTTTAATAATAAAATAATCAATATTTATAAAACATTGTAAATCAAGTAAATAATGTTTTATTGCAGAAAAAAATATTTAGTATGATTCTAAATTAGGGGTTTTAATGAAAATAAATAAAGAAAAAATTATTTAAACAAAAACTCCTTATTATATTTGGCTCGGAGAAACTGAATTTCAAGCCAAAATAAACTCAAACCACAAACCATTAAAATGGAATCAATATGACGAGAATTGAAGAATTCGTAAAAGAGCAGGCCGAGAAGCACGGCCGCGAGCGCAGCAGCCTGATGCCCATCTTGCAGGCGGTGGTTCAGTCGGAGCGGTTTCTTTCAGAGGAAGCCATGGTTGCCATAGCCACCGAACTGGACTTAAGCACTGCCGATGTTTTTGGCACTGCATCTTTTTACACTTTCCTTGACACGGTGCCGCGGGGCAAGAATATCATCCGCGTGTGCAAGACCATTACCTGCCATATGAAGGGCAAAGATGCCATCATCGCCACTCTGGAGGACATGCTCAAAGTCAAGCTTGGAGAGACCACCAGTGATGGGAAGTTTAGCCTGCTGCAGGCCAACTGCCTGGGATGGTGCCACAAAGGCCCGGTAATGCTGGTAAATGATGAGATTTATCCTGAAGTGACCCCAGAAAAAGCGGTGGAGATCATTCGTGAATACCTGAAAAAAACCAAGTAAGGGGATCGGTACGGAGTCGTATCAATTTAATAAACTTAAGAAATTTTGCGCGTTATGAAAAATAAAATCAAAAAAGTAGACCTCATTTTTGAAAAAGTGGATCATTTGTCCATTTTGAAGAAAGCATTTGAACGCACCAGTGATGAGATCATTCTCGACGTGATTGACTCAGGCCTCAGGGGCAGGGGAGGCGCAGGCTTTCCAACGGGTTTGAAATGGAAGTTTGCCAAAAATGAAGAATCCGACCAGAAATATGTCATTTGCAATGCTGACGAAGGGGAGCCGGGTACCTTTAAGGATCGTGAGATTCTGACCAATGTTCCCGAGAAGGTGCTGGCGGGTATGGCGCTATGCGGCAAGGCCATCGGGGCCACTGAGGGCTATATTTACCTCAGGGCTGAATACAACTTCCTGCTAGGGATGCTGAACGAAAAGATCAGGGAATTCAACAAGCAGATGAAGAATATGAATTTTGAATTTTCAGTATTTATCCGTTCGGGAAGCGGCGCATATGTATGTGGTGAAGAGACTGCCCTGATGGAGTCGATGGAAGGCCACCGCGGAGAGCCGCGCAATAAGCCTCCCTTTCCAACGCAGCATGGCTACCTGGCCAAGCCCACCTCCATCAATAACGTGGAAACCCTGGTGTTTGCGTTGATGATTGCCAACCTGGGTCCCACCATGTTTAAGGAACTGGGAACATTCGACTCACGGGGCTCAAAGGTGTTTTCCATCTCGGGCGACACCCCCAAAGCGGGAATATACGAACTTGAGCTTGGGATGAGCCTGGAAGATTTTGTCCATGAGTTTGGCGATGGCGACACCAAAGCAGTACAGGTCGGAGGCGCATCAGGATTTTGCGTAGCCCGCAAACACTTTAAGGATACCGTGATTGGTTTCGAGGGCATTCCCACGGGAGGTTCCATGATGCTGTTCAACAGCACCCGCTCTATGTATAATATTCTTAAAGACTACCTGGAATTCTTCGAAGAGGAAAGCTGCGGACAATGCACGCCCTGCCGGGTAGGCTGCCAGCAGTTGCTCAAGGGCGTTGAAGCAGTGAAGAAAGGCATAAAGCCCGCCACTTACCTGAATGAACTTCAGAAACTATCAGAGACCATGAAGATCGCATCCAAGTGCGGTCTGGGTCAGTCGGTGGGAAATCCCTTCAACTCCATTGTCAATAATTTCCGCGAGGAGATCATTTACTAACCGCAAGCAGTGTTAATCTTAATCAGGAGAAAATACCATGAGTAAATTTAAAGTCAATCTGAAGATCAATAATATTCCCGTTTCAGTAGACGAGGGGACCACCATACTGGAAGCGGCCCGCAAACTGAACTTTAACATTCCGACCCTTTGCCATCACGACGACCTATGTGTGGCAGGGAACTGCCGCGTGTGCGTTGTTGAGCAGAAGGGTGCCCGTCTGTTGACAGCATCCTGTGCCACTCCCGTGAGCGAAGGGATGGAGATCCTGACCAACAGCATGAAGGTGCGTCAGGCCCGCAAGCATATCGTAGAACTATTGCTTACTGAACACAACGCTGATTGCACCAAGTGCTTCAAGAACGGCCATTGCGAGCTGCAGGAGATTTCCAATGAGTATCGCATCGGTGATCACGTATTTATTGACCTACTACAGGAGAAAGACAGGGTACAGGATATTTCCAGCCCTGCCATTGTCAAGGACGACAGCAAGTGTATCCGTTGCCAGCGCTGCGTTCGCACCTGTGCCCATCTGCAGGCTGTAAGCGCCCTTGCCGTTACCCATAAGGGCAACAAGATGCGGATCTCGACCTTCCTCGACAAGCCCATGAACGATGTGATCTGCACCAACTGCGGCCAGTGCATCAACCGCTGCCCCACTGCAGCCCTTACCGAACGCAGCTACATTGATCAGGTATTTGACGTGATCTATGATCCCAGCAAATTCGTAGTGGTTCAAACCGCGCCAGCTACACGCGTAGCCATTGGCGAGGAATTTGGCCTTGAACCCGGCACCCGGGTGACGGGTAAGATGGTTGCTGCCCTGCGACGCTTGGGCTTCGACAAAGTGCTCGACACCGATTTCACGGCTGACCTTACGATTATTGAGGAAGGCAATGAGTTGTTGCGCCGACTCAAAGAAGCCCTGGTCGATGGCAAAGACGTTGCCCTGCCCATGATGACCAGTTGCTCACCCGGCTGGATCAAATTCCAGGAGCACCTCTATCCTGAGTTCCTCGACAACCTGTCCACGTGTAAGTCGCCCCAACAGATGTTCGGGCCATTGGCCAAGACCTATTATGCGGAAAAGGTGAACAAAAACCCCGCCGACATGATCGTAGTTTCCATCATGCCCTGTACAGCTAAGAAATTCGAAGCGGAGCGCCCTGAGATGCGTGGAAGTGGTTATAAGGATGTTGACTTTGTACTTACCACCCGCGAGCTGGGAATGATGATCAAACAGGCAGGGATCGACTTCAACAAACTGGAAAATGAAGGCTATGATAGCATTCTTGGGGATTCAACAGGAGCAGGGGTGATCTTTGGTGCTACGGGCGGGGTTATGGAAGCGGCCCTGCGTTCTGCTTACGAAATAGTGACAGGCAGGGAAGTTCCCTTCTCCAACCTTAACATCAAGCCTGTAAGGGGTATGGAGGGCGTAAAGGAAGCCGCCATAAAGATCAAGGATGTGAAACCTGAATGGAAGTTCCTGGAAGGGGTTGAACTGAAGGTTGCCATTGCACACGGCCTGGCCAACGCCAAGGCCCTGATGGATCGCGTGAAGGAAGGAAAGGCTGACTTTCACTTCATAGAAGTAATGGCTTGCCCCAGTGGATGTATTGGCGGCGGTGGTCAGCCCATTCCTACTACTATGGAGATCCGCAAGAAGCGTGCTGCCGGAATCTATGATGAGGATGAGCACATGGCCCTTCGCAAGTCACATGAGAACCCAGAGGTAATTGAGCTGTATGAAAAGTTCCTGCACGAGCCTCTGGGCCACCGTTCACACGATCTGCTTCATACGCATTACTACCCGCGTAAAAGACACTAATGGACTGAAGGTTTGATCCGGGAGGGGCTGTTACAGGGTTCTCCAAAGCATTCCCCTGCTTAAGGGATGCCTTAGCAATCTTTAACAAAGGCACAGGCAAGACAATAGGCAGGTGAAGCTCAGGGTTGCAAACTGTAACAACCCCTTCTAAAAACCTTTTCCAGGAATAATCAGGAAAAAATTCCCTTTTGCTGACAGAAGTTTTTGATTTTTTCATTATTTTTATTCTGTAAAGACTTTTCTCTGCTTAGAGGTGAAATTTTTAAAACTCACATTAAGAGTATGTTAAGTACTTTATTGTTCGATTAAGTGTG
>LSQX01057710.1_pt1 | contig 21934 bp, 19 predicted proteins | sample 654561 | NCBI WGS metagenome assembly LSQX01 (sample SAMN04489861, study PRJNA283612) | anaerobic digester metagenome | isolation source: 4 biogas reactors fed with cattle manure at either 37C or 55C with and... | place: Denmark: Kongens Lyngby | collected 2014
GACAATGAAACCGGAGCAGGAGCAGGAAAAGGAAAAGAATCAGAAAAAACCTCAAGATAAATGGCTGGGCAGCTATGCTAAATATACCGGTATGGCGTTCCAGATGGGAATAATAATCCTCGTCACTACCTGGGGAGGAATAAAAATTGACCAGCTGGCCGGATTTGAAAAGCCGGTATTTACAATAATCCTTTCATTACTCGGTGTTTTTGCAGCAATTTATACTGTACTCAAAGACTTTCTGAAGTAGGCCTTCCCGTGAAACTGCTTTGTAAAAATATAATTCACCTTGTCATTCTGATAGTTATCATACTTTTAACAGGATGGATTCTGATTTTGAAATCCGAACCGGGATTTGATTTCCGTGAATTTGCTTTCCTGTCACTTACCTTTGCCGTTCTTGCCCTTGTTTCAATGGCAATTATTTATAAAGGCCGGAAAAAAGATCCGGATACCCGGGTCATGTATCTCCTTGTCGCCTTGGGAATCAAGTTTATCGTGGATCTTGTCATTGCCCTCATCTGGTTCTTTGTCTTGAAAAAAACCAGTGTATCATTAGTAATATTGTTTTTTGTACTATATTTAGCCTTCACTCTGTTTTCGGTATTGCATGTATTGAAAATACTGAAATACAAACTCTTATAACAGACTATCAAGTTGAAAACGCGTATTGTAACATTTGTATTTGTCATTTTATTGCATTTCGCATTCCCTGTTTTCGGATCAGGATCCAACGATTCCGGACCGCGAGAGGAAAATAATCAGACGGAAGCCGAAACAAAATTCAATGCCAGTGAATTCATTATTGATCACGTCACTGATTCGCATGAATGGCATATCATGACACTGGGTGAAGGTGAGAATGAGAAACATATTACCCTGTATCTGCCGGTAATCTTATACAGCAGGAACAGTGGTCTGCATCTCTTTTCTTCACGGAGACTTGCTCACGATCAGGAGTACAAGGGTTTCAGGCTCATGCAGGAAGGGGAGTTCAAGGGGAAAATTATTTCAGTCACTGAAACCGGAGAAGCAGACAGGGAAAACCTGCTGCTGGATTTTTCCATGACAAAGGCGGTTGTTGGGATGCTTGCCGCAGCAATCATTGGTCTGTGGCTCTTTCTGTCCCTCTCCAGGTCCTACAGGAAAACCGGAATCAGTCACCCGAAGGGTATACAAAGACTGCTCGAGCCTGTTGTATGCTTTGTCCGTGATGACATAGCAATTCCCAATCTCGGCTACGAAAAGCACGCCAGGTTTATGCCCTACCTCCTGTCAGTCTTCTTTTTTATTCTGATCAACAACATAATGGGGCTTATTCCCTTTCCCCCGCCTTTCGGGGCAAATGTAACCGGGAATATTGCAGTGACATTCGTGCTTGCTTTTTTTTCATTTGTGATCATTCAGATTAACGGCAGCAAATCTTACTGGAGGCATATTTTTGCCGCACCCGGACTGCCGGTGTGGATGCTGCCACTTATGATACCCGTGGAGCTGATTGGTCTTATAGCAAAGCCTTTTGCACTTATGGTCCGTCTTTTTGCGAATATTACTGCAGGACACATAATTGTAATGAGTCTTCTTGCACTGATATTTATTTTTAAATCTCTTTTTGTTGCCCCGGTAACAATTTTATTCGTGATTTTTATGGATTGCCTCGAGTTACTTGTGGCTTTCCTTCAGGCATATGTTTTTACACTTTTGTCTTCGCTGTTTATCAGCCTGGCAGTAGTGGAGGAGCATCATTAGTACTTATATATGTTTAATTAATTAAAATCATTATGACAGGAACACTAGCGGCGATAGGAGCAGGCATGGCAGTTATCGGAGCCAGCATAGGAATCGGATGGATTGGAAAATCCGCTATGGAGGCGATAGCCCGTCAGCCGGAAGCTGCAAACAAGGTACAGACAGCAATGATTATTGCAGCAGCACTTATTGAAGGCGTTGCATTATTTGCAGTTGTTGTCGCTCTTATTGCTTAAGAAAAATGAAATCCTGCAACGGTTGGTTGCAGGATTTCTTCATTTCAGAAATTTAACCGATTAATCATGATATTAGCAAGCAATAGTCTTACCAGTCCTGCAATAGGAACAATTTTCTGGGCCGTGCTCATCTTCGGCATCTTTTTTTACATACTTTCAAAATTTGCATGGAAGCCTGTTCTCAGTGCGCTGAAACAGCGGGATGACCTGATAAAGGGATCTCTTGAGGCAGCAGAAAACGCTCGCAGGGAAATGGTACAGCTTCAGAGCGATAATGAGCTTATCCTGCAAAAGGCAAGGGAGGAAAGAGAGGATATTCTGAAAGAAGCCAGGGATGTAAGGGATAAGCTGATTGCCGAAGCGAAAGTTAAAGCCACCCAGGAAGCTTCAAAAATTGTTGAAAGTGCAAAAGTGGGTATTGAAAGGGAAAGGAACAAAGTCCTTTCCGAGATTCATGATCAGCTGGCAACACTTTCGGTTGATATTGCATCCAAACTTCTTGGTGAGCAGCTGTGCAAGAGCGGAGAACAGGAGAAGCTTATTAAAAAATACCTTGACGACATAAAAATCAATAAGAATTAATGAACGACGGTAAAATATCTGTCAGATACGCGCGTGCTCTTTTTCTGTCAGCACTTGACAGGCAGATACTCGACAGGGTTTACGCCGATATGGCACTTATTTCAGAGGTATGCAGGGTACCCGAATTCAGGGAATTACTGGAAAGTCCGATCATCCGGCCATCAAAGAAAAGCGAAATACTGCAGGAGACAATGGGGGACAGAATCGATGAGATCACTGCTTCCCTGATCAGGCTTGTTGTAAAAAACGGACGGGAATCATATCTTCCCGCCATTGCCAGGGAATTTATACGATCGACAAAGGAATACAGGGGTATCACAGAATCTGTTCTGACCACGGCGGTTAAGCTTGATGACGAGACAAGGAAACAGATAACGGACCTTATAGCTGAAACCTTTAAAACAAAGGTGGAACTGAAGGAGATTGTTGACAAGGATATTATTGGCGGATTTATACTGAAGGCAGAAGATAATTATATTGATGCAAGTGTAAGGAACAAGTTAAGGAAAATTGAAAAAGAACTGAAAAGTAAATCATTTTAGCTTCACGGCTTTATGGCAGGTGTTTAATGCCGGATACAATATGTTCCGGCAGACCGGGCCGGGAGGATAAATTAAGAATAAACAAGTAATTAATAGAAGAAATATGGCAAGTATCAAACCCGCGGAAGTATCAAGCATTCTGCGACAGCAACTTGAAGGAGTTCAAACCGGATCAGACCTGGAGGAAGTAGGGACGGTGCTTACTGTTGGTGACGGGATTGCCCGTATTTACGGTCTTTCAAATGCACAGTCAAATGAACTGATAGAGTTTGAAAACGGCATCGAAGCCATTGTGCTTAATCTTGAAGAAGATAATATTGGTGCTGTCCTTCTTGGTCCGACGGAAGAAATAAATGAAGGGGATATTGTAAAACGCACAGGTCGTATAGCATCAATAGGAGTTGGGGAAGGATTGCTCGGAAGGGTCATTACCCCCACCGGTCAGCCGCTTGATGGAAAAGGCCCTGTTGAAGGAAAGCTGTACAACATGCCTTTCGAGAGAAAAGCTCCGGGAGTTATTTTCCGTCAGCCTGTCAAGCAGCCTCTGCAGACAGGACTGAAGCCCATTGATGCAATGATACCCATAGGAAGAGGACAGAGGGAACTTATAATAGGTGACCGCCAGACCGGGAAGACTGCAATAGCCGTTGACACCATCATAAACCAGCGAAGCAATTTTGAGAAAGGTGAACCGGTTTACTGTATCTATGTTGCCGTGGGCCAGAAAGGGTCAACTGTTGCAAATATTGCCAAAACGCTTGAAGAGCACGGTGCTCTTGAATATACCGTGATTGTCCTTGCAACTGCTTCAGATCCCGCTGCATCACAGTTTTATGCACCTTTTGCCGGTGCTGCCATAGGCGAATTCTTCCGTGACACCGGCAGGGATGCACTTGTAATATATGATGACCTGTCGAAACAGGCTGTCTCATACAGGGAGGTTTCCCTTCTTCTCCGCAGGCCCCCCGGGCGCGAAGCATATCCGGGTGATGTTTTTTACCTTCATTCACGGCTGCTTGAAAGGGCGGCAAAAATTATTGAATCGGATGAGGTTGCCCGGCAGATGAACGACCTTCCCGAATCAATACGGGATATGGTTAAAGGGGGAGGCTCCCTGACGGCTCTTCCCATTATTGAAACCCAGGCCGGTGACGTTTCCGCATATATTCCCACAAATGTGATATCAATCACCGACGGACAGATATTTCTTGAGTCCAGTCTGTTCAACGCAGGAGTAAGACCTGCTATTAATGTGGGGATCTCCGTTTCCAGGGTGGGGGGAAATGCCCAGATCCAGGCCATGAAGAAGGTTGCCGGAACATTGAAAGTGGATCAGGCCCAGTACAGGGAACTCGAAGCATTCTCAAAATTCGGTTCCGACCTGGATGCAGCCACCATGGCAGTTTTGAACAAGGGATCAAAGAATGTTGAAATACTGAAACAGGGACAGTACAGGCCCATGCCCGTGGAAAAGCAGATTGCAATAATTTACTGCGGAACCATGGCTCTGCTCAGGGATGTACCGGTTTCAAAAGTGAATGATTTTGAAAATGAATACCTGGAAATGCTTGAGCTCAGGCACAGTGATGTTCTTGAAAGTCTTGCCCGGGGAGTCATTGACGATAATATAACAGAAGTGCTTGAAAAGGTCGCGGCAGAAATAGCAATGAAATATAAGTCCAGGTAAAAAGGGAATGAGGCCAAAATAAAATTTCAGGATGGGGAACTTAAAGGAAATAAGGGTCAGGATAGCTTCGGTAAGATCGACAAGGCAGATAACCTCTGCCATGAAGATGGTGTCTGCTGCCAAGTTGAGAAGGGCGCAGGACAAGATTTTGAAACTTCGTCCGTATGCGAATAAACTGCATGAGATTCTTGTTAACCTGTCACAGAGCCTCGCTGAAAAACAGGCAGAAAATATTTATGGCAGGATCTCTGTTCCGGAAAAGATACTCCTGGTGGTAATAACTTCAAACAAAGGATTGTGCGGTGCCTTTAACTCAAATGTGATAAGGGAGGCAAGAAGGCTGATTTATGAAAAATATCCTGATCAGCACCGCAACGGGAACGTAACGATTCTCCCTGTCGGGAAAAAGGGTTATGATTTTTTCAGAAAACAAAACATTAAAATGCTTCCCGACAGCAGTGATCTGCTCAATGATCTCAGTTTCAACAATGCCGTCATTGTTGCTGAAGGCATTATGAAAAGTTTCGTTGCAGGGGAATATGACAGGGTTGAGCTTATTTACAACCAGTTCAAGAATGCTGCTGTTCAAAATCTTACTGATGAAGTCTTTCTTCCTGTGGAAACCTGTCATCCTGATGAATCCGAAGCGGCAATGCCGGCTGATTATATTTATGAGCCCACCAGGGAAGATATTATTGAAGAGCTGATTCCCAAATCACTTAAAATACAATTTTACAAGGCTGTACTGGATTCCTTTGTAGCTGAACACGGGGCCCGGATGACAGCAATGCATATGGCAACCGATAATGCCTCCGAACTGATACGCGACCTTACTCTTGAGTATAACAAGGCAAGGCAGGCATCGATTACCAATCAGATACTTGAGGTCGTCAGCGGTGCGGAAGCACTTAAAGGTTAGTTTTCATCTTTTAAAAGGGAATGTATAATCAATCTCAACTTAAGGAACTGGTCGATAAGGCCCTGATGAATCTGTCATACGATACGGAAGCACCAAGGCTGATCGATCCGGTAAAATATATTATGTCACTGGGGGGTAAAAGACTGCGTCCCGTTATGCTGCTGATGGCCTGTAATATTTTTTCCGACAGGATTAATGATGCGGTAATGCCTGCTGCCGGAATAGAGATATTCCATAACTTCACCCTCGTCCATGATGATATCATGGATCAGGCTTCATTAAGAAGGGGACTTGCGACAATTCACCAAAAATGGAATGTAAATCAGGCTATATTGTCGGGTGATGTAATGGTCTTTCTTGCCGGCGATTGCTTCCTTCAGATCCCGGAACAGAACCTGGTCAGGGTGCTTAGGATTTTTAACAGGGCCGCAAGGGATGTGTGTGCAGGACAACAGCTTGATATGGATTATGAAAAGGCAGTAATCGTCAGCCAGGATGAATATCTGAAGATGATAGAGCTGAAAACGGCCGTTCTGATTGCCGCATCTGTAAAAATCGGTGCAATAATAGGTGGTGCTGACGATAAAAATGCAGACCTCCTTTCCGAATTCGGAAATAATCTCGGTCTTGCATTCCAGATACAGGATGATATCCTTGATGTCTGGGGCGACTCGAAAGTGTTCGGAAAAAAACCGGGAGGTGATATTGTTGCAAACAAAAAGACGCTGCCACTGGTTAAGGCAATGGAAAAAGCTTCTGTATCACAGAAAAAGATTCTCCAGGAACTCTTCACGGAGCCTGAAGCTGATCCTGAAGTAAAGGTCAGGAAAGTCATTGAGGTATATGATGAACTGGATATCAGGAATACGACGGAATCCCTGGCCCGTGAATATATCAGCAAAGCGTTTGCGCTGCTGAGAAAACTTCCTGTTGAAGAAAAAAGAAAACAGGAGATGGTGAACCTGGCAACGTCCCTCATAGAAAGGGAATGCTGAGGCGGGGATCCGGTAATATCAGTACTTTCCGGCTGAAGCAGAACAGCCGGGCTTATAAAGTGTTCATCTGCAAAAATTATTAAATTTGTAGCTTCCGAAAAATAATTAAAAACCGTATTTATAAAATGTCAACAAACACCGGGAAAATCAGTCAGATCATTGGAGCAGTGATTGATGTAACATTTGATAAACAGGGCATTGAGATGCCAGATATTTATGATGCACTCGAGATAAAAAGGGATGACGGAACTACTCTGGTAGTGGAATGCCAGCAGCATATCGGAGAGAATACAGTCAGGGCCATTGCCATGGATTCGACTGATGGCCTGCGCAGGGGCATGGAAGTTATTGCCACCGGAGCACCGATCGTCATGCCTATCGGAGACCAGATAAAGGGGCGCCTTATGAATGTTACGGGCGATCCTATTGACGGAATAGGTCCTCTTGACAAGACGGGAGGCTATCCTATTCACCGCAAGCCGCCCAAATACGATGATCTTTCAACGGAGAACGAGGTACTTTTCACCGGAATAAAAGTTATTGATCTTATTGAACCCTATTCCAAGGGCGGGAAGATCGGTCTTTTTGGAGGTGCGGGCGTAGGAAAAACGGTCGTGATACTTGAACTGATCAATAATATTGCAAAAGCTTATTCCGGACTTTCGGTTTTCGCCGGTGTAGGAGAAAGGACAAGGGAAGGAAATGACCTGCTTCGCGAAATGATAGAGGCAGGTGTTGTTTCCTACGGGGAGAAATTTCTTGAAAATATGGAGGCAGGTGGCTGGGATCTTTCGCTTATTGATCCCGAATCGCTCAAGGAGTCAAAGCTTGCCCTTGTGTTCGGGCAGATGAATGAACCTCCGGGAGCCAGGGCAAGGGTGGCCCTCTCCGGATTGTCTGTTGCTGAACATTTCAGGGACGGGGATGATAAGAGCAGCGGTGGCAGGGATATTCTGTTTTTCATGGACAACGTGTTCCGTTTTACCCAGGCTGGATCGGAAGTATCGGCACTTCTCGGCCGGATGCCGTCAGCAGTCGGATATCAGCCCACCCTGGCAACTGAGATGGGTATAATGCAGGAAAGGATCACTTCGACGAAGCATGGCTCCATCACTTCTGTCCAGGCTGTCTATGTGCCGGCTGATGACCTTACAGACCCTGCTCCGGCAACTACTTTTGCACACCTTGATGCCACCACGGTGCTCAGCAGGAAAATATCCGAACTGGGTATCTACCCCGCTGTTGACCCGCTGGATTCAACTTCACGTATATTAACACCGGAAGTTGTCGGGGATGCCCATTACGAATGTGCACAGAGGGTAAAGGAACTTCTTCAGAGATATAATGAATTGCAGGATATTATTGCAATTCTCGGAATGGATGAGCTCTCCGATGAAGACAAGCTTGTTGTTCACAGGGCAAGGAGAGTACAGAGATTCCTTTCACAGCCCTTCCATGTGGCGGAGCAGTTCACGGGAATACCGGGAGCATTCGTATCCATAGAGGACACAATAAAGGGCTTTAATATGATCATGGACGGGCAGGTAGACCAGTATCCTGAACCGGCATTTATGCTTGTCGGAACAATTGAGGACGCAATAGAAAAAGGAGAAAAGATCCTTGCTCAATCCAAATAACTGATACAGGATGAAAGTAGAAATAATCACTCCTGACCACAGGGTGTTTGAAGGTGACATCAAATCAATAAGGGTACCCGGCAGGAAAGGATCCTTCCAGGTTCTTAAGGACCATGCCCCTATTATCTCAACCCTTGAAAACGGTCCTGTCATTATTGTTGACACGGAAGGGCAGGAAACTGTTTTTGAGATCAATGGCGGGGTGATAGAGGTAAAGATGAACAGGATAATAGTCCTTGCCGAGTCGGTAAATTAAAACACAGGACATGAAGCCCGGGGAGTTTCGCAAGCATGCACACGAGCTGGTTGAATGGATAGCTGACTATCTTGAAAACAAGGAAAAGTTAGCTGTGAAATCGCAGGTAAAACCCGGGGAGATATTCAGCAGGCTGCCGGACGGGCCTCCGCCGGAAGCAGAAGCCTTTGAAAAAATACAGAAAGATTTTGAGGAGATAATAATGCCGGGAATGACTCACTGGCAGAGCCCCAACTTTTTTGCATATTTCCCTGCCAACAGCAGTCCCCCGTCGGTTCTGGCAGAGATGATCACTGCAACCCTTGGAGCGCAGTGTATGATATGGGATACTTCACCGGCTGCAGCTGAACTGGAGGAAAAAATGATGATCTGGCTCCGTGATCTTATTGGTTTGCCGGATTATTTCGAGGGAGTGATCCAGGACAGTGCATCAGGGGCAAGCCTGGCAGCAATTATTACAGCCAGGGAAAAGTCTTCCGGCTTCCGGATCAATGAGCAGGGATTTCCCGGCACACCGGTGCTGAGGGTGTATTGCTCCGAACAGGCCCATTCCTCGATAGAAAAGGCTGTAAAAATAAGCGGTATTGGCAAAGCCAATCTTGTTAAGATCCCTGTCAGGAAAGATTTCTCAATGGATCCCGTATTGTTTGAAGAAGCTGTATGGGACGATATTCAAAAGGGTTACAGGCCGTGCTGTGTGGTAGCCACTGTGGGAACCACCGGAACAACGGCTGTTGATCCGCTGCGGGAGATAGGTGAAGTCTGCAGCAGAAACAATATATGGTTCCATGTTGATGCCGCTATGGCAGGAACGGCACTTATACTGCCTGAATACAGCTGGATGATTGACGGCAGTGAATATATCGACAGTTTTCTGTTCAATCCCCATAAATGGATGTTCACAAATTTTGACTGTACTGCTTTTTTTATAAAGGATGCAGGCCGGCTTATCAGAACATTCGAGATACTGCCCGAATATCTTAAAACCCGTACCCGGGGTCAGGTTAATGACTACCGTGACTGGGGAATACCGCTTGGAAGACGGTTCCGTGCACTGAAACTCTGGTATGTGATGAGATCATACGGTACCGTGGAACTGCGTAACAAAATCCGCAGTCATATTGAATACGCAGCAAATCTGAAGAAAATGATCCTTGCCGAAGATGATTTTGAAATACTGGCACCGGTAGTCATCAATGTTGTCTGTTTCAGGTACAGGCCGGCGGGATACAGTACCGAAAGGCTGAATGCTGTCAATGAAAAGCTCAACCATACCCTGAATGATTCAGGGAAGATATATCTTTCCCATACAATTGTCAACGGAGACTATGCATTGCGTATGGTTACCGGCCAGACAGACCTTACATATGCACATGTTGAAAAGGCCTGGGAACTTATAAAAACCACCGCAAGGGAAATTACCACCTGATACGATTAATTCCTGATCTTCCGATACTTGTTCCGTAAATATCAACACTGAATATTGCTTCAATAAATGGTGATGCGAAGTCTGCTGACCATGCTGCCTGAATGCCGGCAGATATCATGTACGGAAGCCTCAGTACATGAAAATCAGCTATCAGTTCGCCGCCAAAGGATTTGAATGATTCGGCATATTTATGAACATGGTCAACGCTGAATCCTCCTGAAGGCCCATGCTTTAAATAGTAATTGTTACTGCCCCTGGCAAAGTCATAAAAGATACCTGCACGCAGACGTTTCAGATACAGCAGGCTGCCGATGCTGAGGTCGGGATAGGCAAGCGGAGCCTTGTAATCACCTGAAGCAAAGAAGATCTTTTCGGATATTATATTGCGGTAGCCTCTTGGAAAATGCAGTCTGTTGGTCCGAAGAAATTCAGCAGTTTTCTGCTGTTCTCCTTCCAGTCTGATGCGAAGGGAATTATTGGCAAACAAACCTGGGAAAAAGAATGCTGTCTGCAGACTGGCTATGGGACCATAAAGATTTTTGTCCCGGGGATATGACGAGTAATGAATATCAATAACCTGGGCATATACGGGATATATGTCACGCATCGAGGATTTACGGGCATTGTAAAAGAATAATCCGGCTGCAGCCAGGGTTTGTCCGTAATCATATGATTCTTCTTCCTTAAGATATATATAATTGTTCCGGAATGACAATGAAAGGGATGGCTGAAAGAACTGACTGTATTTGCCGCTTGAAAAACGAAGGGGAAGGGATAGTGAATTGGTAATATATATGCCCCGCTTTGGTGAAAGGGGATGGGGATCATCTGATGCTGCCCTGAGTATCAGCGGATCGTCACCGTAATGAATCCCTGCATCAAATACGGGATACCATCCTTCCCATCTTATTCCGGAATGAAGCTTATGAAGCCCGTCACTGTATTCGTATCCTGCCGACGCCGTTAATGTGCTCAGGTGATTCTGGCTGAAGACCGTGAATCCCGGCCTGACAGACAGCGGATCAGCCCTGATCTCATCAATATCCGCATAAAAAGGCATCCAGCTGTGAATATCAAAAAGATGTTGCCATTTCCTGTATTTTTCCGTTACATATTTTTTTGGTTCCGGCTGCTGTCCCTGAGCTTCCGGCTGTTTTGCCTGTGGTTCCGGCCGCTGCCCCTGAACTTCCTGCTTTTTTCCCGGTATTCTGATCCTGTCAATAAGAAAAGCTGAGCCTTTATTGGGGTCAGAATCAGCTTCCTGCACTGCACTGTATTCAGAATCAGCTTCCTGCACTGCACTGTATTCAGAATCAGCTTCCTGCACTGCACGGCCTTCATTATCAACTGCCTGTTCTGCACTGATCTCTGAAACACAGAGATTGTTTCCCTCGGGGGAATAATTGCAGAAAATGATTTTTTTCCCGTCGGGAAGGGGGTCTGTTGCTCCGTAGAACACACTGGTCATCCTGATAGTCCTCCTGTCGGGTGTCTGCACATATATATTTTCAGTACCGGATTCAGAGCTGACATAAAAAAGGGAATCGTTCCTTATTGTTGCCGACTGATAATCCGTATGACTTTCAGGAATAAGTTGTTCCCAGCTCATGCCGGACATGTTGAAAGAAATGATCCCTTCCCCGCCGGCAGTAAGACTTATCATGCTTATTTTGCCGCCATCATCCGACCACCTGGGATTTTGCAGGTAAGCATTGCCGGGAGCGGGTACTGAACGGATTATTTTTCCGCTTCTGCGGTTAATCAGCACCAGGTTGTTCCTGTTGTCTGTGGTATTTTCGCTTGCAGCAATGATCTCCGCATCAGGAGAAATTGCAGCCGCCATATATCTTGTTTTCCGCGAAAGCTGTCTTATGGTCCCATCTTTTGTATCCATGAGCCTGATGACGGAATAATTTCTGTTTTCCCATCTCGGATCAGGCCTGGTCTCGACCCATACAAGAATTCCACTGCCGGATGATATCACATAGGGGTATATGTTTCCCGGCAGCAGGATCTTTTGTTCCGTTCTGTTGCTGATGCTGACGGTGACAATTGCAGGGGGCCCGGAAAGGGATGTCCTGACTGCTGCATATAAGTTCTCATCAATCCTGACCGGGCTGTAATAATTGATATAATTGTTTCCCTTCGGGGGATTTATTGTTTCATAATCCTTTGGTCTGTGAGTCCTTATTTCATTTTTCCATATGACGGAAAGACTATCAAATGTTTCATCGGCCAGCGTCTTTTTGGTTTTCCCAATATTATGCCGCAGGCTCAGATTCATGGGATTTAAAAGATAAGGTGCATTTGCCGTCAGTCTGAGGGCCCTGTCCCATATATCCGGATCATAGCTGAGTCTTGACCATGCCATGATCTGGTAGCCTGACTGGTAATGGTCCGGTATGAAATGCCTGTATGAGCCGTTTACCAGCTGGTCATATTTATACATTTTTTCTTTGCCGAGACTGATGGCTTTCAGATGTTTCTGGAATGATGCAGCCCTGCCCCTTCCGGAGCGGGTGAAGAAGGATTCATTGAATACCGCATCGCCTTCCATGAACCATTGCGGGACCAGTGAAGCCACCACACCCGGGAACTGCTGACCAAAAAAAATGCTCATCACCCGGGAAAAACCCCTGCTGAATGATTCCATCTGGTAAACATGGGTCAGTTCGTGATATGCGAGCTGACTGTTATGGTCAAGAGGTATTGAGTTCTGTTCGGGAGTGGGATAAATTTCCATTCTCCGGGGAGCCCAGGCAACGTATCCGTTTGAGTGTGTTGTATGACTGTGAATTATTACAGGAAGGCGGTATCTGCCGGCAGGAGCAGGATATGACATTTCATCATGTGCATCTTCAAGTGTACGTGCAAATTCAATTCCCGCAGTATTATACCCTTCAGGGAAAATGATTCTGAAAGAGCCGGTCTTTATCTGAAGCCATTTCAGTCCTGCCGGATCCTGACCGGTATTATAATATTGTGCTGAAAGGAGTAATGAAATACTGAATAATATAACTGATATTACAAGGCTTTTAATTTTCATCAGATCAAACAATTCTCAAAAATAACAAATTAAGCGGAGCGGTCATGAATGCCGGGGATAAACAAAAAATTCAGTACTTTCGTGTCTTCGGAGAAAAGACAGGACATATCAAATACAGGGTCAATGAAAAAATATAAGCTGATAAATGATACAACGGGCTGGGGGGTATTTGCAATAGCTGCTGCTACTTATCTTCTTACTATGGAGCCGACAACAAGTTTCTGGGATTGCGGCGAGTTTATTGCATCCGCCTACAAGATGGAGATAGGTCATCCTCCCGGAAGCCAGGTATTTATGGTGCTTGCCAGGTTCTTTACCCTTTTTGCCGGGGGAAATGTGGAAAATGTTGCTGTAATGGTGAATGCAATGTCAGCTCTTGCAAGTGCCTTTACAATTTTGTTTTTATTCTGGACCATCACCCACCTGGCCAGAAGGATTATTATAAGAAATGAAAATGAAGCTTCACTGTCCAACATTATTGCCGTCATGGCTGCCGGCGTCGTGGGAAGCCTTGCATTTACCTTTTCAGATTCATTCTGGTTCTCTGCTGTCGAGGGGGAAGTATATGCCACATCATCCTTTTTTACAGCCGCCTCCTTCTGGGTAATACTGAAATGGGAGGATGCGGCGGGTGAAAAGTATGCCGACCGCTGGATAATACTGGTGGCATATCTCATGGGACTTTCAATAGGCGTACACCTGCTTAATCTTCTGGCATTTCCGGCCATAGTACTTGTATATTATTTCAAAAAGTCGGATTTTACATGGAAAGGACTGGCAATATCTCTCGGAGTTTCATTTATAATTCTTGCTCTTCTTATGTGGGGCATTATTCCCGGGATAGTCAGAATATCATCCAGACTGGATTTGTTCTTTGTAAATAAACTGAACCTGCCCGTGAACAGCGGAATGGTTTTTCACAGTATCATTCTTGTGGTGTTGTTTACAGCAGCGATCTATTATACCCTTAAATCGGATGACAAGGTGAAAAACGGCATTATTGCAATAGCTGCCGTATTTTTTACCGGGGCATGGGTGATTTCCGGATCATTATTGCTCAATCTCGTTATTTTCCTTGTACTGGCAGGAATCATCTGGTATATCTCCGCCAGGAGCAGGGTCACTCTCAATACTGTGATCACGGCCCTGGCAGTGGTTCTGATAGGATATTCCTCTGCGGCAATAATTGTGATAAGGTCGTCAGCCAATCCGCCGCTTAACGAAAACAATCCTTCAAATCCCTTCAATCTGCTGTATTATTTCAACAGGGAACAGTATGGAAGCCGTCCCCTGATACGGGGTGCTTACTACAATGCCCCGATTCTTGACTACCAGACCGGCAAACCTGCCTATGCGCTTGAGGATGGCAAATATATTATCACACACCATGAACTGGAAAGGGTTTTTGATGAACGCTTCTTTACCTTGTTCCCGAGGATGTGGAGTGCTCAGTCTGACCATGAGGAAATGTACAGGCAATGGGGAGGAACGAAGGGTATACCCATTCAGGTGTCCGACCAGTCGGGGGAGAAATCCATAGTAAGAAAACCCAGGTTCAGTGAAAATCTGAGGTTCATGTTAACTTATCAGTACGGTTATATGTATTTCCGTTACTTTATGTGGAATTTTGCCGGTAAGCAGAATGACACACAGGGAACGGGCGGGGCCGTCAACGGCAACTGGATCTCCGGAATCAAAATCCTGGATGAGCCAAGGCTCGGGACAAGTGACCTGCCGGCGGAACAAAGAAATGACAGCTCAAGGAACAAATATTATCTCCTGCCTTTTATCCTGGGCCTTACAGGATTATTTTATCATCTCAACCGCGATATAAAAAACTGGTGGATAGTAATGCTGCTTTTCATCATGACCGGAATAGCAATTGTTTTTTACCTTAACCAGTATCCCAACCAGCCAAGGGAACGTGATTATGCCTATGTAGGATCGTTTTATTTCTATGCTGTATGGATAGGCTTCGGAGTACTGGCCCTGTTTGAGGCTCTTTCGAAGCTTACGGGCAAAAAAGTTGCTGCACCGCTTGCCGGTATTCTGTGCCTTGCTGCTGTTCCGGCCGTTATGGCCGTGGAGAACTGGGATGACCACGACAGGTCGGGCCGTTACCTGGCACGCGATATTGCATTCAATTACCTCGAGTCATGTGCACCCAATGCCATTCTGTTCACAAACGGGGATAATGATACATTTCCCCTGTGGTATGCCCAGGAGGTTGAAGGAAGGCGGACTGATGTGAGGGTATGTAATCTGATGCTGCTCAACACCGACTGGTATATTGACCAGATGAAAAGGAAGACTTATGAATCGGATCCGCTTCCCGTCACGCTGCATTCCTCCAAATATTATGATGGTATAAACAACCAGGTGTTCATTGTGGAAAAGACAAAGGAGGCAGTTGATATAACCACGATTATTGACTGGATAAAAAGTGAGAATCCTGCAACAAAAGTCAGGGTATCGGCAACAGAGATCCTTGACATCATTCCCTCCAGGACAATACGGATACCCGTTGATGCCCGGAAAGTCATTGAATCAGGTACTGTTAGTCCTGAAGATTCTTCCAGAATAGTTCCCTACATTGACATTCACCTGAAAGGCAATTCAATAATGAAAAGTCAGCTGATCGTCCTTGACATGCTGGCACATAATGACTGGAAGCGCCCTGTGTACTATGTTACGGGATATCATAACGATGCCTTCGGACTGGAAGAATATTTTCAGCTCGAAGGACTTGCCTACCGGCTGGTTCCGATCAGAACCGAAAACAAGGGCTGGCTTGATTACGGCAGGATTAAATCTGACATCCTTTATGATAATATGATGAATAAATTCGTCTGGGGCGGCGCCAATGATGAAAAAGTGAATATTGACTATCATCACAGGCGTACCCTCACGGTTGTAAGGGCAAGGTTGAACTATGCAAGGCTTGCCGGGCAGCTTGCTGCCGAAGGCAGAAAGGAAGAGGCCCTGGGGGTACTGGATCACTGCATGGAAGTGCTTCCTCTTTTCAATGTACCCTATGATCCCTATTTCCCGGATCTTATTGAAGGCTATTTCCTGGCAGATGATGCTGAGAGGGCAGTAAGCCTGGTAACAGATTTCTGCGATTATTATTATGAGACACTTGAATATTATCTGAAGCAGAACGATTATATAGTCAGTTCGGCCCTGTACGATATACAGCTGGCCCTGCAGCAAACTTCAAAAGTGGCTGATATATGTGATGCTGCCGGCCTGGAAGAGCTGGCTGATGAGATAAATGACAGGGTTACTGCTTATTATGTTACCTATATGGGTATGCAGGCACCGCCTCCCGACGTGGAGCCCGGTGAGCTTCAGCCGGCCAGGTAATGACTTGAAACGCTTTCGAGAAGGTATTTCTCCAGCAGGGAGAAAATTTTGCCGGGCAGGATAGGCTTCAGGATATATTCATTGCAACCGGCCAGGAAGGCTTCTCTCTTGCTCTGATCGGATGCATAACCGGTAACCATGATTACCGGTGCCTTTCTCCCTGATTTGCGGAAGACCCTGGTACATTCAATCCCGTTCACCAGGGGTACAAGGAAATCCATAAACACCAGGTCAATCCTGTCATTTCCGCTTCTGATAAAATCAACAAACTCTTTTCCGTTGCGGAAAACCTTTATGCCGGCACCCGAATTTCTGAGCAGGGTTTCATAGTACCTTACCGATGGAAGATCGTCTTCCACAATGACAATTTTCTTGTCCTCGAGATTAAGACTATTGACTTTCAACTATATATCAGACTTTGTATTGCAACTGTAAATTTACGACAAGAATCATAGGAGAACCCCTGATCGCTCTGCATTTTTAAACAACTTTTCAACATGATGTAAACAGGCAGGCTTTCAGCATCGCTGCCATGCTGAAAATGAAGACTTCCGTACATGTCAGTTCCGGAATTTGTCAGAAGGGATTTCAATTTTTCAAGGTTGTCCTGTTTTAAAAATTATTAAATATTCAGTCAAAGCGGGCGGGACGGTTTTAAAAAGCTTATAATGCTTTGATTTTATGGAAATGCATGCATCAAATTGTTAAATTGCATGTCATTTAGGTGGTACTAAAAAAAATATATTAACGAAATAATTCTTGATTGTCATGGAAGAAAATAAAATGAAAAAGCATGTGACTGTGGTGGGGATAATTCACATTGGCTTCGGATTTTTAGGCCTGGTCGGGGCTTTGGCCATATTTTTTGCCATCTATTTTGCAAGGGGCTTCGTTACAGATGTGGAAGCAGCCGATATGGTCCTGGCATTTTTGTCAATCAGCCTTCCTGTTCTGATAGGTTCTTTGTCAACACTCGGACTGGTGGGGGGAATAGGACTGATCTTACTCCGGCCCTGGGCACGTTACCTTATAATTGTGGTTGCCGGCCTTGGCTGCATCAACATACCCATTGGTACCCTGAAGGGGGTGTATTCCCTATGGGTACTACTACAGGATGAAAGTATCAGACTCTTTTCAGGACAATGACATATTATCCGGGACGGGGAAGTGTACAGGGAATGGAACCGAAACGGGATCCGGCGTACCGTGACAGGAAACGATACCGGAACGGCACCGGAATCGGGAAGGTAAAGAAAGGGATGGGAGTTGATTCGTAACCTGAACAGGAAACGATACCGGAACGGCTCCGGAATCGGGATGGTAAAGGAAGGGATGGGAGTTGATCCGGAACTTTTTGGAGGATATGTTCTATATTAGCGATAAAATGGAACATGAATGACGGATGACAATAAAATAATTTTTTCAATGAACAGGGTAAGCAAGACTTACCCGCCGCACAGGCAGGTTCTTAAAGATATTTCCCTTTCATTTTTTCTGGGGGCGAAAATCGGGATCATAGGTCTCAACGGATCAGGAAAATCAACCCTTTTAAAGATTATTGCCGGGGTGGAGAAGGCGTATCAGGGCCAGCTTACTTTTCTTCCGGGTTATACTGTGGGACATCTGCCCCAGGATCCGCTGCTTGATGAAACAGGAACTGTTAAAGAGATTGTTTCGGAAGGAGTGAAGGAAGTTATGGGATTTCTGAAAGAGTTTGAAAATATCAGTAACAGTTTTGGAGATCCCGGGGTTTATGAGAATCCTGAAAAAATGCAGCAGCTGATGGACCGGCAGGCTGAGCTGCAGGAAAAGATTGAATATCATGACGGCTGGAATATTGAGTACAGGATTGAAAGAGCAATGGATGCCCTCAGATGTCCGGAGGGTGATATCCGGGTCAACATCCTTTCGGGCGGTGAACGCAGAAGAGTGGCCTTATGCCGTCTTCTTCTCAGTCAGCCTGATATCCTTCTTCTTGATGAGCCGACCAACCATCTGGATGCTGAATCAGTCCAGTGGCTCGAAACGACTCTGAAACAGTATAAAGGTACCGTGATATGCATCACTCACGACAGATATTTCCTGGATAATGTTGCCGGCTGGATACTTGAACTTGACAGAGGCGAAGGGATACCATGGAAGGGAAATTATTCCTCATGGCTGGAACAAAAGGCCAGGCGTCTCGAAATTGAGGAAAAGGGGAATATAAGACGAAGAAAAATGCTGGAAAGGGAACTGGAATGGGTCAGAATGTCGCCCAAAGCCAGGCATGCAAAATCCAGGGCAAGGCTCGGGGCCTACGAAAACCTTCTGAACCAGGATGTAAAACAGCAGGAAGAGAAGCTCGAGATCTTTATTCCCAACGGACCCCGTCTCGGGGATAAGGTAATAGAAGCATCAGATGTTGCAAAATCATTCGATGACAAGCTGCTTTTTGAAAACCTGAGTTTTAAGCTTCCCCCTAACGGTATTGTCGGAGTAATAGGTCCCAATGGAGCAGGCAAGACCACCCTTTTCAGAATGATAATGGGGCAGGAAGAACCGGTAAGAGGTACTTTCGAGACAGGGGATACGGTAAGTCTGGGATATGTTGACCAGGCTCATTCGGAAATTGATCCTGAAAAGACTGTTTATGAAGTTATCTCCGGCGGACAGCCTGATGTGATGGTCGGAACCAGGATGGTCAACGCAAGAGCCTATGTGGCGAGATTCAATTTTACCGGAGCCGATCAGGAAAAGAAATGCGGCGTATTGTCGGGCGGTGAAAGGAACAGGCTTCATCTGGCCCTCACACTTAAATCCGGAGCCAATGTCCTGCTGTTGGACGAGCCTACAAATGATATTGACGTAAACACATTGCGTGCACTGGAGGAGGGACTGGAGAATTTTGCCGGCTGTGCAGTGATAATCTCTCACGACAGATGGTTCCTCGATCGTGTTGCAACGCATATGCTGGCTTTTGAAGGAGATTCAAAGGTGGTCTGGTTCGAGGGTACTTATTCGGAATATGAAGAAAATTACAGGAAGAGGGTTCCCGATTCAACTCCGAAAAGGATCAAATACAGGAAGCTGGTTTGAAAAACCATTCTGACTCCGCGTTTTTACAGAGTAGCCGGAATAGTGCCCTGTGGCATGATCACCATTTCACGGAGCTTCTTTTAATAACCAAGTGAAAAATCCTTTTCCGTTGCAGGAACACCTTCCTTCATCCACTGCGGCATCGGCTCCCCTTTGAGATAGTGGGCGAAAAACTGTGACATACGTTTCTGGAAATCAACTTTGTTGGGATGTTTCAGGGGCCAGTGGGGTTCTCCGCTGTAATTAAGCAGCCATGCCGGCTTGCCGAGTCTGCGGAGTGCTATGAAATACTCGATTCCCTGATACCAGGGTACATGCCCGTCTCTGTCATTAGCCATTATAAGTATCGGGGTGTTCACCTTGTCTGTGAAGAACAACGGAGAATTTTCCCAGTAGGTATGCGGTGCTTCCCAGATTGTTGCTCCGATACGGCTTTGCTGATGTTCATACTGGAATGATCTGTTCAGTCCTGTTTCCCATCTTATTCCGCCGTAGGCACTGAACATGTTCACCACGGGCGCACCTGATTCTATTGCGGCAAACAGATCGGTCCGGGTTGCAAGATAGGCAACCTGGTATCCGCCCCATGAATGGCCCTGTGCTCCTATATGTTTCTCATCCACAAAACCTTTTTCAATAAGTGACATTATTCCCGGAATTACGCAGTTATATGCGCTCTGGCCGGGATAGCCGTCTTTGTAGTGAACATCCGGATTGAAAACAAGATAACCGTTGCTGGTATAATAGTGATAATCTATTGTTGAGCGTCCGGGTTCCGGAATGCGGTGACTGAAGAGTCCGGAAGAGCTTTTTTCGTAAAAGTTGACTATCATGGGATATTTGCGTGAGGGATCAAAACCTTCCGGCTTGAACAGCAGTCCTTCAGTCTCCCTGCCGTCAAGGGATGTCCATCTGACAAGTTCAGCCGTACCCCACAGAAATTCTTTCTGCCCGGGATTGGCATTTGTCAGCTGTACCTTACCGCTAAAGGACAGATCCGACAGGTAATAATCAGGAAACAGTCCAAAAGTTTCGATTGTATGGATTATCCCTGATCCTTTCCTGGCTTTAAGAGGTCTCCCGTACTGATAATTTCCGCCGCTGAGATATTCCGGTGCATTTTTTTTCCTGAGGTTGAGGGAATAGAATGCACTTCCCTTGCTGTTTTCATCAAATGCGGACAGATACTGCAGGTCTGCAGGATCAAAATAATCATTTTCCGGATCGAGATTCATCAGGTTGTAAGTGATTTTCTTTTCTCTTCCGTTAATGGTAATGTTCACCGGATCTTTTTTGGCGGCAGGATCAAGTGACCAGATGTCATACCTGTCGGATATCAGAAAGGCCCTGTCCGCTTTCAGCCATCCTGCCGGAGGATAGGACGGAGGCAGGTCAGGGACGTCATGCAGCTCATTGTGACAGGGAAGTACTGAAGGACTGGTAAGCCTGTATTCCTTTCCGTCTGCAATATCGTATGAATACCATGAACTGTCGGGACTGTGATACCAGTACAGATACTTTCCGGCAGGGGAGGGCTGTATCCTTGCCCGGTAATTTTCTTTGATCTTCCGGGCTTTACCGGTAAAAATATCCACCAGCCAGTAATCAGTTCTTGTATTGCCGCCTTCCCACATCGATTCGAGCTGATAGGGCAGATTTGAAAAGGCCAGTATATCCGGGGAATCACCCTTGTCAATCATCCTGGTATCAGGCATCTCCGGGGTGGCAAGCTGGACCACCGTCTTCCTGTCACAGTGGAATACGGCTGTGTAGGATTTTTTCATGTCGCGTTCCCTGGCAATGACCTGAACAGTATGCAGCTTTCCTTCGGCATAATGCCACACATCCACATTGGGCCGGTCCTCGTCAAGGACTGTCGTGTCTTTGATTTTATATTCCGGCGATGTGCCAAAAAAGAGCCGCTGGCTTTTCTCCCCGAAAACAAGTTGCCCGTTTTCATTTATAATCCAATTCTCCGGTATTCCCGGAGTTCCCTGGTTTGCAGCAAGTCGTGCATTTCCTGATCCGTTCCACCAGAACAGGGAAAACTCATTTCCACTTTTGTCTTTTACATCAGCTGATACCAGGAAGGCAGCCCTTTTGCCATCTTTTGTAATTGTAAGCTGCCTGAACCTGCCCTTTCCGTTGAATATTTCATTGCGTCTGTTCTTATCCAGATCGATCACCAGCACTCCCGCACCATTACCCTTCCCGTCACCTGTTGTTGAACATACAAGAACCGGGGCTTCTTCGGCAAAGACATAGGATGTAACGAATTTAACAGTATCTGATGATGCATTGTTAAGATTTCTGATAATCAGATGATAGCCATTGTCGTCCGATTCCCTGACGGTTTTTCTCCTTTCTGTGGAAGAAGTATCGGGATCCTGTATATTATCCGGTCCGGATACC